>Ga0222659_1000117_pt1 | contig 55103 bp, 45 predicted proteins | sample AntAcemetagen547_FD_179850 | JGI IMG/M metagenome (GOLD analysis project Ga0222659, IMG submission 179850) | Saline water microbial communities from Ace Lake, Antarctica - #547 | ecosystem: Environmental > Aquatic > Non-marine Saline and Alkaline > Saline | place: Antarctica: Ace Lake...
CGCTACGTCCTGCGTGGCGGCGAACCTTACTAAGAACCATCAACCAATCAAACCACTGACAGAAGAATCCCGCCGCCGGTATTCGTTAGCTGTTTGAATTCGCCCCCGATAGAATACGTCATCCATTCGCATGAGCAACCAGACCCAACTCGACAGAGGTATCCTAGTAAGGAGGAGCCTTTTCTTCCTAATTCTCATTATCCTGACCCTTGGCAACCTTTTCATCCTTTTCCGCGGGCTGAATTCTCCAGAGGCGATGGACCAAGCCCAGATCGCCCGGGAAATCTCACGAGGAAACGGTTACACTACCAAATTCATTCGACCCGTCGCCTACCAACAGGCCAAAGAACACCAGGAGCGCGACATAATACCTTATACAGGATTCAAGGAAACTTACCATTCCCCTCTGAATCCGCTGCTGAACGCCGCTGTCCTCAAGCTGATTGGTGCCGACAATGCGGAACAGTGGGAAATGGGAAAAGACGAGATGGTTTTTCCGCTAGACCGGGTGATCGCCACAGTTTCGACTCTTTGCTTTCTAATGGCGATAGGGGTGAGCTATCTACTTGTTTCTCGAATATTTGATACAAAGATCGCGGCAGTCACAGCCATTCTCATGCTGTTTTCCGCAACATTCTGGGATTATTCGCTCAGCGGTTTGCCACAGATGCTGATGCTACTTCTTTTTAGTTGCGCTATCTATTTCGTCTACCGGGCGGTTGAAGATGCCTGCGAAGGTCGGATACCATTTACCCCGGCGATCATTGCGGGAGTGTTTTTCACTCTTCTCGCGATGACTCATTTCTTAGCCATCTGGATCGCACTGGGTTACATTGCTTTTGCCGCAGTTGCGTTTCGGCCTCGCGGAGTCGTGGGTATTTCCATCCTCGCCATACTGATCGTGCCATCCGTTTTTGTAATGCTGAGAAATTTCGGGATTTCAGGAACACCTTTCGGAACCGCGTTCTTCAGCCTGTACAATGGAATCGGTGGTGGAAGGGAGGATTTCGTAATGCGCAGCTTGGTTCCACCCGATCTCTTGGGTCGGAACTTTATAGCAATGATTCTACGGTCCATTCTGATCCAAGCCACTGATATTGTCGCCTTCCTCGGAGGAATCATCGTCGCTCCGCTTTTCTTCATTTCACTGATGCATCCGTTCAAACGGCCATCGATCGCCAATTTCCGGTGGGCAATCTTGCTGATGTTCGCCGTTTCAGCATTTGGTCTGGCCATCTTCGGAGTCTCAGCGACCTCACTTGATCCGAACCAAACGCATCTCCTCTTCGCTCCTATTATGACGGCCTACGGCCTCGCATTTGTTTCGATTCTCTGGAGTCGACTTACGATCGTGGCATCCGTCCCGATGATCCGCAATTTGCACCATATTGTCATCATCACCATTTGTGCGATCCCTTTTGTTCTCTCTCTACCAAGTAGCGTCAGGGTCGGCATGGATAACAGGGACAAGGGTGGAATTCCCCATTGGCCGCCGTATTTTGCGCCAGCGCTCAATCTAGGACTTAATAAATGGCTAACTGAAAAACAAATCTCCTTTTCCGACCAACCATGGGCAGTCGCATGGTATGCCGACCGCATCTCGGTTTGGCTACCGCCTACCCGAGAGGATTTCGCAGAAATTGAAACCGCAGCAGCGGATCTCGATACACCCGTCTCCGGCATCCTCATATCGCCCTCTTCTCACGGGACAGGCTCGATTTCCAAAATCGCAGGGGAGTATGGGGATTTTACCTCGCTGGTGATTGATGGTCGGGTTTTTCTCGCCACTTACCCGCCGGGACTTTCGATTTATGACAAAGACCAGAAGATTCTGGATATCACTCGCCGTTACCCTTATCGAGCAACACTGGTAGGCATGGACATGGTTTACTATTCGGATCGTGCCCTACGAGGCTCGGAGTAGAAAAACCAAACTCCGACCTGACCATTAGCAGCAATACTCGAAATTCGCACCATGCCACCAAGAAAGAAGCCAGCAGGTTCCGGCGCTCAAAATAGACTGAGCTTTGAAGAAGCGCTCGCAAAGATCGAAGAAATCGTCGAGGCTATGGAAAGTGAGGAACTTCCACTTGAAGATCTGGTCGCCCAATACGAAAATGGATCTTCTCTTTTAAAACACTGTGACTCAGTGCTAGCTTCCGCACGCAAGCGAATTGAACTTATCACTCTCACCAATCGTGAGGAGAACAGTTCGGATAACTCTGAAGAAAATTCACAGAACTCTCCAGTTGAACAAGCAGGAGACCCAGACGACAAAAATGACATCAGCCTCTTCTGAATCTCCCGCTCCGAAATTTGCGAAATCTCTACTGGCTGCGATCCAGTGTCCGGATGATGTAAAGAAACTCTCTGAGCAAGAGCTTGTTTCACTCGCGGACGAAATCCGCAACAAGCTGATCAGCAGCCTCTCGGTCACCGGTGGACATCTCGGCCCGAACCTTGGTGTGGTAGAACTCACGATCGCGATGCACGCGGTTTTCTCCACACCCGAAGACAAGTTCGTCTTTGACGTATCACACCAGGGATACGTCCACAAAATGCTCACCGGACGTTCGTCGACCATTGATACGATCCGTACTTACCAAGGACTCAACGGCTTCCTGCTTAGAACTGAATCCAAGCACGACGCATACGGCGCAGGACACGCGGGGACCTGCCTTTCCGCTGCCTTGGGAATGGCTGCCGCCCGCGATCTGGCCGGTGGTGACAACCATGTCGTCGCTGTCGCGGGTGATGCCGCTTTCACCTGCGGCCCGACTCTCGAAGCCCTTAACAATATCGCTGGAACGACCAGGAAATTTATCGTTGTCCTCAACGATAACGAGTGGTCTATCGATAGAAATGTAGGAGCCATAGCACGATACTTCAACGCCCTGCAAACCCACCCGACATACACGGCAGTCCGCACATCGGCGGCTGATTTCGTCGAACGCGTTCTAGGCAGGGCCGCTCGTAAAATCGCGCACCGGGTCGAAGAGGGCGCGAAGAACCTCATTTTCCCGAACGTTCTGTTCGAGAAATTCGGACTGCGCTATTTCGGCCCGATAGACGGACACAATCTTCCCCTGCTGGTCAAAACCTTCGATTACCTCAAGACCTTGAACGAACCCGTCGTCCTCCACGTGATCACCGAAAAAGGTCGTGGCTATCAACCCGCCTTGGATAACCCCGGGAAATTCCACGGTCTGGGCGCGTATCGAATCAAAGATGGATCCACTGATACATCCGCGCGCCCAACATGCTCCGAATTATTCGGAAGAACCGTGACGGATCTTGCCTTCGACGATCCGAAAATTGTCGCCATCACCGCTGCGATGCCCGGAGGAACGAAACTCGACACATTCAAGAAGGAGCTGCCTGATCGCTATTTCGATGTCGGTATTGCAGAGGAACACGCGGCCTTGTTTGCCGCTGGAATGGCAACCCAGGGAATCCGGCCGTTTCTGGCCATCTACTCGACATTCATGCAGCGGGCTTACGACATGATCATCCACGACATCGCCCTCCAAAACCTTCCCGTCAGGATGTGCATGGACCGAGGTGGACTCTCGGGCGATGACGGCCCGACTCACCACGGCCTCTTCGATATCGGCTACCTTCGCCATATTCCTAACATCATTCACATGCAGCCAAGCAACGAAGCTGAATTCGTCACGATGCTGAAGTGGATGGCTAAATACGACATCGGACCAACCGCTATCAGGTATCCGCGTGGCTCCATCAATGGCACTTCTGCCGAGGTGAAAGTCTCTGAGATCGAGCTAGGAAAAGGCGAACTGATTCAGGAAGGAACTGACGTCGCTCTTATCGGTCTGGGCACATTTTTCGACCTAGCTGTTCAGACCAAAAATCTGCTCGAAGAAAAGGGCTACTCAGTCTCGTTGGTTAATCCCCGGTTTATCAAACCTCTCGATACCGCTCTCCTCGAAAAAGTAGCAGCGAGCGCTAAAGTCGTTTGCACATTCGAGGATCATGTCCTGATGCATGGTTTCGGCGCGGCATGCATCGAGCACCTGCACGATGTCGGCATCACTACCAAAGTCGAGCGCATCGGCTGGCCTGATGAATTCATCGAACATGGAAAGCCGGATATACTTCAGGAACTCCATCACATCAGCCCTCAAGCAGCGCTCGACAAAATCCTCCCACACCTAAAGACTCCTTCCTGAAACCCCACCATCATGGAACTCGACCTTATTGACGCCCCTTTTGACCTAAAAAAAATCAGACCCGGCGAAATTGAGGAAGTCTTGGAAGACCCCTTCGCCATCCGTTTCCTCCCGGACAATGATCGCGAAGACGGCGAGTCCCGCTACTTCGCCCTCGGACGCACGGTTGCCGACCGCCATCTATTCATCGCTTTCACAACCGATGGAAAGATAGCGCGCGTGGTAGCAGCGCGTGAAATGGGAGACGCAGAACGTCGCTTTTACGACCGCAACTACAACGAAACCCGCTGAAACCATGAAAACGATTACATCTTGGAGTGACCTACCAGATTTTGACGACTACGAGCAGGAGAACAACTTCTGGCAGGAGCACGAACTTGATTCAAAGCTCATGGCTGGTTCGATTCACGAGGCTGACTCCCGCGAATCGACAACCATCACCCTCCGCTTCGATCCGCGCATGCTCTCGCGCATCAAACGAATCGCACGTTCCCGCTTCCTGAACTACCAGTCAATGATGAAGCAATGGCTGGCTGAGCGCTTGGAAGATGAAATGAAGAATCCGTAGTGCTCCGCGCAGGATACCTCCTGAAAACAAGCCTTCTCCCGATTTTTACCGTTTTATCAAACCTCTGAAACAGCTTTTCAAACTCTCTGCTTCGTCGCGGTTCTGGGCGTTTGCCGTAGTCCTCTGGGCTGTCACGTTGGTTCTCCTCTCTACCCTTTCCAAGACCATGCCTGAAGGTGGCCCTGAGATTCCCCACTTGGATAAGGTCATGCATTACGGCTACTTCCTCGGCGGCGGAATCGCCTTCACCACATGGGTTCTACTTAAAAAAGGATACGAAAGTAAAATCACAGTCCGCTATCTACTCCCGTTCATCGTCTTCTGCGTGATCGGTGCCCTCGACGAATACCACCAGACATTCACCCCGGGCCGCTCCGGAAACGATCCCTTTGACTGGCTCGCCGATATCCTCGGTGCACTATCCGGAATTGCCATCGCGAACCGCTTTCATCCCCGATTGCTGGATTTTTCGCGAGGCTAATGTGCTTTTCCGAAATTAAACATTCTAACCCACCCCAACCGGAGTCTAGATTCCACCCCGTTATGACACAACTCGATCAACTCAAGCAATACACCACCGTCGTCGCCGATACTGGCGATTTCGAGGCGATGAAGGAATTCAAGCCTCAGGACGCTACCACCAATCCTTCCCTCATCCTCCAAGCCGCCGGAAAAGACGAATACCGTCCCCTCATCGATCAGGCTATCAAGGAAAACAAGGGCAGCGGACTCTCTGGCCAGACACTTACTAATGCGGTTCTGGACCGTATCATCGTCCTCTTCGGACTCAAAATCCTGAAAATCGTCCCTGGTCGCGTTTCCACCGAAGTTGACGCCCGCCTCTCCTTTGATACCGAAGGCACCGTCACCAAAGCCAAAGAACTCATCGCCGCCTACGAAAAAGAAGGCGTCTCCAGAGACCGCGTTCTCATCAAAATTGCCTCCACATGGGAAGGCATCAAGGCAGCCGAAATCCTCGAGAAAGAAGGTATTCACTGCAATCTCACCCTGCTCTTCTCATTCGCTCAAGCTGTCGCTTGCGCCGAGGCCAAGGTTCAACTCATCTCCCCCTTCGTCGGCCGTATACTCGACTGGCACAAGGCAAACACCGAAGGCACACCCGACTTCGAGGGCGACAACGATCCCGGCGTCATTTCCGTCAAAGCGATTTACAACTACTACAAGAAATTCGGCTACGAAACCGAAGTCATGGGAGCATCTTTCCGCAACAAGGGCGAAATCATCGCCCTCGCCGGATGCGACCTCCTCACCATCGCCCCCAAGCTCCTCGCCGAACTCGCCGCCAGCGACGAAAGCTTCGAACCCAAGCTGACTACTGAAAACGCAAAGGCCGATCCCGTTGAAAAGATATCGCTCGATGAAAAGTCATTTCGACTCATGTTCAACGAGGATGCCATGGCCACTGAAAAAACCGCCCAAGGCATTCGCGGCTTCGCTGCCGATATCGTAAAACTGGAAAAGCTCGTCAACGAAGCTCTCTAAATCCAGCCCGAACAATTCACCAAGCCCCGGCCCTCCATGGGTTGGGGCTTTTCTATTCTGTGATCGACTGAAGCCATTCCCAGATCGCCTCGTATTGTTTCGAGGCATCACCGCCGAGAATATCACCGCGCTGGGACTCATTACCCTCGGCATAACGCGGCATTTTGTTTCCCGGAATCACCGCCGCCGGATGGTCCATCCATCGATAATAGTAGTCTTCTCTCAGTCGTTTGGGAACGAGTTCGAAATTGATCGCGCCGACTTCGAAAGCCGCAGTCGGCTCCTTGTCACCGATCCCATGGCAGGTCGTGCAGGCGAAACCTTCCGCCCCGACAAGGTTTTTCCCAATCTCGACCAATTCAGGATCCGTCTCAATTTCCAGAGGCTCACATGGCTCGAAACCATGAAGGCGCGACAAGCCCTCGGACAGTGGCTTCGCGTAGGCTTTGAAAGCCGGCATTCGAGTGCCGAGCCATGGGCGCGGACTTTCCGTTCCGGCCAACATCGATTCGATAAAGCTGGAATAGAGCATTTCTCCAACAAAAGTCAGCTGAGGTCTCGTCTGGTCGACCCGGTCGTTGAGTCCCTCGATATGTGCCGCAAGTCCAGCCGTGGTGCCATGCAGCGAATTCAACAAAGCCGGTTCCTCATCGAGCGAGTGACAGGCGGTGCAGCGTTTCGCATTAACCTGACGAACCGCGAATTCGGCCGAACTATCCTTCTTGAGCGACTCCGGTCCGACTCTCGAAAACGAAAGCAACGCATCCAATTCCCCATCGCCTAGATTCGGAACCGGAAGGTTCTCACGCGGATCATCCTCCGCAACACATCCCTTTTCCGTCCAATCGGCCTTGAAAATTTCATCAAGCGAAACGGCTTTCGAAACCCCACCGGGCAGTCCCGGATGGCAGGTCCCACACTGCAGGCTTTCGGCAACTTTCTCTCCACGCGTCGCGTCTCCCTTTGGAAAATCGTAAGCGAGCTTCGTTTCCTTCCCTCGGGATTCCGACCGCAGAAAAGCAGCGATCTCCTCCGACTCTTCATCAGAAAGTTGAAAATTGGGCATCGCCGTGAAAGGGTGGTAAGCCTCCGGTTTTTTCAGAAACGCCTCCAACTGTCCCGGAAGGTATTTCGAAGCAACGTTGTTTAGCGGAATTCGATTCGTCCCGTCCGCTTCAGGCTCTTCACCCGCTGGGTAGTGGCACGCGATACAACCGAGTTCATGAAAATGAACCCCACCAGCCTTTGCAAGTCCTGCATCTGGTTTACTCAATGCGTCATCACTGTTTTTGGACGCAACAAGGAAAGCCGCAAGATCCGCAGCTTGTTGTAAACCCTCGGGTGTCTCTGGATCAACCATTTGAGGCATCAGGGTGTTTGGCTTGAGCGCTTTCGGATCCGCGATCCATTCCATCAACCATTCCTCTGAAACCCTATCTCCTATCCCGGCAAGCACCGGCGCGATTTCAATGACCTCAGGCATTGGACCCGCTCCAAATCCACCCTCCGGCGCATGGCACTTCGCGCAGTTTTGCTCGGCAAAAACCATTCGCCCGCGCCGCTTCAACTCGCCCTCCAGAGCTGCCTCACCCGGCTTGGCCTCATAGACAGTCGGCGGAATCGTCTGCCTCGGCATTTCGTCTTCCTCCCAGTAAAGCCGAAAACTCCCGGACCCGTCTTCGGAACTCGCATATTTCACCGCGATCTCGTGCGATCCCGGATTGAGCCGCAACCTCTTCGATTTTGCCTCCCCGAGCGTTCCTTTCTCGGAAACCACCTCCTTACCATCAATCATCAGCGAAGCCTCCCCGACCCCTCCGAATGAAAAATAAAGCCTGCGCCGTTTCAAAAGTTCGATTCTCCCGGTCCATTCCACATCGAATTTTCCAGGCTCTAGGAATGGCGTCGGCGCTTGTCCGGCAGGAACCGAAAGCGCTGGAAAACGATCCATCCTCACATCCGCTTCTCCTTCCTGCGTGAACGTCGCGACCACATCCGCGCGGACGCAACCAAGCAAAACCGCGCTCGCCAAAATAAATCTCATCATACTTCCGACCTGCATCTCCTATTCTCCGTAAACCGTGGCGTGAATCTCACTCTTGAGAATGTCGCCATCCATATCCTCAAGGTCATACCCGATTTTCAGAGACATCGAAGGTTTCATCCCCTCTATCGTCAGCTCCACAGTTTTCCCATCCTTGGAAAGCTCGGCCGTTTCGACCTTTGCGTTATCGCGGCTGCGATGGTTTTTCGATTCGCTCTTCAATGCCTGCTCCATCGCTTCGTCATCGGGATTGTCCACGGAAAATTCGCCGGAGCCATATTGCGAGCTACGGACATAGTCCCAACGCTGCACCGAATAACTGGTGGGATCTTCAACAAGTTCACGGTCGAGTTCGACCGGAAACATGATCTTCACACCTGTATCGGTGTATTCAAGTTTCTCGGGTAGCTTCAGACCGACATCCTCGTTGTAACGGACGCGCTGGAATGCACAACCGGTAGCCGCATTGGTCTGCCAACCACGGAAACCCAGAACGTATAGGGACCCGTCTCGATTGAACCGGGCACGCATCGCCGATGACTGCAGGGAAATAGGTAACTTCACGACGCCACCTTGCAACTTGCCATTGCGCATCACAGGCAGCACGCGGTAGAGGCTGGATTTCCCATACGAGAGGTGAATCATTTCACCCGTCTTAAGACCGAACTTGGCGAAATCCGGCACCCAAACCTGTGATCCGCCTGAATTGTCCACATCCATCGGCAGATAAACCATAGGCTCGGTGAAAGGCGCGTCAGTCAGTGATTGGCGCATGTCCTCAGTTCCAAAAAACACCGGAGCCTCTTCCGCAGTGACAAAATTGATCTTACAACATGGCTGCCAGGTTCCCTCGTTCTCGCCCGTCGTGATCTCTCCATCAGGACCAATACCAAGTCCACCCGGAGCACGCAGACCGGTAGCAACCACTTCGAATTCCTTTCCGTCAGGAGAGATCTTCGCAACGATTCCATGATGCGGCAAAATCTTATCAAAGCCTCGCCCACCGGAACGAACCGGCCCCGCTTTGGCAAAATAGAAGTTCCCGTCCTTGTCCGTCTGGAGATCGAACGAAAACTCATGGAAGTTCGCCGAAACATAGACGTCGCGATTGAAGACTTTGAAATAGTCCGTTTCACCGTCGCCATTGAGGTCGATGAGTTTCGTGATCTGATCGCGACCGTTCACATAAATTTCTCCGTCCACAACCGCGACCCCTAGTGTCTCGAAAAGCCCGGCTGCGATGCGCTGCCATTTGAGTTCCTTCCAGTCCCCACTAAGACCACTAACGACCCATACATCGCCATTCCAAGAGGAAAGCGCGGCGGAATCTTCGTCGATAAAATCGAATCCACCGAAGCGAATATTCGCGCCCCATGGATTATCGTCAGGCAGAGTGATAATATCCGTCACATACGGTTTATCCTCTTCAGTCGAAACCTTGCCAGTCGTGGTAATGATCTCCGTCCAGATTCCCGGCCCTCCTGAAGTCAACTTTACGAAATCGGGCTCCGCAGTTGAACTGGGTTTCACTCCTCGGCTAAAAGCAATCTGCGCGACAAGCTCAGTTTTGCCTGCGGGGATGATCGCAAGCAAGCGTTTGCTGTTTTCTGGATCCACGGACAGCTTGACCCCATCCGTCGCGACAACCTCAAGCCCGTCTGCGGACTTAGCAGAAACCATGTCCTCCGCCACAGTGAAATCTGTTGCTTCATCGGCAAAAACCATGACCAGATCATTACTCCGCGGACCAAATTTAAAAGATCGTGTCACTGAATCACCATCCTTCGAAAGGTTCTCCAACACCGCAGTGCCATTGACCGTGTATTCCAAAACAATTTCACGTCCATACCGATAGTGCCCTGTGAATTTTCCACTCGGCATATCACCGTGTCCCGCTATCGCGCGTTTATCCTCGAAAGAATTCTCCGTGTCGGACCAGCCAGCCCCAGTAGCTGTGACCAACAAAGCATCTTTGTTCGCCATCCTATTATAACCTCCGTGACTTCCGGTCCACGGAGTGCCACCCCATTCAATTCCGCCTTGATATACGGTCGCAGGGCGAAGGGTCTCGGTATCGTAAAGCGCACGCCAGCCGTCACCGAGGTCGATCGACAGCCCTTTAATCGCTCCAATCCGCTTCTCACCGAGGAAATAATCACCAAAAGTGTTCATCCAAGCCGGACCAATTTCCATTTTCTCAAACCATTTCTGTTCTGCTGAAAGCGGTTGGCCGAAAATCACGGCTCCTATTAGAGTAACAATCAAATTTCGCATACGGGAAGATTACGGACCCTCCCCAACGTATCTGGCAAGTAAATTGAAGAAATCGGCGCTTCACCTGAGACAGGTTTCTCCCTTCTATTGAGCCATGATAGATATGCTCGTTCGTCTGTATGATCTCGAAAATACGACCGAACTATACTCGGAAATCAAGCGTCAGGGAATCACACTTCGCCGTGCCCGTGCCTTCGAGAAACACACGGTCTCCAAATTTGCGCGCGATCATTTCTCAGAGAAATGGGCCAGCGAAATTGAGGTCGCTCTCACCCGCCAACCTGTCTCCTGCTGGATCGCCACCCGCGACAAGAAAATCCTCGGATTCTCCTGTTACGAAACCACCCAGCGCGCCTTCTTCGGCCCAACCGGAGTGATCGAAGCCGCACGTGGCACCGGTCTTGGCAAAGCCCTGCTCTTCAAAGCCCTCGAGTCACTCCGCGATCTCGGATACGCCTATGGCATCATCGGAGGAGTCGGTCCCCGCGAGTTCTATGAGAAAAACTGCGGTGCCATCGAGATCCCCGGCAGCGACCCCGGAGTCTATTCAGACATTCTTCCCTGAACACCTGACGTGCCAGCGAGCAATTACACTGAACTCTCGGACCGCTTCGGCCCGATGACAGCCAAGGAACTCCGTCAGAGCCTTCGAAGATCCAGCTTTGTCTACCCCTTTCTAGGCATTCACCTCTTCGCGACAGCAGCTATATTTTCGGAATTTCAGTTCGGGTTAGGACAAAGCACCGGAGAATCGGCAGCTATATTCATGTGGAACCCGGATAGCGTTGGTCCGTTCTGGTGGGTCGCCATGGCAGTCTGCGGACTGCTGATGCCCATGGCAGGATTTTTGGCGATGCCCCAGGAAATCGACGAGGGCAACCACGAGATTCTCCTCCTCACAAGTCTCAACCGTTGGAAGATTGTTTGGGGAAAGTTCATGACATTGTTTGGCCTCAGTATCCTGACTTTCACCTCACTACTTCCATACATCATTATCCGCTACTTCATCGGTGGCATCGAATGGTTCCATGAACTGGCCAACGCCGGCACAGTCATATCTGCTGCTGCTGTCATATCTGCTGCTGCGCTCGCCGCCTCGGGATTCAAACACTTGGCTGCAAAGATGGGTGTGTTTTTCCTCTTTTTGTTTTCCGCTGGAACCGGTGGTGGAATCAGTATGATAGGAGGTGTGATCTGGATGAGCGCTGCCGCGACCTCCAAGTGGTCAATCCCCTCGCAAATATTCTACAACCTATCCGCTCTGATCGTCGTCGCCTGCTACAGCCTGCTCGGCATGTTCATCGCACGCTCAAGACTGAGACTCGCGACGATGAACTTCGAACTCAAGCCCTCGGTGATCTTACTCATCATTCTTGGTCTGGCACCTTTTATCATCGGTATGGTCGCAGCGTTCACCTGCGGCTTCGGTAGCGTCGCGGGTGTCCTGCTTCTCACCTTTCTGGCATGGAAATCGGATGTCACTCCCAAAGCACCGAAGTGGCTTCCTCCACCTCCACCCAACATCCCTGCTCCTCCTCCGATACCGGTAGATGCTAACGTTTAGAGCGAGAATGGCTTGCTTGATCAGCAGAAGTCGTTCTCGGTTTCCCCTGACCCTTCGGCAGGAACGGTTCACGCAACGCTTTATTCAGATCGAAAGAACCTTCAAAATCCTGTTGGGTATCCGAATCCTGTTTTCCAAACACCTGCTCTTCGATCAAACGGAACACCATATTGCCGACATCTCGGCAATGCTTCACCCCCCATTCCTCCATCAGTGTCGCCGCCATCGGGCCAAACAGTTCCAGGGCATAGTCACGGAAACCCTCCAGTAGCTCATCTCCGCGAACGTGGCGGTTGCGATCAGGCTTCTCCTCGGAAAACCTCTTCAATGTGAAATCCAGCGCGTCTTTAAGGAACAAATACGCCTGCCCATCGTAGCGTTGATCACGCTTCAGAATCGATATCACGGACTCTTCGAAATGAATGGGCTGCATCAGACCATTCTTTCAAAGCACGTCCGCCCTGTCAAAGCACGAATCTGAATAGACGGCAAAAACTAAAGGGTGATTGTCAGGCAGCGTTGAGATCCTCATGAAACCGCTCCTCTGGTGTTGACCGCGACAAGCTCGGTGCAGAAAGGCGCGCGAGATTTTTTCCAAAATCCACGGTGCCAAAACATTGGTCGTCTCGGCAAAGAAAACCGTTCGCCGATCCGTCACGGATCGGAACATCCTTGTCACTTCCCATTCTTTGAATTCAGGGACACCATCGTCCTGCGTATCGTATCTAGCACAAGTTCCAGATTTTTTCCCAAGTCCTCGCAGAGGAAGCGCAGGACGAAAAATCCGTTCTCTTGCAATGCCGCATCCTTCCTGCGGTCCCGGCGATAGGCGGCGGGGTCGCCGAGATGCTGCCCGCCATCCAGCTCAATCACCAGTTTGAGATCCTTGCAGAAAAAATCCACCTCCATGGTTCCACGATCATTGAAGGGTATCGCCAGATTCTCGTTCAACCGAAAGCGACCCTCCGTATCAGGCAGAGTATCAAGGCGCTCGTAGAGAAACGCCTCGCTGGCACTCCTTGCCCGCCCGGAACCTTCCGAGTCCGGAGAAGGAGACCGCGTCGCATGCAAGAAAAGCTCCGCCAGCGGCTGGTCCACGCCATCGCGGATCAGGCGACGGACGCTAGCCGCATAATCCTCCTTCCATTGCGGATCAATTGGCAGAGGAACTTCCGGTGGCCAGCCCGGCAATGCGCTCGCAGGCAAAAGGATCATGTAGCCGACCGCTTCGTAACCAGCACATCTCCGGTCGAACATCCGCGAAAGCATAGGCACATCGAGATCCGCGTAATCATAGATCCGCACCAGCGTCTTACCATGATGTAAGCGGTGCAGGCGACCCGCATACTGTGCGATCGTACCCTTCCACGATACCGGCATGGTCAGGAAAAGTGTGTCGAGCCGCGAGTCGTCAAAACCCTCGCCCACGAATTTCCCCGTCGCGATCACCAGCCTCGGCTCGTCTTCCGGGATCGCTCTCAGCTTGTCCATCGCGGCAGTCAGTCCCTTCTTTCCCAGTCCACCTTTCAGAATGACAATATTGGTGACTTCCTCACCCAACAGTTTTTCCAACAGATCAATGTGTTCCGTCCGTTCGGTAAGCACCAGCGGCGAGCGCCCGGACCGGATGGCGGCGAGAACCTCCGAGGCAATCAATTGATTCCGGGCGTGATCCTGAACCACCGCGTCGCACAACTGTTGGAAAGCCTTGCGAGGATCCACTTCAATGTCGCCCGACAAGCGGAATCCGGTCGGACGGACCAGCACCTCATGGGCAAACGGGCGCTCGTTCGCCTGCTGCCGGGCATCAACCTTGTGCCGAACGGGTCCGCACTGCATGAAAATGATCGGATGATGACCGTCCTTTCGCGCCACGGTTGCGGACAGGCCCAGCACGTATTTGGCCTTCGCCCGCCGCGCGACCAACTCGAAACTCCGCGCGGAAAGATGGTGGCATTCGTCAACGACAAGATGCCCGTAATCCGCCACCAGATCCTTCACCTCACCCTTCCGCACCAAGCTTTGGACGATTACCACATCGATCTTTCCGGTGAGTTTTTTACGTCCGCCACCCAGCCTGCCGATCTCCTTTTTATCAAGATCCAGGAATTGCGAAAGCCTCTCCACCCATTGATCCATCAGTTGTTGGCGATGGACAAGAATCAGTGTATTCACCCCCCGGCGCGCGATCAGCCACGCAGCCAGAACCGTTTTACCAAAAGCGGTCGTAGCGGAAAGCACTCCGGTCTCGTGGGCCAGCATCGCTTCGGCGGCTTTTTCCTGATCTTCCCTCAGGGTTCCATCGAAAGTAAGACCTAACTTCTCTCCCGCAAAGCGCTTGTCATCGATCCGGAGATCGATTTTCAGCTCGTCACAAAGATTCGCGACATCTTCCAGACATCCTCGGGGCAGTGCCAGATACCCACCGATTTCCTCGGCACAGGAAATGATACGAGGTTTGTCGTAGATCGCCAGACGCATCGCCTGCGCTTTGTAAAACTCGGGATTCTGAAACGCCGCAATCCGGGCCAAAGAATTGTGGAGTGAAGGCGGAAGATCGGATTTGAGAAAATACAATTGGTCCGCATGGACCATCGCGAGCGACTTCGGCATCTTTCCGGCGGGCTTTCGTTTCCTCTTCGCGGATGAACAGGTCTTCCATGGCTCTTCTCCGTTGTCCTGATCCGCAGGGACAACCCTCACACCAATCAATCCTCCTGCGGATTCGGCTTTTTCCACCACATTCGTCACTTTTTCAACAGGCACCCTCCGCACTCCGTCGAGAAACGCCCATTGGTCCGCGTGCGGCAATAAATCATCATCCACGAACACGCTGTTTCCCTCATCGCGCGGCTCTTTTTGCAGTGGCAGAGCGATCAGATTACCGAATCCTCCACGCTGTAGCGTATCCTGATTCGGAAAGAAGCGGTCATAGGAGTCGAAGGTGGTATGCGGTCTGCGCTCCGAGGTTTCAGTGAGAATCGCAGCCCCCAGCTTGCGTGCCAATGTTGCCGCGACAGGCGTTTCGAAAAACATCCAAACATGACCGCCGTTCCCGGATCTCGATCTCTCAAGAACAGCAGAAACTCCCTTCGCACGACAAGTGTCCAGATACGCCAGCGAATCCTCCTGCCAACTTTCGCCATCGAAGTCCACAGCCAGAAACGAACATTTCTCATCAAGCAGCATCGGATAAACCCCCATCACAAAATCCCGTCCCCCCGCATCTTTGCCAGACAAATGCCAGCGCACCACATCGTCAGTAACCCGGAGCCAGTTCTGGTGCGGGCAGTCGGAGCATTTGATCCGCGGTTTTTCACAAACACCGCGCACCCACTCATTTCCACAAACCGGCGAGTAGCCCTGCTTGCCGGTTTTTCCACTCACGAAACGCCTCGGATACACCTCCTCCCGCCCCCGGAAAAGCGAGCGGAACAACGCGATCTTTTCCTCTGCGGGGGACGTGTGGGAAACTGACATTTTTATCAAACAATCTCTCTTCGTTTCAGCATCATCACGATATCCGCAGCCAATCCCGAGTCAGCATCCCCTAGAAAACGACCAACCAGATCCGGGTCTTCCAGCAGAAATTGAAACTCCGGATTACGCACTTCCTCCTCGCGACGCGGATGCGGAGCGTTGCACTTGATCGCGGCAATCTCGACACTGATGAGCAGCGCCACTTTCAGTGCGGGGACCGCTTCCTGCCAGAGATCTGCCGGAAGGAGAAGATCGGCGATTTTCAGCTTCCGCGCCAGCTCGGCTTCCAATCGCGAAACGCGCTCCCGCTGCGCTTCGTCGAGCGCATGGTTCTCGCTCGATTCCGTCACCCCAAGCAGGTTTCTGCGGGCGCGGATGTTGGTCTGGATCAAACCGAGGCGCTGCATGTTCGCGAGTGCATCGGCGGTGGTCCGATCCATGACGACCAGCCGATCAGCGATCATCTCCGTCGAAAATTCCGCAAGATGAGGAACGCTCTCGCGCAAATGCCTGACAATGGATTCGCGGGTGGTCAGCGCGTCTTTTTCTAACACGATCACCAGCTTGGCCGGTGCCTCGGTATCACCCGTGAATTGCTCTTCGCAGGAAACCAGATCCTCTTTCAGCTCCTTGCGAAGAGAGTGCGCGAAATCCGCCGAGGGGTCGGACGAAGCCTTTTTCCTCCCGGGGAATTTCCTCACCACCGTGTTTTCCCCGACCATCAGGGTCTGCTGCAGGCGGGTGAGAAACGATTGGCCGCCACGTTTGAGTTTCACCTCACCGAGTTCTCCGATGCCGTCCAGCACCCCGTCGGAAAGACCCTGTTTCACGGCCAGCGTCTCGAGCATGCCGTGCTCAATGGTATTGCGCGCAATAAGGTTGATCACCGTGACCGGGCGTTGCTGACCCTTCCGCCATGCGCGGGCGATGCGCTGCTCCAGCTTCGCAGGGTTCCATGGGATATCCACATTGATGACCACGCTGGCATTCTGCAGGTTCAGCCCCGCGCCGCCGGACTCGGTGCAGAGGAAAACCCGGCAGTCCGGATCTTCCTTGAACGCCTTGATCTCCAACCGGCGCTTTTTTTGCGGCACGCTTCCCGTATGCCACGCGAAGCCGATTTTCCGCTCCTCCAGGTGCCCGCGGATCAGCTCCAGCATTTTCACCCATTCGGAAAAAACAATCACCTTGGTATCGGGATCCGCCAGCGCGGTATCGAAAATCTCCACCAGCTCGTCGAGCTTGGGCGAGACCTTCGTTTCCTTGTCCAGGATGTATTGCGTGTCGCAGAGCATCCGCATTTTCCCCAGCAGGATCATCAGAAACTCATGCTCTTCCTTCCGCAGCGCGCGCTTTCTCGCCCGGGCGAGAAGCTGTTTCACCTGCCGGGCAAGATCGTCGTGCTCTTCCCGCTGACCCTTGGTCAGCTCCACAAAACGGGTCTCGTCCGTGCGCTCAGGCAGCTCCGTCTCCACATCCGCCTTACGCCGCCGCAGTACGATAGGTTTCAGCTTTTCCCTCATCAGCCCGAGATTCTGATACCCCTCAGGCTTCCCGTTTTCGTCAAACTTGTAGAAGTCCCGGTTGAAACGGAATAGGGGTCCGAACACCGCCGGATTGAGAAATTCCGTGATCGAATAGATCTCATCAATCCGGTTCTCGATGGGCGTGCCGGTGAGCACGAAAGCATACCGGCTTTCCAAACGCTTGATTGCCCGCGCGGTTTTCGATGCCCAGTTCTTGATCCGCTGCGCCTCGTCGAGGATCACGATATCCGCCCGAAAGGCTTCGTTGATATCCAGCGCGTCGCTGCGCACCTGCTCGTAGTTCACGATGGTGAAAAAACTACTAGGATTCTGGTAAATCGACACCCGTTCGCTACGGCTGCCGTAAACGACCTCGCAGGGAAGCCGCGTGAATTTTTCGATCTGTTCCTCCCACTCGGCTTTCAGCGAAGTTGGCGTGACGATCAGGCAGCGCTTCGCCTTTCCCATCCGGTGCAGCAGTGCCGCCGCCGCGATTCCCTGGATCGTTTTTCCCAAGCCCATTTCGTCGGCCACCATCGCCCGCTCGGTGAAAGCCAAATGCAACATCCCCTCCCGTTGATAGGGAAAAAGTGGAAGCTTCGTCTCGTGCGCCGGATACTCGCCGGACCGCACCCTCTGCTCGTAGTCACGCCGGAGCTGTATGCTCTCACGCCGGTTCGTCAGTGATTTCAAGAAAGGAACCACCTCGCGGGAAACCCGGAACTTCGCATCTGCGATATCCGCCGCTTTCTCCAGAATCTTCGCCGCATTCTTCCCCGGCTTCAGCATCCCCTTGCTATCGAAATTTGATCGGAAAGCGGACGGCAGATCCGAGTTCGAAGCACCTGACAGCCGCAGCGTTTTCGCATCGCGGTCCGGCACCAGCTCACAGCGGTCACTCCCCTGTTTGATCGCCGCTTTGTAGATCCCGGGAAAACGCTTCTGCAGATGAAACAGCACCGCCTCGGTATGCTTGCAGGTCCCCAGCCCATTGTGGCCGAAGTCCGGCGAGGTCGAATAGAAATCCCGCCCCGCCACATCCCGGATCTCCACCAGGTAAGACAAGCCACTCTCAGGAGAGGTCACCTCGAAGGTGGAGAAAATGCGATGCTCCGGCGCCAGGTTCCGGATCGATGGAGGACTCTCCAGCGCTCGGATCTGTCGTCGCGCGATTTCCTGCCTGTCCGTCGTCCGCCAGTCCTGCTTCGGCGGCAGGGATGCTTTCAAGTCCCTGACCATTTCCTCCAACTCAGTCAACTTCTTCGCGGTTTTGGCCATGGATGAGAGTTAGGAAAACACCCCGCCAATGAGAAGCCAAAACGAAATTCGGTGAAAGGAGTAGGGAACTGCGGTTTGGAAAACGCTTCTGCAACCGCTGCTGAAGCTTCGAGATGAATCGCGATGATAGAGGTGGGAACGGCCCGGTGCTCCATCCCTTCCCACAACTTTCAGGCGCCCCCTTGAAATCCCGCCCAGCCGCGCAAACTTAACCCATGAAAACCTCTCTGATCCTCGCCCTACTGCTCCCGGGCACAGCCATCGCTGATACCTGCCGCGTCCTTATCGACGGCACCGGCTGCCGCACCCGCCAGCAAGCCATTCAACGTATTTTCGAGAAACTCCCCGACGTCGGAGAAGTCACCATCCTCCCCCGCCGCGACGCCCCAGCCGACAACCAACGCTACTTCATCGTCGAAGCCAAATCCGAGATCCCCACCAAACAATCCCTAATAGAAGCCCTCGGCCGCCGCGCCAAATTCTACAAAATCCTAACCGTAGAGCCACTCCAGCCAGAAGAAGAATAGAGGAGTCTAGTCTCCTATCGATATCTTCATCTCATCACTGTTGGCGCGAAGCTCCGGCGCATACATCGCCTCGGCACGTGTCGGTAGCGCGCTGAACTTGCCGGGAATCTCCGCACGCAGACGGTAGCTGAGGTTGTGGCGTCCACGCGGCAGGTTCTGCACGAAGAGCGAAACCTTCTCATCGCGCAATTCCATGTATGCACCAAGTCCGTTCGGGTTGTAACCGCTCCTTACCTCCTCCGCTTCCATGCCTGCAGCTTTCCAGTCCTCGAAAAGCAGGTATTCGTAGTCGTTCTTGCTGTCGATCCCGAGCTCGACCTCGATGAGGTCTCCGCTCTTCACCTCGTCACCCGACTTCAGCTCCACCCGCTTGAGCCGCGAGCGCTGCTGGTCTATCGCCTGGCCCTGCGAATCGACTGCGTCGATAACCTGATTATCCGGGACGAGTTTGTAGAACGTCCTGTCCACCTTGACCTCCAGCCCGGTCTTGGTGATGAAATTTTCCAGCGTAAAATACTCAACATAGGCGTTCGCGTAAAGCGGCCCCCTACCCTTCTTGCGCAGCTCGATCTTATGCTTACCGGTTGTTAGGATGTCCCCGGCCACGATCACCGAGCTATCGTAAGTGAAAAGATTCTCCTTCGTGATTTCGACAGTCTTCAGCACCTTCCCGTCCAACAGCACCTCAACGCTTAGCTCAGCATCACCCTCGCCGCTGGCTTTGAGGTAATCGCCGATCGCCTCAAGGCAGTAGGCGGTGTCTCGGGTGGAGTTCCAATAGGTCGCGTGGCTACGATTGTTAATCAGGTATTTCACCAGCCCACGTGCATCGGGACTTTCCGGCTCGGCGGCGGCAAGGAGTTTGAGGAACCAGGCCTGCGCCTCGAACTCGCTACCATACCAATACCACCAATAGCCGCGGTTGCCGAGTTCGAGATACGCGGTCTGGTTCTCATCGTCACGCTTGAGGAACTGGCGGATGTTGCGGATCACCTCGTCGCGTTTCCCTATCTCTTTCGTGCGGTGAAGCTCCAAGCCGAGCAATGCCTTCGCGTAAATCGGCAGGTCGTTCTTATCCCGGAAAAGGAAGCCCTGCATCTGCTTGCTATCCCTGCCGCCCTCGCCAAGCACTCGGCGCACAAGCGCATCCATGGAGTTCGCTTTCTGCTTGGTGTTCTTATCACGTTTCTCCCAGTTCGCAATCCTGTCAGTTTCCAGCTCCTCATGCTTCGCCAGCCATGTCAGGCCTCGCTCAATCATGTCTGCGGGAATCTTCGTCCCGTTATCGCGAGCGAGAAGCAAGCCGTGCATCACCACCGCCGTGGTGTGCGGATACGACTGGTTCCCATAAGCCGAGAACCAGCCCCAGCCACCGTCCGGGTTCTGTTGCTCACGTAGCTTGGCTATCCCCGCCCGCTCCATCTTCGCAACCTCCGCCTCGTCCCACACGGGATTCCAATTCGGATTCTTCGGCTGCCAATCCTTCGCGCGTTCCTTCGGATCACCGAGTTTCTGCGGATCGAGCTGGGACCGCTTGTTCTTGATTGCGGCAAGGTCGTGTCCGAGATCTTTGAGTATGTGATGAACAACCGTGGTCGGCACGAAACGGTTCAATGTCTGCTCGGTGCAACCGTATGGATAGCTCGCGAGGTATGGCAAAGCATCGATCATCGCGCTCGCAACGCTCGGCGAGTAACTGATCGTCAGCTTCGTATCGGAAGGCCGCCTTTCCTCCGGCAGGGTGAATTCGATCACCGCCGCCTCCCCTTCCGGCGCGATCGCACGGCTGTAGGACTCAGTCTTCAACATACCGTGCACATACACGGGAAATTTCATCTCCATCGCATCCGAGTCATCCGCAGCAATGGCTTTCATACGTATGGTCGCCTCCCCTTCGGAAACAGCTTTCACCGTCCAGTCGATCCGGGTCTCGTCCTTCGATGGGATCGCTACCCGGCGTTCCATGTCACCACTGGCTTCGAGATTTTTACCGTCGAGTTCGAGGCTGACTGTCACGTCCTTCGCTTCTTTGTGGTAGTTGTGAACGACCGCACTCAGCGTCACCTCATCCGTCTCCACAAAGAAACGCGGTGCCTGTAGGCGAACAATCAAATCCTTGCTGGTCACGATCTCGGCCGAACCCTCGCCGACGCGGGTGCCCTTGCCCATCGCCCAGGTCTTGATTTTCCATGTCGTCAGGTTATCAGGCATTTCGATATCAATCGTCGCCTCGCCCTTCTCATTCGTCTCCACGGAACCGACCCATTTCAAAAGGTCCGCAAATTCAGAACGGACCATCACCTCGGGGGCTTCTGTTGCTCCGCCGAGAGCGCCCCCGCTTTCATCTGCGACTTCGCTTTGTGCGAAGGCATCCATCGCCATACCTGCCCTCGCTTGCATTGGGGCAGTTCCGCTTTCCATCGCCATCAAACCTTCGCCGAATGCACCGCTCTTCAAATTCATTCCACCCTTCTCAAATTCAGCCCTGCTCCTCACAATACCCCCGAACATCCCGAGTTGCTGCATGAAAGTCGTCTTCGGCATCTGTAGGTGACTACCCATCAAGCTCTGCGAATTCTCCATGCCCGAGCCGTAGTGATGACGCTTCCAGTCCCAGAAAAACGGCACGATATCACCAACATTCGAACCACCGGAAATATATTCCAAGCTCTTGTCATAGATACTGATCGCCGCTGATCCCTGGTAGGGTTTGCCCTTGGAATCCGTAATCTTGATCGTCAGCGAAGTTTTCTCACGTGGCTTTAATTTGGATTTCGCCGGAATCACCTCGACCCCCAGCTTCCGTTTCTCCGGCGGTAAAACGATCTCGCGTGTCACGCTGTGCACCTCGCCGTTGGCTACCGTCACAGCATCGATGAAAAAGTTCGGCATATCACCAAGCGCAACCGGGATTTTCACCACCTGAGACTTGCCCTTGATTCGTATGATGCGTGTTTCTTCATCCTTCCCCTGACTGGAACGAATAAAAAGCCAGACTCGGGATTTCCGCTTATTGACGTTCACCAAAAGTTTCACCGTATCGCCAGGCTTGTATTCCTTTCTATCAGGTATCAACTCGAGATCGTCGTAGCGGAAATCACCGCCCTCATCGTCATCCGCACCACGCACGGAAAACACCGTCGCACCCTCCCTCTTCCGACCCTTCTTGTCAGTAAATTCGACAGCTATCCGGTATTGTCCCGGCTCCGATGCCTCGAAGTCCCAGCTACCATTTTCGGGAGTCCATTTGGCAACCTCCTTTTCAACGATCTTCCCATCGGCATCAACACTGCTGGAGTAGAGAACCGCCTTGGCTTTCCCTTCGACGGTTTTTCCATCCAGCGTGCGTGCTGCAAAACTTCCCGTCACCTTGTCACCGACTCTCGCATAGCCCCGGTCCAGCCACACCGTGACATCGTAAGGTTCACGCGCAGCGAGCACGGATCCGTTGCCTACAATCGTCCGTCGCGATGCATCCACCACCTCGGCAGTGATCGAGTATTTGTGATCCTGATCACCGTGAACCAGCTTCGCGATCGAACTATCGATCCTCACTTTCACTTTCCCGTCGGGACCTATCGGGCCGGTCTGTTCAAGAACCAACTCCGGCGCACCCGTGCGTCCACGATCTCCCCACCATGGTGCCGGCGGACGGATACAGCCCCATCTGGCCCAACCGGGATACCAGGGATATTCGCCATAACACCACCAGTAGCCCGGACCGTATAACCAGTCCCACTCACCGACAGGAAACCAGCGATCATTGTAAAAATTCCGCTCCACCTTGATTTTCACTGTCGCCTCGGTCACAGGAGCGCCGTGGTAGTAGTTTGCGGAAACCGTCGCTTCGAACGACTCTCCGAGTGCCACAGGCTCGGAGGGAGCTTCTACCGTAACCTCGAATTCCGGCTTCTTGTATTCCTCGACACGGAAATTGAAATACGCATTCGGCACCGCTCCGTCGACTCTGACATTGTAGTTGCCAAGCGCCGCCTCTTCCTTGAGGTCAAAGTCGAATGTGATGCCACCATATTCATCAGCGACAAGACCGTCCTTTTCAAAAACCACTTCATTGCGACCGTCGCGGATTTCCACACTGGCTGACTTTCCAGCATAAGTGGAAACCTCACCGAGATCATACCTAGCCTCGCCGGCCCATAGCTTAACGTGAACCGTTTGTCCCGGTCGGTAAACCGGCCGATCCGTGATGCCGATGGTCTTGTGCCCGACAAACTGGGTCGCGTTACCGTCATTGCTCCTCCAACTGAAACGCTTGTCCGTCAGGTAGGCCCTGCGCTCACCAGAGCGGGCAATAACGTGCCACTGGCTTCTGTTCCAGTCCTCCTCGCCTTTGAGAACCAGTTTCCCCTTACCATCCGTCTTCTTCCGGAAGTGATGGGTGATAATGTTATAACGGCGCTTGCCCTTCCTCTCCTCCAGATACTCCGCACGGTATCCGAAAAACTCCAGTTCACCCACCACCGGCTTCCCTGCCGTCGCATCCACGAGGTAAAAAACCTCTTCCCCGGACTCACTGCGTTTCAAAATCACCAGATCCCTAACCCAAACGACCACCCATGCGGTATTGCCGCCTGCAATCTCGGATTTCAGCACATAACAACCGGCCGCAAGCTTGCCGAGATCAAGATTCGCCTCTGTGGTAAGATGGCCTTTCGCCGGATCCAGCTCCTCTGTCCATGAGCGCAATTCCTTGCCAAAATACTTCTGTCTATCGTTCTCAAGCAGGTTTCTTCCGAGTTGGGAAAACGACGACTTGAGGCGATTGATCTCCACCGGATTCGATTCGAGGTGATCGATGATATCCTTCATCACCAAATCTTCTTTCACCTCGGTGAGGCTGAGTTTAACCGACTTTGCATTACGGAAACTAAGAGGCACTTCCACAGGTGCGGAGGCATAATACGTCGGAGTCATCCCAAACTGGCTCCAGTTCCCTCTGATTTGTTCGAGCAATTTCTTCCGGCTGTCGTTGCCGCCGGGACCGTGCAGCCGAATCACTTCATCCAAGGTTTCAGCCGCAGTAACATTCTGGGTGCGGTTCAAGAAGACCTGCACCAGAAGATCACCGGCCGACGCCGATGGGTAATTTTTTCCAGCCCGCATCAACTTCCTCAACGCAGGAATATACCGGTAGTCTTCGCGCAGAGTGAAACGCTTCACCCCATTCGCCAGTTTCGCGATGGTCTCATACTCCTCAAGTGTCGATGCCTGGAGTATCCCATCACGCTCCTTCACATCCGGCTGCGACCACCAACCATAAGAGGCCAGCGTATTCACACCGTAGTTCTGCTGGCAAAACCGCAGCCATTTCATCTCCTCCTGTGGACCATCGGGCTCGGAAATCCGGCCTATCTCCGCCAACAACCAACGCCAGCGCTCGCCGTCCGACCCAGCCACATCCCAGGATTCCGGCATATCAATGTAGTCCGGATCACCATCCCTACCGACCGGGGCTCCACTACTCGTGATGACATCCTGCTGTTCCATATAGTCAGGCTTAGCCTTCAGGTCTGTCTTCAAATAGAGCCGCCACATGTATCCGCCAGTGCGGTTCCAATTAAACGCCTCAGCCAAACTCCGGAGCACCTGAACCTCCTCAGAACCACCCTTTTCCACATTCTCCCACGCATGCATGTAGCATTGCAGCGCTCGCAGCCTGTCCTGCTCCTGCACATTGATCCAAGCTCCTCGCCCGCTGTTGCCGCGCTGAAATTTGTTATCCAAAAACTGCCCGTAATGCTGAACGCTGATATAGACACGCCCGGCTGCCAACATGAAATCCGGGTTACTCTCTTTGGAGGCCGTGAGTTCATCCAAAAGGCCATCAAATTTCTGAATCTCCCCCAGCCGCATCTGCGAATCCAATGCCTTGTTCAGATCCAGCGCAGATTCTTTGTCATCAACCTCCCGCAGTAGCTTTACCCGCAGTTCGTAGGCTTCCTTCCAGTTCCCGTCTTTCTCAAGTTTCCGGGCTTCTTTTCTCAGTTCGGGAGCATCTGCGGCAAATACCACACCGCAGCTCATTAGCAAAAATAATAGGATTTTCATGCGTCTAGACTATGAGACACACGAGTCAGAGGAAACTTAGAAGTTTTTCAAATTTTCCCTTCAAGGAAAGGCACCAACTCTTCCACTCCAAAATCAGCGAGCACCTCACCTTCCCAATCCAGCGTCGGAGCCTTGCTCTGCCCGGAAAGTCCCACCATCTCCTCCATCGCTTCACGGTTTCCCGAAACCACAACCTTGCGAACTTCGATGCTATTCTCTGCCAGATACTGCTCGACCTCAACACACCAAGGGCAGCCAATCTTCACATACAGAACTCGTTCGTTTTTCATATTCCGCAAGATGCCCGAAACCGCGTAAGCGGCAACCGAAACCTCACTGGGTCAACCCTCGGCCGCGTTCTGCTGGCGCGCGATATCGTTGATCGTCAGCCAACCGAGCAACTTGCGCTCTTCCACTTTGCTCACCACCGGAACCTGCTGGAAGTCCCTGACAATCATCCGGTTGGCCGCGTCGCGGATCGATGTGTCGATAGTGACAGAAAGAATCTCCTGCTCACCGAGGATAGCCGAAACTGATTCCGCGAGAATATTTCCCATGATCTCCTGCCGGGTGATCACACCGGCAAGCAGTCCCTCTGCATCAACGACGGGATACGCGTGATATTTGCGCCCTTCGGTAGTAATCCGCTTCATCACATCCGCAGGTTTTTCCAAGAGTCCGACCGTGAAAACATCGTGGCTCATGATTGATTGCACCGGAAGCTTCCGATAATCCTGAGCACCCCGGTAAGCTGGGAGCTTCCGCAGGGAAACCCCATCCTGTAGCAACAGTGAGGTATATAAGCTCTCCCCTTGCAACTGCTTGGCAATCTGCCACGCGAGCATATTTCCCGCCATAAGAGGTAGGATCAACGAGTAGTTCCCCGTCATCTCGAAAATGATGATTAATGAGGTAAATGGACACCGCACCACCGCCGCGAACATCGCCCCCATTCCCAGCAACACACATCCACCGATGACCTTACCATCTGTCGGAAATGCCGGAATCCACTCCACCACATGTTGAAAATCCGACAAGCCGGCTCCAACCAATCCCCCCAGCATCCCACCAAGAAATAGCGTCGGCGCGAACAATCCACCCGAACCTCCCGATGCGTAGCATATCACTACCGCAAGAAACTTCGCACCGAGCAGAACCGCGATGATTCCCACCGAAAGCTTGTTTGCGAACGCCAACTCAAGGCTTTCGTAACCAATACTGAAAACCGAATTCTGGGCATTTCCCAAATGCCCGGTGAAATAGAAAGCCGCCAGACCAAGCAGTCCGCAGGAAAAACCGCCCGCCGCAGGGCTCACCCAGGATGGGAAAATCCGCCGTGTTTTGAACCACTTCCTGAGGTTCAGCGTGGACCAAACGAAAAGGTGTCCTATCAAACCTGCCGCAACCCCAAGTGGCAGCGCGACCAACATCCAAGCGGACGTCTTGTAGTCCTCCACAATTCGCGCCATCAGAACGGGATCTTCTCCGAGAATCGTTCGTGACACCGCCGCCGCGACAACCACCGCGATCACCATCCCGCCCATCGCCTTCATCGAAAAGTTATCCAGCAACTCCTCGAAAACGAAGGTCAGCGCCGAGAGCGGCGCGTTGAAGGCCGCCGCGATCCCGGCCGCCATCCCCACCGGGAGCATCGACTGCACACGCGCCGGATCATTGAATGCCCAGCGCCCGATCCTTGAACAAATCGCAGCGCTGACATGAACCGTCGGTCCCTCCCTCCCGAGACTGTTTCCGAAACCGACATAGAGCGAGCCTAACAAAAACCTCAGAATTCCCGTACCCATCGAGATCTTCCCACCCTTGTTGTAGTATGCCGCCTTGGTTTGCGGAATTCCGCTTCCCGCCGCATCCGGTGCGAAAAAATGAACAACCAATCCTACCAAGAGTCCTGCAAAAGTCGGTCCAGCCAAAAGAATCGTACAAAACCAAACAGTATCCCGCGACTCGGCTTCCTCCCACAACCACTTGAAAAGATAATGGATTGAATAATGAAACGCCACCGCAACCAGACCGCACAGAAATCCCGCAAGCACACAGAGCACGAGGAACCGTTGGGCATCGCTCAGCCGGGATCGCATCCACTCCGGCAAGGTTTTTCTCATCCACACGCTCATCCTTCGCGCTCGCCGTAACACGCATCCGCGTAATTGGCCAGCATCGCTTTGCTCGCCTCGATGTTTGAACAGCGGGTGAAATCGCTCTTCTGGCAATATCGCTAAACCGTTGCCATCACTGTCATATGGTAGCAGTGCCACAAACCCTGCGAACATTCATCTGCCGGTAATTCAACCTGGTACTTCCATCAAGAAAGCCGACGCACTTCTTGTGTACCAATCACAGTAAACCGCCTGCTGGGATGGAATGGTTTCTCCAGCCGGATTCCCAGTTGCAACGGTTCGTCCTCTTGCTACAAACCGTTCGTGTCAAACACAGAAACCAAACCCAACATCCGCATCGCCATCGATCTCGGAGCCGGTAGCGGACGCTTGATCGCAAGCTCTTCCAACAACGGAAAACTCGAACTCACCGAGATACATCGCTTCAACAACCCGGCCATCGAACTACCCTCCGGTCTCTACTGGAACATGTTCGGCCTCTTTCATGAGATCGTCACAGGTCTGAAAAAAGCCATCGACATACACGGTGACCAAATCGCCTCAATCGGCATCGATACCTGGGGATGCGATTTCGGACTTTTCGACAAACAAGGCGAAATCATAGGAGCGCCCCACCAATACCGCGACCCACGCATCGAAGGCATGGAGGATAAAATGCACGACCTCATGTCCGAAGACGAAATCTTCAGCATCACAGGTATAAAAACAAATTTTTACAACAGCGCTCTCCATCTCCTATCCCTCAGCACCCAGAAAAGCCCGGCGCTCTCGCAAGCCGCCACCCTGCTCTTCATCCCAGACATTCTCGCCTACTGGCTGACAGGAATAAAAGCGGTGGAAAAAACCAACGCCTCCACCTCCCAGCTCCTCAACGCCGAAACCGGTGACTGGGCCGACGAAGTCATCGAAGTCCTCGGCCTGCCACGCGACATCTTCGGAAAAATCGTCGCTCCAGGAACCATACTCGGCGAGCTCAGGCCGGAGTTGAAAAATACCATCGGCAGGACCGACATCCCCTTCGTCGTCGCCCCTTGCCATGACACAGCCTCCGCCGTCGCCGGAATTCCATTATCAGAGGCCGAACCCTTATGGCTCTCTTCAGGTACGTGGTCCATCATGGGGGTCGAAATCAAAGCTCCCGTCCGCAGCGAAGAGGCCCTATCCTACGGATTCTGCAATGAACTCGGCATCAACAACAGCGTCCGCTTCCTGAAAAATATCGGCGGTCTCTGGATCATCCAGGAATGCAAACGCCAGTGGGAACTCGAGGGCACAAAACACTCTTTCGCCGAACTCGCGGAACTCTCTGCCGCAGCCGAACCCTTCCACGCCTTCATCGATCCTGACGACCCCTCTTTCGCCTCCCCTGGCGATATGCCCGGACGAATCCGCGAATACTGTAAAAAGACCGGCCAAAACGTCCCGGAATCCATCGGCCAGATTCTCCGCGTCGCGACCGACTCGCTCGCACTCAAATACCGCGTCGTCTACGAACGGATCGTCAAACTCACAGGCCGGACCTACGCCCGCCTCCACGCCGGCGGTGGCGGCATCCAGAACGAGGCTCTCTCCCAGGCCACGGCCAGCGCTCTCGGAATCGAAGTCCTCGCTGGCCCGGTCGAATCCACTTCTTGCGGAAACATTATCACCCAGATGATCGCAACCGGTGAACTCAAAGATTTCCAGCAAGGTCGCGAACTGATCCGTAACTCTTTTGAGTTCAAAACCTACACCCCGCTCGAAACCGCATCATGGGATAGCGCCTACAAGACATTCCGTAGTATAATCGACTGATCAATCGGAGAGCCACCGCGACACACTCCAGATCAAAACCTTGGTTCGCTATCTGATGCCACATCGGCAATACCTCATCTCCCCCACTACACCCCGAAGGCTCTCTTAGATGGCAAAATCCAAAAACACGGAAATCAAAGCGTCCCGCTCCTCCCTCATCCTCGGCTATTTCGCCGCCGCGGCGATGAAGCTCTGGAGCCTCACGCTCAGCTATAGCATCAACGGGGAGCTTGGCGTCCGGGCACCTTCCTTGACACCCGAGCCCGTGATCTTCGCACTCTGGCATAACCGCATCTTCACGATGCCGCCCGTCTGGCGGAAAACCGGTGGCTTCCACCGCTCCACCGTCGTCCTCACCAGCGCCAGCAAAGACGGCACCACACTCGCCACCGCGATGAAAGCGTTCGGCATCGGTGCCATCCGCGGCTCTTCCTCCCGCCGCGCGGTCTCGGCACTGATCGGCATGAAAAAGGCCCTTCGCGAAGGACTCGACGTCTGCCTGACCCCCGACGGCCCCAAAGGTCCCCGCTACGTCGTCCAACCCGGTCTCATCAAAATCGCACAAACCTCCGCCTCCGAAATCATCCCCATCCACATCACTTACAGCTCCTCCTGGAGACTGAAAAGCTGGGACCGCTTCGTTGTTCCAAAACCTTTCAGCCACGTCTATGTCACTTTCGACGAACCACGCAAAATCCGGAAAGGCATCAGCGAAGCAGATTTCGAATTCGAAAGACTGGCTCTCGAGAATTGCTTGATCGCAGGGACCGACGACGCTTGATCCTCCCACCCGGAAGCCCCGGGTTTCTCTTACAATTTCCACTCATCAATCGATCATTTTTGAGAAATTTTTGAAAATTTACTTAAGATTTCTTAAATTTTTATTGTGCGTTGAATTATTTTATGCAGAATCCCGACTCATGAAGATGAAAACACGCCTCGCTTCGCTTCTCGTCATCCTTGCCACTTCGGGACCGCTTCTGTCTGCCACCGAAGTCGAACGCCTCCGTGCCCTCTGCGCCGAGCAGGAAATGCAGATCAAGCAGCTTGAAATCAAGATCGCCCGTCTCACCGATACCCCACCCCCGGCCCACAATGCTGCTCCTTCGGCATCTACGGCTCGCGATTTCGTCCCGGTTACCAAAGAAACAGCAACCTACACGGTAAAACCTGGTGACAGCATCGAACGCATCGCCGGTAGGAACGGAACCACACCAGCGGTTCTCAATAAACTGAACGGGCTCAAAACCACTTCCATCATCCATCCCGGGCAGAAGATCAAACTTCCCGGCAATACTGCCGTGGTTGAAAATTCTTCCGCTCCAAATCCTCCGGCCGCAGCACGTACTTACCAAGTTCAATCCGGTGATACCTTCTATCGTATATCGCAGAAATACGGGGTTTCGGTCGACCAACTGATTACCGCCAACCCCGGTGTCAATCACCGCGCTCTCCGCATAGGCCAGAAAATCACGATTTCCGCGCCAACATCCGAAATCACTTCGGCACCAACTCCAAAACCATCCCTGGCATCGACCCCATCGCTTCCGATCTCCAACAACCCCGCCCCCATCGAGAAGCCACGCGCATCCGAAAAACCGATCATGATCGATAAGGAGATTTCCTACGGCCAGTTCGCCAAGGATCACAACACCACCGCAAAACGCCTCGACGAACTCAACGGACTTGAACTCGATCCCGCCACCATTCTCGCACAAGGTTCCGAGCTGTATATACCCGCCCAGCCATAAGCGTTAAGCAAGGAGCGCCTGAGAAAATACAATCCGCCAGAAGCTTCCCTTCTGGCGGATTTTTCGCGTCACAGATCACGGAGCCAGCTCGATAGGCGGCACGTCCTCATCGCTCGCCAATTCCTTCTCATGAGGCTTCGGTGGCGCGGAACCCTCTACAAACTCGAAGAAATCCAGCCCCTCGAAGAAACCTGCCAACCCTTTGCCCTCCGCATGGTAAAGTCGAGGGCGGGAATGTAGTTGGCGCAAGTTCCTATCCGCATCCCCCGCCAATGTGGAAATATTCCGGCCCCGCACCGCGGAAATATCGTTTCCGTAGGTGCCGAAGTAGAAGATTCTCGCCGGATCAATCCCCCAGCGATGCTGCAGATACCGCAACGCCACATCTTTTCCGCTGCGGATCGGGATCACGTCCACATACGACTTCGCAGTCACGATCACCTTCGCGGCGATTCCTTGCTCCCTCAGCATACGCTGCAAGGCAAGGCGACCCACCGCCTTATTGGAATCCATCATATAGGAAACCTTGAACTGGTGCTGGTATCTATCTTCCTGAATCGTCAGGCAATCCACTTCGGAAAACGTTTCAATCACTTGCTTCCGGTTCCAACGAACACCGAGCTGGTTCGTCCATTGTTCATCTCGCACTCCGGTCTCACCGTAGCGGATTTCCGCGCCGAGTTCGGAGATCACGAAACCCGGCTCCGGCATCCCGCAGCGCCTGATCACCTCCCAGGCCTCGTCGAATGACAACCCTGTCGCGATTCCGAAACCGATCGGAAAATCTTCGAAAAGATTCCGCCACTTCTCCACCAACTCCTCGGGTTCCTCCTCCACTTTCGGCAACAGATCCATCACCACCCAACGCTCACGCTCGACCAGTGCACCACGCGACTTACTCCTCCGCACTGTTGGCTTCGTCGGCAGAATTTTAAAAACCTCATCCAGATAATGCTTCACGTGCGCCGCCCATGAGTAATGCACCCGCACCTCGCGGTGGCCTGTCTCCGAAAGCTGTTTCTGCTTTTCCGGATCGGAAAGGATGGCCTCGATCGCGTCGCCCATCTCCTCATCGTTGCAGGGATCGATCAATGTCCCGTTTTCGCAGTTCGCGATGATATCTTTAGGTCCGCCGTCATGGGTCGCCACCAGCGGCAGACCTGCGGCAGCCGCTTCCAGAAGTGTCAGTCCGAAAGGCTCGGTAAAAGCCGGGTTCACGAATACCCCGCCGCGCTCCGCACACCAGCGGTAAAGTCCAGCCACTTCCGGTGCCTTGTGCGTCTTCGGATAGGCTATGCTGCCGTAGAGATTGCCGTCGTCGATGGTCCGCAGCAACTTCGTCCAGACCTTGCGTCCGCTTGGCGAAAGCTTGTCGAGCTTCTCGCGATTACCGCCGATCACGATCAGATTTGCGTTTTCCCGCAGCCAATCGTTTCCGGAAAACGCCCGCACCAGCCCTGGCAGATTTTTCCGCTCATCCGCTCTCGCGATAGTGAAAACCGGTGGCTTCGAGCTGTCCCGGAAAAACGGCGCGAGCTTCTCATCGATAGCCGCCGCCATTTCCGGACTACCCGGCCCGTCGAAACGCGTCAGATCCACCCCCGGCGGAATCACCCGCATCCGGCTCTCCGAGTGCTGGTCGTAAAGCGCATATTGCTCGTCAACCTCCTGCCGCGTGCTGGTGCAAACCATGCTCGCCGCATCCAAGCTCAGCTCCTCCGCCTCGATCCGCGATGCCAGATTGTAGCGCTTCTCCATCTCAACCGGCTCCACCCCGCCCTCGACCAAGCGCTGACGTTTCACCCGCCCCAGCGAGTGCCCGGTGAAAACAAAAGGGCAACCCAGCACCGCCGCAATCTGCCTGCCGACATAACCCGCGTCCGCGTAATGCGCGTGAATCAGATCCGGCACCCGCTTCTCTCTTCTGAGATACGCCAGTGTCCCGTCAATGAATGCATCCAAATGCCTCCACACAACCTCCTTCCGCAGATACCTGCGCGGCCCGGCCTCAATCCGGATAATATCCGCGACCCCATCGATCTCCTCCCGCGCCTCCGCGTAATCAGAGGAAAGCTTCTGATCAAAAACCCGCCGCGTCAGCAAAGAAGCCCGCTTCACCCGCTTGTCCTTCGCCAGCGCTTTAACCAACTCCAGCACGTATAAGCACTGCCCCCCGGTGTCCGGATCCCGGCCAAGTTCCAAGTTCTCTGCCCGGATCAGCCCGTGGATGGAAATGTGAATGATATCCAGCTGCCGTTCTTCCTTCTTGTCTGTCTTCGCGCTCATAAATCTAAATTCCTAGCCTCCCTTTCCATCCTCGGGAAACGCCCCGTAGTGCCTCAACCCTTCGGTGACCCCCGCCGTTTTTTCCTTCCCCGCGTAGTATACTTCCTCCCCATTGATCTCCTCCAAAAGCTCCGGACTCGCATTCGCCGGCGCGATCCCCCGCACACCATCCAACAGGAACATCGAAGAATCATTCCCGGAATCCCCCGCCACCACCACTTGGTCCAGGCCGATGCCCAGATACTCCGCCAACCAGGTGATCGCATTCCCTTTGTTCGCCGCGAGGGGCAGCACATCAAGATCCTGCGAAGTCGAGTAAATCACCTGCGCCGAAAGCCCAGCATCTCTCAGCATTTCACGCACCTCATCGATCTCCTCCCCACTCTTCCCATGCCAGAACCAGCTACTCTTCCAAGCATGCTGCTGCTCCTCCGGTTGCCGCTCGATCCCCGGTATCTTGGAAACCAGATCCGTCACCTTACCCAGATCCCAACCCTCGTTCAGACTCTCAGCAAACCCCTGCAGCATCCCTCCCGCCTTGGTATCGAAAATCATCGTCCCCACACCCGTCGTATAAAAATCCGGCTCCGGCATCCCGTGCAGAGCGATCATCCGCTTCGCATCCGCATCCAGCCGACCCGTGCTGTAAACCAGCACCAGGCTCTCCGCGTCCAGCGCCTTCCACTCCCTGACAAATTCCGCCGTCGCCTCCGGACCACCCAACAGCGTCCCGTCAAGATCCGAGCAAAACAGCCGGACTTTCTTTTTATATACCATCGGGTTGAGCTTAGCACCCGTCTCCCGATGTCTCAAGCAGCGATCCCTATTTCGTCAAACCGGCCGACAAAGCACGAACGGCGAAACCACCAGTGCCTCGAATTCCGTCGCTCCCTTTTCCCACTGCTCCGCGTGCAACTCACCAATTTTCACCAGATCCCCCGCTTTGAGCCACGCATCAACCCGCTCCTTCTCATTCCCGGCAAATGCCGCTCCCACCTCCGTAAGCTTCAGCTCAGCATCCACGAAATAAAGCACCCCGCTGAGGAAATGCGGACGCAAATACGTCCAGTCCACCGTCCCTGTGTATTTTTCCAACTTCTCCTCAGCCGTCGAATCATCCTTCCCCAGCATCGTATATTTCAACGGCTCGGGTGCATCTGAATCTGGTGAAATCATCCCCGTGCCATATCCCACCTCCCCCCATCGATCAAGCCCCTTGGAATCGGTGAAGAGGGCGATCCATCCTTGACCCGCCTCAAAACCCCGCCTAAACCCTCCGCCTCATGGGATTTGACACACTTGGCCTCTCCGCCCCCGTTCTCGAAGCAGTTCTTGAAACGGGTTACACCAATCCAACGCCAATTCAGGCCCAAGCCATTCCGGTAATCCTAGAGGGTAAAGACGTCATCGGCGCGTCCCAGACGGGCACCGGCAAAACCGCAGCCTTCGCCCTCCCTTCCCTTTCCAAGATCACGAAAATGGGCAAACCCCAGATCCTCGTCCTTGAACCAACTCGCGAACTCGCACATCAGGTCGCGGAACAATTCGAAAAATACGGTGCCAAGACCGGCATGAAAGTCGCCCTGCTCTACGGCGGCGTCGGCCTTGGAGAACAGATGAAACAGCTTGAGGAAGGAGTCGATATCGTCGTCGCCACTCCCGGCCGCCTCGTCGACTGCTTCTACCGCGCCGCCATGCGCTTCGGAGAAATCAAAATCCTCATCCTCGACGAAGTCGATCGCATGCTCGACATGGGCTTCCTCCCGCAGGTTCGTAAAATCGTCAACCTCTGCCCATGGGAGGGCCGCCAGACACTTTTCTTCTCAGCCACCATGCCTGCCGCGATCCAAACCTTCGCCCAATGGTGCCTCGTTGATCCGATCAAAATCGAAATCGCCCGCCGCGAAGTCGCCGCAACTGTTTCCCACGCATTCTACCCGGTCTCCATCGACCAGCGCGACGAACTCCTCCTCGCCCTCCTGAAATACACCGACTACCACTCGGTCATGATCTTCACCCGCACCCGCCGCGAGGCCGACGAGGTAACCGGAATGATCAAAGGCACCGGCCAAATCAAAGTCGCCGCCATGCACTCGGATATCAATCAGACCGACCGCATGAAAGCCCTCGCTGGCTTCAAGAGCGGCGAATTCCAAATCCTCGTCGCAACCGACGTCGCCGCACGCGGCATCGACGTCTCCGGCGTTTCCCACGTCATCAACTACCGCGTCCCCGAAAACGCCGAGGACTACGTCCACCGCATCGGCCGCACCGGCCGCGCCGAAGCCGAAGGTGACGCCTTCACCATCCTCACCGCAGACGAACTCGACTTCGCCAAATCCGTCGAGATTTTCGTCAACAAAGAGATCAAGCGCGAGAAGCTCCCCGACTTCCCCTACATCTACACCGCCCTCCTCGACACCGATCCCATCAAACCGATCCGCAGGAAAAAAGTCGGCGGGAAGAAGCGGAGGAAATAGGTTTTCACCTCCCAAGCCTTCTCCATGCTTTCAAAGCCGCTGGAATCTTGGCCGCAGTATCAGTGGCTGCGCAGACATCGCCGCTTTCCGCGACCGAAAGCTCCGCCGCATGACCGCATAGCCACGCACCCAAAGCTGCAGCATCAAACATATCCATCCCGCCTGCCAGCAGCGCTCCCAAAACACCTGAAAGTAGATCTCCCTGTCCCCCATTCGACATCGCCGGGGTTCCTGTCGAATTGATCCGCAGGGCTTCGCCATCTTTCGCGACGATGGTTCGCGCTCCTTTGAGCAGCAGAACCGAATCGCATTTTGAAACGAATGCACGAGCCGCATCTTCCCTGCTTCCACCTTCCAAATCGGGCGCCAATCGAGCGAACTCACCGGGATGCGGAGTGAGTAGGTGGCGGGCGCCGGTTCGGAACTCGCTTTTGGAAATATGATTCAATCCATCGGCATCAATTACTGTCGGAACGTTCGTTTGAGTCAATAGATTCATTAATTCGTTGGAAAAGCTCGATTCCATTGCCCCCAACCCCGGACCTACAACAATTGCGTCGAGTTTCTCCTCAAGTAAATCAGCCGGATTATCGCAGGGTTTGAGCATCGCTTCAATTGGCAACCGAGCTCGGATCGCATCGCAGACCTCGGCTCTGGCATAGAGCGTAACAAGTCCCCCGCCCGCCCGTATCGCCCCGAGAACCGAAATTTGCGCAGCCCCTGTGAAAGATAGCGACCCGGCGACAATTCCCACCCGACCCGCCTTGCCTTTGTGAAAATCGAAAGGTCTTGGTGCTTTTCCAAAAGGCATGACCTGCGGACAGATCAACTCCATCTCGCCACCGCCCGAATCAGCCAAACCCTCAACTTCAACCAGAGCCAATCCTCCGGTCGCGTTCGCAGCGCGAGCAAGAAGCAAGCCTCGCTTCGCCGCCCCTATCATAAACGTCCGGTCAGCGATGACCGCCCCTTCGAAAATCTCACCACTATCAGGATCGACACCCGACGGATTGTCCACAGCCACCACCGTGGCTCCCGAAACATTCCTGAGCTCCGCAATCTCACGACCAAGCCCGGCAAGCGGTTCCCGCAGCGCGCCCTTCGCACCGATTCCCAACAAGCCGTCGAGCAACAGCAAAGGCCCGAAAGTCCGCTTCTCAAAGCCAATTTCAAGTGGCCGATCAAGACAGAGAGCACCCCATTGCACCTGAGTTAGTTCAGCCCATTCCTCCATCGGATATGCCGCCCTCACACCGACCTCCCAGCCAAATTCATCCTGCAAGACCCGTAGCGCGATCAACGCGTCCCCGGCATTGTGCCCCTTTCCAATACAAGCAACCGCCGTCCCAACCTCTGAAAACTGGACACCAATCGCCTTTCCCAATTCGAACCCCGCCCTCTCCATCAGATCGGCCTCAGAAACACCGCCACTCATCGCACGCTCTTCGATCTCGCGCATTCTTTCTACCGTAACTGCTGCCATATCCACCGACCATACCTGCTACATCGCACTGATACAGTTCGTTTTTACATCCAACCGGGCAAGGTCTCTTTAAGAATCGCATCAATCCTCCGAAGCTCAGACTCCTTCAACCACTCGAATCCCTCGGCCTCGCCAGAAACGACAAGCTTCATCTTTTTAAACACCAATTCCTTCAGCGCCGGAGGCAAACCCTCGAACGCATCCGAATACACCATGTAGGAACACCGGTTCTTGAAAATCCTGCCGTAGAGCCGAAACTCCGCGAGACTGTCACCTTCCGAGTTTGTCGGGAATTGCTTCACAAACTCTTTCTGGAACGCCGGATCACCTTCGACCCCTTCACCAAGATCCGCTTCATCCTTGAAAAACAGACAGTCAACAATGTCATCCGCCCAACTCTCCGCCATCCGTCCGGTCGAACCACTTGAGGGATCAGCTTCGGGATCCAAGACCTTCATGAAATGCAACGACCTCCGGTAATTCAGTGAGGCGGCGTTAAGCAAGGTATGCATTTTCACCTGATGCTCCAACACCAGCAAAGAGACGATATCACTCGTCGCTCGAAGATATCCGGACGTATCCGCGAATGATGCCACATCGGAAAATGATTTGTTCGCGGGATCGAGATTTCCGTCCTCGCTAAACACACGGTTCCCAAGGTGCGGCAATGCACTTTTCCCAGTCACATACCACCCTCCCCATCTCTGCTCCAATGGAGTCTCGTGCGTTACATCATTCGTTCCGAGATGAAGCATCGGATGACCATCTTCACCTGGGTAAACCGAACGAATCAACATACCCGGGACGTTCTCAGTGCGCGAAGTCGCATGACACGACATACATTGGTTTGTATCCCTCTCGATACCCATCGAGCCATCAGCCTTCTGATCGACTACGTAAAAAACCGGTCCTAAAACCGCATCGTGGACGATGACCTCAATCGCTCCACCCGGCACGTAGCCGACATATGAGTTATCGGAAAAATAGAGACTCCTTGGATTCCGCGGACCGATCAGGCTGTTCTGCAAACTCGTCTTGGAAAAAACCAGAACCTGCGACTCCTCGGAAATTTCGAGATATTCGAGCACAAATTTCAACCTATTCAGACCGGTTTGCAGCTCCTTCCCATCGTCTTTTTCCTCAAGCTCTTCTGCCAACTGCGCAAGACGATCCGTCGGAGCCGTATCCGAATACCGAATCGGTGCCAGATCCCAAAAGTCCACCTGGCCTTGCGCTGCGCAAAATAAACATTTGAGCAAAAAAAACGCTCCAACTGCCCAGAATATCCTACTTGAATTCATTACCTTTATTAACGTTGTCAAATCAGTCTATTGTAACCGGATTCTCTTATAAACTGCGCGAAAATCACCCTCGCTGCGAACATCTCGACCAACCAACTGAGTTTGCCATCGCCTTCCTTCTCCAAGTGATCAACGACTTGATCACAAACCATTGCAGCGATGCTCTTGACGAGTCTTCCTGTTCCGGCTTCAGGCGAATTCTCATCAAGGATTCCAACACCCTGACACTTCCAAACGCCGAACTCTGCAAGAAGGCAAGCTGCTAGTCACTGGAAAGGACCTTTAGAATCTCTCCGATGCTATGACCCTTCTCCAGATTATGCCTAAGCTTCCGTTCAGTATTCAGCGTATAGACATTTTGTCTTCCGCGGCGTTCGCGCACCAGATATCCGGCAGCTTCAAGATCGGCCACTATTCGCTGAACCGCACGCTCTGTGATCCCGACAGCAATTGCGACCTCCCGCAAAGGCATATCCGAATGCTTCGCCAGAAAGATGAGAACGTGCCCGTGGTTACTGAAAAACGTCCACTGATTCGAAAGACCCATGTCTGAAAGTGCGAATTAATCCACGATCATTCAATCGCGAAATTTCGATCGCAGTCAAATGATACAAAACCTTCCGTGCCAGCACTTTACAAAAGAGTAAAGCGGAGGGCATTTCAGCCCTCCGCCTCATAATAATAGGACTTCTAGAACAACCCGACAAGAAGGTATCATCCAAAAGGACAAACAAGCTGTCGGAAATTCTAAAACTATTTCTTGGCTTTCTTAGAAGCTGCCTTCTTAGCAGGCGCTTTCTTCTTAGCTGCCTTTTTGGCAGGTGCCTTCTTTTTGACAGCCACTTTCTTCTTAGCAGGTACCTTCTTCTTGACGGTCACCTTTTTCTTAGCAGCCTTCTTAGCAGGTGCCTTCTTCTTGGAAGTGACCTTCTTTTTAGCTGACGCTTTCTTCTTAGGAGCGGCCTTCTTCTTAGGTGCTGCTTTCTTGGCCGGAGCCTTTTTAGCAGGGGCTTTCTTAACCGCTTTTTTCACTGCCTTTTTGGCTGCCTTTTTGGCTGCCTTTTTCACAGGTGCCTTCTTGGTAGTTTTTTTAGCGGCTTTTTTCGCTGGTTTCTTCGCGGGCTTGGCCGCGGTTTTTTTTGCTGATTTTTTTGCAGCCATGGTTTTATGTCGTTGGAGTTCGCGTTCGATGTTTATTTTCTCTTCCGGTGTTAATGAACCGAGGGAGAGGGTAGCGAGAACAGCCTCACCGAGGCGTCCTCCAAAAGCGTTTGTTACAAAATCATCCGTCGCACGACGTACGATGATTTCCTGGGAATAAGCCGACTCATATACATGAGCCCTGCCGGATCGAATCCGCCTCACCAGCTTCTTCCTCTCCAGGCTTTGCATCACAGAGAGCACAGTCGTGTATGCCCTTTCCCTTCCGTCGGGAAGAGACCCGTGTACTGCACTCACCGTAGACGGACCGTCATACCAAAGAACAGATAATGCCTGGAGTTCTAAATTTGATGGATGCGAAGGTTTTCCCATGAGGTTTTATCCTTAGATTGATACGATAAAAATAGTATCTGGACAGAACGTCAAGATAAATTACACAAACCTGAAATAAATTTTCGGTCCGTAATTTGAACTACTAGATCCGTATACTGGGTATGCCGTAGTTAACAGAGAGGTGATTCAACGATTCTCCCGTGTCTCGGGCCGTTCTATCGTTGGATTCAATTTCTCCAAGGCTTTCCAGAATTCCTCATTCGCAGGGTGCCCGTTGTAAAGCACACTCCCCTCCGACGAAATAAGAACCACTGCCGGCACACTCTGGATGCGCAGCTTGTAACTGATCGGTGACTTTTTCGTATCAACAATCCAAGCCCCCGGAATTTTTTTCTCGGTGGATTCCAGCATCGCCTTCGCATCCGTCATCACCTTCGCAGAAGTCTCAGGTAGGATCGAAACAACCGCGACGTCCTTCGTGATGAGATGCTCCGCAGTGAGAAAGAAATCAGGAAGCGTCGCCTCACACTCGCGACTCCAAGGAGACCAGAAATGCAGAAGTATTCCTTTGCGCTTTCCTAGAATTTCACCGATGGAAACAGAGTCAGCTTCCAGGATATTTTTATAGGGTCTGGCCATGTCCACGCGGATTGCTTTCATCGCATCCATCAGTCGAATCCTGTCGATATGAGGAGCGAAAGCGGCACCCTGGCGCGGACTCAACCAGAAAGCTTCTGTGATATGTTTTTTAAAGGCGTCTTTATCACCTTTCTGCATCGCGTCGATCGCTTGGACGTATTGCACCACGGCCAGCCAATCGTCCTCGGAGCCGAATACCTCGGACTCGGTCAATTTGAACTTCTCGCTTTGCTTGAGGAAGTCAGGCAACAGCGCTGCAATTTCCGCATCTTCCGCCCGATCAACGTGGAATAAAAACCGGGCCTCCAATATGACCTGCTCCGATATCTCCAGCTTACGGGCATCTGCAATAGCCTTATCGAGGGCTTCCTTCGATTCCCTCTCGGAAAGCAGTTGCTCAAGGGCATCTTCCTTGGGGCTGAGCGGAGACTCTGATAGTGGTTCGGATTGAGCGGGCAGCAGCATAGTGCCCGCAAGTATTCCAATCAGAATGTGGCGTAACCCCATGGAATTATTGCGCAGGAATTTGAAGCTTCGCGCCCAAGACTGCTGTATCGCTCGTTAATCCGTTTGCACGTTTGATCGCATCGATAGACACACCATACTTTCTACTGATAGCCCAAAGACTATCGCCGCGAACTACCGTGTGGACTCTGGGGGCCGCCACAACAGGCCTGCTTGGCACCTCTTCTATCACCGTAACCGTCTCTTCATAGACCGCCGGGGCTTCATATGCAGGATTCAAATTACCAGGTACATAGGGAGTACCATTGTCATCAACGTAATCCGGAGCCGCATACGGATTCGCGACATCATAATCACCCTCGCCACTCTTGGAAGCACAAGAAACGACAAAGGAGAACAACAACGGAGCTGCAAAAAGATTTCTATATTTCATGACTGTAGATTTGGGGTTGGTAGTTGGTAATTCGTGTCACCAACTAAGAAACGAACACACAAGGCTACTTTATTCAAATCGATTTATTTCTTCCATCGAAAAAAGTTACCGACCGTCTCTTCGGTATGTGACGCGAGTTCTTCGATGGACTCCCCCCTGACCTCGGCAATCACCTTGGCAATATGCTGGGTAAACACAGGCTCGTTCCGTTTCCCCCTGTGAGGTTCAGGTGCCAAATATGGTGAGTCGGTCTCCAGCATAAAGGTTCCAGCCGGGCATTGCCTGACCGCATCCCTTATGATTTCCGACTTCTTGAAAGTTGCAACTCCGCCGAATGAAACCAGCCCGCCCTCTAAGAGAACTTTCTCTGCCTTGGCCCACGGAGAAATGAAACAGTGGAACACCGCACGCACCTGATTTGAAAAATGCCGGTATATCTCCAGAGCGTCCGCAAACGAAGCATCACCTTCCTTGTCCCTTGTATGTATCACCACGTTCAACCCACAGTCGGCGGCAAGTTGGAAGTGCTGCTTTAGAAATTCACGCTGCCTGCAACGGTAATCCTCTTCGCTCCAACCTTCCGGAGCGGGATGAAAATAGTCCAAACCGGTTTCCCCCACAGCACAGACACGGTGATCCAACATATATGGAGCAAGTTTCGCCACCGCGTCATCCGGTGCGTTGTGAACATCGCAGGGATGAATTCCCAATGCCGCCCTGACTTCAGGCCGCGACGAAATCTCCAGATTGTCTTCCACATCTTCAAGACAGGTCGCCAGAGTCACCATCCGATGAATTCCTGCCGAAGCGGCGCGATCAATCAGCTCCGGAATCTCGGTTTTCGAAAACCGGTGAGACGCAAGGTGACAATGCGAATCGGTAATCATGACTTCCGCCCGCATGCTTTCAGCAATTCCATCACTTTTCCGAAATCCTTAACTCCAGGTGAAAACTCCGCCCCGGACGCCACATCAAGCGCTACCGGACGAACCTCCGACACCGCCGACGCAGCGTTTTCCGGCGTGATACCTCCCGCCAGAATCATCGGCATTTTCGGGAAACGATTCGTGAAATCCAAAGCGAGCCTCCAGTCGAAAGTCTCACCTGTCCCACCGAACACTTTGGGCGCATGCGCATCCAGTAGAACCGCATCGGTTTCGTATTCTCCAGCGCCAGCTATATCAGCCTCATTTTTCACACCCAGTGCCTTGATAACCGGAATGCCTTGGTTTGAAAAATCACGAGCGCGATCAGGAGTCTCGTCACCATGCAACTGAACCACATCGATCATACCCTCCTTAACCAAACGGAACGGCAGATCACTATCTTCGTTCACGAATACACCCACACGCAGAATCCTACCCCTGAGACCCTTCATCCAAATTCCTTCAGCAGGATCGAGATAGCGTTTGGAACTCGGCCAGAGATTGAAACCCACCGCATCGACGCCGAGCTTGATCAATTCCTCGGCATCTTCCAATTGCCTGACTCCACAAATCTTTAGCGAAGTCCGGTCTGGAGGGAAAATATTCATGCTGCGAGGTGTGGAAATTTGCCCACAGCACGATCGCTTTTGCAAGCGACTTTGCGCAGATATACATCGGTTCGGTAATCCCTCCGAAATCCAATTTACGACAAACACACGATAAAAACCTCTCAGGCATCTGCCGGCAACGGGACGCAGGCAAACCTCGACAGGTAACAGAGAGGGCGCTTCCCTCTTCGCGAACCAAATTCACATGCGTACCAGAATTCCTTCAGCCACCCTTTTCGAAACTCATCGCAAGAACCTCGCCGCCCTTCTGGACGAGAAAGCAATTGCAATTGTCCACTCGAACGACCTCTACCCCACCAATGCCGATGCCCTGCTTCCTTTCAAGCAAAGCAACGACCTCTTCTACCTCACCGGCATAGTTCAGGAAGAAACCATTCTCCTGCTTTTCCCCGACGCACATGAGGAAAAGGATCGTGAGATTCTCTTCCTCCGCGAACCCAGCGAGCACCTCGCCATCTGGGAAGGTCACAAACTCACCAAGGAACAGGCTATCGAGCGCACCGGCATCAAACGCATCGAATGGGTCGCCAGCTTCGATAGTCTCCTCGCTCGCCTGGCTACACAGGCGGATGCTTTTTTTCTCTCCACCAACGAATATCCGACACAACCATCATCAGTCGAGACCCGTAACCACCGCTTCGTTACCCAATGCCAACGCCGTTTCCCACTCCACCGCTACGCTCGCCTGGCCCCGCTTATTCACAAGCTGAGGGCAATCAAATCCGATGAGGAAATCTCGTTCACCAGAACCGCCTGCGAAATCACCGAAGCCGGCTTCCGCCGTATCCTCTCATTTCTAAAACCCGGCACCGGAGAATGGGAAGTCGAGGCTGAATTCATCCATGAATTTACCAAGGCGGGTTCACGTGGCTTCGCCTACAGCCCAATTATAGCCGGTGGAAAAAACGCCTGCACACTCCACTACGTCGAAAACAACTGTGAACTCAAAGACGGTGACCTGGTCCTTCTCGATGTTGGTGCCGAATACGGTGGATGGAACGCCGATATGACCCGCACGATCCCGGTCAGCGGCAAGTTCACACCCCGCCAGCGCTCAATTTATGAAGCGGTCCTCCGCGTTCTCAATTTCGCCAACGGTATTCTTCGTCCCGGTATCATCATGCCCGACTTCCAGAAGCAGGTCGTCGCCGCAATGGAAACGGAACTCATCGCCCTCGGCCTGTTCACCGCCGAGCAAGCCGCCGCACAAGACGAGTCCAAACCCCTCGTGAAGAAATACTTCATGCACGGCACCTCCCATCACCTCGGCCTCGATGTCCACGACGTCTCCCCACCACACGAACCGGTTGCCCCGGGCATGATCTTCACCATTGAACCAGGCATCTATATTCCTGAAGAGAACCTCGGCGTCCGTCTTGAAAACGATTATCTGATCGGCGAAACCGAAAATACCAACCTCATGGCATCCATCCCCATCGAGCCCGACGAAATCGAGAGCCTGATGAAGTAATGGCATTTGATCAGTTCCAATCAAACCCTCCTGAAATTGAAGGAGCGGAAGCAAGGCAGCGCTAACCGGTCACACTTTGCCAGAGAACCAGCGAACCGGTCAGCAGAACCATAACTCCGAAGCATTGGCGCAAACGCTTGGCTGGCAACTTCGCCGCAAGTCGACGCCCAACCACAGTACCAACTACGGCAAGAACCGTAAAAAGTCCCATCAGATCCCAGCGTTCGGCACTACCGGGCAGGTGCGAAACCCAACCGACCAGGGCATTGGCGGCAATCACCGCCAGTGAGGTGCCGGTGGCCATTGCGATTGGCAAGCGGGCAAAACGCATCAAAGCCGGCATCAACAGGAACCCCCCGCCCACTCCGAGGAAACCGGTTAGTATTCCTGTCCCCCCACCAACAGTTAGGCAACGCATCGGCCGACACTCAGGTTCCTGCTCCACTTCACCCTCCCCTGGTCCCAGCATACGGATAGCTACAACTAACATCAGCACCGCGAATGAGATCATCAGAATATGATCCGGTACGAGCGTGGTAAACCGGGAACCGAGAACCGCACCTGCCATCCCTGAAACACCAAACATCAGCGCCGCTTTGCCATGAAACTCCCCGGCACGCCAGCGCTGCACCGCCCCGACCAAAGCCGCGACACCCACAACAAATAGACTGATACCCACAGCCTCCTGCGGAGGCACACCAGCGAGATAAACCAGCACAGGCAGGGTTAGAATACTACCACCCGCCCCGGTCAGACCTAGCGAGAGCCCGATCATTATAGCGCCAGCGATGGCTAACGGATTCATTCGCGAAGTTCTTTTGGAATATCCCCGAAGCTACCATCAACATGGACCACCTTCCGACCCTCGCGTGCAAGATAAGCCGAAGCGATCGATGCACGCAGTCCGCTACCGCAATGGATAAGTAAAGTCCCCGCCGTAGGCACCTCTCCGATTCTAGCAGCCAGTCGGGTGTATGCGATATTCGCAGCACCTTTCACGTGGCCTGCGGCGAACTCCCCTGCTCCGCGAACATCAAGCACGGTGGCATCATTATGATCCGCTAATTCCGATCCGATTTCTGAGGTCGAAATCCTCCTGATCGAATCAGTCAGCGAATCGTCCTCCAATGCCTCGGCAACCGGCATCCATGCCACGACTTTATCCAGACCGATACGAATCAACTCGCGAACCGCAGGCTCCACCTGTTTCTCGTCATCGACAAGCAACAGGATACTGTCATTTTCGTCGACATACGATCCCGCCGCTACGGATAACTTTCCACCTTCCGGAGGTGCGAACAGTGCGCCTTTCACATGGTCTGCCATGAAAGCAGCGGAGTCAGCCCGCAAATCGAGCACACTCCGACCCGACTCACCGACCCACTCCAACAGTTCCCTCCGGGAAATTCTTTCCGGACTGGGCAACTCGCCATCGGGCAACAAAGCGGGGCCGACGCGGTTGTCACGTTTCATCCGGGCGAAATAGAGAGGCGGCTCAGGCTGCCCATCGAGGATGGTCTTGACGAATTCATCGCTCCCCTTTTCCAGTGCCATTCGGAACACCGCATTGTTACGGCGCTCATAGTCAAGCACGCTGCTGGGCACCGCTCCCAATGCTTTACCGCAGGCACTGCCCGCTCCGTGTGCTGGCAGCACTTGAAGAAATCCCGGTAGTGATTCGGTCTTGCGAAGGCTCTTATACAGTGTTCGCGCAGAAGGTTCCATCGCTCCCGCCTGTCCGGCCGCGCTCTCAAGCAAGTCGGGGCGCCCCACATCGCCGACGAAAAGAAAATCCCCACTCAGCAGCGCCATCGGTTCGTCCGCTCCTCCACCATGGTCGGTCACCAGGAAACTCATGTGCTCCGGCGTGTGGCCGGGCGTCAGCACCGCCTTGATCTCGATATTGCCGACCCGAAACGAGTCACCATCGTGCAATAAGGTCACGCCCGCTGCCCCTTTCGCCCACTCAAACTGCCAGTCGGCACCACCCTCGGCCGAAACATAGCCATGAAGACCGTGCCGTTCCACCAACTCACGCGACCCACTCAAATAGTCAGCATGAATGTGAGTATCCGCCACCGCTGTCAGTCGCAGGCCGTTTTCACGGGCAACGTCCAAGTAGCGGTCGACGTCCCGTTCAGGATCGATCACAACCGCCTCACCAGTCCGCTGACAGCCGATCAGGTAGGCATTTTGTGCTAAAGCTGAGTCTGTTATTTGCCGAAGAAACATGATTTTAGACGTTAGATTTAGACCGAACAGGATTTACCAACGCGCTGGTTCCAAGGTGCCTTTGCGAGCAACATTCCCATACCGCACCAATCCGTGATCCCCGCGAAGGTCAATCCGGCTCCGACAAAAGCAGCGATCCCGTAGAAACCTGAATTCACCCACGTTCCCAGAATTACGCTGACGAGCACGAGCAAGCCCGCCGCGATCCGCACCTGCCGCTCAAGAGACATGACGGCCTTGCCACGGTTCACCGGATGCCCGGCCTGCTCCCAAGCCGTAACCCCCCCTTCCAAGACACGGAGATTTTCACAACCTGCTGCCTGCAGCTTCTCCATTGCCTGTGACGCACGTTTCCCGGAACGGCAGACAATCACACAGTCGTCCCCCTTCACCTCTTCAGGTTTGAGGCGGTCCAGTGGCATCAGATGCGACCCCTCAATATGTATTTCGCCAAACTCCGCCGGCGTACGAACATCGATCAGTTTCAACCCGCCTTGCGACAGCTCTTCATTCAATTGATTTGCGTTGATTTTCATATTATCCCTAGGTTTTTTTGATTTACACCCTTATATGATCATATATTCATACTTGCGCAAGTAAAAATATCAGACTATTTTCACCGCAACATGAAACTCGAACTGTCCGACCTGGATCGCGTCGCTTCCTTCTTCCGAGCCTTCGCAGAACCCACCCGACTCGCCCTGCTACAGGAACTCAAACAAGGCCCGCGCAGCGTCGGTGAGCTCGTCGAAGCCCTGCCAACCACCCAGGCGAATATCTCGAAGCAGTTGAAAATCCTTTACGATGCCGGACTGCTCGCCCGCGAAAAGCAGGGCACCAAAGTATCATACTCAATCTGCGAACCCATCGTCTTGGATCTCTGCCGTATCGCGTGTGAGAAAATCAATCGCGAATCCAAGCCAAAGAAGCTGAAATTCTAACGCATCTGAGTTCGATCACTGCATTTTTCGAAACGTCAGATTGATCCGGGGTTCCGCGACCTTCTTGGTCTTCGGTAATTGATGTAGCCAGTAACGCTGTGTCTCTCCCCGCATATCCAGCATACTACCGTTTTCCAATACGATCGAAACCGCCTCCTTGGTCGTCTTATGTTTGAAGGAAAACTTTCTTTCCGCGCCGAAGCTCACCGAAGCGATTGAACTTTCCGGGTGGATACTTTTTTCGTCATCGCTGTGCCATCCCATACCCTCTTCGCCATGGTGATAGAGATTGAGAAGACAGGAATTGTAGCTCTCACCAGTCAGCCTCTCGACCCTACTCCTGATTAACAGGAGACTTTCAATCCAAACGTGTGGAGTCTTGGTGCTGCCGGAATACGAATAGCAAATTTCCCCGTCAGCGAACCACGCGACCTTTCGCGCCGTGACAATCCGCCTACCGAACATATGAGTGACATCGTTTTTCCAAGGCACCTCATCTAACAGTTTTTTCATCAGCCACGAACTTTCGCTTTCGCTGAAAACCACTCCAAAATAATTCACCTCCCCATCGATATGAAGGAGGTTCCCTGCCGGGTCTGGTCCGAATAAGTCCATACTGCGTTACTGGTTTCGTATTCCATAACTCACCAACACTTCGATGTTTTCTATCGGCAAGCGACCGAAGGTGATGCGGTTGAGTGGAAGTCACCTTTTGAATCTAAGATCATTTCCAAACTGGCACAAGTCGGGTCGTGACAAACCGCAGACCATTTCCCTATAAAATCCCTGCCGTCCGGGAGACGGAACCATCGCCATGAATCTTCTCAAAACCAAGACCGGCCGCCTTTCCACCTTTGCCGGACTCTACCTCAGCGAGGGCCTGCCGCAAGGCTTCGCCTCCGTCGCCCTCGCACTCGAGTTCAAACGCCAGGGCATGGATGCCGCCGCACTCGGCACGTTCGCCGCCACCATCATGCTTCCATGGACGTGGAAATTCGTGATGGGCCCCTTCGTCGACAACCTGCACATCCGCCGATTCGGCGCGCGCAAGCAGTGGATCGTCTTCGCGCAAACCGGCATGCTGCTTTGCCTCGCCGTTGCACTGATGCATATGCCTGATTTCACCTCTGCGGGCGCGGTCGGACTCGGATTATTCACCGCGCTAATGCTCCTTCACAATGTCTTTGCCGCCACCCAAGACGTGGCGATCGACGCACTGGCCTGCTCGGTATTGAAGAAGGAGGAACGCGGCCTCGCCAACGGCATGATGTTCGGCGCAGCCCAGGCAGGCAGCGCCATTGGTGGTGCTGGCGTGCTCACCATCAAAGAAATTACGGGCAGCTTCGACACCGCCAGCCTGCTTGTTCCCTTCCTTCTGCTCGCCATCCTCACCTGTGTGGTAACGATGATCTGTGAGAAGTCCGCGGCGCTCGAAATGGCCGATGGTGAGATGCCCGCGCCCGAACCCGGCGACACCGGCCTGCGAGCCGCCGTCGATCAGATCCGCGACTACGGAATTACCGTTGGAAAAACAGTCTTCGGCACGCGTCGCGGCTTCCTGGGCTTGGCACTCGCCATACTCCCCTTCGGCGGTATGGCGCTCAGCATGACCGTTTCCACCGTCATCGCGCCCAGCCTCGGCATGACCGATGGTGAACTGGCAAAGCTCAACCTCGTCGGCACTCTGATCTGGGTCCCCGCCTGCCTCTCCGGAGGTTGGCTCTCCGATCGCTTCGGACGCCGAGCTTCGGTCGCAATATTCTCCGCCCTCTCCGTCCTTCCCGGTATCTGGATGGGTCTACAACTCAAGCGTCTCGGCTGGGACCACCCGCCCGAAGGTGTCGATGGCGTCTGGCCGCGCGAGGAGCTACTCATACACTACTGGTGGCTCGCCACCATCGTCTACAGCGTTTTCAACGGGCTGATGTACGGCGTCCGTGCCGCGTTCTTCATGGACATCGTCAACCCGAAGATCGCCGGCACACACTTCACCGCGCTGATGGCAATGATCAACATGGTCGCAGCTTACACTTACTTCTGGCAGGGTCAGGCATTGGACACAGGCTCTTGGAACTGGACTTTATGGGAAATCTTCCTCGTAGACTCGATATTGGGCCTGATTTTCATCGCCATCATCCCCTTCGTCAAACCGAAGCAGATCAGCCTGGACTAGGAAGGCAAGACCCGCTTTGGCTCAGATCACGGACGTGCCGACTACGCTTCTAGCCCTTTGACTTCTTCCTGCTTTTTCGCTGAGGTACTAGGCTTCAAGTATTTCTCAATCAGCATCATCGCCCCCCCGAAAAGGATGAATCCGAGCATGACGCCATAGAAGAGCCAGATGGTCCCCTTGCCAGCGGTAAAGCCATAGTTGTGAAGTCCCACCCCGAGAAAGTTCACGTGCCACCACGAGAAAACTACGATGCATGCGGTGAACATCGAGGCAAGATGCAGTCCCCATTCCTTGATGATACCGCCGAGGCGGGCGTGCAGGATTACAAGCGTCCAAAGCACGATCATCAGAGCGCCGTTTTCCTTCGGATCCCAACCCCAGAAGCGACCCCAGGAATAATTTGCCCAGATACCACCGAGAACCGTCCCCACCAGCGAGAGGAAAACCGTTAGACAGATACTGCCGTAAACAGCGTTCGTCAGTGACCGGCGGAGATCCTTGTTGTTTCCATCCAAATTAAGCCCCCGCATCAGCACATAAATGCAAGATAACATCGCCGCCATAAGACCCGCCGAGTAACCGAGCGTGATCGTGATCACGTGAGTAGCCAGCCAGAAATTCGAATCCAGCACCGCGACCAGCGGATTGAGATGATCGACGGCATCGCCGACTTCATAACGGCGAGCCAGAAACATCAATGCAACCCCCAGTATCGGAGCAAGACCGAGCGCGAAACTCTTACGAGTCATCCACTCAACGATCAGCGACAAGATCACCCCCGTCGCACAGATGAAAATCACCGTGTCGTAAAGATTTCCGACCGGAGGGCGCTGCATGATTATACAGCGGATGACGATGGCGACCACACACAGTGTCGCGGCAACTGCGGTGGACCCGAATGTCGCCCAATAAAATACCTTTCCGAGCTTCGACTGTCCCAGCCCCCACATCGCAAGGGCACAGACCGTCCCAATCAGGAAGAACACCATGGCGTTCAGGAAATAGTCCCGCTTGAAATAACTCACCTCGGTAGCGATATATGAAAGCTCGCCACGGGATTCCGCACGTTTTTCGACCGATTCCTTGAACTCTCCGAGGCTTTCGCGGAAGTCGCCCTCCCCACCCTGGAGCGAGCGCACGGCGGTTTCCAGCGACTTGATGTCAGAGACTGCGGTTTGCGGATCCGAGGACTCCATGGTCATCGCGCCCATGATCGTATTTCCGGCAGAAAGCCAGTCCTTATCGGAAGCGCTTTTCGGCGGCAGCATGAACAGGCCGAACTTGGAAAAATTCGCCCCGTCGAGCACCTGCTGAAGAAGAATTTTCAACCGTTCGTCTATCTCCCCGCCCTCTTGTTGGCTTCTGGCCAACTCAGAACGTATCTCTGGAGCGGTAGCCATCACGGAACTGAAATCAGCGCGTGTGTCCGGCACTCCGTCTCCTCCCGAACCATGCAGAGTGATACCACTACGTGCGAATCCGAAGTAACCCAATAGCGCCTCATAATTGCGCAAATTATAAGCCAAGTCGATAGTCTGCTGCTGCACCGGATCGCGCTCCTTCTTTTCAATCGGTTCAAAAGATTGCGCCATCTCAACAAGCTTGTCGCGGCCATCCACAATCTCGTTGTAGCTGTAGCGGTCCCGGCGACTTTTCTGTTCCACGCCAATCGCTTCCAGAACCTTCGAGTTATCGATTCGGAAAGTCGGCAGATCCACCGCCAGTTCCGGGCGGAAAACCGTATCCATCATCCACTCAGTGGGCTTGAGCTTGTAGATTTCACCATCTTTTCCCTCAACTTTCATCGAGCGCGATCCGTGCAAGCCGAGCATCTTGAAGCCGGCAAAAGTCGAGAACGGCTTCACCCGACCGCCGTCCTGCACAGGCAACGCTTCGAGGAGCTCCACAGTCTCCTTTTCCCAAGGCTCGTACCCCTCGATTTTCTGAACGTCATCGCTCCGCATGTTATCTTTGAAAACACTCATCAGCACGGCTCCCACCACGCCGAGTGCAAGAACCGCGATGACCCATCTGCCCCATTTTGAATTGTTACGCATGTTTTTTCCTTTTTCTTGAAGCGGCACCGAGGTGACCACCCAGTTTTGTCAAAAATGTGACTAGCATGCCGAACGAGACGACATACAGGCTATACTCCGGCCACTTGTCGGCTGGGTTTTTCACCACCTCGAACACTGAATACATCCGGTCCCCCGGACCCGCGCCCGGAGGGCCGTAGCTGGCTTGGAAAAACGTGAGACCTTCATACCTCATCGGTTCGTTCATCTGTATCCTGACTTTGGATTCCTGCCCGTTCTCGACCCTGCGGATATCGCTCACGAATTTCGCCGGACGGCTGGTGCCGGGGTGAAACTTCGCACTGAACGTATCCAGCTCCACCTTGAAAGGCATCGGCCACAGCCGTTTCCTCATATCGACCGTGAAAACCCGGTCGCCATCACGCACCGTAAACGGTTGGAAACTCGCACCGGCAAGAATGAACGGTGCCGATTTCTGACCATCTTCGAAAATCACCTGTGCGTATGCGCCCGCCATATTCGCTTCCGCATTCACCCCGGATGGCTGGAACGCCAGATAATATCCGTCCGTAACCAACTGGCCTTCCGACGGAGCGCGCTCAAGAGCACTGACCGGCACGGCGTTTTTTAAGTAACCCGAGACTTTGAGCGAAAAGGGAATTTCTTTAAAATCGAAAATGCGGGAATTTCCTCCACCCAGGTCCGTCAGATACTCACCGCGAATCACATGGAATTCATCGCGTTTGTCATCCTTCACCTCGGCGACCTCGATCACGTATTCGAAATAATCCTCGGCCGTATCTGCCATCTCTCCTTCACCTACCGCCATGTTTCCACGCTCGGAAAAGTGATGCGCGACTCCGCCTGCGATCAGCATGAAAACGATCCCGAAGTGGGAGATGATATTCCCGATCTGCTTTGGCCCTTTGCGAATCCGGACAATCCCGCCGAGTATCATATTCACCAGAAGCAGCGCACAGACGTAGTAACCGCCGGGCAGGAAAAAGGGCAACTTCTTGCCGTTGATTTCCGGAACCATATCGGGAATCAAATACGGACTCTCCCAACTGAAATATTTTTTCAACGTCGGATACAGCCCGTAGTCAATTTGCTCCAAAGTCGCCAACCAGGTCAGCAACAGCAGCAGCAACAGCAGCACGGTCGCCAGCTTAAAGCCCGATAGGAAATCGTAGACCTTCCAGAATGCCGATTTCTCGCGGCCCTCTCCTTTAATTTTAGGTTCGTCGTCCATTTTTAAGTTTTGGGATTAGGGCCTCAGTTGCCAGCAGCTCTCAGAGAGCCGACGTATGCGCGGAGTTCCTCTTTCTCGGCCTCCACCTCGGGTTCCGGGCCTATCATTTTGACTGTCAGAATCCGCCCGCCGACGTCCGCGACCACACCTGCCAAGGCGAATCCGGGTTTCGCACCACCGCCCATCGGACCCGCATCATATCGCCCCTCGAGTTCCATCCAGACACCCTCAGTGCCGGCCACATCCACATTTTCCATAGCATCGAAATCAGCCGGGCTGAGCGGATCGACGCCGAACTGTTTCCGCCAGCGGTTCACGTTTTCCTGCACACCTCCTCCGGTGACAGAAAGGTAGACCTCGCCCATTCCCGATTCACCGAACCGATAGTTCAGTATACGCATCGACGAGGCCGGCAGCGATAGCCAGCTCTCCGGAGCAACCCCGTTGAAGGGGCTGGGCTTGGTATCGCGGAAACGCTGGTCGCTGGTCGCGAACAATTCCGGGGCGAAATCCTTGCTCGTCTCCTTGCGAGTTTCCTCGACCATGATCTGCTCCCCCTTTTTCTCACAGGCTGTGAAAAAAAGGCAGAATGTGGCGGGCACGATGATGAGGACTTTCATTTTTGGTGAGATAAACGCGGACCGCGATGCCCGCAAGTTCAATTGCTCAATTCTACGATCCCGCGCCACCGCGTATTTCAAAATACTTCAGACTTTGACTTAAACGCGGCCAGACGGTTACCTGAGCGAGTGGAACGCATCACATATTTCAACCGCCACAGCGGCCAGCAAGAGACAGAACAAGTTTACGGTGAATCCTTTCTCCGATGGGTTTACGGGAACCCACTAGGAAAAATCTCGCTCCACGCCCTGGTCAAACGACATGGCTTCTCGAAGTGGTATGGCAACCGTATGTCTAAACCCGAATCCGCCTCGAGAATACAGCCCTTCATCGAGCAATACCGCCTGAATACCGATGATTTCGCAGACCCACCCACATCATTCGGGAGCTTCAACGAATTCTTCTACCGAAAACTCAAGCCCGAAGCCCGTCCCATCGACGATGCGCCCATCGTCTTCCCCGCCGATGGTCGCCACCTCGGATTTCAGGACATCTCCGCTATCTCTTCCTTTTTTGTAAAAGGCCAGACTTTCGATCTTTCGGCACTACTCGGAGACACACGCCTAGCGGAAAAATACTCCCAAGGTTCCCTGGTCCTGTCCCGACTCTGTCCGGTCGATTACCACCGCTTCCATTTTCCCGCAGCCGGAATTCCGTCGAAAACCAAAACCATCCCGGGTCCGCTTTTCTCAGTCTCCCCAATTGCTCTCGCTAAAAACCTTTCCTACCTCTGGACCAACAAACGCACCGTCACCGAACTCGAAACCGAAGACTTCGGAACAATTCTCCTCATGGAAATCGGTGCCACTTGCGTCGGTGCCATCCACCAGACTTTCACGCCTGGTAAACCCGTGGAAAAGGGCACCGAAAAGGGCTTCTTTGCTTTCGGAGGATCTTCGACCATCACCATTTTCGAACAGGGTAAAGTGAAACTCGCCGCCGATCTCCTCGCTTATTCAGCCAAGCAAACCGAGCTTTACACAAGGATCGGCTCCGCAATGGCAACTGCCTGAGAGTAGATTTCAACCTACCAAAAAAACGGGCTTCAGACCGCCCTGTTGTTTTGCTCGGCAGCGAATCCCGGAAAATCAGAACGGGATATCATCATCGAAATCATCCTCTTTGCGGAGCTCCGCTGCAGAAGGCTCCGCTTGGGAAGACGGCTCTTGCGAAGATTCATCCGCGCCTCCGCCGCTACCGCCTGAAAGCTTCCAACAGGAAAGGTTCACATAATACTTCCCGTTGTATTCGTTTCCACGAATATCGAAATTGACCAACACGTCCTGCCCTTCCTTGTAATTGTCCAGAACGGACGTCTTGTCCTTCACAACTTCAAACTTCAGATCCTGCGGATACTTGCTGTCCTCCGTCGTAACGACGAACTCACGTTTGGAAAACCCGCTCGGAAAGGTTTGAGTCTCGCTGATCAATTTAATTTTCCCCTTGGCTTCATACATGCGCCCATATTCCCCAATGGCAGCTCGATGTCAAACCGTTGCCGTCAGAAGTGGTTTTCACTCTCCAGCACTCTACGA
>Ga0222659_1000120_pt1 | contig 54691 bp, 54 predicted proteins | sample AntAcemetagen547_FD_179850 | JGI IMG/M metagenome (GOLD analysis project Ga0222659, IMG submission 179850) | Saline water microbial communities from Ace Lake, Antarctica - #547 | ecosystem: Environmental > Aquatic > Non-marine Saline and Alkaline > Saline | place: Antarctica: Ace Lake...
CTCTCGCCCCGGAGTGGTCGCGCCCTGACGCCGAAGCCCGCTTCATCGATTTTTTCCAACGCCTCGCCCCTCACCTCGAAGCAACGGACGTGAGCATCGCCTTCGAATTCCTCGGCCCCTCTGAAACGAATTTCATAAACACCGCCGCCGAAACGATCAAGTTCCTTGAAAAAATCGACTCCCCAAACGTCCGACTCCACCTCGACGTGAAAGCCATGTCCGCAGACACCAAACCCATCCCCGAAATCGTCCGCGACTCACTTCCCTGGACCGCCCATTTCCACGCGAATGATCCCAACCTCCAAGGCCCCGGCATGGGTTCGGTCGATTTCCCACCCATCGCCGCCGAACTCAACAAGGGCGGCTACGACAAATGGGTCTCCGTCGAGGTATTCGATACAAACATCTCCCCCGACACCCTCGCCTCCGAAAGCATGAAAAATCTCCGCACCGCCTTCGCCTAGAGATTTTTCTGAAAAACCATCGCCCTCCGTCTCCTCTCCGTTTAAAAAGCCCTCCAGCAACCCATGAAAAACCAGCTCACCAAGACCGAAGCCGAAATGCTCGACGAAGCCGCCACCAAAGGCCCGCTCGGAAAAGCAGCCATCTACACGAAGCTTTCCGGCCCCGGCTGGTTGCAAGGAGCCATCACCCTCGGCGGCGGCTCGCTGGCGGGAGCGCTCTACCTCGGTGTCATCGCTGGCTTCAGCCTCATGTGGTTACAACCTCTCGCAATGATCTGCGGCATCATCATGCTCTCCGCGATCGCATACGTCACCCTCACCACCGGTCAGCGGCCCTTCGGACTCATCAATCGCAACCTTTCCCCCGCTCTCGGCTGGGCATGGCTGATCGCCACCGTCATGGCGAATATCGTCTGGTGTATGCCGCAGTTCAATCTCGCCCGCGCCGCCCTCCAGCAAAACCTCATCCCTTCACTCGGCGACAGCACGGGATCTACCATCGGCATCTGCATCGTGCTCTTCGTCATCGCCTTCAGTGTCAACGTCCTCTACGAATCCGAGAATGCAAAAGGCGTGAAACTATTCGACCGCATTATCAAAGTATTGGTCGGACTCATCGTCCTCTCCTTCTTTGCTGTCATAGGCACACTCACATTCTCCGGCTCACTTGATTGGGCCGGAATATTCAAAGGATTTATCCCCGCCCCATCACTTCTCTTCAGCCCGTCTGCCGATTTCAAGGATCTGATCGCCGCATCTTCGAACCCGGAATGGTGGACCACGAAAATCGTCAACGACCAGCGAGACATCATCATCACCGCCTTTGGAACTGCCGTCGGCATCAACATGACCTGGCTCCTTCCCTACTCACTTCTGAAAAAGAAATGGGGCAAACGCGAACGCGGCCTGGCCATCTTCGACCTCTCCCTCGGCCTCTTCATCCCGTTCTTCCTCGCCACTTCATGTGTCGTGATTGCAGCCGCTTCACAATTCCACGCTTCTACCAAGGATGTCCTCGATGAAACCGGTGCTCCCATCGAGCAATTCGCCGGAGACTACAACAAAACCCTGACAACCCTGCTTGGCACAACCCCGGTCGAAGGCGCTATCCGCGAAGACAAATCCATCGACTACTCATTGCTCTCCGAATCCGACCGCCAACTGGCTGGCATGCTTCTCAAACGAGACAATTTCCAACTCGCCACAACCCTGGAACCCCTGGCCGGCCCCGTGATATCCCAGAAAATCTTCGGTTTCGGAGTGCTCGGCATGGCGGTTTCCACCATCATCATCCTGATGCTCATGAACGGCCTCGCCTTCCAGGAACTTTTCGGAAAACCCGATAACAAGACCGTCCACCTCTTCGGCTGCGTCGTCTCAGGCGTCGCCGGTGCCATGGGACCCTTCCTTTGGACCGGTGATTCGAAAGCGGCCCTGGCCATCCCAACATCCGTCATCGGCGGCTCGCTCATCCCCATTGCCTACTTCACTTTCTTCCTCATGATGAACTCCAGAAAAGTCCTGGGTGATGCCAAACCCACAGGCGGTAGTGCCATCATTTGGAACGTCCTCATGATTTTTGCAACTGCCATCTCAACCTTCGGATCTGTCTGGATACTCTCCAATAAAGGCATTCCGGGAACCGTCGGAATCGTCATCCTCGCCGCCCTCGCGATTCTTGGAACGATCGGTTTCTTCAGTAAATCCAAGGCCGAAGCGTGATCTTCCGGGAGACCTGACGGTGACCTTTTTCCGATCATTTCGGAGGGGTGGAAACTTTCCGCCCCTCCAGTTCGATTTATCGTAAGCCTGGAATAAAAATCCCCTCCCTCGCGATCTGCCTGCCATCCATCGGGAAATCGCCTTTCCCGGCCAGCACCCGCCTCGCGATATGAAAGCACTGCCATGCGCGTGCAATCCGGACTTCTTTCCTCGGCCCGCTCATCCGCGTGGCCAGATGCTGAAAATGCCGAACCGGATTCCCCAGAAAACCACAGCTCCCATCGGCGGATTTCTCCAAAATCCACTCCAAAGCAGCATAAGGCCACGGCCAGGTTTCCAGAATTTCCTCCCCATCCGGGACATCAGCCGAGAAAGCCTTGTTGAGCTGCAGAATCGCCTGCGCCGGCTTCCCATCCACCCAATACGCCTGGGCAAAAACAAGCGCATCGAGATAAAAACCAGCCCCACGATACACCCCATGCCGCCTCGGCCGAGAACCACCATACGCGGGTAAATAAGGGCAAACTTCCACAAACCAAAACAAGCACAAACCCACCCCCCCATCCAGCCCCAACCAAAAACCCAACTCTCTTCCTCCCAGCAGGCCGAAATATCCTTGCCCACGGGCTGTGAAAAACAAATCCTCCCGCCCATATGAGCAATCGCCTCGAAGGAAAAGTTCTTGTCGCCCAGGGAGGCGGCCCCACCCCGGTCATCAACCAGAGTATCGTCGGCGTCGCGCTGGAGGCACGGAAGTTCTCCCAGGTCACTTCGATCTACGGAGCCGTCCATGGTGTTTCCGGAATCATCAACGAAAACTTCGTCGATCTTACCCGCGAGACCACCCACAACCTCGAACAAGTCGCCGAAACCCCGTCCTCCGGCTTACTCTCCACCCGCGACAAGCCCGACGAAGAATATTGCGCCCGCATGTTCGAAGTCATGAAAGCCCACGAGATCCGCTACTTCTTCTACGTCGGCGGAAACGATTCCTCCGACACAGTCCGCATCGTCAACGAACAGGCCGAGGCCGCAAACTACGAACTCCGCGCCATACATATTCCCAAGACCATCGACAACGACCTTGAGGAAAACGACCACTGCCCCGGCTTCGGCTCCGCAGCTCGTTTCGTCGCCCAGGCATTTATGGGCGTCAACCTCGACAACCGCGCCCTGCAGGGAGTTTACATCGGCTGCGTAATGGGTCGCCACGCCGGCTTCCTCACCGCCGCCTCCGCACTCGCTCGGAAATATTACAACGACGGCCCGCACCTCGTTTACGTCCCGGAACGCCACTTCACCACCGAGAAACTCCTCGCCGATGTCGACAAGGTCTATTCGAAATACGGAATGTGCACCATCGCCGTTTCCGAAGGTATCTCGGATCCCGACGGCACCCCGATGATCGTGAAACTCCTCGGCAAAGAAGAGCGTGACTCCCACGGAAACGTGCAACTCTCCGGCACCGGCGCACTCGGCGACCTGCTCGCGGACACGATCCGTGACGGACTCAAAATCAAGCGCGTCCGCTCCGATACTTTCGGCTATCTCCAGCGCTCCTTCATGGGCATCCAGTCAGACCGCGACGCCCGTGAGGCACGTGAGGTCGGTGAAAAAGCCGTACAATTCGCGATGTGGGATAACGTCGACGGCTCGGTCGCAATCAAACGCCCTGTGCTCGACTACTCCGTAGATTACGAACTCGTAGACATCACCAAGGTGGCAGGAAAGACCCGCCACATGCCGGATAATTTCATCAACGAAGAAGGCAACGGCGTCACCCAGGATTTCCTGAACTACTGCCGCCCGCTGCTTGGCTCCAGCCTCCCCGAGCCGCACCGCCTGCGCGCTCCCGCCGTTCCGAAAATCCTCAAAGCCTGATCCTACCAATTTTTAGCAAATACTCAAAGTCCGCCGTTCTTCATAACACTTGAAATGAAAAAACCTCCGACTGAAACAGCCGGAGGTCTTGGATTGAGTGAGTGGTTTACCGAAAACTACTGGCCGGGAATCGGGAAACCTCCACCAGCGGGAGCGGGAGGAGCGTCTTTGATTTCAACGAGCTCGAGGTCAAAAATGAGCGTGGTATTCGGAGCGATTTCCGCGCTGCGGCGCTCGGCACCGTAAGCGAGGTCACTTGGGATGAACAGTTTCCACTTCGCACCGACAGGCATCAGCGTAAGAGCCTCACGAAAACCTTCGACAACCTGAAGAGTCATCGGCACCGGCGTGCCTTCCGGAGAAGCGTCGAACTCAGTGCCATCGATCAAAGTGCCCTTGTAGTTCACAAGAAATTGCTTCTCCACCTCTCCTTCTTTCGGGGCGACGTATTTCTCGTCTCCGCCCTTTTCGAGAACTTCATATTGAAGGCCACTGTCGAGAGTCACAACGCCCTCGCGCTTGGCATTCTCCTCAAGAAACTTCTTACCGGCTTCCAGATTTGCCTCGGCAGCGTCTTTTTCACGCTGTTGGAGCATTTCCCCAAGTGCCGCCATGGCGGCTTGCAGACGGGCTTCTTCAAGTTCGGGCTTCTCACCCTCAACCGCAGCGGTGAAGCCTTTCATGAAGGTATCCATTTCAAGATCCTCGAGCTTTACGCCGTAGCGACCGAATTCCTGAGCGAAGCTGCCACCCGTGCGGTAGCCGAGCGCGTAGGATGAGTCGGATTTCGTTGCGGCTGGATCAGCTTCTTCTACGACTGCAGCGGGGGTCTCACCTTTCGGCGCGTCTTGGGCGATTACGAAGCCAGTGGCCGTAAGGGCTATCAAACCCATCTTTGCTGCACTATTCAGTGTGTAATTTCTCTTTATCATTGGATTGTCTGGAAATTCTATGAGCGGGTTTTGACCCTGTCCAGAACGGCTTTACGAGAATCCAGGACATCTACTGTGATCTGTGGTTGAAAATCTTCGGTTTCAGTTTTGTCGCTCCAAATGTAGATGCCCTGCCTGCGGAACGATGAGAAGTTGCGCGTCCCGCAGTTTTCCTCTAGGGTTCGCGATTATCTTCCCGAGGCCGCGAATTACCCATGACAAACGACCCCGATCATTTCACCCAAGCCCTTTATGAAAAGGTGCTGGGATCCGAATTGTTCACCACCTATCAGAACGCCTTTCGTTGTGCAACCGGCCTGCCCATGCGCTTCGTCCGCGTCGATTCAGGTATCCGGCACCTCTGCGAGCAACCGGAGAACGGCAGCTCTTTTTGCGAGAAACTCAACCTCTGCAACACCGCCTGCAAAGCCTGCGTTGAGGTTAACGACCGTCTCGAAGCAGAGGCTAAAATCAACGGCCCGACCACTTGCCACTGCTTTTCGGGGATGGCCGCGACTGCGATTCCGGTTTCCTCCAGCGGCACTCTGATCGGAATGCTCCGCACAGGACAGATATTCCACAAAGTTCCAAAACCCGCGACCTTCGAAGCCGTCGCAAAAACTCTCCGCAGACAAGGCCTCACCGAAAAGGAAGCCAAAGCCCTTCGCCAAGCCTACATGCAGACACAGGTGGTCGAGCCGGAACGCTACCAGAGCATGGTGACCTTGCTCGCTATCTTCGCCTCGCAGCTCAGCCGACATGCGGAAACACTCGCCACGATCAGCGATGGCAGCGAGCCTGCCGCAGTCGCGCGCGCCCGGAAATTCATCGACAAAACTCTCGCCGATCCGCTGCCGTTGTCTCTCGTCGCCAGACAGGCGGGCCTCAGTGAATCCCATTTCTGCCGTGTCTTCAAAGAATCCACCGGCCTCACTCTCACCGACTACGTGAACCGCCGCCGCATCGAATGGGCGAAACAGGAACTCCTCAAACCCGAGGTTCGGGTTTCCGAAATCGCATTCCACATCGGCTACCAATCGCTCTCTCAATTCAACAGGAGCTTTTCACGTTTCACCGGAAACTCGCCCACCAACTTCCGACGCGAGGAACTCGCGCGCGCGGCCTCCCTGTGAGCAACGTGCCAGCGGATTGGCTGATTCACTCGCGCGTAACTAAAAGTCTTGAGCTGGCTGGAATTGAGCCGATCCCGACCTATCGACGGTTCTATCCGGGCAGGGATGGACCTCCGGGCCGTCCGGGAAAGGTGGCGGCTCAATGTGAATCTGATGGCGGAAAACTCTCGCCCCGAGTGCCGGATCATTTCGGAGGGCAAGGGTGATTTGTGGGCTTGATGACGAGAGGCGCTGATAGATATGGACCGCTCGGAGAGACGGTCCCTGCCATACACGAGTGCGGGCGTCGGGGGTGATTTGTAGGTATTGTGGAAAGGTCGGTTCCAACAACTTTCAGTTACACCCGAATCCCTCCATACAAAACTATTTGGGAAAAGTTGGCACGCCCAGTGCTTGAACTTGTATGGGCGGTCCGACTGACACTCCTCAGGTTATTGGGTTTTCCTTGGGGATAATCGGTCGGGCCGCCCTTTTTTATTTCTCTCCGTCAGGTTTGCTCGCGTTTTAGGGTAGTGACGCACCAATTACCGATATTGAGTTGTGGTTGTGAAATCATTCAACATCAAGGAATTGGTCCGGTTCGCCGATAGGGTTCTCATCCCTCTCTGGCTTGAATGATTCTTCAACGTGGAACGAGTGGCGAAGCCTGCATGAATGTTGCGGCTTGAATGGCGGGCAGAGAGGGATTGCCTCCGGCTGTGCGGGATGCGCTTCGCGGAGGAAATGAAAGTTCGCTGCGAGCGAAACCCGGGCACTCAAACCCGGTGCTCCGCAGGGGTTCTCATCCCTCTCTGGCTTGAATGATTCTTCAACGTGGAACGAGTGGCGAAGCCTGCATGAATGTTGCGGCTTGAATGGCGGGCAGAGAGGGATTGCCTCCGGCTGTGCGGGATGCGCTTCGCGGAGGAAATGAAAGTTCGCTGCGAGCGAAACCCGGGCACTCAAACCCGGTGCTCCGCAGGGGTTCTCATCCCTCTCTGGCTTGAATGATTCTTCAACGTGGAACGAGTGGCGAAGCCTGCATGAATGTTGCGGCTTGAATGGCGGGCAGAGAGGGATTCGAACCCTCGGTGACATTGCTGCCACACACGCTTTCCAAGCGTGCTCATTCGACCACTCTGACATCTGCCCTTGGAGGGCGGGACGCTAGGTAGGCGCGGGATGGTGGGCAAGCTCATTTTTGAGCAAACTGTGGATTTTCCGAATCACCAGGATCCCAGTCCTGTGCGAGGATCGAGATCATGCATAATATTGAAGGATTGCACGGCCTGGCCGCCTGCGCCTTTGCCGAGGTTGTCCTCAGCGCTCATGAGGATGAGGCGGTTGGTGCGAGTATCGATTTCAAAACCGATATCGATGAAATTGGTGCGGGTGACCATTTTGGTATCGGCGGGTTTGCCGCGACCGAGGAGGCGGACGAACGGTTCGTCGGCGTAGGCCATTTCCAAGGCGTTCCCGATCTGTTCGGCGGTGGTTCCAGGACTGATTTTTGCGGTCGTGGTGGTGACGATGCCGGAATTGACCGGGACGAGGTGGGGGATGAAGGAGATGGTGACTTTTTCTCCGGCGGCGAAGGTGAGTTCCTGTTCGATTTCCGAGAGGTGCCTGTGCTTGGGGACGCCGTATGCGCGCGCCGATTCGTTGCACTCACAGAAGAGTAGTGAGAGGTCGGCCTTGCGTCCGGCACCGCTGACCCCGCTCATGGAGTTTGCGACGATGGTGGTGGGATCGATGAGTTTGCCACCGAGCAGCGGAAGCAATGGAAGGATGATACTGGTCGGGTAACAACCCGGAGAGGCGATCAGGCGGGCTTTCTTGATAGCTTCCGAGTAGACCTCGGGCAGGCCGTAAATGGCTTCCGCGAGTAGATCGGTGGCGGGGTGGGGATGCCCATAGAATTCCTCGTAGGTCTCTGAGGACCTGAGCCGGAAATCCGCACTGAGGTCGATGACCTTGAGGCCGCGTTCCAGAAGTGCGCGGGCGATTTCCGCAGCGACTCCGTGGGGGAGGGCAAGGAACGCGACTTCGGCACCGGTGGAGGCGATGTGATCGGGGTCCGGTTGGCAAAAAGCGAGGTCGGCGGAAGCGGCTTTCGTAAAACGAGGGAAGACATCGCTGAGACGTTTCCCGGCTTCCGCGCGTGAGGTCACGGCGGTGAGCTCGATGGCGGGATGGGTGAGAAGGATACGGAGAAGCTCCATTCCGGTATATCCACTGGCTCCGACGATCGCTGTCTTGATGGTTTTCACGGTGAAATTCTGCCCATGGTTTTACGTACTTGCCAACTGGCGAATCGACTGTTTCCTTTTCCATCCGTTCGCGGAACGGGCTATGGCGCAGTCTGGTAGCGCGCTACACTGGGGGTGTAGAGGCCGTGGGTTCGAATCCCGCTAGCCCGACCATTTTAAAAATTCAATTCTCAAGATTCAAGTTGCAAGGAGGTCTTGTGTTGATGGAATGCTGGTATGTTCAACATTGTCCTTGTGGAGCCGGAAATCCCGCACAACGCCGGAGCCGCAGGAAGGCTCGCGCTAGCGACCGGCTCGGCATTGCATTTGGTCGGTCCGCTTGGGTTTTCGCTTGAGGACAAGTATATCAGGCGAACCGGCTTGGATTATTGGAAGGATGTGGATCTCCATGTCTGGGAGAATTTCGCGGAGTTCGAAACCGCGATGACGGGGAAGCGCATGTGGCTGATTTCGACCAAGGCCGAGAAATCTCCATGGCAGGCACACTTTGCACCAGGCGACTGTCTGGTGTTTGGTCGGGAGACGAAAGGTTTGCCTGCGGAAATGGTTGCTGCGGCTGGTGATGGTGCGCTCAGGATACCGATGGCTCCCGGCGGGACGCGGAGTTTGAATTTATCCACCGCGATAGCCATCGTGCTATACGAGGGGGTGCGACAGCAGGAACCGGAGTGGTGAGAATAGAGACTATTTCCCAATCTTGATTTGGTTGCGTTTGGAAATTCTCACGAAGTGAGGTTCCGATCTACCCGTGTATCTGTAGGCGACTCCTTCAAAAAGCACCGTCTTTCCGACTAGTTTCTGGTAGTCGCTCTCAATTTTTTTGAATTGTTTTGGGTTATAAGGACCACCTTGGAAATTTCCAGGAAAGATGACGACTCGAATTTCTGTTGGGTCCGCAGGCGCAGAAAAGATTATATAAAGGCCAGTTGCGCCGCTGGGTATCTTGACCGTCTTCACGACCCCTTTCACGGATGCAGGTTGTTTCGTTTTGATTTTCGAGATGGCTTCCACATCATTGGGGGAGAGAATTATTACTCCAGGCGGGATATGTTCGTTGTCTCGCTGTTTGCTTGGCTTTTTTTGAGACGTCACGGGTGTCTTCGGGCGTGCGGGTTGCGATTTATTAATTGTGGTAGATTTTGCTTCCAGAGGCTTTGGAAATTCTATGATGGTCTCCGATATTTTTTGTTTTGCGTATTCGGCGCCATCAAAGGGAGCTTTGCCCGTTCTATTGAGATGAATCAGCGTCGCTGAGGTGATGCCAAGTAGAAGTATTACAGTAGTGACGAGGATACGCTTGGAAGAAGACTTCCTGGTTTTTATGGTCGGACGAACTGCCTTCGAAACGATGATTTCTTCAGGTAAAGGCGGTTCGTTTCCAGTTGAATCAGCCAGTGAAGCAAGTGCGTCGTGAAGACTGATATCCGGATCTTTTTTAGTTTGTTTGAGCCAGTCGCCAAGTCCGCGGCCCGCGCTTTTAGTGAGTATCTTTCCTTTCGATCCGGTGAGTCGCTCTCCGAGTTCCACAATGGACAGCAGGCTCTTCGAGTTGGAATCTGTTCCCAGCCATTTCAAAGGGGAGATCGAAAAGGTGAAGCCGCGACCGCTTGCTTCGGTTCCGACGACGATGGATTCGACCTCGGTATCGATCCAAATTGCATCTTCACCGAATAGTTGCGACAAGATTACCGAGACCTCAATAGCGCTTCGTAGAATGTCGATGACGAGATCTGAATCAAGGGTCTCAGTCGTGAGAATAATTCTCATGGGGACACCTTTGACCCATTGGGAGGCTAGGTAAGGGATGTGATCGATCGGATCCGTTCCGCCAGCGATCACCGAACGGAGTGCGGGGTGCGCTATTTCCGAGAGTTTTTCAGCGCCGTTTGCGAAAGCGACGCTTTCATCCTCGTCAAGTCCACCATTGTATTGGCCGAAGGGAAAGAAACGGTGGATCGCAATGGTGTCTCCAGATTCGTTATCGATTGCGCGGAAGACCACTCCATTGGCATCCTGACGAATGATGTCTTCGATCTCAAAACGTTCCATCTGCTCTTGTAATCTAGCTGGAAAATGAGATGAGCCAAGACGTAAGAATCTCTAATCGGAGGGAATGTTTGTGGGAAGCAAAGTGGTGAAGTTTCCGGGTTGATGAAAGTCCGGTTCCGCGCCTGGCAAACTGATGGCACTCAGAAAAATCTGTTCCGGGCTGTTCTGGATAAAAGTAGCGTTGCCTGTCGTCCCAGGTCCGAAGGAAATTTCCCGCACGAGGAAATTGATCGGGATCGATAGCGCTGTGATCCAAGTGGATGAGTCGCTACCGTCGTGGTAAGATGAAATGTGTGTCTCAAAGTCTGGCTGGTGCTTTGAGGTGGTTCTTGGCGCGGAGAATTTGGATGACCACCATGCTCCGTTCGCTGCGATATTGAATTCGAGATATTCGCCGGTTCGTGGATTGGCGAGGAATAACTCGGAGACATCGTGTTTCCAGAGTTCAGGTGTGAATTTCCCCACATCCGCTTCCGGTAGCACGGAACTCGGAGCTTGCCGGGTCGCAACGAACCATAGGTTTTTATCGTCCCTTGCAAGAGAGAATCCAAGGGGGGGATCGAATTTCCTCCCGAACCAATCGGATGATATGCCAAGCAGCGGTAGATCCAGTTCACCCCAGTCGAGTGAGGTTTCTGATAGAAAAATTCTCATACAACTGATGGAATCTGGATTTTGATGAAAAGCGAGACGTCAATAGCACGTATTGAAATTATTCCGAAAATCGGAAAATTTTCATGGTGCGAAGGCATCAGATTTGATTCTCTCGAAAGATCCCCAACACGAAATGGCTCGCTCACGCTCAGGTTACTACAATACAATCGAGTATATTGGACCCCGTCCCCAGAAACCGAAGAAACCGAACTTCTTTGGCGGCTGGGTGATTCTGTTGATCGCTATCGCAGCAGGGGTGTTTTTCATCAAGCCTTGGGCCGGGAGTTTAATGGCCGCACAGAAGGGTCCGACCGGCGCACAAAGCGAAAGAATCGTCGGTGAATTGGAGAAATCCGAATTGTTCGGGTCGAAACTGGCGGCAGAAGCTTTAAAGTATTCGAATCGCGATATTTCTTATGATCCGGCATACTTTAAGATCGAGTATCCCAATGGAGACGTTCCGCGCAAGAAGGGCGTGGCAGCGGATGTCGTGGTGAGGTGCTACCGTGAAGTCGGGGTTGATCTCCAAAAATTGATTCATGAGGACATGGAGTATAGCTTCAGGCTTTATCCACAACTGTGGGCGGCTACTGCGCCGGATGAGAATATCGACCACCGCCGGGTTCCCAACCTCCAACGTTTTTTCAGTCGCAAGGGACAGGTTCTGAAGACGAGTCGTGATGCTTCGGATTACAACTCCGGCGATATTGTCGTTTGGGCGCTTTCCAATGCCGAGATCCATATCGGTATAGTGGTTCCCGGACCGGAAGGTGAAGGGGCGACTCCATGGGTGGTCCATCATCCGGCCAACAGCGCCGTGAAGTGGGAGGATGCCCTTTTTGACTATCAAATCCTCGGGCATTTCAGCTACGCGGCCGAGTCAGATTAAGCCCCGCAGTCGAGCCGGGCAGTTTGAAGTTGGAGCGGAGGCAATTATGTGATCCTTTCCACAGCAGAGGCGATTGAACGATGTCAACCTGGCGACCTATTACGAAAATGCCGCTGTGGAAAAGGTGGCTTCCCGCTTGGTTGCACAGTCCGTTGGTTCTGCTTTTCCAACTGACCCTGGGGTTGGCTGTGATTCTCCTTGGAGTGGTTTTTTTCTACTTCATCGTGGCGTCGAAGTTCGATCTGGATGAGGTGACGGAGTTGCCCCGCGGCAATGAGTATTTCGACCGCAATGGAAAGCAGATCGAGATCGCGGGGGGAGGGGGGAGAGTCGTGATCAAACGCCCGGATCTCCCTGATTTTCTGGTCAAGGCCCTGATGGCTCGCGAAGACGCTCGTTTTTTCGAGCATAGAGGAGTTGATTTCCGTGGTCTGGCGCGAGCGACGGTCAGGAATATCAAAGATAGGGATTTCACTCAAGGAGCCTCGACTCTGACGATGCAGTTGGCGCGCAATACTTTCGATATGAGGGCGAAGTCGCTTCACCGGAAGGCGGTTGAAATTGCGCTGACGGCGCGCATTGAGGCGAGATTCTCGAAAGATGAGATCCTTACAAGTTATCTGAACCGTATTTATTTTGGTTCCGGGGCATATGGTGTCGAGCAGGCGGCGAAAACGTATTTTGGAAAGTCCACTTCCCAGCTTCATCCGGGTGAATGTGCGATGATCGCGGGTATCATACGCGGGCCGCATATTTATTCGCCATTGAGGAATTTCGATGCGGCCATCGAGCAACGGAACCAGACGCTCGAGAGAATGGTTGATGCGGGTTTCATCACGGCAGAGAGGGCAGAAGCGGTTAAGGATTTGGAGATCAGCTTGAGCGATGATGAGCAGAGCGATAGTCAGCAATCTTATGCGTTGCAGGCGGTGAGACGTGAATTGGAAGCGGTGATGGAAAAGGAGGATATTCGCAGCAACAGTTTGAAAATTTACACTACGCTTGATCCGTCTTGGCAGGGAAGATTGGAAGCGGAGCTGAGTTCCGAGATATTGGGGATCGAACAGGAGGACGGTTGGGATCAGCCAAAACATTCGGATCACCAGTCCGGCACCGAGGCTGACTACTTGCAATATGCGGCTGTGACCACAGAGACGAAGACCGGAGCGATTCTTGCTTTTATAGGCGGAAGGGACTTTTCCCACTCCCGCTACGATAGGACCCGCTCGAAGCGGGATTTGGGCTCGGCTTTCGAACCATTTGTGGCGGCTGCCGCGTCGGAAAGAGGAAAACTTGTTTTGCCAGGCAAGCCGATCCAGACGGGACGGCAGATCGGTCCGGCCGAGGTCGAGCGGTTGGCGAAACGTTGCGGGATTTCCGGGCCGTTTCTCAAGACCGAAGATCTGTTCCGTGGAGCTGTCGCGGCAACCCCGATGGAAATGTCCATAGGTCTCGCGACGCTGGGGAACTCCGGGAAAAAGCCCAAGCCGTTTTTCATCCGCAAGATCACCGATAGTGAGGGGAAGGATCTCTACCAATCCAAGGTTAAGACCGATGCGGCGCTTTCCGGCCAGGCGGCTAAAGAAGCAGTCAGCGTGTTGCGCGAGATTTCAGGAACCAGATGTTTCACCGGTGCCACTGGCTCCGAACGGGACGCGTGGGTCCTGCGACTCGGCCCCAGTGGCTCGACCGCGATTTGGATCGGCTTTGATATTCCAAAGAAGATCGCCAGTGAAGACCGTCTCAATACGCTACTCGAAGAATTCGTCAAGCGCTTGGGAAATTGAAGCATAGAACCGCCTCTCAGGTTCTGCGGTCCGTGCTTGGGTGTTGACTGTGGGAGGATCGGAAGGCATGGGTATCGGTATGAAATGCTTGGCCTTTTTTCTTTTGATGGCGTCCTGTCTGCACGGGCAGGAAATCGCCGCTCAAAAGGTGCCTCCCGAAGTGACCGCCTCCGCAGTCAGCGCGGTTGAGGATCTTGGCAAGGAGGTGGTGCTTGGCCGCTACCAGACAGCGATCGACCGTATGTATCCGCAGTGGAAGGAAAGAGCAGCGAAAAGGATGGGGGGAATGGAAAACCTGGAAAAGCAACTCGATGGAGTTGCGAAGCAGATGCTGCAACAGGGAATCTCGATTACTGATTTCAAACCACAAGGGCAACCCAGGTCGTTCGAGGTTTTTCCAGGTAAGAAAGTCGAGATTGTAAATGGTCAGGAAGTCGAGACGTTGAGGTATACGAAGTGGCTGGTGTTGGTGACGACGGTGACGAAATTCCGGGCAATGTTAGAGGGTGACCCTGTGGCGGTGAATATCGAAAGCACCGGTTTCCAAGTGGCTGTTTCGGACAAAGGCTCGGGTAAGTGGTCGTTTATTGACGGCTCTGCTGTCTCAGTCAACGATCTGCGGAGTTTGTTCATCACGTTGCCAAATGATTTGGAACTTCCTCCTTTGGGAAAAAAACAGATCAGGTAGAAATATCACCCATGGCGAAGGTTGTGAAAAAGGAGAAGAAGGGGATCAGCGAGCGGGAGCTTCACAAGCGTATGCTCGGTATGTGGAACCGTGCTCAAAGTGAATTCTGCGAAGTGCGTGGCTCGGAGATCCACGGCCGTGGGGTTTATGCTACCCAGGATATCGCGGCGGATGAAAAAATCATCGAGTATGTCGGCGAACTGGTCGACAAGGACGAGAGCGGACTCCGTGGCACCGCCCAGCATGAGCACGCGATTGAAACCGGCGATGCGGCGGTTTATATTTTCAATGTCAGCAAGAAATACGATCTCGACGGGAACTTTCCGTGGAATACCGCGCGACTGATCAATCATTCCTGCGAGCCGAATTGCGAGGCATGGGCGACTGGGAAGAAGATTTTCATTCACGCGCTTAAAGATATCAAAACCGGTGATGAACTGACCTTCGACTATGGATTCGATGTGGATTGTTTCGAGGATCACCCATGCCGCTGCGGGCGAGAGGGTTGCGTGGGATATATCGTGAGCCGGTCCCAGTGGGATGTTCTCAAAGAGCGACTCGATCAGGCGGAAAATTCTGAGAAAGCGAGCTGACCCGTGGGCCTGATTCCAAAGGAAACGATTGAGCAGGTTCTGGCGTCGACCGATATCGTTGACTTGATCAGCTCATATATCCCCCTCAAGCGGGCAGGCAGCGGATACAAGGCGAACTGTCCGTTCCACAACGAGAAAACGCCCTCGTTCAACGTCAGCCCGACCAAGCAGTTCTACCATTGCTTCGGCTGTGGCAAGAGCGGTAACGCCATCGGCTTCGTGATGGATCACGAGGGCTTGGTTTTCATGGATGCTCTAAAGAAGCTCGCATCGAAAGCCGGGGTGCATCTGGAGGAGGAGCCGGACAATCCGCAGGCGCGGGCGGCGAGGAGATCGCGCGGCAAGTTGCTGGATCTGCACCGGGAGTCGGCGGCATTTTTCCATGAACTTTTGAAAAGCGATCCGCAATGCCAGCATGCGCGGGATTATTTGAAAGGGCGCGGATTCGGAAAGGAGATGGCGGAACGTTGGGAGATCGGGTGGATGCCGGAGAATTCCGCGCAGTTTCTCAATTGGGCGAGGGAACGGAAATACACTGGCAAGGATCTGATATCGGCGGGTCTGGCCGGGCTGAGGGACGAAGACAGGCCATCGGCCGGGCTTTATGTGAGATTTCGAGATCGATTGATGTTTCCGATCCGCAATGAGGTCGGCGATGTGATCGCCTACAGCGCGAGACAACTCCGGGAAGACCCGAAGACGGGGAAATATATCAATTCGCCGGAGACGGATATATTCAAAAAGTCTAATGTCATGTTCGGTTTGGATCGCGCGAAGAAGGCGATTCTGAAAGAGAAGACCGCGATCATCTGCGAGGGACAGATTGATGCGATTGCCTGCCACGAACAGGGGATTGAAAATGCGGTTGCTCCGCTTGGAACGGCTTGCACAACTCAGCACGCCCGAATCTTGAAGCGCTACGCGCCTTTGATCGTGCTTTGCTACGATGCGGATAACGCGGGTGTGAAAGCGTGTGAGCGTGCGTTTCGTGAGCTGGCACCGGAAGGCTTGACTGTGAAAGTCGCGGAGCTTCCCGTGGGCGACGATCCGGATACGTTCATCAAAAATCACGGGGCCGATGCGTTCCGGGAAAAGATTTCCTCTGCGGTCGATTTTTTCGATTTCAAGATCGAGACGGGACGCAAGAGTGGACGCTTCGATACCATCGAGGGCCGCACCGAACTGACCCGCGAGTGTACGGATCTCATCGCTGTGATGGGGGATCATGCTGCCCGCGACCAACAGATCAACGTCGTGGCGTCGATGCTTGGAACGGGTTCTGCGACTCTGCGGGAAGGTATTGGTATCGCCGTGCGCCGTGCGAAGTCCCAGGCGGAGCGTGCCGTCCGCAGGCCGGATGCCGATGAGCCTGAAGAACGTGTTGTGGAGGCGCTGCCAATGGATCGCACGGTTGGATATTTGTGTCATCTGGCCCTGAGTTCAGCTCCCGCCCAGCATTTCCTATGCGAGCAATTCGAAGCCCTGCACGACGCGAAATCATGGGTGGAAGGTGTGGGTTTGTTAGAAAAAATTCTCGCGGCTTCACCCGATCCCGAATCCAGTGCTGCGATCAATGCTTTTGTCTCAAGTCTGCGCAAGGGTGAACAGATGGCGTTGAATCGCGAAATGGGTAGCGTGGAAATTTCTGGAGAAGAAGGACTGCAATCGGCCGAACAGGCGCTGGGTATGCTTTCCTCGTTGGTTCTGCAAAAACGCGACGCTGCGCTAAAAGCGGCTTTGAAGAAGCCGGGGATTTCCCCGGAGCGCATGCGTGAGCTTCTGGAAGAAGCCAAGGAGATAGCGGGACTCCTGCGCTGGAGTGGACGCTCGATCTACGATGACGAGCTGGCGCAGGAGACGATCAAGGCTGTGAAAAAACCCTGGGAAAAGTGGAAGAAGTGATTGAAGAGGCTTTTCCCGAAACCGAGGATATGCGTTCCAGCGCTTATTCTGTCACTGGGTGATGTCCTCGCTAGAAGGCGTTCTTCCGGCTTGAAATACCGAGGGCGGGGTTAGCGAGTTGCATATTAATGGCTTTGCCCCGGTTCCCATGTGGATAGAGTGCTGATTATGAGAGCTTTGTTTGCTGTCCTTCTGTCATTTTTCCTGTTCCACGTTTCCTTGCCCGCGCAGGTGGAGGAAACCAAAGCCACCGATGCTGTCGTCGCGACCAGAGACATCGCCAAGGATGAAGCCATCGCAGCACGTATCAATGGAATTTTTGAACAGGTGAAGGAGCTGCAGGGGGTTTCCTGCGAGGTGAGCTCCGGTGTGGCGCGCCTGAGCGGGACGGTTCCTGACGAGAGTTCGAGGGAGGACGCCCTCGCGCTGGCGAGGCGGACTGAAGGTGTGATTTATACTGTGGACCGGATCCACGCTGCGGCAGAGGTCGAGGCGCAACTCACGCCTGCCCTCAAAAAGCTGAAGCTATTGCGCAAGGGTTTCGTAACGAAGCTTCCTCTGATCGGGATCGCGCTGCTTGTGGTCGTGCTCTCCATCTGGCTTGCGAATTTCCTTCACCGGCAGGTGAAATGGTTTGAACGCCTCAAAGTTTCTTCCTTGACCCGGGTATTATTGCGCAGGGTCGTAAGGATCGTGCTGGTCGGGATTGGGATTTTAATCGCGCTGGAAATTCTTGATGCCACTGCGGTGGTAGGAGCGATTCTTGGAGCCGCCGGACTAGCTGGACTGGCAATCGGATTTGCGTTCAGGAACATTGCTGAAAACTACCTTGGAGGTATTCTGTTGAGTGCCCGGAATCCTTTCGAGATCGGGGATGCTATCGAGCTGAATGGTAAAATCGGAACGGTGGCGATGCTGAGTGCGAGAGATACGGTGCTAATCACACCGGATGGGAACCACCTGCGCGTTCCCAACAGCGTGGTGATGAATTCCGAGTTGCTGAACTATTCGAGAAATCCGAAACGACGATTCGAATTCCGCGTCGGTGTCTCTGTCGATCTGGAATTGAATGAAGCACGCCAGGTCGGTCTGATGGCCATGAAGAGAAGCCACGGGGTGCTCGCGGATCCGAAGCCGGCGGTGACCGTCGATACGTTGGGAGACAGCACGGTAATCTTGTTGTTTTTCGGCTGGTTGGATCAGCGGGAGAGCGATTTTCTCAAGACGCGCAGCGAGACGATAAGGATTGTGAAAGAGGCATATGATGAAGCTGGGATTGAAATGCCCGAGCCGATTTACCGGGTGCACTTGCACGGTGGTTCTAAGATCGCGGGCGATGGAAGTTCCAATGAACCGGTTACGAAACCAGCGCCTCCTGAGAAACCGAAAGAGGGAACCGAGCATGACAGTGAGCTGGATGATATTTCACCCGATCGCCACATTGGCGAACAAATCGAGGAGGAGCAGAAAAATAGTGACGAAAAAAACCTGCTGGGAGAGAAACACTAGTTGGCTATCGCCGAGAGGGAAATACTTGCGTGGGAGTTGACCGGGTCGAGCTAGCGGGTTAGCGGTTTGCCGGTGGATGCATGGTCTGGAGCGATAGGGTTACCTTTGGTTGGTGCGGCATTGCACCCGGTTCTCGGTACGATGGTGCAGCGGGCGAGCCGGCTTGAAGTCAGGCTTCCCGTTGTGCTGGGCTTTGCGAATCTGATGACGCTTGCGGTCTTCGCTATTTATTTGAAGCCGGACTTCAGTGCGTCGTTTGGAGTCTACGATGGACTTGCGATCTGCAACGGGTTCCTGTTTTTCTGGGGTCAGTGGTTTTCGATCCAGTCAGTGCGCAAGGGTGATCTGGTGGTGCATTCTTCGGCGTTGGGTTTTAAAGTGCTGATCGTCGCGGTGCTCTCGGCGAGTGTCGGCTTGGAAAAGGCAGGTCCCGGCCTGATCGGCGGTGCGATTCTATCTGCGTTGGCTGTGTATCTTGTTGCGGGTGCGACTTTGGAACGCTTGAAAGCGAACCGGACGACCCTTTGGCTGACGGTTCTGGCATGCGTGTTTTTTGCGACGAATGATTTTCTAACCGGATGGAAAAGCCAGGAAGTCGGCGGGGCGAGGTGGCTGATGATCATGATGATCACAGCCGGAACTCTTTCTCTAGGGATGTTGATACCCAGGTGGAAAAATGTGCGCGAGGTTTTCGGAAAACGGCTGACAGCGCTCCCGGTTCTCGGTGCCGGGCTGACGTTGGGAGTTCAAGCGCTATTGGTCAATCTGGCCTTTAGTCGGTTCCACGAGCCTGCGCTCAGTAATATCGCCTACAGCACGCGCGGGGTGATGGCGGTGTTTTTCGTGTGGGCGATTACCAATAAGTTCAAAGAGCCATTTGGTGGGAGGCAGTTGCTTGGTGCGGCGCTGATGGTTGTGGCGCTGGCGCTGGTGCTGATCTGATGTAAGGGGCGCGACTGGAGTCGTGCGGTCCTTGTTTCATCGACTTTTGCCCCAGGAATCGCGTAGCGCGACGGTGCGGTTGAAGACGGCCTGTTCGCCGGAGATGTGGTCTTTCGAGTCGGCGATGAAGTATCCGGTGCGTTCGAATTGGCAGGAGTAGCCGGGGAGTTCGAGAAGCAGGGAGGCTTCGACTTTGGCGATGACCGTTTGCACGGAATCCGGATTCAGGACGGAGACGAAACCGCCTTCTGCGGCGTCCGGGTCTTCCACGGAGAAGAGTCGGTCGTAGAGCCTGACTTCGGCATCGGCGGCAGTGACGGCGTCGACCCAATGGATCGCGGCTTTGCAGGTCACGCCTTCGGGCGAGTCATTGCCAGTGGTGCCGGGAAGAAGTTTGGCGCGAAGCAGGGTGACTTCTCCTGCATCGTCTTTCTCGAAGCCGACGCATTGGATGATTGGGCCGCCGCGAAGGCGGACGTAGCGATCGGGGCCGAGGCGGAAGAATTTTTTAGGAGGTTCCTCCATGAAATCCTCGCGCTCGATAAAGATTTCCGGAGAGAACGAAACCTCGCGCTCGCCGAAGGCTTCGTCCTGCGGATGGTTGGGAACTACGAGATTTGTAGTGGGTTCATCGTCGAAGTTTTCGATTATGACTTTCAGTGGATCGAGCACGGCCATACGGCGGGGGGCTGTGGCATTGAGATGGTTGCGAATATCGTGTTCGAGTAGTGCTACGTCTGTGGTTCCGTTGTATTTGGTGATGCCGATACGCTTGCAGAAATGGCGCACTGCGGCGGCGGGGTAGCCACGGCGGCGGATGCCGGAGATGGTGGGCAGGCGGGGGTCGTCCCAGCCGGAGACGTGGCCTTCGCGGACGAGTTGCAGGAGCTTGCGCTTGCTCATGATCGTGTAGGTGAGGCTGAGGCGTGCGAACTCGATCTGGCGCGGGGTGGAGGGGACGGGGCAGTTTTCGATAAACCAGTTGTAAAGCGGGCGGTGGTTCTCGAATTCCAAGGTACAGAGCGAGTGGGTGATATGCTCATGCGCGTCTTCGAGCGGGTGGGCAAAGTCATACATCGGATAGATGCACCAGGCGTCGCCGGTGTTGTGATGAGGCGCGTGCATGACTCGATACATCACCGGATCGCGCATGTTCATGTTCGATGAGGTGAGTCCGATTTTTGCACGGAGCACCGCTTCGCCTTCTTTGAAATCACCGGCGCGCATTTTGGTGAAAGCTTCGAGGTTTTCCCCAGACGTGCGGTCGCGGTATTTCGAAGGGGTGCCGGGGGTGTTAACGTTGCCGCGGTTAAGTTTGATTTGTTCCGGGCTTTCTTCGTCCACGTAAGCAAGGCCGTTTTTGATGAGGTGAACGGCGCAGTCATGGAAGAATTCGAAGTAGTTCGAGGCGAAGTAGAGGTCATCGCTCCAATCGAAGCCGAGCCATTTCACGTCTTCTTTGATGCTCTCGACATATTCGGTTTCTTCTTTTGACGGATTCGTATCGTCGAAACGGAGGTGACACTTCGCATCGGGATGTTCCTGAGCGATGCCAAAATTCAGGCAGATAGATTTCGCGTGGCCGAGGTGGAGGTAGCCGTTTGGCTCGGGTGGGAAACGGGTGATGGTGGTTTCGTGTTTCCCGGAGGTGAGGTCGGTGGCGATGATTTCCCGGATGAAATCGAGTTTTGGGGTGTCTGACATGGTAAATTTTCTAACCGCAGATGAACGCGAATGGGCGCGAATGGAAGAATTTTTTTAATCGGAGATGGATGGACGCGGAGGGAATTCTTTGATGAGAGTCGTAACCCATTTGGTTATTCCAGCCGTCGTGATGGAGGAGAACCTAGTGTCCATGTATGAAAGCGATGAATTATTGGTGGCGAGGCGCACACAGCCGGGCACTGGCACGGAATCTCACCCGCCTCGAAACGCCCAATAAACGCCGCATCGACGAGGACCGAGACATACGTGTAAGAAGAGACAACGCCTATCTCGAAAAAACCCCAAAAAATTTAGATAGGTTTGCCCTGACTTCGAATGACTCGCAGAGGGTGATTATCCTACCTTGCCTGTTATTTAAAGTGGGCTACTGTCCAAAAATGTTTCACAAAATCTTCATTCCCACCGTTGTTCTCGCAGCTTCCGCCTTCGCAGCGGACATTACAATCATCCCTTTCGAAACCGCGGATGGGAAGGAGACCAGCCTCTCGGCTTACAAGGGAAAAACGGTTCTATTGGTGAACGTTGCCTCGAAATGCGGTTTCACCAAGCAGTATACAGGTTTGCAGAAACTCTATGACGAGAAGAAAGATGACGGGCTTGTGATTCTAGCTTTCCCTTGCAACGACTTCGGCGGTCAGGAACCCGGATCTATTGAGGAGATTCAGAAATTCTGCTCTTCGAAATTCGGTGTCACCTTTCCGATCATGGCGAAGATCCATGTGAAGGGAAAAGAGCAGCACCCTCTCTATACGGCTCTGACCGGCGATGACGGGGCGTTTCCCGGGAATGTGAAATGGAATTTCGGGAAAATCCTGATAGGTAAAGACGGCAAGCCGCTCGCTCGCTTCGGCTCAAGAACGAAACCTGACAGCGACGAGCTGACAAAAGCAATTTCGGATGCGCTGGGAGATTGAAATTCAAGTTGCAAACGAAAGTAGTCTGATTACATAATATGCAACGAAATGAAAAATAAAACAAATCTCTGTAAATTTGCGATTCTCAGTGTCGCAGGTTGCGCTTTCCTTGGGCTTTCATCCTGCCTGCCACTGGCTGCTGGCGCGGCAGCGGGTTACATCGCGCACGAAGAGGGTTATCGGGTTACCAACCCGATCAAAAAGGTCGAATGACCGATCTCCCTCGCTCTACTGGGCACTTTCGCAGATCATTTTCGCCGTATTCAATGTTCGGAAAATCTGTCGGCTCGTTTTTGCACTGAGAGCACGAAACTCTGTGGTCCGGCCAGCTTCGTTGTCTGCCTGTGTAGCGGGATCAATTCGGGCGTGAATCACTGCGGTCTGGGTTCTACAAAGAGTGTTGTACTACGTATAGAACACCGGGGAAACTAGTGTTGAGATTCTCATTGGAAACCCTTCCACCCGGGTCCATCCCTTGCTTTCTTCCATGAAAACCTTCCAATGCGATAACTGCTGCACAGCAGTATTTTTCGAGAACAACCTTTGCCTCGGCTGTGGCTCCATCCTGGGCATGATACCGGGCAGCTTCGAGATGAGATCCGTCACGGTCGGTGACAACGGCGAGGCCATCGGTCGCGATGGTAAGACCTACCGTTTCTGTAAAAACTCGGATGAATACAACTGCTGCAATCAGTTCGTCGAGGCTGATCACGAATCTCCTTACTGCGGATCGTGTCTATTCACCGAGATCACTCCAAACCTTGGGTCCGGGGAGAACCGCAGACTGTGGGCGGAGATGGAGCGTGCGAAGCGGCGGCTGCTCTTCTCCCTTTTCCAGCTTGGGATATTCCCAGTGCCGAAATCAAAGAATCCCGATAAGGGGCTGGCCTTCCGGTTCCTTTCCGAGGGTAAGGAAAAGGTCATGACAGGTCATTTTAAGGGTGCCATTACCATCGCGCTCGCAGAAGCGGACAAAGCGGAACTGGAAGCCCGTAGGCAGCAGCTCGGCGAGCGCTACCGCACATTGCTCGGGCATTTCCGCCACGAGATCGGCCACTATTACTGGGATAGGCTCATTGCGGACGGCGGACTGACCGATGAATTCCGGGCCGTATTCGGCAACGAGAGTGTCCCTTACGGGGAAGCGTTGACCGCCCACTATGCCAAGCCTCCCGATGATCTCTGGAAAACCGATTTTATTTCGTCCTACGCGGCGTCGCACCCATGGGAAGATTGGGCGGAGACGTTCGCGCATTTTCTTCACATGCGCGATGTTGTGGAAACTTCTCGCGCCGTCGACCTAATCGTGGACGGCGGGATCGAGTGCATCTCGGATTTTAATGCGAGTATGAAAATCTGGCTCAGCACCACCTACCGCATCAACCAGATCGGCCGCAGCATCGGTTCCGGGGATCTGTATCCATTCATCCTGAACGACAGGGTCATCGAGAAAATGCGGTTCGTGCACGGTGTCGTCTTCGCGGCGGGAGCAACACCCAAGCTATACGATTAGCAGATTAGAGGAATGGCACGCCGGGCCGTCCGGGAGATATGGCGGACCCGATGAATCTGATTGTGGAAACCTCTCACGCCAAACGTCGGATCATTTGAGATACCGGAAGTGGATTTTGTGTTGGAAAAGGTTTGGTCAGTGTTAAAGCCCGAACCATCACCAAGACTCTTCCGCCTCGGCGAGCTGCTTGTCGCTCATGCCGAACGCACGCAGAATACCACGGGCCATCATCTTGTTGCCCTCGTCATTCATGTGGCAGCCGTCGGTGGTAAGTTTGTTTTTCACGTCCCCGCCATAGAAGAATTTGCCGAAGTTACCCGGCTTGCCCGGAACGTCGGGGATGGTCTTTAGCTGGGCTTGCATATCGGCATTGAGGTCAACCAGGAGGCAGCCTTTTTCTTTGGCAATTTCCCGGAGGAAGTCGTTGTAGGGAATCAGCATCTGGTTGAGTTCTTTGCTTGGGTCTTCTCCAATCATGGTGGAGGTCAGGATCATCACCTTGATCCCGGCGGCCTGCGTCCGGTCGATGATTTCGGTGATGTTTTTCTTATATTCGGGCAGTGGGATGCCCTCAAAGGTGCGTTCGCCAAGCACAAGCTTGAAGTGCCAGACATCGTTGACGCCGCAACTGAGCGTCATCCAGTCGGGGTCTTTGGAGATCACGGCAGCATCGAGACGATTCAACATATCGCTGGATTTATTGCCGGATTTACCCACAGGAAGGTGTTTCACCTTCAAGCCTTCTTGTTTCAGAGCCTTCATCACGAGTGTAATATAACCGGTTTTTCGATTCCCAGCCTGAGTGATCGAATCGCCCATGAAGGCGATGGTCTCGCCGGACTTAATCTTGAGCTCGGCTGAGGCCGTGGGAATCATCAGCGCGGTCGCCATTAACAGAGAAGGAAGTATTTTCGTGATCATATTTTCGAAAATAACTGGAAGGTTTCAGGACACAAGAGGGAAAGTGCGACCGGGGTTAAACTAATACTCGGATTGGGTGTAACTGATAGTGGTCATCAAACTGGGCGCGGCTTCCCTGGACTGCGGAAGCCTGCTGCCGCTCTGGGTAATGCAGCCTTGCTGCGAGCCCGAAGGCATTGGCACGAAAGAAGCCTGATGAAACCTTGGGTTGCCCCGCTGACAGCAGGCTGTCTCGGGAAAAATCAAGACGGCAAGGCGGGCAAGCGCGAGTATCGCAGCGAGTCGCCTGTGCCGATCGAAGGGCTTTCCCATTTCGCGGTGACCATTGATGCTCCAACTGAAAATTTCTCGGTGTCACACAATGGCAAAGGGCTGACGATGAGCCTCAAGGAAGACGATCTGGCGGAACTCAAACTGCCAACCAATCCAAAAGGCCAAGCGATTTTGTCCGAAGTCAGTCATCTGCCGGTCGCGCCAAGATTTCTCAGCATCCAACGTTTCGACCGCGTCCTCGAAGGCAAAGAGATCGCACAACTGGCGAAAATTGACGCTTCCGTGATGGATGCTATGAGCGAAACCAAAGCGGTCGCCTGTTCGATCGTGGCGCGGGAGGGAAAACAAAACCCTTCCCACGTGTTGATCGGAGGAGCTTACGATGTGCACGGCGACGAAGTGACCGCGGTGACTCCCGCTGCTCTCCCAGCCATGCCGGATTCCCTGCCACGAAATCGTCTTGGATTTGCCGAGTGGTTGTTTCTTCCTGAAAACCCGCTCACCGCACGTGTTGCGGTCAATCGGATCTGGGCACAGTTCTTCGGTGAGGGATTCGTAAAGACCCAAAATGTCCCCGGGCCGTATGTGATGCTCGCGACCACTCTTTTAAACACTGACGAAGTATTGTGCCGATGAACCGTAGAGATTTTATAAACAAGAGCCTTACCGCGACGATCGCCGCGGCAATGGGATCACGAGTGTCCGCTGGAAGCCTGGGAGGCGCTCATGCCGCGACCATCGCGCCGAAAGCAAAACGCATTTTCTACTTATTCCTGTCCGGCGGCCCGTCCCAGCAGGTTCTCTATGATTACAAGCCACTGCTGAACAAGCATCACAAGGAGCAGATGTTCACCATCGGCAACCGCAAAGACCTGATCGAACCGAAGTTCCGTCTGACTGGAATGACCGCCAGCGCGGCTCACCCGGTTTGTGGAACCAAATATGCTTTCAAGCAGCACGGCCAAAGTGGTGCCTGGTTGAGTGAACTCCTCCCGCACACGGCGAAAGTCGCCGACGACATTTGTTTCATCAAATCGGTTCACACCAAGCACATCAACCACGATCCGGCCGTCACCGCGATCCAAACCGGATCACAAATCGCCGGCCACCCGTCGCTGGGGGCATGGCTGTCCTACTCGCTGGAATCGATGAACGGATCACTACCCGGTTACTTCGTGATGACACCGACGTGGACCGGGCGCAAACCGGGTCAACCGATCTATTCGCGGCTGTGGGGTTCAGGAATGCTGCCTTCGAATTATCAGGGAGTTCCCATCCGCCGCTCCCATTCTCCACCTCGCCAATCCGAAAGGCATCGGCTCCGACCTGAGAAGCAACATGGTCAACGGTGTGACAAAATTCAATCAGCTCAATCACGAGCGGATGAGAGACGACGAGATTCTTGCCCGCAGTTTGCAATACGAAATGGCGCGGCGCATGCAGGACAGTGTTCCAGAACTCACCAACCTGAAAGACGAGCCGAAAAATATCCTCGATATGTATGGACCGGAAGTCCTGCAGCCCGGAACTTTCGCGAACTCATGCCTGCTCGCCCGCCGGATGAGCGAGAGAGGTGTCCGGACGATTCAAATTTTCCACCGCGGCTGGGATCAGCACGTGAACCTGCCCTGCCATCTTTCGAACCAGTGCAGCGACGTGGATCATCCGATCTCTGGTCTGATCTCCGATCTGAAACAGCGCGGGCTTTTGGAAGACACCCTGATTGTGTGCGGAGGTGAATTCGGTCGGACATCCTACTGCCAGGGCAAGCTCACCGAAACCACTTACGGACGGGATCATCATCCCGGGTGTTTCACCGTCTGGATGGCAGGTGGCGGAGTCAAGGCCGGCTACACTCACGGCCAGACCGATGGATTTGGCTACGACATCGTCAAGGATCCGGTAAGCGTTGATGACCTCAACGCGACCATCCTGAATCTGATGGGACTCGACCATACCCGCCTGACGGTGAGAAACCAGGGTCTGGATATCAAGCTTACCGGTGTCGAACCCGCAAAGGTCGTGCGAGATATTATCGCCTGATAGCGTTTAGACCCTTTGCCAAAAGTCGCTTCGTAAATAAAAGGACGTTCAATATTCTGGCAAGCCACCACAAGCTTTGGAAGAAATGGCTGAAGAGGGGCTGACGCTGGTCTGCCACTCCTCATCGGCATTGGAGTGGCAGACCAGCGTCAGCCCCTCCAATCCACTCAGATACGATAAACGCACGGACTTTTGGCAATGGTCTAGGGCTATCAGGTCCGGTCCCGATACAGGTTTCGATGCGAAAAATGGAAAGATGCTTAGGAAACACATGCGGCTGTTGCGCGGGCGTCTGATTCGGCGGCTGTCGGGGCGGTGATGGTTGCGGATCTTGGTTCGGTGAGTCCGAGACCTGTCCGTGGATCGATAATATGGGAGTAGCGTTTCCCGTCTATTTCGATGAATTGGTGGAGATCGCTGGAGGTGGAGATGGCGGCGTTGGCGAGTTCCAAGGGGGGCTTTGCCTCGCCAGTGGTTTTCACGGCTACGGTCCAGTGGTCTTTGCCGGGAGGGGGATCGCCGACGCGGACGTCGCCGCCGCAGGTAATCGAGGTTCTGGGGAGTCCGTGTTTTTTAAAAACGGCGAGCATTGCGTCGGCTGCCTGGCCTTTTGCTATTCCTCCGAGATCGAGACGCATACCGGGGACGGTAAAAGTCAGGGTGCGGGCTTTCTCATTGAGGACGAGCTTTTTGTGGCCTGAGGAGGCCATCGCTGCGGCTAGTTTTTCCGGAGCGGGAAGTTCTTCACGGCGGCGTGATTCGCGCCAGAGTTTGGTGAGCGGGCCCAGAGTCGGGTCAAAATTTCCATCTGTCTGACGGGCAAAATACTGTGCCTGTAGTAGGAGAGGGAAAAGGGTTTCGGAGACCGGGTGTGGTTTTCCGTGAGGGAGGGTGGAGAAGGAAAGGAGTTCGCTGTCGGCAATGTAATCGGATGCGACGGAGTTGATTTTCGCCGCAATGGCGAAGGCGTCGGAGGTTGCGGTGTTGACCAGTTCTTCGTCATCCGCATAAGTGGTGATTCGGAACAGTGTGCCCATGAGAGGGCGCTCTGCCGATATCACGGCTGCGTTTGCGGATCTTGGTAGGAGTGCGGTCGCGCAGAGGAGTTGGAGAGTTGTGCGGCGGGTGATCATGTGGAAGAGGGAGGCAGGATGCCTCCTTAACGGCCTGGTGCAGGATGCACCAGCCACCTTCGGGGCTACTCGGAATCGCCGGGGCCTTGGTTCCAGTATTTATGCATCTCCTCGGCGGACGGGGTTTCCAGAGGGCGCACGACGCGGAAGCCGAGCCATGAGGCGTTTGTGAAGTACCAGATCGATTTCGGGATTTGCGGATCCATCGACTTGAGTTCAGCGGCGGTCTTGCCGCGGGCTGCGGAGCGGAGAGCGTCCGCATCGGCATCCCAGTGACCGCCACGGAAGACGGTGGGGTAGCGTGCGACGGGTGGATACCATGGATTGACCGCGCCACCCTTGGGGAATTTCGCGTATGCGTTGGGGAGATACTCGTCGAGGGTGAGTTCGGCGGCGTTGCCGTGCATGTCGTAGAGTCCCCATGGATTGGGTTTTTTGGTGCCGACCTTCTGGTATTGAAATTCCGAGTTGTCTGCGAACCAGGCGTAATCGCCGAGTTTGGAAACATCATCGCCGAAGGAGTATGCGGTGGTTGTGCCCGCGCGGCAGGCGTATTCCCATTCGGCTTCGGTCGGCAGGCGGTAGAAGTGTCCGGTCTGGGCGGAAAGCCATTCGCAGTATTTGTTCGCGGCATGGTAGGTGATGCCGACGGCGGGGTATTCTTTCGAGTAGCCGTCGCCCATAGAGAAGTGCATCGGCATGTATGGCGGGGTTGGTTGTGTGACCGTGTCGATGAGGGTTTCGCCGTCCTTAACCTCGGGTGCTTCGGAGGTGGTCATGTCCGTATCGCGATTGAGGGTGCCGTCCTTGTTCCTAGCCTGGCCGTTTTCCATGAAGGGGCGGTAGAGGTCCCAGGTTGTTTCCAATTTAGCCATCCAGAAGGGGGCCACGGTGACTTCGGCCTGCGGACTTTCGTCGGGCTGATGGTCGGGGGCGTCTTCGGGAGAGCCTATTTTGAAACTCCCGCCGGGGATGGGGATCAGTTCAAGGACCGCGCCATCGGCGAGGGGAACGGTTTCGGTGTAGGCTTTCATCTCCTCAACTTCCGGATCCGGATTCGCGGAGATTTTTTCGTGAATGGCCTTGGTGGTCGGGAGGAGTTGAGAGTTCGGAATTTCCGCCGCGTTGGCAGCGAGGGCGGAGAGGAGCAATAGTGACGTTTTCATCGTTGGCTGAGGATCAAATACGGGAAGGAGGTTGAATATCTTACTGGGGCGTATTTGAAATTTAGAGTGATTTTTTACCGAAGGCACCGACCAGAGATTCGAAATCCACGGGTTCGGCCTTGTCGGCGTTGAGTATGGCAATTTTTTGGAGTGAGAAAATCTCGGAAATGCCCTTTTTTGAGAGGTCGATCATCGCGGTCATCTGCTCGGAGGTGAAGACGGCTTCTTCGCCCGATCCCTGGACTTCGACAAATTCGAGTGCCTCGGTCATGACGATGTTGAAATCGACGGTGGCGGCTTTGTCTTCCGGGTAGTTCAGGTCGAGGACGGGAGTACCTTCGTAGACTCCGGCCGAGACTGCGGCTACGAGTTTTTTGAGAGGAAAGGCTTTAATTTTTCCTTCCGCCATCATGCGATTGAAGGCGATGGCTGTAGCGACGCAGGCACCGGTGACTGAGGCTGTGCGTGTGCCGCCGTCCGCTTGCAGGACGTCGCAATCGATCCAGAGTGTGCGTTGGCCGATTTTCTGGAGATCGACTACCGCGCGCAGGGAGCGACCGATGAGGCGTTGGATTTCCGAGGAACGGCCGTCGAGTTTACCGCGTGAGATATCGCGGGATTTGCGGTCGTGGGTGGAGTAGGGGAGCATGGAGTATTCCGCGGTGAGCCAGCCGCCGGAGACTTTCTGGTAACGCATCCAGCCGGGGACGCCTTCCTCGAGGGTGGCGGAGCAGATGACGCGGGTGTCGCCGAAGCAGACGAGCACGGAGCCGGTGGCGTTGGGGGCGACGTTGGGATGGAAAGAGATGGGGCGGAGCTGGTCGGGTGCGCGTTCGTCTGGGCGAGTCATGGTCGGAGCTTTAGGCGAGGGGTCTCGAAATACAAACTTCAAAAATGGGAGCTTCGGTTTTGAGCTGTATTTGCCGGGAACGAGGTTCTCTTATTGCTCTTTTCTGGACGGTGACGGGGGAATTGCCTAAGACCTACCTAGCAAATGGAGGATATCGAATTTTTACATAGCTTGGGTATCATCGCGGTGTTCGCGGCGGTGATGGTCGCGCTGGGGCGTGCTGTGCGGATGCCGGCGATCGTGGTTTACCTGTTGTGCGGTGTGGTGCTCGGGCCGGTGACAGGTTTGGTGGAGACGGCGGATGGATTGGATTTGGTTTCGGAGTTCGGGATCGCGTTCCTGTTGTTCCTCGTTGGGCTGGAGCTGAGTTTGGCGAAGATCAAGGACGTGGGGAAGGTGGCGATTTTCGCGGGTATCGGGCAGGTTCTATTCACGGCGGCGGGCGGGTATCTGTTGTGTTGGGTGCTCGGCTTCGGTGCGATGGAGGCCTTGTTTCTGGCGACCGGGTTGACCTTCAGCAGTACGGTGGTGGTGGTCAAGTTGCTCGATGAGAAGGGGGAGTTGGACAGTCTTTACGGAAGGATCGCGGTGGGAATTTTTCTGGTTCAAGATATGGTTGTCATCCTGATTCTCACTTTCCTTGCGGGAATGGGAACGGGTGATGCGGGGGCGAAGGTGGACGGTTGGGCGGCGACTCTCGGTTTGTTGAAAGCCTTCGGTGGAATGGCGTTGCTGCTGGTGCTCTCGCTGCTGGCTGCGAAATATCTTCTGCCTCGGCCTTTCAAGTGGGCGGCGAGGAGTCCGCAGGTTTTGCTGGTGTGGGCGATCTCGTGGTGTTTCGTGATGGTTTTCGCGGCGCATGAGTTGGGGCTTTCGCTGGAAGTGGGGGCGTTTCTGGCGGGGATGAGTTTGGCGCAGCTTCCCTACAACGAAGATCTGAGAAGACGGGTGCATCCGTTGATGAATTTGTTCATCGCGGTGTTTTTCGTGATGCTGGGAGTGAAGGTGGATGCGAGCGGAGCGCTCTCGAACTGGTGGCCGACTTTGGTGCTTTCCATTTTCGTACTGATCGGTAATCCGCTGATATTCATCGCGATCATTGGCAAGATGGGATACGGACGAAAGACTGCGTTTCTGACCAGCGTGACGGTTGCGCAGATCAGTGAGTTTTCGTTTATTTTCGCCGGGATGGGAATGGGGATGGGTCTGATCGGGGCGGACATCCTGTCGATCACGGCGATGGTGGGTGTGATTACGATCGCGATCTCATCCTACATGATCATCTATAACCACGGGCTTTATAAATGGGTGCTGAAGGCGGGTCTTTTGAAATGGAAATTTCTCGACGGTAAGCCGGAGATCACGGACCGGATCGTGCACGTGGGAGAGAACCTGGGTGGACACGTGATCGTGGTGGGGATGAATACTCTGGGGCGGGATCTGGTGCGACGTCTGGCGGAAAAAGGGGAGGATGTGCTGGCGGTGGATACGGATCCGGAGAAGCTTGAGGGGCTGCCGGGGCAAGGGTTGTTGGGGAGTGTGGGTTATCTTTCGGTGCTGGAAGAGGCTGGATATGAGCGGGCGAAGTTGATCGTTTCGGCGTTGCAGATCGAAGAGACGAACGATCTCCTGGCGTATAGGGCGAAGAGTGTCGGTGTGCCGTGTGCGATCCATGTGGTGGATCTTTCAGTGGTGGAGAATCTGTTGGATTTGGAAACGGATTACCTGATGGTTTCGAAGGTGGACGGGGTGAAGGCGCAGTTGCGCAAGCTAAAGGAAATGGGGGTGCTTGAGTGAATGCGTTCGCGTTGTTGCTGGTGACTGCGGCGGTGGCTTATGGGGTGGCAAGGTATTTCAGGTTGCCTTCCGTGCCGGTTCTGATTGGAGCCGGGATGGCGTTGAGCTTGGCCGGGCTGGTGCCTGAGGAGTTGAGCTTCGGTGGTGGAGAGGGAGCGATGGATATGCTGGAGCTTGGGCTGGTGTTTTTGGTTTTCGCCTCGGGGGTGGAGCTGAACCCGAGTCGATTCAAGAAGTTCGCCCCGGCGGTGTTCTGGGTGGCCGGGTTGCAGTTCGTGATAGCGATGGGTGCGGGTTTCCTCTGTGCGAGGTGGATGGGGATGGGGACGCTGGAGGCGGTTTACATGGGTGGCGGGTTGGCAGCGAGTTCGACTCTGGTGGTGCTACGGCACTTGCAGTTGCGCAGGGCGATGTTCGAGCCATACGGGCGGGTGGTCACCGGGGTGCTTCTCATTCAGGACGTCGCGCTGGTGTTGCTGATCGTGCTTCTGTCCCGTGTCGATGGCGGTGGCTGGCATGTCGGGAAAGGTTTGATCGAGGTGATTGTGATGGGAGGCGTGGCATGGATTGCGCAGCGCTTCGTGATTCCCAAGCTGGTGTTCCGTTTCAAGCCTGATGAGGAGAATCTGCTGCTGTGGTTGGTCGCTGTTTTACTCGGTTTTGTAGGGGTTGCTTCCTGGGTGGGACTGCCGCTGATCGCGGGGGCTTTCGCGGGTGGGTTTGTGTTTTCCGCGTTTCCTCTCAATGGCCTGGTGAGGGGACAGCTCTCGTCCCTGGTTGATTTTTTCCACGCGATGTTCTTCGTGGCGCTGGGAGCGTTGCTCGGAGTTCCCGAGCCGGATCTCTGGCTTCAGGCGGCGCTTTACTCAGGGGTGGTGATTGTTGTGACGCCGCCGTTGGTGGCTTTTATTGCGGAGTGGCGAGGACTCAACGCGAGGGCTGGGATCGAGACGGGTCTGCTATTGGCGCAGACCAGCGAGTTTTCGCTGCTATTAGGTCTCAGCGGAATGTTGCTGGGGCATGTGAGTGAGGATACGTTTTCGGTACTGGCACTCACCACGGTGATGACCATGGTGCTGACTCCCGCGCTTGGCCGGGAAGGGGTTGCGACGTTTCTTCTGCCATTCCATCCTTTCAGAAGGCGGGAGAAGGCGAAGGAATCGCCGAAAGGTCATGTGTTGATCCTTGGTTTTGGATCGGCGGGGATGTGGACGGTGAAACCTTTACTGGCGCAGGGGGAAAGCGTGCTCGTGGTGGATGACGATGCGGCGGTATGCCGGGCGTTGGAGAAGAAAAAGATTCCCTATTTGCGTGGCGACGGTGCCGAGCCTGAGGTGCTCGAGAAAGCCGGTGCCCGCGATGCCAAGCTGGTGATCGCCTCGATGCGTCGGGTGGGGGATGCGCTGACCGTTTTGAGTTACGTCAAGGGTGTGCCGGTGGTCGTGAGGGTGTTTGAGGAAGAGGATAGGCAGCGGATCGAGGCGGCAGGAGGGATCGCCGTGATGAATTCTGATGCGGCGGCGGATACTTTCATGGCATGGCTCGCGGCGAATGACCGGGTGAGTGAGTGATGTAGGGGTGAATTTCAGTCACCTCTTCATATGGGAAACGAACGGCGACCGAAGATCGCCGCTACGTTTCCTGCCGCCACTCTCGCGGTGCGAGGTCCCCAAGCGAGTATTCCGCTATGGATTCGCGGTGGAGATTGGTGACGCGGATTCCGAAGCGGAGGAACATGCGTTTGATCTGGTGGTGGAGGCCTTCGTGGATGGTGAGGCGGCAGCTTTTTACGGAAAGGGATTCAACGATGGCGGGTTGGGAGCGGGTGTTTTCCTTTTCGAAGGACATCCCGGTGCGGAACTTGGCAATGGCGGCTTCGGGGATGGGTTGGTCGGTGTGGACGAGATAGGTTTTGGGGATCTTGTTTTCCGGGCGGGTGAGGGATTCGGAGAAGCGGGAGTCGTTGGTGAGGATGACGAGTCCCGTGGTGGAGCGGTCGAGGCGACCGGCGAGGTGGAGTTCGCTGGCCCAGGGCTCTGCGATGAGATCGATGACGGTTTTGTGTTTCCGATCTGTGGTGGCGGAGAGAATGCCGGCGGGTTTGTGAAGCAGGATGATTCTCCGGGTGTTAGCCTGGAGGGTTTCGCCGGCGGCGGTTATGTGGTCGAACTTTCCAATTTCGATGGTGCCGTCGGTGGTGATTTGACTGTTGAGAATAGCTTCTTCGTTTTCCAACAGCTTCTTTGCGTGACGTTTTCCCAGGCCGGTACGTTTGGCTAGGAACTGGACGAGGGTCATGGGCTATTCGATTACAAAATTCACAGATTGCCCGACCCCGGAAAATCGGAGGTTAGAGATTCTTCAAGTATGCGACGAGGTGCTCGATGTCTTGCTCCGGAATGACTCCTGCGAAGGCGGGCATGGAGGCTTCGTAGCCTTCGGTGATAACGGCGGTGGGCTCGATGATGGATTCCCTGAGGTATGCTTCGAGATCCCGGGGGTGGCGGGTCGCGATGCCATTGAGGGGAGGGCCGATGAGTTTTTCGCCCGCTAGCGAGTGGCAACCGACGCAGCCGTAGTTGATGTAAAGGGCGGCTCCACGTTCGGCGTTGCCGGGGATGAGGGCGACTGTGGAGGATTTCTCGCGTTCGTCGACTGCGGCGAGATCAGTGGAAGAGGCTTCTTCCAGGTGGATGGGACGGGCGTAGAGTTCGAGTTGGTATGGTGGGGTTCCCGATGCGGTATTATGGAAATTCAGCCGGAGCCTCATGATGTCCGAGCGGAAGATTTCGGGAACCGAGAGCACGACCGTTTTCCTGTCGGGCGAGATATCGAGTTTTTCAATTTTCACGGAGTGCTCGCCGGGCTTGCCGTCCCAGCGGAAGTGGCCGGAGCCGTAGTTCTTGGTGCGTTTGATATTCCAAAGGTCGAGTTCGGGACGGGGAGTGAGCAGGCTGAGGGCGGGATCGAGCGGGGAGCGGAAGGTGACTGTGATGGTGTCTTGTTTGATATCGATGTTTTCGGGAGCGGCAAGAGGGTTGTTTTCGAAAACTTCGGCGACTCCCGTTTCGCGCGGGGTGGTGGGTTTGTATCCGGAGATTCCGATGCCAACGGAGTAGAGTCTGCCGTTCAGAGGACTGGAAGCCGCACCGAGTATGGGGAAATCGAAATCGATAGGGAGTTTCCAAACGAATGGTTGGCCGTTCTCCGGGGTTTCCACCGGGAAGATGCGTCCACTCCAGGAGAGGTGAACGAACTGATCCCCTAGCGATGGAAACGCTTTGTTTGAAAGCGTTGCGAAGGAGGACCCGGAGCGGTTGATCTGATACGGGAACCATAGTAGCGGGGGTGTCGGTTCTTCCTTCTTCCGGAAATCGGATTGTTCGTAACCGAGGTAGGGAACATCGCTTCCGATGATATGTATAGGGCTGCTGGGGATAAAATTCCCCTGCTGGTCGGAGGCGAAAACGGTGCCATCCGCCCTGAGTCCGAGAAATGGGACGCGTAGGCCGTCGGCGAGAATGGTGGCTTCCGTTCCATCCGGGGAGATGCGGATTGCCGAGCCACGACCGATTGTGTTTTCACTGAAAATGTCTTTGCCATCATTAGCAAGTCCGGCGCGGGCGATGAGGAATGCGCCGTCCGCTGCCAGCTCGAGTGAGGTGGCGTAGTCGCGGGTGTGGAGCGTCTGGTTGAAGGCATCGGAGGCGCAGATGTAGCGGTCGAAAACGGTGTCCTTGTCGGTGTCCTCAAGGCGGGTGATCTGATCCCGGCCCAGCACGAACACTTGGTCGTTCGCGTTGATTGCGATGGACATGGCTTCGAAGATTCCGAAGGCGGCGCGTGTCCAGGTGGCGGTGTCCTTTTCGATGTCCTGGACTCTCCATACATCGCCGTCGAGGGTGGTGATGAGGGCGGTGCCATCAGAAAGGAATGCGATGTCGGTGGGGCGGATTGCGCGGTTCCAGGGGTTGATCTCGGGGAGGCTGAGGTCGCGGTGGGCGATCGGGGAACTTTGATCGGAGGGTGCATTACTGGTGACCTCGATTTTTTGAGGAAAGATATTTTTAGCGGGAGATGGTTCGGGGAAACCGTTAAAATCCGGGATCTTGGTGAGGGGTTCTTTGGAGCGTAGGATTCGGAACAGGCCGGGTTTGGACGAGGCTGCGATCTGAAGCACGACACCACTGGACGACTGGCTGGAAACCTTGTGACTGCCTCTGCCTGCGATATTGAGATGTGGTATTTCGCTTGCTTCGAGAACTGCGGAATGGATCGCGCCGCTACCGGAGATTTTCCCGCCCGAGCCGCTGATGCGGATGGCGACGGTCTCCTTTCCTGGCTCGATGGAGATGATCCGTTCGATGAGATCCGGGCCGAGAGCGCGGGAGGTTTCGAGTATTTGGCGGGAGCCGATGCGGTAGCTGAGGACGACATCTTCACCGCGCAGTTCGAGGCCCTGCCAGCGGGCTTCGTTCGCGGGAAGCGGACCGACTTTCCCCTCGCCTTGCAGAAGAATTCCTTCGCGTATGTCTTCTGATGGCAGGTTGGTTTTTCCGACGCCGGGTAGCTCCGGGGTGGATGCGAGGAGCTTTCCCTGGAGTGTGGGGACTTTTCCCGCTTTGGCTTTTGCGTCGGGGTAGGAGACTCCAGCCATGGAGTCCATGCTGAGCGGCGCTTTTCCTGCTGGTGTTTTCCAGATGGCCGCGTAGCGAAGTAGATCGGGGTCGAAGCAGGTCCAGAGATTTTCACCAAGGGAAATGAGGACTCCGCGACGGACGCGGTTCACGGGTTTTTCTGAAACGATCAACGCGCTGCGAATGAAGGGCTGTTGGTCTTCGACAAAATTTGATGGTCCTAGGGCGTGGAGGTTCTGGGAGATGCCTGCAAGGATTACCGCGGAAAAGAGGAGAAAGTTTTTTTTCATGGATCAATTGCAAGAACGGAAGGGGCGGGTGATTCAAGGATACATAATCTCGATACCGGCATCTATCAAGAATGAGCGGGTGAGCCGTAGCAAGTCCACGGCAATGGGGCTGTCGCCATGGACGCACAGCGTTCTCGCTTTCAAAGGTATGGTGGTTCCCTTGAGGGTCTTGACGGTCTGTTGGGTGGCGATCTGAAGGGCTTGTGAAACGGCTTGGTCGGGGTCTTCGATCAGCGCCCGTTCGTTAGCGCGCGGGCAGAGGTTGCCGTTCTCATCGTAGCGGCGGTCGATGAATCCTTCAGCACAGGTGGTTAGGTTGATTTCGGCAGCGGCTTTGGCGAGTTCTCCGTTGGGAGGGCAGTAGAGGATGGTGTCGGGTTGCAGCTCTGCGATGGCGGCGACCAATGCGTTGGCCATGGCCTCATCCTGGTTGGACTGGTTGTAGAGTGCTCCGTGGGGCTTGACGTGGTGGAGTCGCGGATGGATGGCGAGGATGCGCTCCAATTGGCGATGGATCAGGCTGCGGATTTCATCGCTGGAAATTTTCATTGGAAGTCTACCGAAATGGGCGCGGTCTTCGTAGCCGGGATGGGCGCCGATGGCGACCTGGGCCTGGATGGCGAGTTCAACAGCGCGCCGGATGCTCTCATCATCTCCGGCATGCCCTCCACAGGCGATGTTGACCGAACTGGACAGCGCCATCAGCGCCTCATCGTGTTCGCCGCCTTCGCCGAGGTCTACATTGAAATCAATCGTGTGCATGGGGTTCCTTCATTTTAACCGCAGATGGACTCAGATGAACGCAGATCCGGGACGATGAAAATAGGATAGATCACTGGTTGGGTAAGTTTTTCATGGATTCCGAATCATAGTTTTCAGAATCCCTTCTTACATCTGCGTTTATCCCGTTCATCTGTGGTCGGATTTCTTCAAATCTGGATGCCCTGCCATCATCATGCCAGCGTTGAGTATGCCGAGGTCGCGTTGCAGTTCATTCCAGGCATTCCGGGCCTCGTCGAGATCGACGTGCCGGAAGCGCACCTGGGAGCCAGGCCAGGCACGGGCGAGTCTTGGGATGTCTGCCGAGATGACGTGGCCGATCTGCGGGTAGCCGCCTATGGTCTGGCGCTCACTCATCAGAACGATGGGCTGACCGTCCGGTGGGACTTGGACGGAACCGGCGACGACGGGTTGGGAGAGCATTTCGCGGGGTTTCTTGAGTTCGAGTTTTGGTCCGTTGAGGCGTGTGCCAGTGCGGTCGGAGGACGGGCTGATTGCGTAAAATTTTTCCGAGAACAAGCGGTTGGCTTCGTCTGTGAACCATTCCGCCTGAATCCCACTGAGGTAGCGAATTTCAATCAGTCGTCCATCGGTGCGTGGCCAGGAAACGTGCCACTTTGCGGATACCGGAGTGGTGATTGGCATGCCAATTGGCAGGGTGTCTCCGGCTTGAAGTGTGCGACCGTGATGTCCGCCGAACACCGCGCGCAGGTCGGTGGCGCGGCTGCCGAGTATTTCCGGAACGTCGATACCGCCGGCAACTGCGACGTAACCTCGCAGGTGGCTCATGCGGCTACGTAAATCGATACGGTTGCCGGCTTTGATCTCATGCGGCTTGCCGGAGGTTTCATCGGCCCAGCCCACCCACGCCACCCGTGCATCGGTATCGAACTGCAGCACGGGTCCGGCCATAGTGCATTCGATGACGGCGGATTCATCAGGATTACCGACGAGGCGATTGGCGATTGAGGCGAGGACCGGGTCGGCAGCACCTCCGGGAGAGACCCCGAGGTGCTGATGACCCCACCTGCCGTGATCCTGGATGGAGGTGAGGGCGCCCGGCTCGATGACTTGAATACCATCGGAGAGGGATTCGAGGGGTGGAGGCTGAGGATTGGTTTCCTGAGAGTTTTGAATTTCAACGAAACGCACCTTGTCGCCGGGTAGCAGCAGGGCAGGTTGCTCGCGGTGGGGATCAAACAGCGCCAAGTCGGTGCGGCCGATCACGTGCCACCCGCCTTGTGAGGCGAAGGGGTAGATGCCGGTCTGGTCACCGGCGATCGCCACCGAACCCGCCGGGACTTTGCGGGGGGTGGAGTGGCGGGGCTGATGGAGCTGTGGGGAGAGTCCTTGCAGATAGGGAAAGCCGGGCGAGAAACCGATCGCGGCGACTGAGTATTCCGTATCGCGGTGAAGTGTGATGAACTCTGCGGCGGTGAGATTTCGGGCATCCGCCAGAGCTTGTAGGTCGGGACCGTTTTCACCGCCATAAATCACGGGGATGGTGATCGTCTGGCCCACGGAAGTTTGCGGTTCATCGGCATCATCGAGATGGAGCGAGGTAAGGTGATCGAGAACCGTCTCGCCGTCCAGGGGATCGAAGTGCACCGCGATGGTGTCGAAGGAGGAGACGAAATCGACGATCTCGGGGATGGGATTGAGTTTCAGCAACCGTCGCAATCGAAGGATCAACTCAAGTTTTTTTTCCGGAGAGGACCCGCCGGCTTTGAAGAGCCAGGCGGAGTCTCCGAGCGCGTGCAATCCCATGGAGGCAGGATGGCAGAAACGGGGGGAGGTGCAAGGGGGAGGAAATTTTAAACCTTGAACTTTAAACTCTAAGGAAGAGGGGTGAGAGTGGCGGTATGAAGTTGGCGCGGCTGGGAAATGGGGGCAGAAGAGCGCGCGGCGGGCGGGTCTACACGGCGAAGCGGGGTTTACTCTGGCGCTTGGTTTCTGTCCGATTACCGACAGGACGAATCACGGAAAATGCGCGATGCGATACTCCTAACCCCTTTTAGAATCTTACGAAATGTTGCAATGAGACACCTGGTACCCCGAGAGGCCTGACCACCCGGTTTGGAAACCGGGACTTGCCTTTCAAACCGCGTTAGTTAACTTCCTTTTATGAGTGCTCAAACAGCCTTCCAACGCGGCGTCAGTCCTCTTCTCCAGCTATTACTTCCAGGACGGGAGGATGCGGTCTTAGCCGTGCAAACCGATCAACCACTCCGCAATCGGATCGAGGAACTGGCAGGGAAGAGCACCGAAGGCACTCTGTCACCTGAAGAACGCGATGAGTATGCAGGCTATGTCAGGGCTAACAAATTCGTGGCAGTCCTGCGCCGTGAGGCCAAAAAATTCAAATCCGGAAGCGCGGCATGAATGCCGCCACGCGAGCCCTTGTCAGGGAGCGCGCGGGTCATCGGTGCGAGATTGCCAGACCCATCAGGAAGATTCCCCGCTCGCTGCTCTCCACATCGAGCACATCCGCCCGCTCAAGCATGGCGGCGGCGATGACGATGCGAACCTCGGCCTCGCCTGTATCGACTGCAATGTTCACAAGGGTTCCAATCTCACTGGCATCGATCCCGAGACGCAGGCGGTGACACTGCTTTTTAACCCACGCCAACAGCAATGGCATGACCATTTCCACTGGGACGGCCTCCACATTGTCGGCGAATCGGATATCGGTCGCACCACCGTCCGGGTGCTATGCATGAACCGCGACGAACAACTCGAACTACGCATGGCTGGCGAATAAACCTTAGCCACCCGTGAAATGTGCTTCCATACCCTTCCCAACGCAAAGCCCCACGCAAACCCACGAAGCACCGGAATAACAAACCGTGACCCCAGCCACAGTCATCTTCATTTCAGCGTTCTCGTCCGCCCGTAGCCTTGGCGTAGGCGGATCAGTTTTCAAAATTTCAGCTTTTATCACATACCTCCCCCGGCTTCTGGCTGCGCCTGCAACTCGACTTCGAACTCCTGCGCACCGCACGCGAAAACGGGGAACGAATTCATCGTGAAGTCCAGCCACATGCCGCTTGAAACCGTCTTCCTCCATGGGAAACGATCAAAATGTTGCAATGCGACATCTGACCCGAATGGCAGACCCGAATGGCATTTCTCCCTCCGAAGGCATAACATTTCCTGATGCAAGCCGGCCTCTTTGATCCACTCAGTTCCCAAGCCAATATGGCGGGTCTCATCTCCAGAGTTACCGGAGTCCCGATCAAAAAGGTCAACCAGAGACTCGAACACAAGAGTCGGAATATCGGTTCCAGTGTCAAAAAAGCTTTCAACAAGGCCATCAGAAATCACGGTGCCCAGCGCTTCGTCTACAACGAAGCCATGCAGCGTTTTTACGAGACTACCGATTCGTTTCTTTACGAACTCGCCGTTTGGAATCTCAACACCATCAAGCAGGAAATGGGAGCCTGGTGCTGCGACTGGATCACCCGCAGCCTTGGCAAGAGCAACGTTCTCAGCATCGGAGACGGTATGGGATTTGAATGTCTCCGCATTGCCGAAGCCGGACATGATGTCACCTATTTTGAGGTTCCCGGTTACTGTGCCCAATTCGCCAATCTGCTTTTTGAGAAAAAAAACGCCGGAGTCCACCAGCTCACCGACCCGAAAAAAATTCCATCCAAGACATTCGATGTGATTGTCTGTCTCGATGTGTTGGAGCACATCCCGGATCCACCTTCCTTTGTCGAGATGATGAAGGGCTATCTCAAACCGGGTGGAATCTTCATCGTTCACGCGCCATTTTACATGATCCACCCGAACTATCCCACCCACGTGGCCGCAAGCCGCAGGTTCAGTGGAAATATGAAACTCTATACCGATGTCGGCTTCCGGGTTCTCGACGGCAGGCCCTTGTGGAACCCGGTCGTCCGACAGGCACCTGGCGGGGAAAAACTTTCATCATCCATTCTTGGGAAATTTCGACTGATGCTTGGGAAACCCTATTTGATGACCGGGAGAAAAAGCGTGAAACCATTTCGTAGGATTCACGAGATCAAACGAAAGCATCAGCATTGGTTTGAGAATTGAACCGTCGAAACCCAACCGCCTCTTCAAATCTGGAATCCCACAAATGAAACCTCATAAACTGATTTTAAACGGGATCGTTTCTCTGAGTTCCGCAGTGATGGTATTTGCCGATCCAGCAAGCCCAGACAAAGCGGCGAAAGCGGAGGAGCCTGCCATTGTCACCGAGGCTGAAATCAAACTGCCCGGTGTCACGGTCAATCGTGAAACGCTTGAAGTCCGGATTGAGGCCACCGTTTGTCTGGATTCCGGGGTTCTCGAGTTTGTGGTTTGTAAGCCCGATAGCTTTGAGCATGAGTCGATTTTTACCACCGATGCCAAGCCGGAACTGGTGCATGCGGCACTGTTGCTCGCGGGACTCAAGCCAACCCCGCAGTTAGCCGGCTTGACCGATCTCTGGTGGGACAAGGCCATGAAGCAGGAGGCGTCCCGGGTCAAAATCGAGGTGGAATGGAAAGCCGCGGAGGCTCAGAAGCGCGTCAACCTGAGCTCGATGGTCAGGGGTCGCGAGGGTGCTGACGGGGTAGTTGTGGAAGCGCAGGATGCCTGGGTTTTCGCAGGTTCGTTTTTGCAAACGAATGAGGATACAGGCGAGCGCTTTTACGCCGCCAATTTCAGCGGGATACTGGTGGGAATCTGGCCGGAACCCAGCACGGTGATCCAGTATGGCGTTGCGAGTGGCAATCCCTACGAGAACAAGGGTTTTGGAATGGAGATTAACGAGAAAAATGTTCCGAAAGTGGGAACCAAGGTGAACCTGGTTTTCTCGAGATACATACCTCCGCAGGAAGAGCCGGCAGGAGAAAGATTAGAGAAGAAATGAGGGCGGCGGAGAGCCAATCCAGAGCAACCGCCAGGGAGAGCTGATGGAAAAAGCCACCGATTTCATCGGAACAGTCATCATCCGTCTCAAAGATGGTCTCCCCCCCCCGTCACCACGTGCCATAATATGGTATACCGCTCCGGGATCTTCATGGCGAAGGGCGCGTGGCATCGCAACATTTTCCGGTCGTCCGCTGAAGGGATTGCAAATCCCTTCTCCATAGTGGGGAGACCTTCGGCGATTTCAAAAACCTTGCGGGGAAATGCGGTCTAAATTTGCCATCATTTTCCCCTTTATACCCGGATAGGAGTAACATAACCTATTGCGATGTTACTTAAAGTCAACGAAATGCCTAAGGCCATATTAGGGATTGCTCCATTCATTCTTGCGACCACTGGATACTTGAATGCGGCCGTCAGGTTCACCCCGTCTGGTAATGACCTAGTCGTTACGATCGACGAAAATATTGTTTTGGAATCTACGGTCACGTATACTAACGATAGATTCTTTGGAATGTCATTTGTGAACGCGTATAGCTCAAATCCAGCGTTACCTCATCCCTATCACGGACCGGTTTCAGCTTCGTTGCCAGTCGTCTATATTGAAATCGATGGTGTGACTAATTCGACCTCTGCATTTTTACGGGATACGGATGTAAACAAACGGTGTAACGACCAATGATTTTTCACTCAGCTTCCAAAGGTGGTCAACTACCGTGACACTTACTACCGGCGATCTAATCGTGATTCCTGCAGGTCAGTATACTGCTCAGGACTTCATCGGAGCAGGAGGAACGATTCCGGATTTGATCCCGACGGGGGCGCATCTGTGGACAGGAGTAACGCAAGCCTCAGCCATTACTCCGATACCAGAACCAACATTGGTCTCACTGGTTGGAATCGCATTCGTTGCACTCACATTACGCCGAACTCGCAAAGGCTTCCGATAGGCTCGAGAAAGGCGGGGTTCGTTGTGTGCCCTCACCGGACGACTCATTGAGCCGAAATCGAGAGCCTCAGGAGGACTCTCAGTCAATCGAGACGCCCCAGGCCAATCTGCTCGCGGTGGGTAAGCGATTTGCTCCGCTCTACTGAAGCTTGGGATGCCGGCGTGAGATGCGCTAGAGATCCTTTTTCCATCGATCCGGGTGCCTCATCTGGTGAATCACAGCCACAACATGGACGGCCTGCAACTCGTCGATAATCTCAAACACGACCCGGTAGGGAAAGGTCTCACAAAGGACGCGACGGTATGTTTTCTCGATGATCCTGAATCGCAGGGGCATTTCATGCGCTTCGTGGATCGCACCATGGATTTCGGAAAGAAATCGGTCGCAGAGTTCGGGATCGATGTTCCGATACCATTTCGCCGCCTCCGCCATTTCGTCGGCGACTTTCGGATGGATGATGAGTTCCATCACGCCAAGCGGCTGGCCAACTCGTTCTGGAGTTGCTCGATGGTGAGGGGCGCCACGGTTCCGCTGCGGATGTCATGCGAGCGGCGTTCGAACGTCTCCATTTCCTCTGTGCTGAACGACTCATCGCTTTCCAAGCTCTCAAGGAGCTTCCGGGCGATAAAAGAACGCTCCGTCCGCGGGAGCTTTAGAACGTCCTGAATGAGATCTGTGACAGCTGCCATGGTGTCGATGATAGCCGATCATCGTTTGATTTCGAGGCAATTTTTCCGTGCGGACTTACAGGGTCAGCATAGCCCTACTGAAGCTCCGGCTTGTCGGTGGTGGTCTTGAGTTTTTCGATGGCTTCGCGGACGTAACGGGCTTTGTCCTTGCTCAGCTTTTTCGGAAAGTAGCTTGGGATGCCGGCGTCGAATTCTTCGGCGAGCTTTTCGAGAGTGGGGATGGTGCGCTTGGCGTGCACGCCGTAGCTGAGCAGGTATTTGAGGAGTTGCGGAGTGCGTTTCTCGCTGCCCCAGTGGTTCTGGTGGGTCAGCCAATACATGCAGGCGTCGATGCCGCCCTCGACCTTGTTTTCAGCCAACATCTTCATTCCCGCCATGCGGCTGCCGTCGGAGAACATGATGCCGCTGGCAGAGGGCTCCACGACCGAGCGCTTGATGGCGGGCATGAGGGATTCGACCTCGGAGTCAGTGAGATGCTTGTAGAGACCGGTGACGGTGCCGCGCGCCCTGCCGTCTTCGTTTTGCAGGCCGGCGCGCATGGCGGTGAGAAGTTTTTCGCGGTCCACTCCTTCGATGGATTTCGAGAGGAACTTGCCGAAGAGGGCGAAGCAGAGGTAGCGCTGCTCCATGGCACGCGGATCCTCCGGGTCCGGTTCGCGGATCAGCATATCGAGCATTTCGGGGGCGGCAGGCTTGGCGGCGTCTCCGATGGCTGCCAGAGCGTCCGCGGCCTTGATGCGCAGCCACATGTCATCGGCTTTGAGGGTTTCGCGCAGCTTGGGGACGGCGGGAGCGGCCTTGCCCTCAATCACACATTCCCAGACAAATAGTGAGAATTCCATATGGATAAAGGGATTACGAGTTAGGCATGGGGCATTCCGGGGGTGAGAGGGAGATTTTCCAGGCGTAGGAAGATGACGTATCGATCATTTCAGAAATCGTTTCCGTGCAGCGCGAGGAACTGGAGGAGGAGATCGCAGGATTGAAAGACGAAGCGGATCGGGTGGCGGAGGAAGCGCGGGAGCTTGCGGGGGGGGACCGTTTTAGAAATGGGATGATTTAGAGATCAAGAAACGGCTCGCTTGGACACATAGATCCGACTAAAGTGTGGCTATGAAAGGCATGATGTTGGAAATTCCCGAGGAGGTTTTGGCTTCAGCCAAGATACCAAGAGCTCAGTTGGAATCCGAGCTTCAGCGTAGATTGGCAGCAGCGCTCTATACCCAGGCGGTCATCGGTGGGCGGGCGGCTTGCAAACTGGCCGGACTTGGCAAGGCGGAGTTCCAACATTGGCTCGGGGAGCACGGAATTACCCAACCTCTCGAAAGTTCTGACTTTGAAATCGAACGGGACAACCTTGAGGAATGGATCAAGAGCGCCTGATCATTTGCAATACGTCGCCTCTGATCAATCTGGCCGAGATTGAGCTTTTGGATATTCTTGATGCACTTCCCGGGCAGGTTTGCATTCCGCCGAGCGTCCGAGATGAAGTCATGGCTAAGTCGGGATTATTCCCCAAAGCTGCTTCAGTTGCGGATTCAGGCCGATTCCGGATTTTGCCGCCGATAGATGGTTTACTAGTAAGGAGTTTTTCCGCGACGTTGCACCTTGGCGAGGCTGAGTGTTTGGCGGTAAGCATGGAGCATCCGGGCGCAATCCTGATCTTGGACGATCTGGCAGCGCGTGCGGTGGCCACGGCCAATGGATTGCCCTTCACCGGAACATTGGGAGTTCTCGCTGCGGCCAAGGCACGAGGGCAGATTTCCGAGCTCGCGCCCATCCTGAATCTACTTCGGACTCGCGCCCGTTTCTGGATCAGCTCCCAATTGCAACGGGAGATACTTCAAAAAGCTGGCGAGGTGCCGTTTTGAAATAGCGGGCGCACCGGACACCTCATCGCAGCGGCATCGCAGCGGGACAGTCCCGCTGTCGGAAACTCACCGCAAACCAAGTATCTACGGATATTCACGTGGAGAGTGAGGGGCGGATATCGGGGCAAAAGGGGGATTTCGCGACACATCATTCGCCTTCCGGTTGGACGCGCTTGGATCTGCGGTGAAGGGGTCATGGTGCGTTGTCTCTATTTCAAGACATTGAGATGTAAGTGAAGGCAGGGACGGTCTCTCCGAGCCGTCCGGATCTATAAGGCCGATTGCTATCCCAATCTACGAGCCACCCGTGGAGCCCGATTGAATCCGGCATGTGGGGCGAGAGCTTTCCTACGCAAGATCCTGCGGGCCGCCTCGTTTTCCGGACGGCTCGGAGAGGCCATCCCTGCCTTGCGGGCGGCGACCGAAGATCGCCGCTACGTTTCCGTGTCCTGTCATACGGATCGGTTCACGCTGAATCACCTTTTTAGCTTGGCCTTGCCTGAGGACGGGATTCCAGGAGGTTTGAAGCGGCTTGCGGTAGTACGGCAATGCCGCTATACTGCAATTATGACAACAACAATCACCCTCACTTCCCGTGGCAGCCTGACGCTACCAGCCGCGATCCGCAAAGAGCTGGGGCTTTCTGCGAACGACCTCATGATTGTGGAGACTACGCCCTCACCGAGGCTTCCCGGAATATCCGGAACAAACGCCCCCAATGGGCGGAGCATTTTGAAACGCTGCAGAAGGGGTTGATTCTTTGTCCTAACGGCAAACTGGACATGGGGATCGAACTTGTGGAAAAAGATCGCCCGATTCTCGCCTCGGCGATCGCGGGGCAATGCGACTATCTGGTCACCGGAGACAGAAAGGACTTCGGGCACCTATTCGGAAAGTCCGTTCAGGGGGTTAAAGTTGTTTCCCCGGCGCAGCTTGCGGAAGCCCTGCTTTGAATCGGTTTGTTTTATTTCCGGTCAGGTGTTGCATTGCAATACTTAAGCCTTTTTTCATTCGGGAACTCCTACCTACTCTTCTCCCCGACAAGCAAGCTTGCCAACCGCCCATATTCCTGTATTTTTACCTTGTCATGAAAACCACCCTCGATCTGCCCGACGATCTCCTGGTCGAGGCGAAAGCCGTGGCTGCCCGTCGCCGGATCACGCTTAAAGACATGGTCGCCCATGCGCTGCGACGTGAGATTTCTCCGGCGAGCGAACTGAACACCGTGGACTCGGAGCGCTACGAGGTCGGCCCGTTCGGAATTTTGCGATTGAAAAAGGGAAACAGGACCGTGACGGAAGAGGATGTGCGGGATCTTGAGATCGATGCGGATGAAGCTGAGTTCACGAAAGCGATGGAACTACGAGGCCAAGCATGATCCATCTGCTTGATGTGAACGTTTTGATCGGTTTGGCGGATCCGAGTCATGTGCACTCAGAGCACGCTTTGCGCTTTTTTGAAAATACGGCAGTCAGGGACGGTTGGGCGTGCTGCCCACTTACAGAGAACGGTTTTCTGCGCATCTTCGGAAATCCAAAATACCCCAACGGGCCGGGCTCCACGGAAGAGGCGCGGCGCCTCCTCAGAAGTTTCCAGGCGGCTCCCGGATACAGGTTCTGGGCGGCTGATCTCAGCCTGGCCGATCTGCGGCTCATCCCTTCGCTGCCGCCCGCGCCCCAACTCAGCTATTGTTACCTCCTCGCTCTGGCCGTGGCCAAAGGGGGTTGTTTCGCGACGTTCGACCGCAATATTGACGCTAGCTTGGTGAAAGGCGGGAAGGATGCGCTTATTGTTTTGGGGTCGGAGAATTGAAATCACGCATGCAGTAAAAGAGGTCAGGATTCGCATCGCGTATTTTCCGTGATTGGTCCTGTCGGTAATCGGGCAAAAACCAAGTGCCAGAGCAAACCCCGCTTCGCCGTGTAGACCCGCCCGCCGCGCGCTCTTCTGCACCCATCGGGCCAGCCGCCCCAGATTTACCGCCGTTCGGTAAGCTCTCTTTCCGGCAGAAATGGGGGGGAGGAAATTTTAAACCTTATTCCGCTCATTGGTATTAAACTTTAAACTCTAAGGAAGAGGGGTGAGAGTGGCGTTATGAAGTTGGCGCGGTTGGGAGATGGGGCGGAGATTTTTCACACCTTGCAGGGGGAGGGGGTGAACGTTGGCCAGCCTTCGGTATTTGTGAGGCTTTCGTTGTGCAACTTGCATTGCGTGTGGTGCGATACGGATCATACTTGGAATTTCGAGGGAACTCCCTGGAAGCATGAGAAGGATGAGCTGCCAGGGTATGAGAAGGTCCGGAAAGAGGATGCGATTATTGAGATGGATGTTGTGGAGATTGCGGCTGATGTCCGGAAATTCGGGTGTCGGCATGTGGTGTTGACGGGGGGAGAGCCGTTGCTGCAGGAGAAGGATTTGGTCAAACTGATGGAAGAACTCCGGGGGGATGGTAGGGATTGGTTTTTCGAGATAGAGACCAATGGGACGCAGATGCCGGGGGAGGAGGCGGTTGCGGCGATGGATCAGTTCAATGTCTCACCGAAGCTTTTGAACAGCGGGGTTGATTTGGGTTTAAGGAAGAAGTCGGATGTTGCGCGCGGGTTGGTGGAGACGGGGAAGGCGTGGTTCAAGTTCGTGGTCGAGAAGGAAGGGGATTTGGAAGAGATTTTAGCGGTGATGGGGGAATGCGAGATTCCGAAGGAGCGGGTGATTCTGATGCCGGAGGGGAGGAATGTGAATGAGATCGACAAGGTCGCGCCTTGGTTGGCTGAGAAATGCCGGGATATGGGGATGCGGTTTTCGGATCGGCTGCATGTGAGGCTTTGGGGCGATAGGCGTGGAGTTTGAAATTTTAGCGAAACTTCCGATAGTGACCGGGGTTTGACGGGATGTAGAATGAGCGAAATGAAACACGACGACGAATGGCATGAAGGCGACGCGACCTGGGAGTTGTTGGGGAAAGCCGCGCCAAAGGAGGCGAGTCGCAGGTTTTCCGATGACACCCTCAGGGCTGTCAAATTGCTTCCCGAGGCCGATCCTTGGTGGCCGAAAGTCCTTTCTTTTTCGCCTTTGGCCGGGATTGCCGCTTGTGCGGTAGTCGTTTCTTGGATGTTCCTGAACCATCCGGATGAGAAGCAGACCGGAACTGAAGTGACCGTAACCAATACCGAGGAGAAATGGGGTGAGATTGAGGATGTGGCTGAGGTTGAGATGTTGTCGGCGGCTGCGGAGCATCTGGACCAGTTCAGTGATCAGGATTTGATCACGATGATTGGACTTTGAGGAAAGATTTGCCGCTCCAGAAGAGGGCTGAGAATGCAGGTTGCAAATCCGATTGGAATCGGGCTATGCTTTGCTCTCAAAGGTAAGATTTATGGTGATTGAAGGAGAAGAGCTGGCAAAAGCGTGCGTTAGAGCTGCGGAGGAAATTCAGGCGGAGAATATTCGAGTCTGGGATATGAGGGGGGTTTCAAACCTTACGGATTACATGATCGTTTGCTCGGGCTCCTCGATGCCTCACCTGAAAGCGATTATTCGGGATGTCGCGGGAATCGTGGATAAGGAGCACAAGGTCAAGCCGGTCAACTCCGATGGTAAAGCGGACTCGCGTTGGGTGGTTCTCGATTACATCGATGTGATGGTGCATGTGATGCACGACGAAATGCGCGATTTCTATGGTCTTGAGGAACTTTGGGCGGATGCCAAAGAACTCGATTGGGCCGGAACCGATCAGGAAGATGGCGGTCAGCGGAAATCCAATTTCACTCACTGAGAAGGAAAAGAGTGCGGGGAAGGTGCGCGTCGAGTGGACGCGTTCCGGATTGGTTCTTGCGGGGATTGGCGGCGCGTTATTCGCGGTGGGGATGTGGCGCGTTGACGGGGTGATGGCCTCGATGGGATTGGCGGCAGGAGTGTTGCTGGCAGTCGTCCGGTGGATTGGGCCGAACAATCTCAAAGGCTTGGATGTTGGATACCGTGGACCGCGAAGGGTCGAGGCAGGCAAAGGGTTTGAGGCGAAGGTCGAACTCTCGAATGGAAGGAGTTTTTTCGACGGTTTCTGGATTGAGTTTGGTGTTCGGTTGATGGAAGAAAAGGATGTTTCAGGAAGGGTGACTTGGATTGGGGGCGGTGGTTCGGTGTCTTTGGTGCGGCGGGTGAGTTTGAAAAACAGAGGCTTGTTCTGCGCACAAATCGGTTGGGTAAGATCTTCGTTTCCATTGGGTTTGATGAGTTTTCATAGGTCTCTGAAGATCGAAGCCGAGACGGGGGTTCTTCCTCTTATCAAGGTGCCGGAGGAAATCCGTTTCAGCGGATTTCTACAGGATGGCCCGCCATTGGGTGGGTCCGGGCAATTGGGTGGAGTTGGAGAATGGAAGGGATTGGTTGAGTGGCGCGGCGGCGATTCGGTCAAGAAAATCGCTTGGTCAGCCAGCCTGAAGTCCGAGATGTCAGGGGGTGGGTTGCTTGTGCGCCAGCATGAACCGCCCGGATCACAAGCCGAAGCGTGTGTCGTGGTATTCCATTCCTACGGAGGTGATGGCAATCTGATCAGGCCGGACCGTTTTGAGAAGTCACTGTCATTACTGAGCGGGGTGTTGGGATGTCTGCAGGGTTGGGGAATGCCAGTGCGACTGTTTGCAGACTTTCGTAATTGGGAGCCGCTAGAGATTAAGAATAAACGACAACTTGTTGGCTTGCGAGAGGAGTTGATTCTTGTCGAAAGGGCCAGTTGGACCGAAGCACATGATTTACTGGAGGCATTTGGTGGAGTTGATGATGGTGAGTGTCTGGTGGTCTTGTCCGATATGCCGGCGAGATCGTGGACTGCGTTGATACCTTCCATGCCCCTGCCTCCGGTGATCATCGACATCGAGAAATACGGGCGGAGTCCAAGGCGTGGTTTTCTAACAGGAAAAGGAGCTAGACCATGATTTTGCGTTTGGTTGTTCTGATGGTTTCCGGAGGGTTCGCCTACGCGATGTTGCAGGGTTGGCCGGAGTTCATGCCCCGTTTGCTGAAGGCGTGTCTTGCTGTGCTACTGCTCGTCGGAGGGTTGAGCTGGTGGGCGATTGGGAGGAAATCCGATGATTTGCCGTTGGCGGAAGGGACCCGGAAGCCGAGCTGGTTGGATTTTTGTGCGATAGGAATGGGTTTGCTGGCTTTGGAATGTGGATTTCTGTGGATACTCAACGCGGCTCCCGAGCCGTTGGAAGGGATTGCTGTTAGATTGGAGGCGACATTTCGTCCCGAGGCTGCCAAGCAGCGGGTAGATGTGGCGGACGGGCAGGCAGTTAGCGGAAACTGGCTATGGCAGGATGAAGGCAGCCGGTCTCTTCCGGTTAGGACGAATCTCAAACCGGGTGTCAAACCGGAAGTATTTGTCCGTGTGGCGAAAAAGGAAGACGCGCTGGAGTTGTTGAAAGAGCAGATTTACGTCCGCGCGTTCGCGCTGGATCGCTACAAGGATGGTGAGTGGAGTGTCGCCCCAAATGATGAAGTGAAACTGGAAGCGGGGCGCGATGGATGGATTCGGTTTGGCGATGAAGCCGAGGGCGAGATTCTTCACGAGGTGTTTCTTGGAAGAGACAGGGTGGGTCAGGATATTTTCACGGCACTGCAGGGTGCGCGAGCCGCACGCCTGCCCTCTTTGACTTCCGTGGGAGACGGTATTTCGTTTCTCCCGGATATCGGCGGCCCGGCAGGTTACGAATACTTCGCGAGTTCGGTTCCATTGGCGCTTGAAGATCTTGAAGAGGTGGAGGTGGAGTCGATGGGTGGGAGTTCGAGTGTGTCCGATAGGCGGATCAAGGAGCTTGCGCTGCGGGCAGCGGGTGAGGGTGGATTGGTCAAGAGGCTGATGAATATCGAGAATTTCCTCAGGGAAAACTACAGGTATTCACTGGTCACAACGAATTCACGGGATCTGGAGCCGTTGGAAAATTTCCTATTTACGGAGAAACGCGGACACTGTGAATTTTTCGCAACCGCAGGGGCGCTGATGGCAAGAGAACTCGGAGTGGAGGCGAGAGTCGCCTATGGCTGGGCGGGGGGGCAGTTTTTCAAGGACAAGAACATGTTCGTATTTCGAGCTCGGGAGGCGCATTCTTGGGTGGAGGTAAATCTCGCCGGGTATGGGTGGGTGCTGATGGAGCCGACACCTCCCGTTGTGCTGGGTGATGAAGGGAGAGCCAGCGTCGCGCATGCAGGCGACGAGTTTCCTACACCCGAAGAGGCGCTGAAAGCGGATGAAGAGCGGCTTGATTCCGGATCGGAAAATATCACTGCGATAGCTCTCGGGTTGACTGCGTTTTTTGGTGTGGGCGCGGCGTGTGTGATTTTCATGAGGGAGAAAACCAGGCCCGATTTCGGAGAGCGTAACATTTTGGGAGTGAGTAGGGTTACCGGGTATTATTCGGCTTGGAGGCGTGCTTGGAGGAAGCGGGGTGTGGCAAACGCAGGTACGACCCTGAAGAGGCAGGTCGAGGAAATGGAGGAGAGCCCACCGTTTGCAGGCGAGTTGCTCGCGTACCACTACGGAGTGAAGTATGAAGAGAAGCCTACCGATGCGGAGCTTGAGAAGCGGCTTGAGAAAGATATCCGCAGGTGGGGGGAGTGAAGGGGGGCGTGATTAGAACAGAATTTCGAATCCTTTGCCGTAGAATTCTCTGATAGAGGTATTGGCGATGAGGGAGTGGAGTTGGTCGGGGGCGGTTCATCCACCATAGAGAAAACACCGAATGAACAAGAAAATACGGTGGGCGTTTACGGAGGGGGAGTTTCTGAAATGCTGAAAACTGAAACGCCAAAATCCAGGGGTGAGGGGCTTCCTTGTGAGTTGAGTTATGAAATTTGGTATTTTCGTTGTGCTTGCATTGGCGGGCTTGTGCCGCTAAATACTTCCGCCTCACGCCAGACAAGGTCCCGTGGTCCAATGGATAGGACGATGGCCTCCGAAGCCGTAGGTCCAGGTTCGATTCCTGGCGGGACCACTTGGGTGTAATATTTTGGATCTAATTAAGCCGCTTAGGCAGCTGATGAAGAAACCGCGAAGAGTTCAGCAAGGAACTTTTTTGCAAACGCATTTTGCAGCAAACATCAATGCTTTGGCCATCTGATCTGACCGCTCTGACGGCCAGCCGAAAATTCCGGCGTGATTGCAAGGTGGTTCGTCTGGTTTGACGACCAGCGGCTTGGGCAAATTGTTCGCGAGAAAATCAGTCCTTCCAAATAAACGCCGACCCTGCTTGCCTGCTACAATCTTGGCGCACTCCCAAATCTGTTCTTCGGTTAGGTTTTTGTGTCTCGTAACGGACAGATCTTCGTACGGATGTGGCATCACTGCGTCCGGCTTCAGACTGTTGTCGGAACGAATCTCACTCCGGAAAAGATAATGAGCCAGAATTTCAGATGGTTCGACAGGAACATCTGCCAGTGGACCAGGCTCCTCCCAGTTCATCTCATCCCAGGGAACGGATTTGAGAGAGAACTGTCTCAGGGAGAGTTCCAAAAAACGGAGCGCTTCCATGAAAAACTTCTTCACCTCTTCGGATGGCGTAATCTAATCCGTTGTTCATGTTTGGCACAACCCAAACCAATCGTTTTGGACTCTGATACCATTCAAAGGTTAGCAGGCCTTCAGAAATAGCTCCTATTGTTGGGCTAGGGATATCGTCAGGCAGGTGTGAAATCAGTTTTTGGCCAGCCGCAAAAGATTCTGGTTGGACTGGTTCTGAAGCTCTCCCGCTCCAACCAGATTTCGAACAATCTGCAACCACTTCGTAAAAATCAGCGACCAACTCTGCCCTGCCGGTCATTGGCAGAATTGAAGAGGAAAGCGTTGTCCCTGTGTAGGCACAATCTCTCAAACTGAGAGACCATTCGTTGGCTTCGGCGGGCGAAGCAGGAAGTTCTAGCGGTATCATAATCTACTTGTAAGGCTCCAAGCCTGGTTCGGTAAGTTTGGCAAAAAAAGCGTTATTCTTAAGCTTCCTCATTTCGGGAAGGAGAGATTCGATAGAATTACCGGATTCCGCCAATGATTCAGTAGGCTTGATAGTTAAATCCAACAAAAAGTCAACTTTCTTTTGGGGTGATGGATCACCCGTGCGAGAAAAGACTGATTCGACCAAGAATCGATCATCTTCTGAGACATAAACGTTATGTTCCCTAAATGAATTGAATCTCCACGATGTTCCCATTGGCGGTTTGGGAGGATGCTCAAAATAGTCAGCAAACTTAAAGTCCTCGATGGGATACGAAAGTCGGTTTATGAATCGCAAGAAAACGCTATGAGGTGAATCGATCCCAAACCAATCGGCAGAGATTTTCCACTGGCTCATAGCGTTGTCCACGAATCTGTCCCAGTCCGGGTATGGCTTGAGTTGGCTAAATGCAAATCCGTCCCTGCGAATCTGAATTGCTGAACCCCCATCATTCCCATGAAGGATAAATCCTCTTACCCCATGGATTGTCGCAATGGACTCTGGATCTTTTCCGGGTGACATGGTGAATTTACTCTCAAAATCACGCTGCTCCTGAATTTTGGGGAAATCAGGATAATGCTTGCTCAACCCCGCTCGCATAACATCGGGGTTCCACTCTTTTGAAATATCAGCTTGGAAGCCCAAAATTGCCTCGATAACCGGTGCGTGATTTAGGTGTTGATAGTCAGCCATGAGAATCTCTCTCACAGAAACGACACTCTGCGTGCGCATTGTTCAAGTCCAATCGTGGTGATTGTAGCGGGCTGAGCAAAAGTGGACAGAATTAATCTGAGCAAAAGTGGATTCCTTCACCGATTGGCCGATTGCTCTGGCATCCTCGCATCCGCTGTTTTTCGTTCGTCGCACCGCCGGAACGGATAG
>Ga0222659_1000123_pt1 | contig 53967 bp, 93 predicted proteins | sample AntAcemetagen547_FD_179850 | JGI IMG/M metagenome (GOLD analysis project Ga0222659, IMG submission 179850) | Saline water microbial communities from Ace Lake, Antarctica - #547 | ecosystem: Environmental > Aquatic > Non-marine Saline and Alkaline > Saline | place: Antarctica: Ace Lake...
GCTTTAAAATGGTTAGAGGAGAATGGACATGCGGAACTAATTAAACATGATGTTAAAGTTAGTTTCCCTAAAGGCAAGTATGATCAGGCTGATAAGCTGATTGAGGTTTTATCTAAAAATTTTAAAGATATACCTTATGATGAAAAAGCAGACGTTCATTCTGGCACTTTAAAAGCTTGGGCTAAAGATCAATATAAATTAGGTCAGGAATTACCTGAAAATTTATTTAGTGTCTATGAAGCAAGCATTGCTAAAGTAAAACTCGGAAAGGAGAAATAACATGGCAGATAAACAAGTAGAAGTTAAGTCTAACACTGAAATCTCATTAGGAGATATATCAAGTGATTTACTTATAAAAGCAGTTGGTAAAGGATTAGAAAATGTATCTAATGATGATATTACTATTCCTAGATTAGCTGTCGTTCAAGCAGGCTCTCCACAAAGGAAGAAAAAAGATGAGAAATACATCGAAGGAGCTGAAGAAGGTCATATCTTTAACACTGTAAGTAATAAGTTATACGATGTTGAAGGTATTACAGTTATACCTTGTGGGTATAGAAAATCATATGTAGAGTGGGTACCTAGAGAAAGTGGTGGCGGATTTGTTGCTACTCACGATATGAAACCTGAAGGTACGACCGTGGATCCTAAAACTAAGAAATCATTTCTTGGCGAAAATCAAATAGTTGATACAGCTGAGCATTTTATCTTAATTAAAGGTGATGATTCATGGGAACCTGCTATTCTAACAATGACATCTAGTAATCTTGGAGTTTCAAGAAAGTGGAATACACTTCTTAAAATGAAAAAGATTAATATAAAAGGTCAAATGGTAGATCCACCTTCATTTTTATATAAATTTAAATTATCTACAATCAATGCTGAGAATGATTTAGGTAGCTGGTTTAAATATAAAATCGAAGAACAAGGTCAGATTGATAGTAAAGATACTTTTAGTCAGGCTGAAGCTCTTGCAGATTCAATAGGTCAAGGTAAAGTAAAAGGCTCTGATCCTATTGATACTGAAGTTGCTAGTACACAATCATCAGGAGAGACAGCTAAATCTCCCTTTTAATTATGTTACCAGAAGATTTTTTTAGAATATTTCCTGGATTAAATCGTGCTTATGGCCAATTCTTTATAACAGAAAGAAAAGGTCCTAAGCTTGATGGCTATGGAAAGACTGTAAGAGAATCATATGAAGCAAAGTTATGGAAAGAACACCTAGATGGTAAAACTGGTCTAGGTGTTATTCCGATAGATGAAAATAATCAATGTAAATGGGCTTGTCTTGATGTAGATGATTACTCTGTTGATATAGAAAAAATTAGTAAACAGTTTGTTAAAAAGAATTTAATAGTTTGTAGATCAAAATCAGGTGGAGCACACATATTTATATTTACTAAAAAGCCAGTAAGTGCTTCTTCAATGATTAATAAATTAAAAGATATTGTTAAAAAATTTGGATTTGTAAAATACGATTTAAGACCTCAACAAACTAAATTATTAAATAAAGAAGATGTAGGAAGTTGGCTTAATATGCCATACTTTGGAGGAGAACAATCAGATAGATATGCTTTATATGATGGTGAAGTACTTACTCCTGATCTTTTTGTTAAATGGGTAGATAAATTTGCTGTAGATAGTTTAGATGAAATTGATTTAAGTTTTATTGAAAAGTTAAATAAATCAAATGAAATATTACCAGGTGGTCCGCCTTGTTTACAAGAGTTATTATCTCAAGGTCCTTTAGGAGAAGGTGGAAGAAATAATGGTCTATTTAATATTGGAGTTTATCTTAGAAAAAGATTTCCTGACGAATGGCAAGAAAAATTAGAAGAATATAATGATGAACATCTTGATCCACCATTAAAACCTAGAGAATTTACATCAGTATTAAATAGTTTAGATAAAAAAACTTATAATTATAAGTGTAAAGATTCACCAATTAATTCAGTTTGTAATAAAACTAAGTGTTTAACATGTGAGTTTGGTATAAATGATGAAGGAACTATGCCTATTTTAAATAGTATAACTAAAATATTAACTAATCCACCTCAGTATTTTTTAACTTTAAGTGAAAAGAAAGTAGGTCCTTTATCTAGTAAGCAAGTTTATAGTTTTATAGATTTTAAACAAGTAGTATTTGAAAACTTAGATATGTTACTTCCTAAGATAAACGACAGACTATGGACTGAAACAGTTAATGATTTAATGAGTAGAGTTATATCTGTAGAAGCACCTAAAGATAGTAGTAATGAAGGTCGTCTATTAGATTTATTAGAAAGATTTTGTACTGGTTCTACTTCATCTACAGAAATAGAAGATTTATTAAGAGGTAAAGCTATTATTCAAGAGTATGTTACTGAATTTAGAATTAATGATTTTATGGAATTTTTAGATAGACACAGATTTAAAGAATTTAAACTACATGAAATTACTGCCTATCTTAAAAATTTAGGTGCTACTCACGCAGGAAAAAAGATAAAAGGAAAATTTACGAATACTTGGAGTATACCAAATTTTCAAATGCAGACAGAAGAATTTAAACAACCAACAATAAATAAGGAGGCCTATGAATAAAGAAGAAGCAATTAATATATTATTACAACATGCAATAGACAGTTGTGAAAAAATTAAAATAAGAAAACACGCCGGTTATACGGAAGAAGTAGATGATAATTTAACAGCAGCAATTGCAGTTTTTAAAAAAGATGCTACAGTAGAAATAACCGGTTTACAAGTTAATTCTCATAAAGGAGCATAATGATTTTATTTTTTGATACAGAAACTAATGGTTTGTGGCGTAGAGATTTACACGTTACTGATTTAAATCAACCTAGATTAGTTAGTTTAGCAGCAATGGTTTGTAAAGATGATGAAAGTTCTGTCAGTCAGATATCTTTACGATCCAAGCCAGATAACTGGACTATTCCTAAAGGAGCTTCAGATGTGAATGGTATAACTACTGAAGAAGCAACTAATACTGGTATTTCTTCTCATTCTATTCTCTGTGCTTTAACAGAGCTATTTGAACAGTGTCATACTCTTGTAGCACATAATGCTGCTTTTGATTTACAAATACTTGAAAGAGAATTTTATCAACATGGAATTAGATTTAAATTTCCAGAAAATATTCATTGTACAATGATGATGGCTAAAGATGAATTAAAATTAAAAGGACAGTTTAAAGATTATAAATTTCCTAAATTACAAGAAACATTTGAAGCTTTTTTTCATTCAGCACCTCAACAATATCACGATGCTTTACTAGACGTTCAATTATGTAAAGAGATATACTTTCATTTAAAAAGAAAAGGTATAGAAACTAAAGGTCCTCAAGATATTCCTAAAGAATTATTAATAAGATTAGAAGGTGAAAGTTACGATAGATTTGTAATTTTCTTAAATGGACTTAATCCTAAAAAACTAACTCAATGGGAATTAGATTTTGGAAACTCAATGAAAGAAAGATTAGCTAAATTTGATAATCATTTTTTACTTTCAAATAAACAGTTAGAAATATTAAGAAAGTTATATAAAAAAAATGACCAAAACGATTAAGATATTTGGTAGTCCAGGTACAGGTAAAACAACTACTCTTTTAAAATTACTAGAAGAAAAAATTGCAGAAGGATATAGACCTGATAAGATAGGTTTCTTTTCTTTTACACGTAGAGCAATTAAAGAAGCAAGAAGCAGGGTAATTAAAAAATTTAACTTATCAGAAGATGATTTAGAATATTTTAGAACTATACATAGCATGTGTTATAGAACTTTAAATATTAATAGTGGTCAAGTCTTTAAAGGAGAACGTGTTAGAGAGTTTAGTGAAATAGCTAGAGTAGAGATGACAGGAGTATCAGAAGAAGATACTTCAGGATTATCTGTAGGAAATAAGAAAGGAGATTTATTATTATTTTGTGATGAAGTAGCACGTTCTAGTGAAAGAGATTTAAAATCAGTATGGAAAGAATTAGAATGTGAACACACATGGGAAGAACAAGAATATTTTTCTAAGGCTTTAAGAAATTTTAAAAAGAGTAAAAACCTTTTAGACTTCACGGACATGTTAGATGTATTTAATCAAGAAACGACAGTGCCTCAATTAGATATAATTTTTGTAGATGAAGCTCAAGATTTAACTACAAAACAATGGAAAGTTATAGATAAGTTAACAAGCAATTGTAAATTAAGATATATAGCAGGTGACGATGATCAAGCTATCTATCGTTGGGCAGGTGCTGATGTTAAAAAGTTTTTAGATATTAAAGGTGAAATAGAAGTACTTCCTATTAGTTATAGACTTCCTAAAAGTATTCATAAACTTGCATGTGATATATCTCATAAAATATCTTTAAGACAAGTTAAAAATTGGACATCAAGAGAGGATCACGGATCAATTACTGATATAAGTTCTATTGAAGAAGTAGACATGTCAAATGGAGAGTGGCTAGTTTTAGCTAGATCAGGCTATCAATTATTTAAAGCTGAATCTTATTGTAAAAGAATGGGTTGGTTCTATGAAAAAGGATATCATGAATTTAAAACAAATAAGTTTGTAATTGCAATTAGATCATGGATTAAATTAAATAGAGGTGATACTATATCATTCGATGAACTTAAAAAACTATATCAATGTATTAAAGGAAGAACTGGAATTAAAAGAGGTTTTAAAAAACTAGAAGGTGTAGACAATAATATGGAGTTTTCTTTAAAATATTTACAAGATAATGTAGGCCTATTAGCTACAGGAAAATGGGAAGATGTAATTACAGGTCTTGATCCAGAAGATATATTATTATTTGAATCATTAATTAAATCTGGTGATATATTTAAAAATAAAGCTAGAATTAGGTTATCAACTATACATGGTATAAAAGGTGGTGAAAGCGACAACGTTGTTGTTATTTGTGATATATCGTATAGAACTTGGAAAAAATTTAATATTGAACCAGATGATGAACATAGAGTGTTTTATGTTGCAGTTACAAGAGCTAAAAAAAATTTGTTCTTGCTTCAACCTGAAACGAAGTATAGTTACGAATTAAGATAATTAAAAAGGAAAGAATTATGAAAGCTTTAGGAACATATATATTTGCAGGTGGATTTACTTTAGGAGTTAAAAAACATTTTGATGTTGAAGCTCACTTTGAAATGAAACCAGGTTTATATAAAAAAACAGCTAAAGCTAATTTTCCTGATCTACCAATTTATGAAGGCGAAGAAGAATGGCCTAGAGAAAAATATAAAGATAAAATTGATTTTGTATATTGCAATCCACCTTGCGCTCCCTGGTCGAATTTAGGTACGACACAGAAAGGTGGCATGGCATGGAAGAACGACCCTAGGATCGCATGTTGGAGAAATAGTTTTAACTTATTAAAAGAGTTAAGACCTTCAGCAATAGCCATCGAATCCGTTCCTAGGGTTTATTCCAAGAATGGTGGCTACGAAATGATAATGGAACTTACTAAAGAAGCTAATGCTTTAGGATATCAAACTACTCATTTATTAATAGATGGTCAATTTACTGGTCTTAATCATAGTCGTAAAAGATTTTTCTTTATAGCAACTAAGTATAACTTAAATCCTTTTAAATTAAACTTTGCACCTTCTCCTAATACAGGAGAAGTTTTAAAATCATTTAAAGAAGAACATGGAGATGATATTGGTCATATATTTAAAATGACACCAACTGAAATTCCATACTTAAAACATTGTAAACAAGGCGAAAGTTTAAGAACAACTTGGGAAAGATTTAATCCACCTGAAACTTGGGTAAGAGGAGGCATGCGTGGAGGAGTTAAAGGTAGACCTCAATTTATGAAGTGGAGATTATCAACAGCTAAAATTTGTCCAGTTATCGCTGGAGGATTTTATATTCACCCTACAGAAGATAGATTATTCGGTCATAAAGAGTTAGCTTACCTTGCAGGATTCCCTCATGACTTTAAATTTGAAGGACCGGTAGGATCTATTGGATCACAAATCGCAAGAGGAGTAATGCCACCTGTAGCTGAATATGTAGCGAGGATAGTAAAAGAGAGTATAAGTAATAAAGAGAAACCAGTAGAGCAACATATGACTGTAGACTTTAGAAAGCAACCAGAACAGGAGAGTTTAATTTGACACACGAAGATATTTTTAAAATGATGCATGAAGATTTATTAGGAGATATAAATAGATTTCATAATAAATTTGGATTTAAAAAAAATGAAAAAGTAGGAATACCAGATAATTCTGAATTAGTTAATTTTAGAACTTCTTTTTTAATGGAAGAATTAGCAGAGTACACTCAGGCTATAACTAAAAAAGATGATGCAGGAGCTTTAGATGCTCTTGTTGATATAGTTTATATTGCTTTAGGTACAGCTTGGTTATTTAATTTACCTTTTGAAAAAGCTTGGAAAGAAGTGCAAACAGCTAACATGAAAAAAGTAAGAGCTAAAAGTAAATCAAAAAAACGTGGAACTGCTTTTGATGTAATTAAACCTAAAGGTTGGAAAGCTCCTAATATAGATCAAATAGTAGAGGAAGAGAAAGAACAGAATGAAGATATTAGTAACAGGGTTTAACGCACTTACGATAGGTACTGCTAAAAGTCCTTTAAACATTGCAACATCTGCTAGAATATTACCAGGTGTATTAAGAGAACTAGGACACGAAGTAACTCAAAAAGCTATTATACCTGGAGAAGATGTATCTCAATATGATAAAGTAATAGTCTATGTATTTGGTCCTAATAGTTTATCAGCTCGTTATTGGTATGGTGCTGCTTATACTATTACACAAAGACCTGATGCTATTATATCAATAGATGATCATCAAACTAAAGAAACAGTATCTGGCTTTGGAACTTTTAGTAGAGGACATTGGAGAATATGGAAAAAGTTTTCTCAAGCAGGAAATCCTGTAGGAAAAGCTTATTGGGACGAAGCTCAACCTTATAAAAAAGAAATTGAAGATTTAGTTGATACTTTTGCTTTTGACGAATGGCCACATAAGTTATTAATTCCAGCTTATGACGGTGGTAACTACGAAGCATTAGGACTAAAAGCTAAAGAAATAACTAACTGGGATCCTTCACCACATACTAATTCTTATTTAAATGACCCTAAAGGTGTAGATTTATTTAGTCAAGAACCTATTGTTGAAAAAGAAAAAGCTTGGGTTATGGCTAGTCTTTTAAGTAAAATGAATTGGTTAAAAAAACAAACTTTTAATTGGCCTATTAAAACTTTTGGAAACATTAAAGAAGGTCAAACTAGATTAAAAGAACACGAACTATATCAAGAGTATAGAAAACATTGGGGTATACTAAGTCCTCCTCACTCTCATACTTTAAATGGAAGTGGTTGGTGGAGAGTAAGATATAATATGGCTTGTGATGCAGAATCTATTTTACTAGGTCACCCTTCTGAAACTAAAGTATTAGGTGACGGATATAATATTGATATAGATAATATAGAAAATAAATCTGACCAAGAATTAAAAGAAATTGTATCTTACCAGAAAGAAAGTTTTATAAAGAATACTTGGAATAAAGAAAGAACGAAAGAATATTTTAAATGTCTATTGGAATAATAATATTTGACGGACCAGATGGTGTAGGTAAAACTACTTTAATTAATCATATTAAAAAAGCTAATCCTAATGCATATTATATGCATTTAAGAGTTCATAAGAATATGAAATTGTGGCATACAGCTACAGCTAGATTAGCAAGTAAAAAAAGACGTGAAGGTAAGTTAGTTTTATTAGATAGACATTGGCCAAGTGAACAATGTTATTCTTATATTTATAGATCAGGTCCTTCTTATAATCCTAAAAAAATATATCAAACTTTAAATAATCAAGGAGCTTTATATGTATGGTGTATACCAGAAGATACAGCAAGAGTTAAAGAAAATCATAGAATTAATAGAGAAAAACGACATGAAGAGTATCATGATATTGATGACGTTGTCGACTATTATTATCAGCATTGGTTTGGTAAACCTACTAGGTCTAATTTTTTAAGTGAAATTTCTCCATTAAGAGAAAGAGATAATTTTGTTAGATATGACATGTTTAAAGATGGTCATAAGTTAGATGAATTTTCAAATAAAATAATAGAAAGGTCAATGGTATTACAAATATGAAAGATATAAATTTAAAATATAAAAAAAAGTTATGGGAAATATATAGAGAACCTGATTTTATATGTAAGCCAAGAGGTTTAAAAATTACTGAAAAGCTAAACAACAGCTGGATAATAGATATGGATGATCCTATTATTACTATACCTGAAAGAAAACTATCTTATAGCTTTATGTTTGGCGAAGCAGCATGGATGTTAGAAGGTAGAAACGATGTCGAAAGTGTAAGTAAATATGTAGATGGAGTTAAAAGATTTAGTGACGATGGAATAACTTTCTTTGGAGCATATGGTCCTAAAATTATAACTCAAACTTCATATGTAGTTGATACTTTAATTAAAGATAACGATAGTAGACAGGCTGTATTAAACATATGGAGAGAGAATCCTAGATCAAGTAAAGATATTCCTTGTACTCTATCTCTACAATTCTTTTTAAGAGAAGCAAGTGATGATTTATGGTTACACACCGTTGCTACAATGAGAAGTAATGACGCCTGGTTAGGAACTCCTTATGATACTTTTAACTTTAGTGCTATATCTTTTTATATAGCTTGTTGTTTAAATTTTCGTGGATTAAAATGTAAGTTAGGAAGTTTAAATATACAAGCAGGTAGTAGACATATTTATGAAAATGACTTTAAAAAGTTAGATAGTATTTTTAATAGTAATTATCATGACGAAAGTGAAATATCATTTAACAGTCTTATTGAAAAATATAAAGATAGTCCTAAAAAATTTATATCTAATTTAAGAGAAGCAGCAGATTATACTCCTGTATCAAAAGATAAATCAAGACTTCAAAAAATAGATTTCATTACACATGGGTAGGGAAGTATCTGATTTTTATTTTTTAAAAATGGCTTTACTTGTCTCTGAACGTGGTACTTGCGCACGTAGAAAAGTTGGTAGTATATTTGTTAATAAAAAAAATCATGTTATAGCTACAGGATATAATGGAAATCCAAGTGGCTTTACTCATTGTACAGATAAACCTTGTGCAGGTGCTAAATCTAAATCAGGTACAGATTTAGATAAATGTGAAGCAATACATGCTGAGCAAAATGCTTTACTTCAATGTAAAGACGTTCATGAAATAGATAGAGTTTATTGTACTCTATCTCCCTGTATTCATTGTGTCAAGTTACTTCTTAATACTTCAACTCAACATATTATATTTTGTGAAGAGTATGTTCATAGAGATGCTAAAAAATTATGGATATTAGGTGGAAGAGAATGGAAATACATTAGTAAAAGTGTAGTTTTAGAAAGACTTAATTAGTGTTTAATATAAATAAAATAAATGAAGCTACACTCATAGCTATAGATACAGAGACCTGTGATCCTAATTTAAAAACTATGGGTCCTGGTGGTTTTAGAAAAGATGGCCACATTGCTGGAATATCTATATCAACAGACAGTGGTTATACTGAATATTTTCCAATAGGCCACGAAGGTGGAGGTAATTTAAATAAAACTAAAGTAATTGAATTTATGGATTATATCTATAAATCTAATAAAAAGCTTATATTTGCTAATGCCATGTATGACTTAGAGTGGCTTTATTCACTGGATAGTCGCCTTACCGTTACTCGTCATCACAAGATATGTGACGTTCAAACGATAGAACACTTAATAGATGAAAATAAATTAAAGTATTCATTAGATAGTCTTGCTAATTTTTATTTAAGAAAATCTAAATACGAAGTTGAACTAGCACAAGCTGTACTCTATAAGTTTGGTAAACGTGCTAAAGTAAAAGAAAATTTATGGAGACTTCATGCTAATGAAGTAAGCGAGTATGCAAAAGAAGATGCTCTACTTACTTTAGGTATATATCAAAAACAACAGGCTAGAATTAAAAGAGAAGAAATAGAAAATATTGTTGACTTTGAATCTAGACTTATACCTGTTCTATTTCACATGAGAAGAAAAGGTGTTAAGGTAAATGTAGAAAAAGCACATAAACTTTATAGTGAATTAGAAAAAAGACAAGTAGAAGTTCAATCAGTGCTAAATAGACTAGGAGGTACCGAAGTTAATGTATGGGCAAACGCCTCTTTAAAGGAAGCATATGATAAAAATAATATTAGTTATACACACACCGCAAAAGGTACTCCATCTTTCACTGCAAGTTGGTTGGAAACTCAAAGTGATGATGTTAGTAAAAGTATCTTAAAAGTTAGAAAGTTAGACAAGATTAGAAATACATTTGTAAAGAATATGATTATTGATAAAGCTTCTAATGGAAGAATATATTGTGGCTTTAATCCAATGGGTACTGTTACAGGTAGATTTAGTTCTCAATATCCTAATCTTCAACAAGTACCAGCGAGAGACCCTGAACTTGGACCGTTAATCAGAGGTTTATTTGTACCTGAAGAAGGTGACGAATGGGTTTGTGCTGACTACTCTCAACAAGAGCCAAGAGTATTAGTTCACTATGCTAGTCTTAAAGGAATGGAAACAGCTATGCAAGTTCAAGATGAATTTAATAAAAATGATAAAACAGATTTCCATCAAATGGTTGCAACTATGGCTAGTATACCTAGAAAACAAGCTAAGACTATTAATTTAGGTTTGTTTTATGGTATGGGAAATAAAAAATTAGCCTCAGAATTAGGATTAGATAGTGATCAAGCTTATGAATTATTTAATCGTTATCATGATAAAGTTCCTTTTGTAAAAGAACTATCAAGACAGGTTTCTAATGTGGCAAGTTCTAGAGGTTACATTAAAACTTTATTAGGTAGAAAAAGAAGATTTAATATGTGGGAACCTAGAGACAGTTGGGGTGAGAGAGCTTATTCTTTATCAGAAGCACATTCTCATTATCCTAAACAAGAACTTAAACGAGCTTATACTCATACAGCAATGAATGCTTTAATACAAGGATCATCTGCTGATATTACTAAAGCAGCAATGATTAAAATATATGAAGCAGGATTATTAGATGAGATTGATTTAAAACTTACAGTACATGACGAATTAGATTTTTCAGTTCCTCATGGTAAACAAAAATGTTTTGAAGACAGTTTACAAATCATGAAAACTTGTGTAGATTTGAAAGTGCCTTTAACGGTAGATGTCGAGAAAGGAGACAGTTGGGGTACTATAAAGTAAATGAAAATAGGTGTTAATTCTAATTTACAATTGAGATTAAAAATTGATGAATTAAAAAAACAATTAGAATTAGAAACTACCAAAAGAAAAATAGCTGAGAATAAGCTAAAAAAGTATGAAAATAGGATTTCTAGGACTAGGTAAGTTAGGACTTCCAGTAGCTCTTGCTGTAGAAAGTAAAGGACATCAAGTCATCGGAACTGATATTAATGAAACTACATTAAGAAATATTAGATTTAAAACTTTATCTTACAGAGAAGAAGGTGCTGAAGAATTATTAAAAACATCTAAACTTCAATTAAAACCCTTAGATAAAATTGTTGAAGAATCAGATATTATATTTGTACCGATACAAACTCCTCATGAAAAAAAGTATGAAGGTATTACAAGAATTCCTGAAGAACGTGCTGATTTTAATTATGAATTTTTAATCAATGGAATAAAGGAACTCAATGAAGAAATCGAAAAACAAGGGAAAGATAAAACTGTTATTATTATTTCTACTGTCTTGCCTGGTACTATTTCAAAGTTTATTAAACCAATTCTTGGCACTCATTTAAAACTTTGTTATAACCCATTTTTTATAGCAATGGGAACTACTATTAAAGATTTTTTATTTAGTGAAATGATTCTATTTGGAGTAGATGACGAGGGTGCAGCAAAACAGGCTCAAAAATTTTATAAGACTATTAATAAAGCTCCATTTCATAAAACAACTTTAGAAAATGCAGAATTGATTAAAGTAGTTTATAATACTTTTATTTCAACTAAAATTGCTATGATGAATACAGTTATGGAAACTTGCCATCATTTACCTAATACTGATGTTGATGACGTAACAGAAGCTTTATCTAAATGTGATAATAGAATTATAAGTAAAAAATATTTATATGGAGGTATGGGAGATGGAGGTGGTTGTCACCCTAGAGATAATATAGCTCTCAGTTATCTAGCTCGCAAATTTAAGTTATCTTACAACTGGTATGATAATATTATGAAACAGAGAGAAAATCAAACTGAATGGTTAGCTGATTTAATTATAGAAAATAAAGGAGATAAACAAATAAATATATTAGGTAAAACTTTTAAACCTGAAACTAATATTGAAACAGGTAGTCCATCTATATTGTTGAAAAATATTTTAGAAGAAAAAGGAGAGACAGTAAGAATGTGGGATCCTTGGGTTGACGATAACAACATAATGAAAGTAAAAGAAGAATATGAATGGGATAAAGTTCCACAGTTATTTTTTATTGGTTGTAAACACGAAGTGTGGAAAGAGTTTTATTTTATGCCTGATTCAGTAGTCATTGATCCGTTTAGATATTTAGAAGTACATGAAAATGTAAAATACATACCTATAGGAAAAAACACATGATAAGTGAAACTCAATTAGATTTAATTAAAGCAGAAAGAAAACAATGGAGAGAAAATAGTATTTTAAATACTATTGCTATTCAAAAGTTAGCTGTTGAACTTGATACAGTAAGAAAACAAAAAGATGAATTACAAGAAAAATTAAATAACATTAATAAAATAAGTATTATAGAAAATGGAAAAACAAATCTGGCAGACGATCAGATCAAAATTAAATGATTTTTTTATCCAACGTATAGAAACTTCGATTGAACGTGGTATTCCAGATGTACACTATTGTGTTGATGGAGTTTCGGGCTGGCTAGAAGGTAAGTATTTGCAGTCCCCCAAAAGAGAAAAGACCAAATTAAAGCTAAAACTGAGTATAGAACAAATCGCATGGCACAAGTCTTACTCCTACAATGGTGGCCTTGTCTACTTAATTGTGAAAAAGGATAAACAAATTTATTTATTTGACAGCAACGATGGTGAAGCTTTAGCTAAAGGTGTAAGTCGAGATGATTGGGAAAAAATGGCTTTAGCAAAAGATTGGGAAAATCTTAAAAAAGTATTAAGTAAAAAATGAAAACTGTTGTGGTTATAGGTGGTTGTGGTTTTGTTGGAAGCAATTTGGTTCAATATTTAATTAATAAAAACTACACTGTAATTGTTATTGATAATGAATATTCAGGTGTAAGAAAATTTAAACAAGTCTTGTATATTAGAGATAATTCTATTAACATCAGTTCTATTTTAAAAAAGTTAAAGATACATACCATTTTTCATTTTGGAGAGTTTTCAAGAATCAATCAAAGTTTTTATAAAACAGAAGATTGTTTAGATTTTAATATAAAAGGAACTTTAGAAGTTGTTAAATACTGTAGTAAAAACAACGTTAAATTAGTGTATTCAGCTTCATCAAGTACTTTTAATAACAAAGAAAACTTATCTCCTTATGCTTATAGTAAGTTTCATAATGTTAATTTAATTAAAAACTATCATCAATGGTTTAATCTTAAATATGAAATTGTTTATTTCTTTAATGTTTACGGACCAGGTCAAATTGGTACTGGTAATATGGCAACTGTCGTAGGTATATTTGAAGATCAATATAGAAATAAAAAACCTTTAACCATTGTAAAACCTGGAACTCAAAGAAGAAACTTTACTCATATAGATGATATAGTGAATGGAATATATAAAGCCTGGAAGAAAAATTTAAATAAAGAATATATGTTAGGGAATGAAAAAAGTTATAGTGTAATTGAAGTTGCTAAAATGTTTAATCATAGGATTAAATTTATTAAAGAACAAAAAGGAGAAAGATTTAAGTCTGTTAAAATAGATAACAAAAACAATAAGTTATTGAATTTTAAAGCAGAAATTAACTTAAAAGACTATATAAAGACTTTGGAACATAAAGAGAATATTATTGTCTAATAGAGAAAAAAATAATATAAAGTAAAAATAAGCGATTATTATATAAGTACCGGGTATTCGTACATGGGCCATTAATAATCGTCTTATTAACTAGAAAGGTAGAATATGACAGAAGAAAAAGAAAGTGTATTGAAGCGAATTCAAAAGCTTTTAAAAATGTCTACTGAAAACGGCGCTTCTGAGAACGAAGCAATGTTAGCTGCAGATAAAGCTCAGAAATTACTTCAAGAACACAACTTATCTATTGCTGATCTTAAAGATGAAGATCAAGTAGAACCTATGGATAGCGAAGATGTAGAGGTCGATAGAGATTTATGGAAAGGCTATATAAGAAATGCTACAGCTAAACTGTATTTTTGTAAGACTTATACTACAATGAAATTAGATACACACTACAAGAGAGTTAAAGTTATTACTTTTGTAGGTAGAAAATCTAATCGAATGGTAGCTACAGAGATGTGTAAATACTTTATTAATACAGTAGAACGATTAGCTGATGAAGAATTTAGAGAAGTTCCAGGCAGTCGTGCTGCTATTAATAAAATGGCTCATGCTTTTAAACAAGGCGCTGCTTCTAAATTATCAAGTAGATTAAATGATAGATATAACGAGATTGCTCCTGAGTATATTCCTCAAGGAAATCCTGATGGTTTACCAGTTCTTTATAAGAACGAGCAAATGGCTATTACTAAATGGCTAGAGCAAAAAGGTATTCGATTAAGAAGTGCTCCTTCAAGAATGAGTATCAGAGATAGAGTAGCCTACAGCCGTGGATCAGAAAAAGGCGATGGAATAGGGATAAATACGCAGATAAATGCTAGAACTAAGTCTAGAATGTTGGGTCGTTAATTGTTATAATAGGGTCAAGAGATTGGCCCTATGAAACTAACAGAGATTAAATATAAAAACACTACAACTAAAGTAATCTTTAAAAAGATTGAAGATTATGCTTTATATTCTTTCAACGATAATACTCTCACTATTAGAAAAGGTTTAACTAAACAAATACTTGGTAAAACTTTGTTTCACGAAATATTTCATATCATTATGGCTTTAAATAATTTTCATGTAGGACCACACGGTGAAGAAAAAGTAGCATCACTTACTGAACAATATTATACTATTCTTAAAAGTAATCCTGTTTTAAAAAATTTAATAATGAGATGTATAAATGACTAAAGTATTTTTATTTATGTATTTATGTAGTAGTCTTCCAGGCACTGAATGTAAAATTATACCTACTCCTAATATAATGTTTAACGATATGTACGATTGTACATCTTATGGTTATAATTATTCTTATAAAATGATTACTAATCTTGATAGAAAATGGGTTAACAGTATGGGTGCTTATTTTAAATTTATGTGTGAATATAAGGAAATTATTTAATGAATAGAATAAAAAAAGAACCAATATACAAAGAGTTAATGTCACTTCCTACTCAAAACTATTGGATTACATTTACTTACTCCACTAAAAGAAAACCTGATAAACATCTTTACTTTTCTTTTGCACAATTTGATATAGAACCTTATTTTCCTCGTGTCAATCGTTTCTTTGATTTCTGTATAGATAACATGAAAAATTTTAATTTTATTGATTTTGAAATTATTGACTATAAAAATAAAATTCCACGTTATCAAGAAAATATAGAGAAAGAGTTTACAATCCACTAAATTAGTGTGACTTAGAACGATTTATAGAGCAGGTTGTATTCTTTTATATACTATCTATCGTATTATTTTTTCTTGTTTTTATGGATTATTTTTTAATTTAAAAATTATAAAGTAATAAAAAAATAGAAAGGAATAGTATGACTATACAAAAGTTAGATAAGATTATCAAAGATATTAATAAAGATAACGCACCACCTAATGGCTGGCCATCAGATAAAGAATGGAACGAAGAAGAAGCTAAGAAAGCAGATGCCGCAGCAGGCTTAGGCTTAGAAGCTTCTGACTTTAGCGATGACGGCGCAGATTTAGAAGAACTTAATGATATAATAGAAGGGAACGATTAATGCCACACTTAGTAATTAAAAGAGATGAACTCATTTACTCTAATGCTATTGCCAGGACTAAAGACTGGCCTAGACATTTTAAGAAACACGAGTTCGAAGATGTAACCAAGTTCGATAAAGATCAAGAATGGCCAATCCATTTTTCAATTAGAATGGCTGACGATAGACATAGAATACTTTTCGAACACTATAACGGAGAGTTATATCAATTAGATATACCTTTAAGTGTTTATGGTAAATTAAAAGTATTAGATAAAAACAAAGATAAGAGTAGTTTGCAGTAATGGTAGATCAAACACAAGAAGAAATACTAGAAGTTCAGACTAAAAATAAACAAATAAAGTATGCAACAGACACTTCTAAAATGTTTGACGAGTGGTTAAAACAGTGTCCTGTAGTTTATTATTTATCTGAACAAGTAGATGAAGAAGTTAATAAAATAATCAAATATACATTTGATAAAAAAGTAAGGAGAAAGTAATGGATGATAAAGATGTAATGAAAGCAATAAGAAACTGTGGTACTCCAATGACACATCATAAATTTTGGAGTAAAGCTGCACTTTCTAAAGCAGCAAGAAAAGCGAAAGCAAATAAGTGTGTACACTTTTTAACTAACGTGCCTAACTCTAAAGAGGGTTGGGCATTTATTAATCAGATGAAAAAGTATCTACATAAGGGTAGATATAGTTTAAGACTAAAGGGTCGTGGATCAAGGAAAGAACATGGTAATCAAAGTTTTATACCTTTACCGCACGCTGAACATTACTCAATATATATAGATCAAAAAATAATGGACGGAAATAATCCATCTTTTTATGCTCTTAATGAGTATAAGATTAGACAAAAATTAAGAAATTTAAGATCGGAGATAGATGAATTGTTAAAATGAAAACAGTTATATTGTACCTAATAGTCATTCTTAATAGTGGAAATGATTATGAGTTGCGCCGTATAATATCTTATGAAGAGTTATCTTGTAGCAATTGGTACGAAAAAAATATAATTTTTAGAAATAATAATAGTAATAAATACAACGACTTATATGTTTCAGGATATATATGTCAATATCAGAAAGGAGAATAATATGCAAAAAGTAAAGATTAAGTTTTCAGTAATTACTCCATGCGAGAAAGAATACGAAATTGTAGATCAAGAGTTATGGGATTTTGGAAAAGATAGATTTAAAGAATTAGCTAAATCTGACGATAGTCAAGAAATTTTTTCTGACGAAAGAATTTATGGACTAAAAGTTATTGAAGATAGTTATTATGAAGATAGTCCTAATAGAGAAGTTCATAAAATAGAAAACATAGTCATCGATGGTAAAAATCAATGGTATTAAAGAAAGGAGAAATATGACTAAATATGTAAAAATAAAAGATTGTGTTGTTGGTAAAAAATATCGTTTCGAAGAACACGAACATACTGTAACAAGCTATGATTATAATTATTCTTATATGACAGGTACTTGTGTCACTAATCAAGTTTATACTGATAGAGAAAAAGTATTTGGAGAATATGAACAGTTAATAGAAATAAAGTTACATATGATTAGACCTGAGTTAGAAGGAGAATATGATAATAAGCTTATGTTTTATTTTCCACATGACAACGAAATTTATAATAAAGTTAAAGTTGTAGAATATGAGTAATTTAGAATTATTATAAACTATTATGAATATATTTTATTTACATAAAGATCCAGATATCTGTGCAACTTATCATTGCGATAAGCACGTTCTTAAAATGATTATAGAATATGCGCAGCTACTATCGACAGCACACCGGCTTTTAGATGGCGTAGAGGGCCGTGGATCAAGCAAGAGTGGTAAAACGCAAGTACGAGTATGGACTTTAGATTACAAGCGTGATACTCTCATTTATAAAGCTTCTCATGTAAATCATCCATCTAATATATGGGTACGTTCTTCAAGCGAACATTACGAATGGTTATGGAAATTGTGGCATTATCTTTGTGTAGAATATACTAATCGTTACGGCAAAGTTCACTTGACTTGGAAAAAGTTAAGAGGTGAATTATCTGATCTTCCTAAAAATATAGATAAGAATGTAGGTTTTTTAGAACCACCACAATGTATGCCTGACGATTGTAAAAGAGAAGATTCTATTACTGCTTATCGTGGTTTCTACAGAGCTCACAAACGTGAGTTTGCTACATGGAAAAATCAGATACCACACTGGTTTAATTAGCTTTACAAAAACACTAAAACATGCTAACAGTTTCATATAATGTTAGTATATTTTCAGTTTTGGCGTTGTGGATATTACGCCAAAGGGCTTGTTGAAGCTGACAATTTAGATGCAGCATCAAAAGCTCTGTGGGCTGAGCACGTTGGTACCTTTAAATGGGAAGATCAAACTAAAGATCAACCCGAGAACGCCAACTATCTGACTATAGAGGAGTACAAATATGAGCGAAGCTCTGATGGAAAAACTGAACCAAAAGATGAAGCTAGAAGCCAAGTGGGCTAGCGAATTACTTTCTAATGGTGCGGTTACTGTTGAAATGGTAAATATCTCTAAAGAGGTAAAAACTGTTGAACGGGAAATTAAAGAAGTAGTAGAACACAAATAGTTCTACTGTACAAATTATAAGTTTTAAATTACCATAGCTATATGGCTAAGATACCTATCTCACGACTAAACTCTGCACCTGAAAAGTATGCAGCAAATGAATTTAATCAATTAATTGAAGACTTACAAGACATGGTAAAAATTTTAAACTCTACTTATCCTAAAGACCAGAATGATGAGAGAGAAAGACAAGTATGGTTATTAGGAGGATAGATGGCTAATATATATAAAAATGAAATGTTTGCTTTAGCTAATACAGGAGCTAATTTACTTTATTCTGTACCTTCTGATACACGAGCTATTATTAAAACACTTCAAGCTGTTAATATTGGAGCTAATGTACAAGTTACTGTTACAGCAAATAATTTAACAACAAGTTATAATACTGCTGTGGAAACTATCTTGAGTAATACTTCAACAAACTTGTTAAAAGGGCCGTTGATCCTTCAGGAATCAGAAAGTTTATCAATTACTGCTGCAGCAAGTGACGTTGTTTCAGGAGTATTATCTGTTCTTGAATTAAATAGGAACGAACAGTAGTAATACTTGTACTCATTAGATATATTCTATATATAAAGAGTTTTTTAACTTATTTAAGGGATAATTAAGTGTTTTTATATTTTCTAGATTTTATTTTATTTGTGTTAGCTGTCATATTCATACTTGTGGTTTATACTATATAGAAATATAAAAATAAAAAAAAATATTTCAAATAATCTCAAAAGAGCCAATACCAATACCTTTTGACTATTATCATTGGTACTAAAGGATAGTACTGGTATTGGCACTTTACTGGAGCCAATACCTCCAATACCTTTTCTTCTAACCCGAGGCTGCCGTGAGGACTTTTTTCTGTTTATTTAAATATTTATTTATAATACCGTATAGTAGAAGTGATTTTTACTCTTTTTGTTTATTGTTTTATTTTATTGTATATTAATTAAATAGAGCAAATTAGAGTAAGAATAATTAATAATAACTAGAAAGGTAGAATATGAGTAATATAAATCTGGCCGTAAAGCCTAAAGTAACTGAAAAGACAAAATCTGAGGTAGTTAAACCTAAAGCTAAGGTTAAAGCTATGGATCCTAAAGATTATAAGGGAACTTATAAATATGATAAGGATTCTAGAATTCAGATATGTGTAGATAAAAACCCTAAGAGAGAAGGCTGTGGTGGTTGGAAAAGATTTAATCTTTACAAAAACGGTTTAAAGATTAGAGATTTTTTAGCAAACGGCGGAAAGACTATCGACCTTGATTGGGATAGAGAAAGAGGCTTTGTTGCTGTAGAAATTATAGATGAAGCTGGCAGAGCAGGCAAATCTGCTAAAGCAACATTTACTCTTAAAAAATAATTATACGGTATAATTTGATAATCTTTAAATTATACTTATAATATTGGTAGCGAATAGTTTTGTTTTCATTTTTCTATTCGTTACCATTTAACTAGAAAGGAAGAATATGGGATATACAAACTATTGGAGACAGAAAACAGATATACCACAAGGTAAGTGGAAAATAATCAAAGAAGAATACGAGGAATATGTAAAACCAGTTGCTGGTGATCTTATTGAAGATAGTTCTAGCATTGATAATATAGTGTTCGATGGAAGTTGCGAAACTTTTTTCTTTACTCAAAAAGCAACTACAGAAGCAGAGAGAAATTACAAAGAGCAAGATATATCTTTTCACTTTTGTAAAACTAGAGGTGCTAAATACGATTTAGCAGTGTGGTATTTATTAACATTTATTAATAGATTATGTCCTGAAATACATATATCAAGAGATTTGCTATAATGGAATTATTTTTATTAGCAATGATTGTATCAATTGTCTTATTAAGATTATGGAGTGATAAATGGTAGAAAAAGATAAAGTTGATTGGTGTTACTATTTTAAAAGCATAGATAGGTGGATAAGAGTTTGTACTAAAGATATGAATGAAGGCTTTTCTGTGTTTACTAAACAAACGAGAGTAAAAGAACATTATAAGAAAATGGCTGACACTGGTGTAGAATTTTACACTTGTGATGACGATGATTTAGATAAAGAATACGGAATGTACTATGGTAATTTAGAGTTTGATCCATTAGATATAATGGAAACTAATAGTGGTCATACTAAAATGTTTTATAAAGAAAATGGTAAATGGCAACCCTTATAATAATATTGTTTTAATTGCTAAAAAATATTTTATTCTTAATTTTAAGATAAATTAATAGAAAGGTAGAATATGTTTAAAAGAATAAAGAAAACAGAAGATGATCCTTCTCTAAAAGAAGCACAGACTTTTGTAAAAGGTTGGGTAGAAAGAGTTGTACTATCAACTGGAGTATTATTAGTTGATGAAGAAGCTACATATAAACAAGGTATAAAGAAAAATAAAGCAGCCTCTTTTTTATCTACAAAAGATGGCTATCCAGAAATATTAGGACCAGCTATTTTTATACCTCACGAAGTTAAATCGGAGTGGTATTAGTATGTTATCTAAATTACCTGATTTTGTATCTAAAAAAGTAGATATGTTAACTGCAGCAAGAAGTTTTAAGGCTGCGATAGATAAAAATTGTAAAGCAATGGGTATGGATCCAGATTGGGAAACTAATATCTCACTTTACAAAGATTATAATAATGATTCTAATAGTGATAAAATTATTGTTGTTAGTTTTGAAGCAGGTCCACATGATTGGGGAGTAGAATATTCTTTAGGATCTAAACCTAGTAGTTATAAAATGCATGGCAATATTCAAGATTGGTATTTAGAATGTTACTATGGTTTCGATGTAATGTTTACACCTTTAGAACATGATACTGCGCCTAGTTTTAAACAAATAAGTTTAAAGCCAGGTCCTTCTAAAAATATGAGAGATAAATACGATATTGTGGAGGTAACTAATGTCTAAAAGATTTATTGCAGACTTCGTAGCAAAAGCTTGGTTTACTAAATACAAAGAGCAAATGTCTAAAGAAGATTATGCTCAATATGTGAAAGACTTTAAAGCAAGTACTATTGTCTATAAAGCTACATGGAAATCTAAGGATGATCCAGTAGAAAAATTACCATACGGAATAAAAGTAATAAACATAGAGGAGGCGAGAATAAATGGATGATAAACCAATAATGAGAGATCCTATAGATTCTGAAGAAGCGAAAGCTATGGACAGAGATAACTCACAAGTATGTGTCTTGTGTAAAGAAAGTTTTGCTGGTTGGGGAAATAATCCTGAACCACTAGCAAAATACGAAGAAGGCGTGTGTTGCGATCAATGCGATATGGATAAAGTAATACCTCAACGAATAAAGGAGCATAATAATGGCGGACAAATATAAAAAACTAACTATCTATGTTAGTGAAGAACAAGAAAAAGTGTTAAAAGACTTTGATGTAATGGCAATAAGAAAAGAACAGTTTCCCTTATTACATTATACAGTAGGAATCATTAGTAAAAGATTAGAGGAAACGCATAATAGAATGATTACCGATGTAGACCCTAATACTTGCGATATATCTACACTACATCTTAATAGTCAAACGATAGAATAATATTGTATAATTTTGTTATTATTTATTTATTTTATTTAAATAAGTTAAATTTTAATAAAGGAGACATATGAAACGATTAGAAGGAATATATCGAGGGTATGATATCTTCGAAAAAGATAATGTGTGGAAGATAGAGTTAGAAGGTAAAACCATTACAACTTTTAATAAGATATTAAATGTTGATGGAAAAGCTAGTTGCCTTACAGAAATCGACCGTATCAAACGAGAAGAATATCACGAAAGAGAGAGAAATGTTCAACGAGTAGACGCACAAGTAAAAGCAACAAGAGATGGAGGAGTATGAGTAAATTTATAGACGTAAAATCACACAACAAAACTGTATTACCTAAAGATTTTAAAATGAATAGCATTCAAAAATCTCCAAGAATCAGTGAAATATCAGATGGTATGTTAGGGTTCGAATTCGATGGACAATATATAGTTGATCCTACAATGGACGAAACAGGGAGATATCCTGTTGATGGACAGAAATATTATAATATATCAAAAGTAGATGTTTCAAGAATGATAAAGAAAAACATGCCTCAAATATACAAGGATTATCCAGAATGGAAAAATAAATAAAATATATTGTTTAACCTTAGTTTCTATTCTATATTTTTAGATTAATTAAAAACTAACTAAAAAGGAGAGCCTAATGGAATATACTGGATACATCGTTTTAAAATTTAACGATAAAGATACTCAACCAATAGATACAAATAAAAGATTACACAATACTATCTTCTTAAAACCAGAAATGGATATCAAACAAAAAGAAGATTTTAGACCAGAAATCTTACCTATATACACTTCGCATAAAGAAGCAGAAGCGGACGCAGAATGGGATTCAAGCAGCACTAACGAAGATTATTCAACAATTAGAAAAGTTACCATCACTATAGAAGAAGAAACTTACAACACTATTGAATCAGAGAGAAAAACACTCAATAATTTAATAAGTAAGTATCCAGAGGATAATCAAGTTTACAAAGATACATTAAAAGAAATATCTTGGTATAACAAAGATTAATATTCTATATTTTTAAATTTAGTAAAAACTAACTAAAAAGGAGAAAGTATGGACATTTCTAAAAAGAAAGTATGGGGCTACATAGTTAATAATTTAGATTTTAGACCTAAAGAAAAAATCAGTCAAGACCCAGTAACTTATATGGCATTTCCTAGTAGATTTAATTTAGATTTCAACAAAGAAAAGTCGCAATACGAATCAATTTCTATTTTCTTAGATAAAGCATCAGCAGAAGAACACAGAGATTTCGTAGAGAGTAATACTGGTGAGACATGCGTAATCAAAGAAGTAGAAATTAATATAATATAGGAGACAATCATGAGTTTAATTCTTAAAAATAAAAAAGGTAAAGTAATAGATAAGTGTGGATACGAAGAAGAAGGTGGAAACATCTTCTATAATAATAAAAAGGTTGGCACATTCGAATTAGAGCACGATAGCGCCTTAGGAAGTTATTATCTATATACTATCGACAACGGAAAACAATATCACGACCATTATTTTATAGAAGAAACAATCATACAAGAGAATAATCTTTAATTTACAATCATAAAATAATCGTTATAGTAGGATAATTATGGCGATAACTATAGACCAGATTCATCAGACTAACGAAGCAACCTTAACCTCAATGGAAAAGAAGTTCTGTGAGGGTATAGCACAAGGAAAAGGTAAAAGAACCAGTGCTGTTGACGCAGGTTACTCTGAAACTTCTGCTCATGTACAAGCCGCAAGAAACTTAAAGAAAGATAAGATTATCCAGTACATCGATAGATTAAGGGTTGATGCGAGGCGCTTGACAGGTGAAAGCGTGTCTCAAGAGGTCGAAAAGCTAGATGTGGTGTACAAAGATGCTTGTAGCAAGAAACAATATTCCGCCGCGGTCAATGCGATAAGGTTGAAGGCCCAACTGTTAGGGTTTTTGATTGAGAAGAAAGAAGTACAACATAGTACACTTGACGCAATGAACGATGATGAGATGTCAACATACCTAGACAAGATAGAGAAAGACCACAACATACAATAATATAATATAACACACAACATACAATAACACGCCGCCGCAGTCATTGACTTGATTGACTTGACTTGTGGTGCTTGTGCCTAGTTGATCAGCAAGGATCAAAGGATCAGTAGGGATCAAAGGCGCAAGATGGAGCAACGAGGATCAGGAGTATATATATCAACAACAATATAATTATATTCTTGTTTAATTGTGTATAAAAATATCTATACTGTACAGATATTAACTAAAACAGAAAGAAGAAATATATGACAAAGTTAGTAGAAAACAAAATACCTCTATCGTTTAGAGGAATAGCAGACAAAAAAGTTCTTTTTAGATTGTTCAATCCTAAAAGAAATAAATCTAAGTCTTTCAACATTTATGAAAAAGCTAGACTTAGTTCAACTATCAAACAAGCCTTCGATAATGAATATAGAAAAGTGGATATCGAGTACGATACAACCGCTAACCTTAGATTTAAAAAAGCTAATGTGTTAGTAGATGTGCCTCAGTATATCATTAAATCTAAAAAGAAGCTCTATGAGGAAATGCTTTCATCTAACAGAGAGTTTATGAAAGATAATAAAGTACCTCAAAGTATTATAAACAATCAAAAATACTTCGAGCAAATAGTATCAAGCTTATAATAATAAATTATGAGGGGGCGAAAAAATCGCCCCTTCGATTGACTTGACTTGATTGACTTGATCACCGTTGATCAAGGAGGAAAGAAAAAAGTATTGAGCAATAGGGATCAGAATATAATAAAAAAATTGTTAGAAAAAGCTCTAGACCTTCCGTAACTTAAAAATATATTAAAACGTTTTTTTTTTTTTAAAATAGATTATTAATTAATTTTATTAATTAAAAAGAAAGTTAGACTAATTATGATTTTATACTTTAAAGACTTATTATTAATTCTATTAGCTTTATTATTTATAATAGTTATTTATTAACTAATATGAAATTCTACTTATACTAGAATAATAAGAATAAAGAGAGAACGAAACGAGAACAAAATAGTTTCTACTTATACTAGAATTTAACGTTTTTTTATTTTACTTTAATTAAAAAATAATAGATAATTCTATTATCTTTTAAAAATAAAATCTTTTTATATTAAAAGAGTTTTTAAAAGAAATAGAAAGTAGAAAAAAAAGATGAAAAAAATAATCGAAAATAACGTAGAAAAAAAGATAGTAGAGAATAAAATTTCTTTATCTTTTAGAGAATACGCTAATAAAAAACTATTATTTAGATTAGTTAATAATAAGCGTAGTAAAAGTAAAAGTTACGATATTTACGAGAACGCTAAATTATCGACTAATATAGCGTTAGCGTTTAATAATAATTATCGTAAAATAGATATAGAATACGATACTACTAAAAATAATAGATTTAAAAAAGTAAATCTATTAATAGATTTAAATTCTTACTTAGATAAAAGTAAAAAGAATTTATATCTAGATTTATTAAATTCTAACGATACTTATATAAAAGAAAATAAAGTATCGAACGAGATTATCGAGAATAATAAATATTTTCGTAATTTAGTTAATAGTCTTTAAATCTAACTAAAAGAATTAAGCGTCTATATTAATTTATAGACGCTTTTTTTTTATCTTTTCTTTTCTAAATTTTCTTATTCTCTTTAATAATTAGCTAAAATAAAAACGTATTAAGTTTAACGATTTTTAATCGTATAAAGTTTAAAAACGAAATCTACTCTTTAGTAGAGAAAGAGAGAGATAGAGTGATGAATGGCTTAAATGTGTATAAATTTTTGTGTAAAAAAAAAATTTTTTTTATATAAGTTTATATAAAAGAACTAGGCGATATTCATTGGTAGGGAGACTTACTTGAATAGGGGTGATGGTGGGCAACTTTTTTGTTTCTATAGTATCTAAAACGAAATAAATAAACATATGACTATTTCGATTTTGCTTCCTACAAGAAAAAGGATATCTTTGCTTAAAAAATGTAGAGAATCATTATTAGATAATGCTTCTGATCCCTCAAAAATTCAACTACTTTATGGAGTAGATGATGATGATCAAGCTACAATAGATTTTTTAAAAGAAGATAAACATCCAGCTAGGTCTGTAATAAAATTTCCAAGACAAGGATATGAGAACTTACATTTATATAATAATGCTCTAGGAGCCTATGCTCAAGGTAACTGGATAATGTTCTTTAATGACGATGCAATTATGGAAACTAAAAATTGGGATTTAGAAATCGGTAAGTTTGATGGACAATTCAAGCTTCTTAAAGTAAAAGAACAAACAGGACATCCTTATAGTATCTTTCCCATTATACCTTATGATTGGTTTAGATGTTTAGATCACATAAGTCTCCATGGTCAAAATGATGCATGGGTCTCTGAGGTTGCTTACATGTTAGATATAATGCAAGACGTTGATATAAAAGTTTTTCACGATAGAGCAGATATTACTGGTAACAATAATGACGAAGTCTTTAAAGAAAGAACTTATAAAGAAGGGAACCCTGATCAAGAAGGTGATCTTCATCATCAAAAAATGGTAAATGCCAGATTTGCGGACGCAAGTAAGTTATCTTGGTTCCTTGATAAAATTGGACAATCTTCTTTACATTGGAAAAAAATTACTAAAAAAGAGATTAAACCATTTATTAAATTAGAAGAAAAATTTTTAGAGTATCAAAAAGCGGGTGCGATAGGAGCCGGAAAACAAAATGCAAAAATCCCAGATCAAGGAAAAGTTAAAGTCAGCTATTCAGATATACAAAAAGACTAAAGATCCAAGAGCTTCAGAAGTCATTGAACATTTAACTAAGATACTATCAACTTCTAAATCGAGAGATAGTTTGTTAGATTATGCAAAGCATGTATATCCTGGATACAAGGATCCCGCACATATAAAATTAATTGCAAAAAATTTAGAGCTTCTAGAAAAAGGAGAGATAAATAGATTAGCAGTCTTTATGCCACCAAGGCATGGAAAGTCTATGCTCTGTTCAGAGTTCTTTCCAGCATGGTATCTAGGAAATAATCCTAAAGAGTTTGTAATTCAATCTACTTATGCTCAGGAACTTGCTGATGACTTTGGTCGTAAAGTTCGTAATCAGATAGCTTCTCCAGATTTTAATAGTGTCTTTCCACAAGTTGGCTTGCGTGCTGATTCAAGTTCAGCTAAACGATTTCACACTATGCAAGGTGGAACTTATTCTGCTGTCGGCGCCGGTGGAGCGATTACAGGTAGAGGTGCTCATCTACTTATTATCGATGATCCTATAAAGGGTAGAGAAGATGCTGAGTCCGAGACACAAAGAAGAAATTTAGTAGAATGGTATAAGTCAGTCGCTTACACTAGACTTCAACCCGGTGGAAAAATTATAATTATTCAAACACGATGGCATCAAGATGATTTAGCAGGCCACATTTTAGCAGAGAGTAAAGAAGATTGGAAAGTTTTAGACCTTCCTGCTATCGATGATAAAGGTAACGCTTTATGGCCAGAAGCTTATTCTAAAAAAGATTTAGAAAAAATTAAAGATACAGTCGGTCAACGTGTATGGCAAGCTCTTTATCAACAGCAGCCAAGTAATGATGAAGGATCCATTATCAAAAGAGAGTGGTGGAATATTTATGATGGAGAAAAAATCCCTTCGTTATCTTATGTACTTCAATCTTATGATACTGCCTTCTCTACAAAAAGTTCTGCTGACTTTTCAGCTTGCACTACTTGGGGAGTATTCAATGCTCGTGATGAAAATAATGTACCTTACGCTGCAGCAATATTATTAGACGCATGGAAAGAAAGATTAGAGTATCCTGATTTAAGAAAGAGAGCACAAGAGAGTTTCGAAGAATGGAAACCCGATCAAGTACTGATTGAGCAACGAGCCTCTGGTCAATCTCTTATACAAGATATGAGAAGATCAGGAGTTCCTGTAGTTACATTTAATCCAGATAGAGATAAAGTTTCAAGAACTCATGCTATTGCTCCCATGTTCGAAGGTGGGTTAGTCTTTACAATGGACGAAGATTGGACTAAAAGTGTATTAGATGAATCGGGATCTTTCCCTTATGGAAAGCATGATGACATACACGATACTTGCGTTCAAGCTTTAATGCGTATTCGTGATGGCTTTTTAGTAACACACCCCGATGATCCTGACGATGAAGATTATGAACAAACAAAATATACAAAAAAAGACAAACATTATTACTCTTAATCGGTATAGACCTTTTAAAGATAGGCCACCTACTTCTAAAGAAGTAGAACAAAAACAAGATGATGAAGTAGTTTTAGGTTTAAATGATGCATGTCTCCAGATTATGGAGAAGATGGATCTAAAAGGATATGCTTTATTAGCCTGGGACGAGAAGGGAGTACCTTGTATTTCATGGTCTTGTAATCATAATAAATCGCCTATTAGCGAAATGTTACTTCCGACCTTTACACAGTCATGTTTTCAGAGTATATTAAATAAAAAATTAAGCACAACGGAGGATTTAAAAGATGAGTAACCCATTTACAAGACAAAGTATTAGTAATCATAACACTAAAAACTATTCAGTTGAAGATGTTAAAAAATCTAATGCAAGATTTTATGAAAAAAATCCTGGAGCTATCGAGCCTGCAGCTATGATTAAAAAAGCTATGCAGAATCCTAACGATGAAGTAGTACTAGAACAAACAAGAAAAGAAAATGAAATGGAAAATTTCATTGGAAAACTAAATATAACTGGGAGTATATATTAATGACTAAAACACAAATGACAACTAGAACAGCTGTTCAATATAATTCAAGTGGAGCTGCCGCAGGTTTTACACCTCAAGCACATCCACCACATCAAGATCCATCTGCTGCAAATACTATTCAAGATAAAACTAAAGGCAACTCTAGTTTTCATTCTGATAATGCTGCTTTTATAAAAAAAATTAAAAGAGGTTAATTATGGCTTACATTACTAAAAAAGGTGACAAACCTAACATGAGAGATGTAGCTGGTGAAGAAAGCAATCCAGGAAAAAGAGGAAACCCTGGTGTAATGACTCCCGTATCTGATAAAGATATAGATATAATTAAAGGTGATAAGTCTGAATCAGGTTCTAACTCTTATGCTAAAGCTACTCAAGCAGCAATTACAAAATTAAAAGGTGTTAAACTTACTCCCGTATCTGATAAAGATATAAAAATATTAAAAAAGACAGCTAAGGATTAATTATGTCAAGAAATAATGGTGAAGATTTCGTAGCAACTAAAGCTGAAAGTACTTTTGACGATGAAGGTAATACTATAACAGCTAATGCTAATGTATCTAGTAGTTATTCAGGTGGATTATTGTACAAAGGTAAAATTAAAAATTATACATCTGCTGGAGAAATTACAAAAAAGAATGAAGCAAAAATTATTCAACTAAAGCCTAAAGATAAAGAGTAATGGCTAAGCAGAAGTTCACACACTTCGTGCCAAGAGATCAGCCTAAGAAAAGACCAGGCGTTCACAAGAAATCTCAAAACAAATCTGAGAAGATACAAAAATCTCAACGAAGATATAAAGGACAAGGTAGATAGTATGGAAGAATTTGTATGCGCTGATGGAAGAATGTCTGTTAACGGTGTCTGTTATATAGCTAAAACACCGGATCAAGGTAATGATAATAATACTATACTTCCTCCACCACCATCTTCTAAAAATAAATTTGAATGGGACTTTGATAAAGTTGGAGATACTGTAGGAAATTTTAACGATACTCTTACAGAGAATTTAACTTCTTTTAATTCTTATGTTTCTGAAAAACTTGGAGTAAAAAATATAGCTAAGAATGCTGCTATAGGATTAGCTCTAGGACCTTATGCAATTCCTCTTGCAATAGGTAAAAGTATGTTTAGTCAATTTCAAACAAATAAAAATACTCAAAACTATACTGATACAGATCCTCAAGGTAATATGGTAACTTATGATATGATGACTTATAATAATCCTACAGAAAGCCAACCAGGTTTTGGTACTACTCCTCAAGGAAATTATACAAATCAATTTGACGGAGGGGATCCAGGTCAAAGTAATAATGCAAGAGGCGGAACTTTTGGTGATTCAGTAAATGACAACAGTAGTTTCAGTGATTATTCATAATGGCTAGAACTAAAAGAAGTATTAAAACTTCAGTAAAGTCTGGTAACTTTAGATCAACTAAGTCAGGAGCTGGTATGACTTCTAAAGGTGTAAAAGCTTATAGACGAGCTAACCCAGGTTCTAAATTAAAAACTGCAGTTACTGGTAAAGTAAAACCTGGAAGTAAAGCAGCTAAACGTAGAAAAAGTTATTGCGCAAGATCATTAGGCCAATTAAAAAGAAGCTCTGCTAAAACAAGGAATGATCCTAACTCTAGAATCAGACAAGCTAGAAGAAGATGGAAGTGTTAATTGTCATATCTTAATGCAAACATACCAGCAACATATGCACAAATTAGAAGGGAGTATTTATATGATTGTAAAAAACATCACGGCGAAGTTGAAGATTGTATTATCTTTGGTATTACAAGTATGGGTGGACGTGCAATATTATGGCATGCTCTTATGGAGAACGGTGCAATATTCTATCGCTTGCCTATTAGTGCATTTATTCAACGTGGCTTTAAAGCAGAAGAAGTACCAATCAGACGACTTGATGAACTTGAGCTTTGGAATTCTTTTAGTTATTATCCTACTGTTACTAGCTGGTCTATTTTAACAGCTTCTTCAGGAAAGTATATTGGTAAAGATAAAAAGTGGCATCATGGAAAATATTTATTTACTATTGATTGGGCTCACCCTGAAAGTAATATATTAGATACTGATCACTCTGAAATTCCACATGAACATAAGTGCGCACATGTTATTGCGTTAGATGATGGCAACTATGCAGCACAGCCTAATAATAGATGTATATGGGATTTACCTTCATTTACTGTTAAAAATAATATTCCAGATTGGAAAGTACAAACAAATGAATGGAATGTAGAAGATACGGGAGCTTGGAAAACCGAAGATACTGATAATTTCTTCTACGAAATCGAAGAAAAGAAATAGAACTATTATAGTTTTTGTTATATAATGTTTTCCTAAAAAAATAATTAATATGGAGTGTGTTAGTATGAATTATTATTTTACAGGTATGTTAGTAATAGCTTTTATTATATTAACCGCAATTGTAGCACCTTTATGAACAGAAAAACTAATACAATGCTAATAGGTTTATTGGGTACAATCCTTATGGGATTAGCTACTTGGACATTGGTCACACTTATAGAACTTCAATTAACAGTAACCATGATCCAAACTGACTTAATGTCTATTGACAAGCAATTTGGAAGGGTTTACAATTTTATTGATTCCGTTAGAGGTAAATAAAAGACTTTCATTATCAATATTTTTGTTTTATATCTCTAAATAGGAAAGTATGGTATGAACCAGGAGGTAATATGTTATTATGAAAACTATGAAAAAAGGATATCACAAAACTAAAAGTGGTAAAGTTGCTAAAAAAGGTTTGTATTATAATATGAACAAAAGAAAAAAAGCAGGTACAAGCAGATCCGGGAAAGGAACTGTTTCGTCTAAAGCTTTAAAAGCCTCTGCTAAAACAGCTCAAAGTTAAATAATGGAAGTTGAACTAGATAAAAAAAAATTACAATTCACCAATGATGAGGGTGAAAAAGTTAATGTTGATGTAGATCAAGATCAAACTGAAAAAGATGAAGAAGTTTTTGAAAGTAATCACTATTCTAATCTAGCAGAGGAATTAGATGAAACAGAAGTTGGTCTTTTAGGTAAAGAATTAACTAGAGCTTATGAAGATGATAAAAGCTCTAGAAAAAATTGGGAAGATCAATACTCTAAAGGTTTAAGAATGTTAGGAGTAATTGTCGAAGATAGACAAGATCCTTTCCCGGGAGCTTCTGGTGTTCATCACCCTTTACTCGCTGAAGCAGCAACACAGTTTCAAGCGAGAGCTATTGCAGAAATGTTTCCAGCTGGCGGTCCTGTTAAAACTCAAATCATTGGAAAAGTTACTGATAAAAAATTAGAACAAGCTCAAAGAGTTCAAGACTTTATGAACTTTCAAGTTACTCAAGAAATTCCAGATTACTTTAATGAACTAGATCAAATGTTATTTTATTTAGCTCTTGCAGGAAGTGCTTTTAAAAAAGTTTATTTTGATAATACGTTAGATAGAATTTGTTCTAAATTTGTACCAGCAGAAGATTTTGTAATTTCTATGGAAAATACAGATTTAGAAACTGCTGAAAGATATACACAGATAATGAAATTAACAAGAAACGATATTAGAAAATATCAAATATCAGGTGTCTACAGAGATATACCTTTAACTAAATCAGAAGCTGGTGGATCAGGAAGTAATAATGATGGAGATATGGTTGAACAAACTTTACAACGATTAGAAGGAATGTCTCCTAGTATGGCAGATAAAATTCATACTATATTAGAAGTTCATACTAATTTAGATTTAGGTGAAGACAAAAATGAATTAGCTTTACCTTATATTGTTACAATAGATTATGAATCACAACAAGTTTTATCAATTAGAAGAAATTGGAAAGAAGAAGATACATTAAGAAGAAAAAGAACTTATTTTATACATTATAAATATCTTCCTGGTTTAGGCTTCTATGGCTTTGGCCTTATTCAAATGATCGGCGGACTACAACACGCTAGCACGGGTGCTCTTAGAGCACTACTTGATTCAGCTGCCTTTGCTAACCTCAATGGAGGCTTTAGAGCTAAAGGAGCAAGAATTGAAGGAGGAGACATTACTGTTTCTCCTGGTGAATGGGTTGAAGTTGAAGCTTATGGTGATGATCTTAGAAAAAGTTTTATCCCTCTTCCTTTTAAGGAACCTTCACCGACATTACTTCAATTACTTGGAGTATTAACTGAATCAGGAAGACGTTTTGCTTCTATTGCAGATGCGATGATTGGTGATTCAGCTGGATCAGGTCCTGTTGGAACAACTGTTGCTTTAATAGAACAAGGATCAAAAGTATTTTCTGCTATTCATAAAAGAATACACCAAGCTCAAGGTAGAGAATTTAAATTAATCTATGAATTAAATGGAGAATATTTAGATGATGAATATTCATTTGAAGTAATAGGTGGAAGTCAAAAAATTAGAAGAAAAGATTTTACAAAAGCTATTAGTGTAGTTCCCGTATCTGATCCTAATATATTTTCTCAAGCTCAAAGAATAGCTTTAGCTCAAACTGGTTTACAATTAGCACAAGCTTCTCCTGATATAGTAGATGTTAAAGAAGCTACAAAAAGATTTTTACAAGCTCTTAATATACCTGATTATATGGATTTAATGATTGAAGATCAAGATACACCTAGACGTGATCCAGTATCAGAGAACATGGCTATACTGAATACTAAACCTATTCAAGTATTTGAAGATCAAGATCATCAAGCTCATATGCAAGTTCACTCTCAGTTTATGAATGATCCTAGATTTGGTGGAAACCCTGAAGCTAAAGAAAGATTATATCCAGCAATGTTAGCTCATATGGGTCAACACATGGCTTTCTTATATCAACAACAAATGCAAGCTTCTGTACCTGAAGGTAATCCTGTTTCTTCTGGAGATTTTAATAGAGAATTAAATGATGAGCCATCACAAGAGATAAGTATAGAAGAAGAAAATAGAATAGCAGCTGCAGCAGCACAAGCTGCACAACAATTAATGGGATCTATGCCACCTTCTCCTGAAGAACAAAAAGCTTCTATGGAAGCACAAAAAGATCAAGCTCAACTTCAATTAAAAGCAGAAGAATTAAATATTAGAAAAGCTAGATTTATGGAAGGTGTTAAACAAAGTGAAAAACAAAATGCTAGAAAAGACACTGAGACAAAAGCTAAAGTAGTAGAGATTGCCAGTAAAGTTGCAAGGGAAGATAATAAGAGAGATTAATGAGAGACAATAAAGTATTAATTAATTTTCAAAAAAGTCTTGAAAAAAAACATAAAGAAATGACTTTATTTAAAAATCTTAAAAAAGAAGTTGAAACTGGAGCTAATGGAACTCAATCTTATGTAATAAAAAAAGGTATTAACAAAGATAAACTAGCAACGAAAGATATTGATGGCAGTTAGATCAGAAGAAATTAGACAAGCTAAAAAGTTTTTAGAAAATAAAAAAATCTCTATTAAAAAAGTTAAACCTAGAATGTTTGCTCAAGCTTCTGACGATTTAGGTCATAGCTTTGATGAACTATATAACAAACTACAGAAAGATGTAAATGGAACAGCTGATTCAAGCGATCAAGAAAAATATTAAAAATCACAAACAAGAACTATCACAAAATTTATTAGGTAAAGGTGTAGAAAATATATCTGAATTCAAACGTGTCTATGGATATGCGCAGGGTTTAGATAAAGCATTTCAAATAATAAATGAAACAATTGAAAAATATAAAAAAGGAGATATAGAAGATGAATAGTAATGAAGCATGGGCAACAGATAATGAAATCCCAACACCTAAAAAATTACCACAACCAGTAGGATATAGAATATTAATTAGACCTAGAGGAGCAGTAGTAAAAACTAAAGGTGGAATAATTTTATCAGATTCTTCACAAGATAATCAAGCTTACTTAAATAGTGTAGGACAAGTTATTGCTATGGGACCAGAATGTTATAGTGATAGAAAAAATCCTTGGTGTAAAGTAGGAGATTGGGTTATTTTTGGTAGATATGCAGGAGCAAGAGTTTCTGTACAAAAAGTAAAAATGGTGCTATTAAATGATGATGAGATTATTGCAACTTTGGAAAGTCCAGAAGTAGTAACTCAACAACTGTAACATACATTAACTTAGGTTAATGCCAACATAGGAGAAACTATGATAGAAGATGAGAAAAATAAGAATGAAGAATTAGAAGTTAATCTTGAAGAAGTTGAAACAGAGAAAGAGGTCAATGTACCTTTAAATCCGTTAGAGAAACTTCAACAACAACAAGAAGAACCTTCTAAAGATGAAGATAAATCTTTTGAGAACGAAAGAGAAGTTAAACTTGAAAAAGCTCCAGCTTATTCAGATGATATGCCTTACTCTGTTAAAGTTCGTAAAAGAATCCAAAAAGAAGTAGCTAAAAGAGCAGAAGCTGAACAAAGAAATGTTGATTTAGAAGAAAAATTAGCAACAATGGAAAAAAGAACTTATGATATAGCTAGTAAATCACTAGGTAATCAACTTTCTAATGTTTCTACTGAACTTAAATCAGCAATTGAAGAAGGTAATACTGAAAAACAAGTAAAATTGTATGAAAGTATGGCAGAAATTCGTAGTCAAATGACTAAAACAGAAGATTATGCTGCAAGAGTACCTGAAAAAACTGTAAAAGCTGAAAGAAAAGCTCCACCTTTAGCCACCGATTGGGTAAAAGAAAATTCAACATGGTTTAATAAACCTGGTTATAGAAAAGAAACAGCTATGGCTTATGGAATTGATGCTGAATTAACAGAAGAAGGTTGGGATGTGCACGATCCTGGATATTATGATGAGATGAGTAAAAGACTAAAATCAAGTGGTCTTTCTTATTTTAATAAATCAGAAGAAAACACTTCCAAAGCTGAGGAAAATGTAGTACAAAAAAACAATAGAGTGCAATCTCCTGTTGCTGGAGTTTCTCGTAAAAAAGGAACAACTGGTAATAGAGTTAAACTCACCTCTGACGATTTATCAACTGCTAAAACTTTTGGTATAGACATCAGCGATGAAGTGGCACTAAAACGATTTGCTAAAGAAGTAAAAAGCTTTAGCGACACAGGACAATAGAAAGGAGCCTGACATTATGAACAAAGATAATAAAATAAACAATGAAACTAGAGTAGAAAAATCTACAATGGTTTCAAAATGGCGACCGAGTAACTTATTAGAAGCGCCTGAACCAAGACCTGGTTTCGCTCAGAGATGGGTAGCAACTATGGTGTTAGGACAGGAAACGCCTACGAATGTAGCTAAACGGTTGAGAGAAGGTTGGCAGCCTCGAGACATTAAAAGTGTCAAAGATGGTCAACATTTTCCAACGATAGAACATGGCAAATTCGCTGGGCATATTGGAATAGAAGGAATGGTACTTTGTGAAATGCCTGAAGAAATGGTTAATCAAAGAAATGATTACTATGCTCAAATGACTAACAATTTAATGCAGTCAGTTGAACAGGACATGAACAGAGCTGAAACACCAGGCCAACCTATCCAAAGGTCTTTTAAATCTAGAGTTAGTTCGGACGGCAATTAACAACTAACAAAGGTAAATAAAAATGGCGAATGTAGATGCACCAAATGGTTTCGTACCATTGAGACATTTAACAGGCGGTGTTATTAGAGCTAATGAATATGCAATTGCAAATGGCTATGCAGCCAATCTTGCAAGTGGAGACCTCGTTACTTTAACTACCGATGGAACAATTATAAGAGGCACAGCGGGCGGTACAGCTCTCGGTGTTTTTTATGGTGTTGAGTACATCGATAATGACACTGGTGATGTTAAATTCAAAAAAGTTTGGAACAATGCACAAACAGCAAAATCGGGTGAACCGATTAAAGCTTATGTGTATGATGATCCAAATATCACTTACGCAGTCCAAACTAACGGCGTATTCGCAACAGCAAATGTTGGTGAATTAGCTAATGTTACAATTGGAACGTACAACTCAACCTATGGACATTCAACTGATGAATTAGATATCGCAACTCTTGCAACGACTGCAAAAGTTTTGAGAATACTAAGATTAATTGATTATCCAAATAACGCAGCAGGCGCTGACGCATCAGTAGAAGTAGTAATAAATCTATCTCTATATGGTACTCGTCAGGCTGGTGTTTAACCTTAACAATAGGAGTTAAAAAATGGCTTTAAACAGAGCACTTTTTACCAAACAGCTCAATCTAGGTTTAAACACCGTGTTTGGTATGGAATATGATAGATATCCTGAGCAATGGAGATCATTATATTCTACAGAGCAATCAATGAAAGCATTCGAAGAAGATGTACAAATGATCGGATTCGGTGCTGCACCAACTAAAGCAGAAGGTGCCATGATCAATTATGATTCTGGCAGAGAAGGCTTTGTCTCAAGATATGTGCATGAAACTGTCGCTTTAGCTTTTGCGATTACAGAAGAAGCTGAAGAAGATGGCTTGTACGGTTCTCTAGGCGCTAAATACGCAAGAGCACTAGCAAGATCAATGCAACAAACTAAAGAGATCAAAGGTGCAAATATCTTTAATAATGCAACTACTACTTCAACTGGAGGAGACGGCGTAGCTTTAATGAACGGCTCTCACCCACTTGGTGGCGGTGGTACTGCATCTAACATCCTAGGCACACCTGCGGATTTATCTGAAACGTCTTTAGAGACACTTTTAGTTCAAATCTCAACTGCTGTAGATGATAGAAGCATACCTGTTGCGTTATCAGGAAGAAAACTTGCAGTTCCACCTCAATTGGTGTTCGTTGCAGAAAGAATTATCAAGTCTAATTTAAGACCTGGTACTGCTGACAATGATATCAATGCAATGAGAAATATGGGTATGATACCTGAAGGTGTAGTAGTAAATCAAAGATTTACTAACCCTGATCAGTATTTTATCCTAACTGATTGCCCAGATGGAATGAAACACTTCGTTAGATCACCAATCAAAAAAGCTGTTGAAGGCGATTTTGAAACTGGTAATTTAAGATACAAGTGCAGAGAAAGATACAGCTTCGGTTTTACAGACTGGAGAGGTGTATACGGATCTGAAGGCGTAGCATAATAATAAACAATTACTAGGCGTAGCAATACGCCTAGTAATTTTAAACTAACCCAAACGACTGCGAAAGCAGACTATTATAAGGAGATAGACTATGGGAACTACTACATTTTCTGGCCCAATTAAGGCTGGAACAATTAAAGAAACAACTGGAACTACTTTAGGTTCAGATGTAAAAAATACAGGACAAGTTGTAATGTCACAGCAATTTTCTATTGCTTTTGGACAAGAAGGTTCAGATGTTACTACAACTACTGTGATACCAGCAAATTCACAAATAATATCATTTGATATAAATGTTGAAACTGCTTTCAATGATACAGGTACTGATTTACTTGATATTGGAATTGTAGGTAATTCTGATCTTTATGTTAATGACGCAGTCATTTCAGCAATAGGTCCAGTTGCCTTAGGTGTAACAGGTTTATGTTCAACTTGGAAAGATGTTGGAACGAGTGATGTTAAAATAGCATTTATTTATAATGGAGCAAACCAAGACGCTTCAGCAGGTGCTTGTATAGTAACTATCACTTACGCACAAAATATTAATTTAAGTTAATAAATAATTCGAGGGCCTTCGGGCCCTCATTTAAAATATGTTTGAAAATTTTAAAAAAATAGGTGATGCTTTTAAATCATTTGGAGATAGTAATATTGACACTGATAGAGAAGAATTGGTAGATCCTTTAGATGAAAAAATAGCAGAACGTCTTAGAGAAAGAGATGATGAATTAGTTGATCTTTCCACTAAAGATGTTATGGAAAGAGAAAAAGAAGTTTTTGATGTTAAAAGAGAAAACAAAGAAGATGATTTAGATAAAAAATTAAAAAGTATAGAAAAAGTGATTGATACTTTTAGTGGAGGTGGAGAACAACTTTCGGTACCTAAAAATCCTTTAGATTCTAAAACTACTGATAACATTAATTTAAAACCAATAGATATGGGTAGTGTTCAAGCAAAAGAATTAATAAATAGTTACTTAAAACCTTCTGTCAATTCTGATAGAGTTGGGTTATTATATGAAAACTTACGAAAATTAAATTTAATTTAGGAGAAATAAATGGCAGGATCAGACATAAATGTTGTAAGTAAAAATAAAGCAGCATTATCTAATACAGCTTCAAATGTTGCCACTACAGTTACTATATTTGGAGGACCAATGAGATTAAAAGGTTTTATTATTGAACCTACTGATGTTCCTGGTGTTCTTACTTGGAAAGACGGTGGAACAGATGTATTTGATATTGAAACAGGTAATGCAGCTGCGGGTGCTTCAACAGTACAACTTAATTTACCAGCAGATGGTATAAAATTTAAAACAAGTATACAAGTTTCATCTACAGTTGCTGGAGCTAATGTAGCAACTATAAATGGTGTAACAGCATTTTTTGCATAATGGAGAAATATGGCTTTATCAGGAACTTCAACTTTTACTTTAACAGTAAATGATGTAATACAAGAAGCCTATGATAGAATAGGTGGTGATCCTATTTTAGGTTATGATGTAAGGTCAGCTAGACGTAGTATGAATATTATGTTTAGTGATTGGGCTAACAGAGGTTATAACCAATGGACTGTAGAATATAAAACTTTAGCTATTACTACAGGAACTATTCAATATACTTTAGATTATGATACAGTAGATATCATAAATGCAAACATTCAAACAAGTGATGGAAATGAATATGCAATGACAGCACTAGGTCTTAATGACTATGCAGCAATTTCAAATAAAACTACTCAAGCTAGACCTACACAATATTATTTACAAAGATTAAGTACTCCTGTACTTAAAATTTATCCAGCTCCTGATACTAATTATACTCTTACTTATTATCGTATGAGAAAAATAGAAGATATTACAGCTTCTACAGTCAGTGGAATAGAACAAAACATTGATGTTCCATTTAGAGCTTTCGAATGTATGTGCGCAGGACTTGCTTATTATCTTTCTAAAAAAAGAACAGGTGTAACTCCTCAAACTCAACAAATATTAAAAGTAGATTATGAAGAAGCTTATCAAAGATTAATAGCTGGTGATGATACTCCATCTACTAGAATTATACCAGCAACAGGCAACAGCTTTTATTCGTAATGGCTAGAGTTCCAGCAAGTACTAGACCTCATAGAGCACCTTCAGCAAAATTTGCAGGTGGTAGACACGCTTTAGCAATATCTGATAGATCAGGTATGGCATTTCCTTATCAAGAAATGGTATTTGAATGGACTGGTATGTTTGTTCATACTTCAGAGTGGGAACCTAAACAACCTCAATTAGATTTAACTTATTTTACTGATGCACAAACTTTACAAAATGCTAGACCTCAAGCGAGTATAAGTGCAACAGAGGCTGCAAGAACTGGTGGAGGATTACCAGGATCTCAAACAGGTGGTGTTCCTAATCAAGTAACTGTTTTACCAGGATTTGAAAATACATCAGGACAATCTGTTTATGTTGGAGTTGCAACTATTCCAACTTCTTGGTATACTAACAACACAAATTTGTTACAGATAGGATTAGGAAGTGTTACTGTTGTAACATGATAAAAAATAAAAAATTAAAAGTAATGATTGGAACACCTTGTTATGGTGGTCAATTAACAGAAGCTTATCTACATGGAATAATGGATTTAACGAGAGTAGCTTCTCAAAATAATTTTCAAGTTCAATTGAATACTATTGGTAATGAAAGTTTAATCACAAGAGCTAGAAATACTATTGTCAGTCAGTTTTTAGATATGGATAAAGAAGATGATAGTCTTACTCATTTAATGTTTATTGATGCTGATATAGGATTTAGAGGAGAAGCTGTAAGACGTGTTTTAGAATCAGGTTATGATATAGCTTGTGGAATATATCCTAGAAAAGCTATTGAATGGGATAAAATTCCTGACTTAATTAAAACAAGTGATAAAAATTTAGAACAAAGAGCTTTAGGTTATAATTTAAATTTTGCAGATCCTAATAAAATTGAATTAACTGGTGGTTTTACTGAAGTAATGGATGCTGCAACAGGTTTTATGTGTATTAAAAAAGAAGTTTTTTATCAGATGAAAGAAGCTTATTCTAATCTTAAATATACTAGCGATCAAATAGTTAATGGAAAAAGATATGGTAGTGACAATTGTTATGCATTTTTTGACTGTATTATTGATGAAAAAAGTAATAGATATCTATCAGAGGATTATGCTTTTTGTAGATTATGGCAAAAAATAGGTGGTAAGATACATGCTGATCTTCAAAGTCCTTTAACGCACTATGGAACTTATCCATTTGCAGGACACGTTTGGACTAAATTTAAAGTTGATGAGGTAATTAAAGATGGCAATGACATACGACAGTCTAAAGACTGATATACAAACATGGGCTGAAAATACAGGAACTGATTTTACTAATCAATTAGATACTTTTATAGATAATACTTTTGATTCTTTATCAAGAGATATAGACCCTATTGGATTTAATGAAAACGTAACTACTACAGCAGTAGCTGGAGATAGATTTGTAAATCTTCCTACTTCTATCGAGCCTATGTTATTTAATTATTTAACTATTACAGTAGGCTCTAATGTAAGTTATTTAGAATTAAAAACTTTAGCTTTTTGTCAAGAATATTGGCCTGATTCTTCTCTTCAAAGTCAACCTAAATATTTTTCTAATTTTGATGATGATCGAGTATATTTAGCACCTACTCCAGATCAAGCTTATACTTTAAAACTAGGATATCAAGGAAAAATTAACCCATTATCTAATACTAATACTACCAACTGGTATACTGAAAATATTTCAGATGTTTTATTATTTGGTTGTTTAGCTCAAGCAAATCTCTTTACAAAGAACATAGAAGATTATACTATATATACAAATTTGTATAATACAAGAGTTGCTACTGTTAACAATGAAGCCCGTAGAAGAAGAAGAACAGACTTTAAGTTTCCAGGTAGCCCTGTTGGTACAAACACATTAACTGGAGGACAATAATATGGCAATAACACAAGCGATTTGCACAGTATTTAAACAAGACTTGATGTCGCCTGGTGGAAACCTTGCTGCTCAAACTCTTAAATGTGCACTATATACTAATGCGGCAACTTTAGATGCAACAACGTCTGTTTATATAACAGGTGCTGAAGTATCTGGTGGTAACTACACTGCTGGTGGAAACACATTAACTAATGTAGCTATCTCTGTAGACGGAACTACTGCAATTTTTGATGCAGACAATGTTACATTTCCAAATGCAACTATATCTGCTCAGGCTGCTTTACTGTACAATAATTCTAGTGCTAATGCTGCGATTGCAGTTTTAGATTTTGGAGGAGTTAAAACTTCTACAAATGGAACTTTTGAATTACAGTTTCCAACTGCTAACGCATCTGCTGGCTTAATCAGAATAGCATAAGGAGAAACTCCTTATGGCTACTGTTGGTTGGGGTAGAGATGGATGGAACACAGGCGCATGGGGTACATCACCTGACGCAATAGCTGTCATTACAGGAATATCATCATCAACATCTGTTGGTAATGTATTTGCTGCTGCGCCTTCTTTAACAATAATTTCAGGACAAGCTTTAAATAGTGACGTTAGTACTGGAGTTCTTGCGGTAGTTTCTGTTTATCAAACTACTACTGGTCAACAAATTACATCATCAATTAACAGTGTATCTACAGGAGAAGGTAGAGAAGTTACTATTACTGGACTTCAACAATTAGAACTTGAACTTAATTTTGGTAACGGTTGGGGAAGAGAAGAATGGGGTAGTGGAGCTTGGGGTACAGCATTAGGAGAAGTTGTTACTGGAGATGGAAATATATTTATTGAAGATGGTCAATCAGTAACCGCTTTCGTATCTAATGTTGCAAACATTATAGGTAATGCTGCAATATCAGTTACAGGTGAAGGTGCAGTTATTTCTTTAAGTGACTTTATTATTTCATCTAATAACTTTCTTTCTACTACAGGTCAACAAACTAACACAAGTATAGGAACTTACACAATAGCGGCAGGTGGAGCTATAACAGTAGTAGTTCCTGAATTTACTTTGAATACTACTTTAGGAAATACGATTGCTGCTATTGCTGTTAATGTTGCTGTTAATAGTCAAATTTTAAATATCTCAACAGGAGATTTTATACTTAGTACAGATCAAATACTTCCTATTACTGGAAGTAGTGCTAATGCTAATGTAAGTTCAATAACTATAAAAGCAGAAGGTTTTCATAAAGTAACAGGTCAAGAGATGACTATAACTTTAAATGATATTATACTTGATACTAATAACTTTATTCTTCAAACAGGTCAAGAAATGACTGTTACACCGGTAGATTTAAGATTTTGGGATCCAATTATTGATGATAATACTGAAACTTGGACTAATATTTAGTGTACAAATGAATACAAATATGTATTATTTACAAATATAAATTTATAAAATATAACAAATTATGTCAACTTATTCTTCAGATTTAAAATTAGAACTAATTGCAACTGGCGATGCTTCTGGTACTTGGGGTTCTGATACTAATAATAACTTAAATTTAATTCAACAGTCTGTTGCCGGTTATCAAGCGATTGATGTTGCAGGTGCTGATGTAACTTTAGCAATGACTAATAAAACTATTTCTAATGCAAGAAATATGACATTAGAATTTACTGGAACTTTAGCAGCAAATAGAACTGTAAATTTTCCCGCAAGTTTAGAAAAAGTATTTAATGTAATTGATTCAACTAATCACGCTGGTTATACTTTAACTTTTAAAGTTACAAGTGCAGCAGGTTTTTTATTATGTGAAGGCAATAGTTATTTTTGTCATTCTAATGGAACTAATATTATTAAAGATTTAGAATTTAAAAAATGGAGAGCTATTACTGCAGCAGAAACAATTCAAGCAGGAGCTAAAATTTTAGCAAATACAAATGGTGGAGCTTTTACAATAACTTTACCAGCTAGTCCTGTTATAGGTGATGAAGTACATTTTGTAGACCAAAGTTATGATTTCAACACTAACGCATTGACTGTTGGTAGAAATTCTTCTAATATAGCTAATGGAGCAGCGGATCTTGTAGTTAATACACAAGGTGCAGCTTTTGGATTAGTATATTCTGGAGACGCTACAACAGGATGGACATACACGGAGAAATAATATGGCAAATTACGAAGCAACTAAATATGATTTTGATGGAGCAAACCTTACAGGTATAGAAGGTATTCCAACAGCAACTATTGTTCCATGGTCTTCAGCATCAGTTCCCTCTGGATTTTTAGAATGTGATGGTGTAGCAGTTTCAAGAACAACTTATTCAGCATTATTTGCAATTATAAGTACTACTTACGGTGCAGGAGATGGATCCACTACTTTTAATACACCTGATTTACAAGACAATACACCAGTAGGAAAATCTGGAACTAAAGCTTTAGCATCAACGGGTGGAGCAAATACTGCACCCGTTACTGCTTCAGGAAACGTAGGTGGTTCAACAGCAAATGCTACTTTATCAACACCTCAACTTGCATCACACTCACACTCTATTAGTGGGCAACCACCTGCTTCTTTTGGTAGCAGCCCTAGAATATCAGCCCAAACAAATAATGGACCTACTATTAATCAAAACACAAGTAGTTCAGGGTCAGGTGGTGGTCACTCTCATAATATGAGTGCTACTTTTTCTGGAAACACAGCAAACCCATCTGTATTACAACCTTATTTAACTTTAATTTATATTATAAAAACTTAGGAGAAAAAATGGCAACTAACGCAAATTGGACAGTAGTATTTGAAGACAAATGCATTATTAAAAACCATGATGAAGGTGCTTCAGAAGGTATTGGATATGTTATTAATGATGATTCGTTCTGGTCTGATTCTAAATTCTCTAATATTTGGGCTATTCAACACGGTAGTTCAAATTCTTCTGACGAAGTAGAATATAGAGATACAACACCTCATTCATCATTTGCAGATGCAAACTTAGGAGACATTAATCAATTTAGCAATAAATGGGATTCAGCGCATTTAACTCAATTACAATTTGATTGGGATAATGACAATGTAGTAGATGAAGATGGTAATTCTACTGAAACTGAATCTGAAAAAATTACAAGATTAGGTGCAAGACCTACATCTTATTCATCATAAAATTTTAACCCATAATATTATTAAGTAACATCCAAGATGTTAAAATATATTTCTCTCCTTTTAAAGGAGGATTTCCTCTATGAAAATATGGAAAACCCGCAGGCCATATAACTATTCTACCTGTTTTAGGTTTTACTCTTTTTGAAAAATGTAGAAATTCTGTTTCTCCTCCTTCATTAATATCATTTAAATATACAGTCCAAGCAAAAGCTCTTGGAAGTGTTTCATATGTACTTCCTTGTTCTTGATGCCAAACATGGTAGCCTTCAGTTGGTTTAGTTTTTTGTATCTTTAACTGTGTAAAAAAATATTCTGTAGGGGTCTTATCAGATAACATATAATCAGCTCCAGTGTTAACAAGATAATGTTTAAAAGCAATATCAAAGTTAAAAACTGTTTGTTTAAATGAACTCCAATGAACATTTACATTTTTAGGGTGATAAAAAAATTGTTCATCTTTTGCTACATGCCAATCTACATTACATTGTCTTCTATTTAATGTTTCATTAAATTTAGAATAATCTTCGAAAACTTTTATAAGACCCTTGCATTCTTCAGGGGTTATATAATTGTCATAAACACCTATAAAATTTTCTATTTTTGCATTTTTATTTTTCATTTTTATTTCTCCTTTTATCATAAAATACATTTAATGTATATCTCATTGAACTTTCTCCTAAAGCTTGAAGATCGGTATGATGATTATTTAGACCGTCAAAAAAAATAGCTCTATTTACGACAAATCCAACATAGGTATTTAAGTTTTTATTGTGATAAAAACCAGTACCATTATAAACTAATTCTTTTCCTTTAAGGTAAGCTATAAAATTATAATCCTTGTCATCTACGTGTGCTAAAACTTTAGATTTATTATGTCTAACTGTAAATCTTGATTCTACATCTATAAGATTGATATTAGGAAAAAAATTTTTTTTAATTTTATCAAATAACCATTGGTTTGTTGTATTTTTTTTAAAGTCATGGATCATTCCAAAATGATTTCCTTTACCATAATGATCTTTTAAAGGGATATAAGGTATTCTTGTAAGATTATTTGTTAAAATATTTAATTCATCTTGTGAAAAAAAGTTGTCAATTATTTTTAATTCGAGTTTATTTTTTGTCATTTTTTCTATTTTTTCAATTATTTTTGTCATATTTTTCTTCCTGTTGTTTTAATATAATTATCATAAGCATGATTAGTATATTGACCATTTTTATTTACATAATGAAAGAATACTTGAGCCATACCCTCTCCTTTATATACTCCAGGTCTTCCATGTTTTTGTTCACAACCAGCATATAAAAGTGCATCACCTTCTTCTAATTCAAATGTTTCACCTTCTATAACTAAAGGCCAGTTATCATATTTTTTAATACAAGCAGTTACACTTATTTCACAAGCTGGTCTATCTCTATGTTGTTTTAAAGTTGCACCTAATACATAATATCTCCAATAAGCATAAGTTTGAAATAATTGTAGATTACTTTCTTTTTCTACTAAAGGTAATTTCGTATCTAAAAAACTTGTCATTAAAGGATCATTGTACCATGCGGGTGAAAATGATTGACTATCTAATTGATAGTCTTTATTTGAATCTAATTTGTTATGGCAATATTTATGAAGAATCTGTAATTCTTTTTTATCGAAAAAATTTTTTATTATTTTAGTTTTTATTGTAGTCATGCTCTATGTTTTTTCGTTCATTAACAATTCTTTCTATAATTTTGTATGCTGTAATAACTTCAGGTGTAACAGCAAATTCAGGGCTACAACATATAAATATTTTATCAAACTTTTTTTGTTTTATATAATTAATATTATGATCAAAAACAAATGATTTTAAATTTTTAAATTCCATTAATTCAAGATAACTAGAATGAGGGTTAGATATCCAAGTATAATTAATTTTGTTTTTGAATACATTAGATAAATGAAACAACCAATTTCCTTCGTTTAAAATATTTAAATTTTGATTATAATGAAAATCATGATGATGATCAATATTAATTAAATTGTACTCATCATAACCATGAGAAAACAAAGGATATATTTTTTCGTGTGAGTATGCAGTATGTATATCTTTATTATTATATATTATAGGTATAAGAAAACTTAAAAGTTCTTCTTGTTGTTTAGAATTTGTTATCCAATCACAATCAATAGATAATATATTAAGTGTTTTTTTGTTCATAAGTTTTATTGTAGCCATGCTACTATACTGTATCTTGTTCCTTTCGTAATAGGTTGAATACCATGAGGGTACATAAAATTACTTGGAAAAAATACAATTGAACCTTTTCCAAGTTTTAATCTTTTAATTTCTTTTTCTTTTTGATCAGTAAAAATTAAATCTCCCCCTTCATAATCATTATTTAAATTAATAATAACACTTAAAGCTCTAATAGAAGTAGTAAAATGATCTGTGTGTATTTCATATTTTCCCCCTGGTGAATATTTTAATAAATCTATTTGATTGATTTTAGAGCTCATCATCTTAGGAAATTTTATTTTATAATAAGTATAAAGTCTTTCTATTTCTTGTTTTATATAGTTCCAATAGAATAAATCTGTAGGTGTATTAAAAGTTAACTGATGACCTTTTACATTTCTTATATTTTTATCCAAACCTCCCATAACTTTTAAATTTTTTTTAGCTTTATGATTTATTAAAGGTATGATTTTATCTATAAACTCTGTGGAGACTACATTTTTTATCTCGACAATTGCTTCTAAATGATCCATTTTATCCTACTAAAATATTACATGTTATTCTTTGCCAATTATATGTTTCTGATTCAGGTGATTCCCCTTTATGGTATTCTTTAGAATCAAAAATAACAGCAGAGCCAGGTTTAAATTTAAATTCTTCTCCATCAATATAAAATGATCCTCTCCAATCTGGTTGCCAAATAGGAGTCATAAACAACAAAATTGATTTTAATTTTAAATTATCTTCATCATCAGCATGAAGCCAATGTTGTGTTTTTTTACCATGAGAAGTAGAATTAAACCACATTCTATTTAATTTAGTTGGAATACCTATATTTTTTTCTTCTAATAATTTATTAATTCTAAAAACTAAAGTTTGCCCCCACAAAAACAAAGGATAATTTTGAGGTTTTTCATTAATTTGTTTAACCACAAAAACAGGCCCACTTATATGTCCATCTTGGTCTGTAGACTGCCCATCTATTCTCCAATTTGGAGTTTTTATTATTTCTTTATACATATAAAATAATTCTTTTTTAGAAAATAAGTTATCTAGTACTACTGTTTTCATATCATTTTGTTTCTTTCATTATCTATATAATTACTATATAAGGCATTATATGCTATAAAATATAGTATATATTTTGTAATTTTACTGTATAATACAAAACTATGCCATTAACTCAATTAAACTTTCAACCTGGATTAGATACTGAGAATACTCCTACAGGAGCAGAAGGTAGGTGGATTGATGGAGATAAAATAAGATTTCGTAAAGGACTTCCTCAAAAAATAGGTGGCTGGACTAAATTTAGTCCAGAATATTATGTAGGAGTTGGAAGAGCTTTAGAACAATGGTATTCTTTAGACGGATCTCGTTATGAAGCTTTAGGAACTGATCGTAAAGTGTATGTATATCAAGGTGGAGATAATCAAGACATTACTCCTATAAGAGCAAACAATGCTCTTGTTAATGCTATTACTACAACATCAAGTAGCAATATTATAACTATCACGGATACAAGTCATGGAGCTATATTAGGTGATTTTGTCACACTAAGTAGTGTAAGTACTGACGTTGGTGGAATTCCTGCAGCCACACTAGATGCTGAATATGAAATTTTAAGTGTACCAACTATTAATACTTATACTGTTGAAAGTAGTGCAACAGCAACTTCTGCGGTAGGTCCTACTGCAAATTGCACAACTACTTATCAAATAAATGTAGGTCCATCTATTCAAACTTTTGGATACGGTTGGGGTGCTTCTACTTGGGGTGCTTCTACTTGGGGAACACCTAGAGCAACTTCTAGTGTAGTACTTGATGCACGGTTATGGTCTATTAATAATTGGGGAGAAGATTTAATATTAACTCAAAAAGATGGAGCAACTTACGAATGGAATACTTCAGCAGGAATGTCTACTAATAGAGCTACATCTATTGCTAATGCTCCTACTAGCTCTACATTATCTTTAGTATCTACAGAAACTAGACATGTAGTATGTTTAGGAACAGAAACAACTATTGGAGATACTTCAAGTCAAGATAGGATGTTTATACGTTGGTCTGATCAAGAAAATTATAATCAATGGACACCTAATGTAACTAACTCTGCAGGATCACAAAAAATAGCTGGTGGAAGTGAAATAAGATGTGCAAGACCTGCTAAAGGAACTATATTAATATGGACAGATACTACATTACAATCAATGTCTTTTATAGGTCCTCCTTTTATATTTGGTTTTAGACAATTAGGTAATGATTGTGGAGCTGTTGGTCTTAACTCTGCAATAGTTATAGATGATATAGCTTACTGGATGTCAGATGGACAATTCTTTAGATATGCTGGATCAGTTCAGGAGATACCTTGTCCTATATTAAATCATGTATTTCAAGATATTAATAAAGTTCAGTATGTTCAAGTTTATGCTGCACAAAATTCAGAGTTTTCAGAAGTAATATGGTATTACTGTTCAAGTACCGCTAGTCAATGTGATCGTTATGTTATTTATAATTATTTAGAAAACTCTTGGTATTTTGGAACTATGGATAGAAGTACTTATCAAGATAACGGAGTTAATTTTAATCCTTTAGCTACAGAGTATTTATCTACTTCTAACGCAAGTACTATAACTACTATTAATGGATTAACTCAAGGTAGAAGTTTAATATATGCTCAAGAATCAGGAGTAGATGCTGATGGATCTGCTTTACCAGCTTATATTCAATCAGGTGATGGAGACATTGCTGATGGTGAAACATTTAGTTTTATTAATAAAGTTATACCAGACTTTCAAGATCAAACTGGAAACACTGTAATCACTTTAAGTGTTAAAGATTATCCTAATGATACTGCAACAGTAGGAGAAACTTTGACTGTAAACAACACAACTAGGTTCGTTAATACACGTATTCGTGGTAGACAATCTAATGTTAAGATACAAAATAATAATGTTGGAGATAACTGGAGATTTGGTACATTAAGAGTAAATATAAAACAAGATGGAAAAAGATAAATATACTATAAGACCAGCTCGAATATCTGATGCTGTTCGTATAAGAGAACTACTAAAAACGTGGCTTACAGAGGCTCCATTCAACTTTGGAAACACTAATAATACTAAAGCTTTAGAGAATATAGTATTTTACATTAAGAATAGTTTTGTTATAGTAGTGGAATATGAAAATATTATTATAGGAACATTAGCTGCAACAGTTGATGAGACATGGTATAGTGACAAAAAGTTCATGAGAACTTTATGGTTACACGTGAATCCTAAACATAGAAATTTTAGGATCTTTCGTTCTATAATGATAGTTTTCAAAGAATACGCACTAGCAAATAAAGTAACTGCGATATGCGAAATCTTTCAAGGTAAAGACGTTGAAAGAAAAGACAAGGCTTTTATTAAATTAGGATTTAAAGTTATTGGAGGAACTTATATAGTCAATGGGTAGTATTTTCAAACCAAGTGTTACAACAGTACAGGCACCATCGCAGTCAACGACTAGCTATGACATCCCTGAATATTTTAAAGAAATTCAAGAGAGAACTTTAAGAACAGCTGAAACTGAATTTAGTAAACCATATCAAGGTTTTCAAGGTCAACGTATAGCTCAACTTGATCCTTATGAAACACAAGCTGCTAATATATATCAAAACCAAATTCTTCCACAATCAGGACAACTTGCTGCAATAGGTGCTCAAACTTATGACACTGCTACAGCTCAAGCTTATGCTAACCCATATGAGAATCAAGTTATTTCAGGAGCTTTAGGAGATTTAAGAGAAGCTTACGGTCAAACTCAAAAATCAATGAATGCTTCAGCGATTGGTGCAGGAGCTTTTGGTGGATCAAGACAAGGTATAGAAAATGTTTTAGGAGCAGAAAGATTTATAGATAGTGCAGGAGATACATCAGCTAGATTAAGACAAGCTGGTTTTGAATCAGGTGCTAATAGATTTATGCAAGATAGAGCAACACAACTAGGCGCAGCACAAAGTCAAATAAATGCTTTAGGACAAACTTCAGCAGGACTTGCTGGATTTGGAGCGCAAGCTCGTGGTATAGAACAAGCTGGACTTGCAGAAGGATATCGTGACTTTATAGAAGAAAGAGAATATGGTGCTGGACAAGTTAAACAAATGATTGGTGCTTTATCAGGTGCTCCTATAAGAAGTTATGGAGAAGAAAGATCAGGATATACTGGAGTTCCAGTACAAGGTGCAAGTCCTTTTGGTCAAATAGCTGGAGCTGTAACAACAGGAATGGCTTTATCTGATATGAGATTAAAAGAAGATATTAATTTAGTTGGTAAATCTCCATCAGGAATTAATATTTACACATTTAAATATAAAGGCAATGATAAAAAATATCAAGGCGTAATGGCTCATCAAGTTCCTCATGTATCATCTGTTAACGATGATGGTTATCTAATGGTAGATTACAATAAACTTGATGTACAATTTAAGGAGGTTTAATGGCAGCACTTGATTCCAGTTTTCCTAAAAAAGGTGATGAAGAAAATAAAATCTCAGTAGATATCATTAATGATGATCAAGCTTTAGCAGCAGAATTTGAAAAAATGACTGATGCAAAAGAAGCTTTACCTAATAATGATGAATTAGAAAGTATGGTTTTAACAGAAGCTTTTAAAGAAAAAGAAATTGAAGTTCCAGAAAAGAAAGAAAAGAAAAGTTTAATAAATTCAATAGGAAGTGCATTCAGTAGTATATCTGCTAAGTTAGAAACTAATATAGGAAAAGTATTAGAGGATCCTAATAAACGTGCTCTTTTTTATGCAGGCACTGATATGATTGACAAAGCATCACGGATCACTCCTATTACTTCAGGTAGAGCACAATCTCCTTTTGGTATAGTTACAAGTTCTTTAGGTGGAGGTGTAAAAAAAGTAAAAGCAGAAGAACTAGCTGCTGCTACTGCTAAATCTAAAGCAGGTGCTTCTTCATTAAAAAATCAAATAGATATGTTAAAACTTACAAATGAATTAGATAAACCAGGTGCAATGGAACTAGATGCTTATAAAGGTTTAGATAAACAAATGGAAGATATAGCAAGTGCTACTAAATTAAATCAAGTTTTTGGATCTCAGAAAAATTTAATTAAAGCATGGACTGCTAATCCTGAAAATAAATCTTTACCTGTTGGTGCTTTAAGAAGTAAATTCCCTGGAGCAATTCAAGCAATTAATGATCTTTTACCACAGACCATGAGACAAGATAGTGAATTTTTTTCAAGTATAGAATCATCTGCTAATTTTATTAATAGTTTTAATAAATTAGCTACCGTTGCAACTTTAGATACTTTATCTAATACTAAACTTACTCCTGTATCTGATAAAGATGTTGCTTTAGTACGATCAGGTCAAACACAAGTAACAGATGCAGCTAGTACTTTTCTTACTAATATAGTTTTTACTGATGCTATATCTTTAATTGAATCTGAAAAAATAGCTTATGCTAGATTATTTAAAAGAGATAGAGGTTATAAAAAAGGAAGTGATAGAGATTTTAATACTGAATTTAATACTGAAGGCGCACTTAAATTAAGAAATAAAATATTAAAAGAATCATCTTATTCTCCTGATCAAATTTATGAAGAAGCTAAAATACTAGGCTTTGAATCAGATTATGAAAAATATACTGGAGATGTTACAGACTTCTCTCCTTTTGCTCTAGCTTCTGCTAAAGCTTCTTTAGATATGGGTGGAAAAACTGAATATAGTAGATTTTATAATTCACAAATACCAATTGATAAAGATAAAAATATTACAACAACAGGAACTGGAGAACCTTTAGATGGAGATAGTTGGCAAGAAAAATATCCCGGTTTAGATAAGAAGATTCAAGATTTAGAAAATAATAAAAAAACTAACTAATCATGAGTAGTGAAAATTTAGAAGTAATTACTGAAGAAGAAAAACAAATACCCGTACTTGATATAAATAGAAACGTAGGAACATCTACAGAAAAAGATGCTGTAGTAATGCCTAAAGAAGTTGTAGAAAATGTTGAGCCTAATGTTGAAGCAGAGAATGAAGCTTTAAATACAGAGACAACCGTAGCAAGTAATGTAGCTAATGAAATTGTAGAAGAAAATACAGATAACTCTTTAGACACTGTAAACGCAGAAGCAGAGATAAAATTACCGAAAGAAGAAGTTGCAGATCCAAATGATCAAATTATTGGTCCAGATGATGAATTTCAATTAGATAAACAAAGAACTAAAATTGACATTACAAAAGATATGGAAAATGCAATAGAATTATATTCTACATTTTCAAAAGATATAGGTCCTTACGTTACTCTAGATCAAACTAAAAAAATAATTGAAAGTAATTATAGCACTGATGTCATAGGATCGGTGATCAAAGAAATTGAAACATCTAAAGCTAATGATAAAAAATCATTTGAAAATGATGGAAGAGATTTTAATTTAGTTAGTGAAGGATTATCAGAAGTAAGACAAGCTTTAATAGACGAAGATAGACCTGATCTTGCTTCAAAACTTAATTTAAAAAATGTAA
>Ga0222659_1000124_pt1 | contig 53936 bp, 44 predicted proteins | sample AntAcemetagen547_FD_179850 | JGI IMG/M metagenome (GOLD analysis project Ga0222659, IMG submission 179850) | Saline water microbial communities from Ace Lake, Antarctica - #547 | ecosystem: Environmental > Aquatic > Non-marine Saline and Alkaline > Saline | place: Antarctica: Ace Lake...
GACAATGTGTTCATCGAACGGCTGTGGCGCAGTGTAAAATATGAGGATATCTATCTCAAAGCTTACGAAATACTCCCGGACCTCGCGCGAGGTCTGAATGCCTGGTTCGAACGCTATAATCACCGTCGCCCTCATCGGGCGCTAGATGGGCAAACACCCTGGGAATGCTATCGTCCTGACTGCGAGGAGGCCGCATGAGTGCGCCGCTGGAATCCAAACGTTATTTAGAACTGCAAACCGAAACATAAACTGATATGAAGAAAGAGGAGAGACTGCCGAATAACTAAAACTCAGCTTCTACTGGCTCCGCTTCCTGCACCTCTGCTCCTTTTAAGAATTTACAGAGGAAAAAACGATAGAATACCTGGGTGGCTGATTGACTTAAGTGAACGAATCACAAAATACACATAAAAGAAATGTTTGGGATTCAGTAGCCGCAAATTTCCGATCTACATTATACATTTTGAATATTGTTTTGTTCTTTTTGTGCCTTCTGTGGATAATAAAATCACTACTTCAGACAAGCAGCCACGTAGGATAAAATATGTTTCTTGGCCTTAAAAGGTTCTGATGGATTGAATAGGCTTCTTCCGGTAGTAAGAATCCAGTAGATCCAGTAATCCCGTCAAAAGAAATTCTAATTGGAAGCTGTTTTAGCAATACTTCCACGAAAATATACGACGAATAATCGAGTAGCCAAGGGAGGTTGCCCTCCCTCAGCTCTCACACCACCGTACGTGCCTTTTATGGCATACGGCGGTTTCGATCAGATGCATTTTGCTTGTTCGTACCTGTTTGCGAAGCCCTCGAACCCGATTTCCACGAACCACTTTGTACCCATTGCGCGGTGACTCTGGGGAGTCAGCGACTTTCGCCACCAACCTTTTCCTGAGCCAGCCAGTTTCCATGCGCTGTCGTGGTCGAGACCTTGACTGCGCAAGAAGCGCCCTACGCCTATTGCACGTTTACAGTGCTTGAGCTTCAGGCAACGCAACTTTCTCCGAACCCAAGCGTCCAGTTTCTCTGTTACCCCTTTCGCGTACGCGAGTCGGAAGTACCCCACCCAACCACGAATGAACGTGTTGAGTTCTCCGATGACACTCTTAAGAGAGCGACCTCGGTTCCGGCGGGTGATTTTACGTACCCGTTCTTTTGCACGCGCGATGCTTTGTGGAGCCACGGTAAGGCGACCCCCTCTGAGGATCCGGTACCCTAAGAACTTTCGTTCCCAGACCGGTCCCGCATGGCTCTTGCTTTGATTTACTTGGAGTTTTAGCTTGGTCTCCAAGTAGTCGGTCACCGACTTCAACACCCGCTCTCCCGCTTTCTCGGAGCGCACATAGATGTTGCAGTCGTCCGCATAGCGACAGAACCGATGCCCTCTTCTCTCTAACTCTTTGTCTAGATCATCGAGGAGCAGGTTTGCCAGTAGGGGCGAGAGAGGTCCGCCTTGCGGCGTTCCTTCTTCTCTAGGGATACAGACTCCACTTGTCATCATTCCCGCCTGTAGAAAGCGGCGAGTCAGACCCAAGAGAGCTTTGTCCTCGATGTGTCGGGCAAGCCGACTCATCAGGATGTCGTGATTCACGCGGTCGAAGAACTTTTCCAAGTCGAGGTCCACTACGATTTCATAGCCTTCCTCTACGTATGCGCTTCCTGCTCGCAGGGCGTCATGGGCACTTCTTCCGCGTCGAAAACCGTAGCTAGACTCCGAAAATGTCGGATCTAGCACCGGTTCGAGTACTTGTTGGATCGCTTGTTGCACCAGACGGTCTTTCACCGTCGGGATGCCTAGCTGCCTTTTCCCTCCGCCAGGCTTGGGGATTTGAACCCCTAACACTGGGCTCGGGGTATAGCTGCCTTTAAGCAGATCCTCGCGTAGCTCTGCCACGTGGTCGTTGAGCCAACCTTGCAAGCTTTGGACGGTTTGTCCGTCCACTCCTGCGCGTCCCTTGTTGGCTACTACCCGTTTGCAGGCATGGAACAGATTGCTTTCGAGCACCACCTGTTCCATCAAGTTTGAACGTAAAGGGCGGTTCTCAGGTAGAGCCTTGGCCGATGCATGCACCTCCTCCGCAGGAGAGCGGGGACTTGAACCCTTTTCCTCTGTGGGCAGGTCAAAGCTCCACAACCCGAGTAATTCGGGTTGCCAAGACTTCAGTTGCGGCTTGCGTGCGGTCATGATCTTTCTGTTCGCTTCCTTATCTGTTCGATTCAGCCCTTCGTCCATTGGGTATAGACTACTATGGCTTCTGCTGACTTCCCCGAACCCTTCCAACTTGCTCGCGCAGGTTGTAGCCCTCGTGGGCAGATTCGGGGATCTCTCAGGATAAGACATGAGGCTTTCGAGCGGTGCGGATCGGATTTACAGTCGGGCTTCCTGATGAAATATTGGCCGTGAGCGTCCATTGCCGCCTTAACCAACCCCCCTGCCTTATATCCGCTTCCTGTCCGTTCCGTCCACTCTTCGCGTCCGGCTTCCTTCTGACCCCACCTTGCGATGACGCCATTGCCTTTCACTTTCAGATTCCGTTCCATCACGGCTCCTTGGGAACTTTCATCCCAGTCTCATGTCATGCCTGACGTACAAAAAAACCAACCGAGGATTACCCTCGGCTGGTTTTATACTACGTCTTAATCTGTCCGAGTCTTACTTACGACGGCGGAAGACCAAGAAGGACCCAGCAGCTACGAGAAGCAATACTAAGCTGGAAGGTTCAGGGACCACGGTAAGCGTGGTAGGTTGAGCTTGATCCATGTTGTACCATTCATTTTCACCACCCGTAATGGACTCTTGCATACTAATGAACACATAATCATTTTCAACCCAGTTGTTTTGTAGATAGGTGACTAAGTTAGCCTGGTCAGCACTAGCCAGTGTGTTGACCCCATCGTCCCCAACACCGGACTGATCGAAAAGGCGATTAGAAACACCATTACCATCACCAAAGTTTGACGCTATCGTGGCAGCTGAAGTCTGGTAATCCGATGCCAAGATGGTAGATGTTGCAGCAGTCCGAACAGCATGCACCTCAGTGTTCCAGTTTGGAGTACCTTGCGTAGACGCAACCACTACGCTGAAATCAGCAGCCGTGATCAGGCCGGCATCAGCAGTACTGATCCCCGTCATCAAAAATGCAAAGACATTATGGGCTTGAAAGTTTTGAGATGCAACTGATCCATGATCCCGGTACCCGAAATGACCGTATGCAGCAACGGCATCCCCAACTCCATCCCCAGATCCACCAATAGCATGGTTGTCTTGTACTCTGGATCGGTTTGCTTGGGTTATTACTTCGGCTTGAGCCGAACCCGCCAGCAAGATGAAGGCGACGGCGATGATCTGTGATTTTAAGTGTTTTGATTTCAAAGTAGATGTATCCTGTGTGAGTTGTTTGTTAATTGAGTGTTTGTAAGAGGTAATGAACTGATTGTAATGTAACTGTAATAAAACTAGACCATATTCGGATCATTAGTACATACATATTATGACTATAAACTAGCACAAAATGACTGTAAAAGGTTAAATGCGGAGGGCATGGTGGATGTAGCTCCGCGATCCGACTTAATCCTGCCACTGGCCCTGAGCTTGACTACGACCCTGAGCTAGCGGAAGGAAGCTTGTCGAAAAGCGTTAGAACATAAAGATGAATGAGTCGTGAGTGATAATTTTTCGACCCAAAAAAACAGCCGAGGATCACCCACGGCTGGTTTTTATACTACGTCTTAATCTGTCCGAGTCTTACTTACGACGGCGGCAAACCAAGAAGCCTCCCGCAGCCACGAGTACCAATACTAAGCTGGCAGGCTCGGGGATCACTGAAGAACCCGTGAAACGGACTTCAGCCAGACCTATAAGAGAACCGCCATGGTTCACGAGGTTGGTGAACTTGACGTATTGTATGTTGGTTTGGGCGATGCTGATCGTCTCACCTACAATGGGATTGCCACTTCCGGATGTCGCAGCGAAGCTAAGTGACTCAGCTCCGGAATAGGTAATTCCATCGTCAGAATAGGAGGCCGTTACTGAAGAAATACCGCGATCAACGATCGCCCCCTCCTGATAATTGAATAAAATCAGATCATCGACTTCGGCGAAAGAGCTTCCTAAATCGAAAATGAACTCCGTCGGCTGTTGACCATTAAACCATCTGACCATTGATGAACCATAAGCTCCGGCACCGCCATCATGAGTGGGTAAAGTAGCGGGAACAGCAGCGCCGTCGGCCAAAGCAGAACTTAACCCGGAGTCATCCGTTACATATAAAATGTCGCCAGCTTGAGCGGCGAAGCCGCCCACAGTGGACAAGTCTGGCGTGATAATAACGGCAGCTTGAGCCGAACCTGCCAAGCAAATGAATGCGGCGGCGATGATGTGTGTTTGTAATTGTTTTGCTTTCATAGTGGATCTTTCAGTTAGTGGGGTTGTTTTTCTATCCAGGGAGGTCCGAATAGATAATATAACTAAAAAAAAATTATTCTTTTTACATTATAAAATCCATACACATCTTGATCTTTGACTTGCACAATATGATTAAAAGATACGGGATCTAAGGATAATACGGTCTAATGATGATTTGGTTTGCGGATACCCCAGAAAGTGCCTACCTCGTCGTTAATACTATTCTCCCAGTCATCTTGGCTGAATGATATTTTTGGAGGGGTTAAAATTTGGTATCGATCTGAGGTAGAGCTAACTTGAATCTTTTAGATTCTAAAACTGTTACTGGTTAATTTGACCCTTTCGTAAGGAGTGCGTGATAGCTTGCCACGCTGAAAGTGTGGTTCCGCTTTGGGGCTGCGCGCCTGTCCGAGTCACGCCATGGCCTGACTCGCGACGGCCATTGATGCTTGCAACGCAGGGGCTCCGCCTCGGCAAGCTGAAGCTCTTTAAAAGCGGAATTAACATTCCGCACTCCACAACAGTTACACCCTGACATTATAAGTCAAAATACATCGAAACTGTTCTAGCGGAATTCGCTGTCGGTTAGTTGCGGCCTGAGTAGTCCTTAAGGTCCTTCATGGCCCCAGATCGGCTTGGAGTCCACCACGCATCGCTTGACAACATCAGGACCCTTCAACCCGAGCCGACTCAATCCGTTCGTACCTTTCAATTACCTACTTCAGGATTCCACCACTGGTTAAGTTCTTTCGTCATCTCGCCTACTTTTTCGGGATGCTGGGCCGCTAGGTTGCGTCGCTCCATAGGATCGTCCTTCAAGTTAAAGAGCAGGATCTCATCCTTTGGCTTATCCATTTGCCAGCTTTTGATGTCCAGTGACGCATGCGGCTTATTCCACACGGTTAGTTTCCAGTCTTTTTCTACAATCGAGCGGGCACGCAGAGCTGCCTCGGGCTGATCAACATCGAGCATGTCATGGGTAAAGCATTCCAGAAATAGATTTTTCCGCTTTGCAACCGCATCGTAATCCAGCAGGTTAATTCCGGGCATCTCCGAGGGGATATTCACGCCGCAGGCAGCGAGGATGGTCGGAACAATATCGAGATTGCTAGCCAGGTTGTCCATGTCCATCATCGCACTCACTTTACCCGGCCACTTGATCATGACTGGAGTTCTCACTCCGAGCTCATGTGGAGAGAGTTTAACCGAACCGCCATCTAGGCTACCCCAGCCATTGTCACAGATGTAAACGATGATCGTATTGTCCGTTAGCCCCTGCTCGTCGAGGTGGTCCAGCAGATCACCGCAGGTCTCATCAAACCACTCAACCATACCATAATATTTCGCCAGATGTTTGGCCCCCAGTGCCGTATATTTTTCTTCGAGGCGCGCGGGTGGCGTGTGCGGATCGTGTGGCATGAATGGGGCATACCAAACTAAAAAAGGTTTGGACTCCTCCTGCGCTTTGGCAATGAAATCATAAATCGGCTCCATGGTTTTCCGTCCAATACTGAGCGAATAACCCGAACCATGTCGTAAGGTCGGTCCCATACTATCGGTAAAACCTGAAACCTCTGGATCGCCATGCCAGTATTTTCCAGTCTGTAAGGAAAGGTAGCCTTTTTCGCCCAACAACCTCGGCAACTGGGGAAGACTCCGGAATAGTTCAATCCAGGGCTGACGGCTGTTGCCGGGAAGCGGATCATTACCCGTGGTACCGTGCTGATGCGGATAGAGTCCCGTCAGCATAGTAGAAATCGACGGACAGCAAACCGCCGTGGTCACATAGCCACGCGTATAGACCAAGCTCTCCGTCGCCAGCTTGTCTATCCGCGGCGTCTGGATGATCTCATGCCCCATAAAGCTGTAATCGACGTAACCCTGGTCATCACTGAGAATCATCACCACATTGGGGAGGCTTGATGGCTCCGCCCAACCGGCACTGATGCATAGTGCGAGGACCGTCAAAAATTTACGTTTAAGGTTATTCATTTTCATTCTATTTTTACTCCAATTCATTTTAATTCTATTTTTACGTCTATTCAGATTTTGCCTTCAGATATCCAAGACTAGTGAGGAATTCGACCACATCCCGCTTGGTCACTTCACCATGCTTGGGGAGTCCATGCACCCCTTCCTTGTAAACCTTCAGGTCACAACGGCCTCCCTGCTTTTCCATCTCGGCCTGATAGGCGTAAGCGGTCTCGACCGGCGTATACACATCCTTGTCACCGGTGAGGAACAAGGTCGGAGGCGGGTTAGCCGAAATGTTGTGTAAGGGGGAGAAATCCTCCCAATAATTTTTCACTCTGCCGTGTCCAAAGCCGCCGGGTCCATTGTCGATCACGGGATAGTAGAGCACTAACGCCGAAGGAATGCAGGAAATATCCAGATTATCACGAGGGTCATTGAAACCTTTGCTGAAGGCTGTAGCGGCAGCCAAATGACCTCCGGCAGACTCGCCTCCCGCAGCGATTTTGTTCTTATCGATCCCCCACTGATCCGCATGCTCGTAGACATAGCGCATAGCGCTCTTGGCATCGATCAAACAGTCGTCCGGTCCGGTTCCATGCCTGCTGCTTACGCGGTATTCCGGAGTCACCACAACCATACCCCGTTTGGCCAAGAACGGAGCAAGTCCGCCCCATATTTTCATATTACCATTTGACCAGCCGCCCCCATGGAAAAGGACCAGTGCCGCGAGCTTTTTCTGAATGGGTCGGTAATTTGCCGGCCACCAGACCTTCATCGCTAGCTCTACACCGCCCACTTTTTTGTAAGGAAACGTAATCGCAGTGACCCCATCCGGCCGAGTCTCGGTCTGAATCTCTGGAGTTGGGTTCCACCACGCGTTGAGTTTACCCTGAAGCTCTGCCACCCGTTGCGGCTGTTCCCCGGCCAGGTTTATTTTTTCCTTTGGATCATCCTTAAGGTTGAACAAATAAGATCCTGGAGCGGTTGTGAGGGTTGACTCATTCAGTTCCACGAGTTTCCAGTCCCCAGAGATCACGGCTCGGGCTTCCAAGGAAGCTTCTGGCTGATCGGGAGCGGCCATGTCATGATTAAAATCTTCAATAAAGATACTGTCACGCCCCTTCACCGCGGCTTCATCCAACAGGTTAATTCCTTCCATTACGTCAGGGACAGCGGCTCCAACCGCAGCCAGCAGCGTCACCGGAATATCGAGGTTAAATGCCAGATGACTCTCGTCCATCTGCGGTTCAACCTTGCCAGGCCAGCGGATCATAATCGGTGTACGCACACCCTGTTCCCAGGGGGACATTTTGTGACCACGATACGGACCTTCGTCGCCATGCGGCCAGCCGTTATCGGAAATGAACATAACAATGGTGTTGTCGCGAAGCCCTTGCTCGTCCAGGTGCTTCATCAAGTCGCCGCAGGTTTCATCCAGCCAGTCAACCATGGCGAAGTACTTCGCATGGCGATCGATGTCGGTTCTCGCGGCCCATTTCTTGAGCAGACGCTCCGGCGGAGTGTGCGGAGTGTGAGGAAGGAACGGTGCATACCAAACCAGAAAGGGTTTTTCCTCTCCCTGGGCCTTGGCAATAAAATCATAGATCGGTTGCATAGTGTCACGACCCACACCCAAGGAAGCCTCTGAACCGTTTCGGAAGGTTGGGCCCATGCTGTCGGTAAACCCAGATATTTCCTCAGGATGCCCTTGCCAGTACTTTCCAGTGTGCAGGCTCAGATATCCCCTTTCAGCCAAGAGAGCAGGCAGCTGCGGCTGCTGGCGATAAAGGTCAATCCATTCTTGTCGCGTGTGGACCCCGCCCTTTACCGGGTCATTCCCTGTCCATCCGTGCTGGTGGGGGTACATCCCGGTTTGAATCGATGCCAGAGACGGAGCACACAAGGCGGTCGTCAGATAGCCTCGAGTAAACACCAAACTCTCCGATGCAAGTTTGTCGAGATGCGGGGTTTCAATCACAGGATGCCCCATGAACCCAAAATCATGATAGGCCTGATCATCGCTGATGATTAGCACAATGTTGGGTGGCGCTTTTGAAACACCCGCGTAGGCATTCAATCCAAGGACACAAAAGGCAGAGACAACTAAAGAAAGAAACGAAGATCGCATAATAAGATTTTTTCGATGAAAAGATTAAAAGATGAATCCGATGAACGTCTAAACTAACAAAGGTTCGTTACTTATGTAAATAGACGATCTGTCCCAATTCCTGCACATTTTGACTGCACTGCTTCGATTCGATAGTGATGAATGATTAGTGATGAATGATGGCGAATGTAACTGTTGTGGAGTGCGGCCGCTTGCTGTCGCTTTGGGGACGATGAAGCTTGCTCCGAGCAGGGTATATGACTTTATCACATCTAAAGACTGTATAACGGAAGCAAGCTTCCTTCGAAAAAGCGGCCACGCAGGATGCGTGGCCGCACTCCACACGAGATAAAAGAGGAACTAACGTTCACGACGAGCGCGCCAAATTGATTAGAATCTGTTCTAGCGTGATGTAACTCCGCGCCTGCCCGAGCTATCGCTCGGAGACGGCCAGGGAAAAGAGATCGTAGTTGACTGTTTTGAAGAAAACCAATCCGTAAATTTCCAGTACGTTCAAACCGGACAAATTACACCACGTCCATTTCGCTCCTGACATCCGTCTGCCTACAGTACGTTCAAACCGGATAAATTGCACCACTTCTATGTCGGTCCTGACAGTCATCTGCCTACAGGACGTTCAATCAGCGCTCGGAACATTTAGCGCATCGAGTACTAGATCCGAAACGTAGCGGTTGCCTTTTTCATTTAGATGACAAGTATCTGCGGTAAGAATTCCTTTTGGCGCATTGTCCGTATTGTGTTCTTTAAGGTAGGGGATGAATTCCTGTCGTAGATCAAGTAATGGGCTTCCGGTTTCTAAAGCCACTTTTCGACTGATAGCCGAATACTCGTCCAACATCTTATCCAATCGATTGGTTCCGTCCATTTTCTCTCCGATGACCGTAGGTGTACAAAGGATGACCCTTGCCCCCGCGTCATTGATCTGTGAGATCATGTCGTTCAAGCCTGCTTCACAGAGCTCTTTGCTGGTACCTCGACCGTTCAGTGAGTGCCATACATCGTTAATCCCAATATAAATAAGTACGATCGTAGGTTTCTTTTGAAGAACATCACGGTCGAGACGTTTCTGACAATCCGGAACTTTATGCCCGCTGATTCCTGCGCCAATTATCTCAATATTCAGGTCAGGATAGGCCTTCGCGATCGCCTGCTTCGTTAAAGTAACGTACCCCTGAGGCCTGACCCCCATTTGGGTAATCGAGTCACCCAGAAAAACAATTCGATCATTCGCCTTTAGCAAGTCTTCGGCGAAAGACGATCCTCCACAAAATAGACCACATCCTATGCCTAGCGCAATTCCTGTTCTTATCTATGTATTCGTTCTTTCCGTTTTCTTTTTTTGGCGGGGGATAAGGTTTCTGATCATTTTCAAATTTACATGAGGGACTATTTAACTAGATTCGAATTTAGGAATTATCAGATCCAATAGATGTGGACAAGCCTGCTTTTAAACGAAGCTGGATCGATTTTCTTTTATAAACAAACTGAAAGGTCTGCAAAGCCTGCTGACGCGTACGCAGTACAGCCTCGGCTCTTTGGGCGACTCCGTGATCTCCACCTCTTCGCTAGAAGAAACAAACTCCGATGCACGAAGAATGACCGGCTTTTTCCCGCTTCGAATGAACCGCGAGAGATTCATCAATTCGGAGCGCGTATCAGTAGAAACCCCAGTCGCCGCCGATTTCAACACCTCTCCTTTTCGTGATGCCTCTTTTAGCCAGTGACCGTTGAGATAAACCGCGCCCGAGTGATGCGGCCGTTTTGCATCATACCAGTCACCTTGGATCAAATCACTATACGGATTGAAATCGCCAAAAAAGGTGTTCGGTAATCGCAGTATCCAGGTGTCGTCCTCGACCTGTGTCCAACCCTTCACCCGCTCAGAGCCTTTGATCGCAACCTTCTCGCCCGGAGCCGCTTGGTAGACGATGCGCAACGCATCGGACGTGCCGCCGCGAGGCGGATTGACCCACTCGCGATAGACGCCTTCGTAGACCGTAATGGTGTCACCCGGCTGCGCTAAGAACGCCGCCTTGGACATCGTTTTGAAGGGTTTGGCTTTTGAGCCATTATCTTGATCGTGGCCAGCAAGTGAAAAATGATATTCCGCCGCCTGCAGAGATACCGTAACGGCTAGAGTAAAAAGCAGTAGAGGGACCTTTTTCATTCTTTAGTTTTAAGTTAGTTAACTTTCGAATTCACGGTCGTGACCGAACCCTCACTCAAAGTAAGCGACTCAGAGCTTAAGACACGGACCGGGCCGATCAAACCTGATTCCATAAGCGGGGAATCCGGCTTGTAGAAATAGTAGAATGACCAAGTATATTTCTCTTCTTTCGGTAGCTTGGAATCCCCGATAAGACGGTTCTTCCACAGATTGATGAGCTTGATCTCGACTTTGTTATCGCCGACCTTCGCGGCATCGGTGATATCCACACGATACGGCGCCTTCCACAACACACCGAGGTCTTCGCCGTTAACAAGCACTTCTGCGAGGTACTTCACTTCGCCCAAATCGAGGTAAACCCGACGGCCTTTTTCAAGGCGTTGCGCATCAAGCGTGATGGTTTTAACATAGCTCGCGGTACCTGAGAAGTGGCGGATACCATCTTCAGGTCGGTCGGTCCACGAAATCAGCTCATCAAAAGTGACGTTGCCCTCAGGCGCGCCACGGCTCGGTTGGAAAGACACCTGCCAACTGCCTTGCACCGTTTCCATCGCGGGGACAGTGTCGATAGTTAACCTTGACTGTGAGCCATCTTTGAAAAGGGCATCATAGGTCCCCGACTCCCATACGACAAGTTGTGCATCCGCACCCGACGAGCCATGCACCTGCGGGCTGAGTTCTGGCGGGGTAGCTACCGGATTCGCGAGGCTACGCAACGGTTTCCCGTTTTGAATCAATTCAACCACGGAACCTTTTCCAGTTGAAGGTTTACGGAATATCACAAATTGAGATGCAAAATTTTCCAGACGCAAGGATACAGATGTCATAGTGCCATTATCGCTATACATCAGAGCGTCCGATTTCTCTCCGGTGCTCGCGTCCCAAAGTTCCGGAATCATACCAGTGACCCGGAAATCCAATGTCGCTTCTTGCGCAGAGTTCTTTTGGTTGGAGACGAAATAGATATTCCCTGATTCAATCTTACGGTGGATATAATAAATCTCGGAATCATCCGCGGTTGTATGAGCGACAAAATCAGGACCAAAATCATCTTCCGCGAAAATGGTTTCGAATGACTTGCCCATGATGACTCGGCCTTTGCCGACGCGGCGTTCACCCGGACCCGTCGCTTGAGGCCAGATTTTGGCAGCAAGCTCCTGAATCCTGCCGTCTGCATGGGGGTAGTCGTTCATTGAAGGCGAGCGATCTGGCTTGGGCCCGATCACCGTGGCGCCCGCCATGATGAGTTCATACACTTTTTCCAAGGCGGCCGGGGTGTATCGCGCACTTTCTGGAAGCACCAGATACGGATAACGCATACCGCTCGCTAACACGACCACGCCATCCTCGACCCACATGGAGTCTAGGATCGTGCGGTCGCACACATCGTAGTCATAGCCTTGCGGTAAAACCGGCTTCATCTTCTGCCGCGGATCCAATACACCCGGCACAGAATACCAAGCGCTGTTGGGCACATCTTCACCATAGTAATAGAGTACATCCGCATGAAAGCGCCCCTCACGTAGCATATATTGGCAACGGGCCAGATAGTCCATCCAGCTACGCGCCTGCTCCCACCAAGTTAAATGGCGGTCAAAGTTCAAACCGAACTGCCCCAACGACATACCAGGAGCGCGATCATCGGGTTGGTGCACATAACGGTGAAAGACGATTTCGTTCATGCCCTTACAGAACTGGCGATCGCCGACCGGCTTCAGTATCTCTGGATACTGCGTCCATCCATCATGATGCCCGAAGGATGTAAACGCCTCGCAAGAAATGATGGGCTTGCCATACACGTGACCAGCAGTGGCAGCTTCTTTGGTATTATCCTGCCCGCCCTTCCACCCATGAATGGGATGCGGCTCACCACTGAGCCAAAATTCGCCTTGGGGAACATCCAAGGTACCCAGCGCCTGTATCTGGTCCATGATCACGGGCATACCTATCCCGGGAGCTTCCGCTTCAAATAGCAGGCCTCGCTCATTACAGAGCGCTTGGAATTTGCCGTAGAAATTTTCACTGATAAGGTCGCCAACCGTGCGGCGGTAATCCCAAAGGAAACGCTCTGTCATATCGACGCTATCGACGAAACGTCCGGTGATCGTGATCAACCATTTGCGAAGATCGTAACCACGACGTGCCTCGAATTCTTGGGCGAATTCTTTGGTCCAGGTCTGGCAGTTGGACTCCCAACTATCGACATTGATACCGACCATCACCTTACCCATGAGTGGGCCGAGCAAGTCGGCAACCTGTCCGATCATACCATCATTGAAATGGTACGCCAGTGCTTCGGCGCTCATTTTGTCGACTTCCAGACCCTTGGCCTTATCCGTGGATGGTTTGATCTTATTGCCATTGGAGGTATGGCCGATCCGAAGAATCGTCCAATCGCCTGCAGGTAAGTTAACATCGAGCATCCCTCCGGGCAAAAGGTGATCGGTCAGATCAAGAATGCTATCCGCCGCGATGATTTGCGACGCAGGCACCGACTGTGTCGAAGGATTTGACACTTGCGGTTGTGTCCGCATACGGGCCGCTTTGGTATGAATATTATCCAAGCGCGCCGATTGAAAATTTAGTTCATAAATCTTCATCGAAGCCGGTGGGTTATAGGCAGCGAAGTCGAGCTTCACAAACTGCGTTTCCCTAGCGTGATATCCATTGATCACCTCTTCGCGAATCGGCTCCACTTCACTTCTCCAACGCAACACGCTTGCAAAATGTTTCCACGTAATACCATCCCCACTGGTGGATAGTTTAACCGAACGGCGCTTGCTGTCTTCATGCATTTGCAAGCTCAAGGAACGCACCGTAATAGGCTCGGGAAATTCAAAGACTACATCATAGGCACCCTTCCTCGCGGTTTCTATATCGATCGTGACGAACGTATCATCATCACCATCAATCGCGGCTGACCAATCCAGATCCTGAATCGACGAACGGACCTTGGGGTTTAACGCGGAAATAGGGGTCGCATCCCCCGGGATCGTCGGAAACGCCAACACGGCGATATCCCGATAATACTCATGGTTGATTTGAGGCTGTGGCAGCTGTATTTTGCCACCAAAGCCATCTTTAATGTGAGCGTGGCGCCAGACCAGTTCCTGCATCGATAACTCTGGGGTGATCCACGGCCCGCCCGCTCCAGAAACTCCCGCGGCATTCGCCATGCCCAACGTCAGTCCTATGCGTTCAGCTTCCTTCGCCGCATGCTCGATCGCATCGAGCCAAGATGGCGAGTTAATATACTCATCCCCATAGGTGGCATTATGGCCACCCTGCTGAATATTGAAAATCTGTGCACCTTTCAGGCCGACGCGCTTCATCGCTTCGAGATCTTTGGTGATTCCATCATGCGTGATGTTATCATTGATCCAGTGCCACCATGTGCGCGGACGCGCTTCGGTCGGTGGATTCCTGAAACCCGAATAAAAGTCATCACCCACTTTATCTGACGGACTCGCCGTAATGAGTGAAGACATGAGCAGGCAACACCCGACTAGGAGTGAAGTAAACGTTCTATATTTCATAATTCTATCTTTCGCTATTTAGTCTAATGTTCAGTACTATTGAGTTCGCTTCACTGTTTTTTTCCCTGACAGTATGTGGCAGTTACGAACCAAACAACCGTGGCGATCAAAAGTAACAGTTTGTTCGTCTCCATGGTGATCTGATTAAAGTAAAAGAGCACGGGTGCTAGTAGAAGGACCACGAGCGACAGACTAGGGATTATTCCGACTATTTTGTTCATACCGGTTCTGCTCTCTGTTGGATTTTACTAATCAAGATGTATAGGATCGATGCGATAAACCAACCGGGTAAGGACACAAAGAAAATTTGAAATTGTGGTTTCCCCGACTGGACGAGCGCGACGCAAATAACCAGCGTGGCGATCCATGCAATACCGGCGGCCCAGTTGACTTTCAGGCCACGATATTCGGCATAATATTGTTTAAGCCCTACCTTTGGAAAGATCCAGAAATCGGTAAAGATCACCGCGCCCATCGGCATCAGAATTAATCCATAGATCGCCACAAAACCGAGTAAGCGCATTGCCACCGCCGGGAACATTCCAGCAAGCGTTGCTAAAAGTCCGGTGCAAAGCGTGACCGCAAAGCGCGATTTACGAGGCATGATCGCTTGGAAGGCCAGTCCCGCACGGTAGATGGTCGGATTCGCCGTCGTCCAGCCAGCGACAATGACACAAATGAGACCAGCCACCCCTGCCGCACTGTAAGCGAGGGGGCCTGGCAGTACATTGGTGTTACTGGGATCAATATGCAATTGTAACGCGTAGAGAATAGAAGCGGCAAGCCATGCCATAAAATGGCCGACATACATGCCCGTCGCGGAAGCGATCCCGTACCACCACTTATTGGCGAAACGTAAAACGGATAGATCAGACATTCCAACGTGCATCGCCATATTGCAAAACCACGCAAAGAAGGTGACATGCCAAATGGTAAATTTAATCTGCCCAGGAAGCGGCTCACCCCCTTTCCAAATATGTTCGTTGCACAGTGCCCACAAGCTGGACAGCGAGTCCACCTCGGCTCCGGTCACATCGATAAATTGACGCAGTCCAACAATTCCAAAACCCAGAAAGATCAATACCATCCAGGGCGCTGCGATATTGGCCACTTTTGAAACCGTCTCATAGCCCCAAGCCGCGACAATCGAAATCAGCGTACCCACAGCTAAGACGGCCAGCACCCAACCCACACTGTTCGGCATCAAATCATTGAGCCCAGGCATCGGAAACTTAAACCAAACACCCAGTGCCGTCGCCGAAACGGTAATCATCGATCCCGCGAGGAAACAGAACATGATTCCGTTAGCTAGATTGTAGAGGGTAACTAGATTGCGCCCGCATATTCTCTCAAGATGGTAATACAATGTAAGTCGCACACGCACCGCAATCGGAGCGCACAGAAACACCCAACTCAAGACTGCGAGCAGATTCCCTATCAGTAAACCTCCGAGCACATCGAAAGCTCCCACGCCTGCCGCGACAAACAGCGGCCCGATCATAAGTTCCGTCCCGGCACAATGCTCGCCCGCGTACATACCCACGAAAGCCTTTAGCCCTCGCGTTTTTGAAGCGGGAACGGGCTCGCGCTCATATTCAGCATGCTTTTCCTGTTTTGCGTCTGTCATATGTTTACTATCCTCAAGGTTCTAGCACAGGTGTGTGCAGTGGATGCCGAGCCAATCGGCTGATTTTAAATTTAGCTATCGAGATGCTCGAGACCTATCGCGCAGGGGTACGTGGGAACGCCTATAGCGTATAGCACAACATCGAGAAATGGGTTTTTATTCATCAAGGTAACTCATCTAATACTGAAAATCAGCATATACTATTTCGAATGAATGGGAATGGACATTCTGCTCTTTCACTTGTACAAATTGACTGTAGTATGAGCAATAAGGCTTCATTCTGGAACTACCTGCCAGTTGAAAAAGACACTTTGTTGTGGGGGATGCATGTCCACGATTCAGGTAGCACATCCATCGCAGCGCACGAGCCCTACCCCCCGAGAAGGCATCCCGACGAATACCTTTTTACATGGGAAAAAGGCCGCACGCTGAATGAATACCAAATCGTATACATCACTAAAGGCTCCGGTGTGCTTGAGACATCCCAAACCGGTCGGAGGCGAATTGAGGCCGGTCAGGTATTTCTACTCTTCCCCGGAGTATGGCACCGATATCATCCAAACACAAAAACGGGATGGGACGAGAGCTGGGTAGGCTTCAACGGCGAGATAGCTGATCGAATTATGGGAGGATTCTTCTCCCCTAAAAAACCGGTACTGAACGTAGGATTCGATCAAGAGCTCCTGAGCTTGGTCCGATCGATTCCGGATCTGATAGATTTGGCCCTCCCTGGCTACCAGCAACTAATGGCCGCACGCGCTATGGAAACTATTGCTCTCTTACGCTCTCGCGCCCTGAGTTATAACGCCTTCGACCGCGAAACCGTCCGCAAAGTGCAAGAGGCTCGTTACTATTTGCTGGAGCACAACATGGAAGAGATCGACATGGAGGAGTTAGCTAAGCAACTCGGCTTAAGTTATTCTCACTTCCGAGTTCTCTTCAAAGAACAAACCGGCACCACACCGCACAAGTATCAAATCAACATTCGTATGCAAAAAGCCTGCGATTTACTACTGCACTCCACATATTCAATTTCGATGATCTCCGAGCGCTTAGGATTCACCTCTGCTTACTACTTCTCCCGGATTTTCAAGCAACGCAACGGTTGCTCGCCAAGAGCTTATCGCAAACGAAAAGGCGATCTGAAATATCAGTAACATAGAAAATCTGCCAAACTAAGTTAAAGCTAAGCATCGGAGACTAAAGGCTACGGCGAGTGGCATGTAATCATCGCGAGCCCGTCAATTACGGTATTCGTTTTTTTGTGTCAGGGCCGAGTAGTTCCGAGCGGAAAACATCTGGTGAATATCCACGTGCATCTTTACCAGAGGGCTCTTCGCCGTGCCCGAGAAATACGGAGGTATTTCCATTGCGCCTATAGGCAAATTTGTAGTGGCTATTGGACGTACCAACCTGAAGAAATGAATTTTTCATTGCGGAAAATTACTTGCACATAAAAGAGAAACATCCCTACACTATTTCGACTAAATTAGGAATAGACATTCTGTTCTTTGACTTGTACAAACTGACTATATGATAAGTAATGATACTACATTCTGGAACCACCTGCCGGTTGAAAAAGATGCGTTGCTATGGGGGTTGAATGTCGTAACTGGGGGTAGCGCTTCAATCCCGCCGAACACGCCCTACCGCCCGAAAAGACATCCAGACAAGGCCCTCTTTTTATGGGAAGAAGGCCGAACGCTGGAAGACTACCAAATCATTTACATCGTCAAAGGGGGCGGCGTGCTGGAGACATCCGAAACCAGTAGAAATCGAATTGAGGCCGGTCAGGTATTTCTACTCTTCCCTGGAGTTTGGCACCGATATCAGCCTGACATAAAAACGGGATGGGACGAGAACTGGGTCGGTTTCAACGGCGAAATAGCTGATCGAATCATGGGAGGATTTTTCTCCCCAAAAAAACCAGTATTGCCCGTAGGATTTGATCAAGAGCTCCTAAGCTTGATCCGCTCGATTCCGGATCTGATGGATTTAGCACACCCCGGCTACCAAGAACTGATGGCCGCCCGCACAATGGAAACCATCGCTCTCTTACGTTCGCGCGCGCTGAGTTACAACGCCTTCGACCGCGAAACCGTCCGAAAAGTGCAAGAGGCTCGTTACTATTTACTAGAGCATAATACAGAAGAGATCGACATGGAGAGTCTAGCGAAGCAACTAGGCTTAAGTTATTCTCGATTTCGAGTCCTCTTCAAAGAACAGACAGGTACCACGCCACACCAGTATCAAGTCGATATTCGTATGAAAAAAGCCCGCGATTTACTACTGCACTCCACATACACAATTTCGAAGATCTCTGAGCGCCTAGGATTCACCTCTGCTTACTATTTCTCCCGTATTTTCAAACAACGCAATGGTTGCTCGCCTAGAGCTTATCGCGAACGCAAAGGCAATCTGAAAAATCATCAACATGGTGAACCGGTCAAACCAAGTCAAAGCTGAGCACAGGATACGGACGACTCGGCGCGGGCCGACCGCCCTGAATAACTCACAACAGTAAATCGCAAGTACCGTCCTAACTGGTTCCAGTCGTATTACAGATTTATTTAGCTATAATCCGGACGTTTACGTCGAGAGTCGGTCCTCGCGACCCTCGAGAAAATCCGTTTACGGGTTCTCAGACCTGGAATTCGGATTCCACCAGTGATTTAGTTGCTTGAGCATCGTCGCCACGATTTCCGGATTTTCCTTGGCTAGGTTTTTTTTCTCCTTAGGGTCGTCTTTTAAATTAAAGAGTTCCACCGTGTCTTTCGGTGCGGACCATTGCCAGGCGGGCATGGGGAAATCAGGCTGCTGATCCTGCCAGATGGTGAGCTTCCACTTCTTGTTGATGCAGGAGCGCGCACGAAGGCTGGCGACTGGGCTGTCCAGATCGACCATATCGTGCATGTAATTCTCAGCGAAGAGCGTCGTCCGGTTATATACGGCCGCGTTATCTAGCAGATTGATTCCCGGCATTTCCGGAGCGGGTTCGAGGCCGCAAGCCGCGAGAATCGTGGGTGCGAGATCTAGGTTGCTCGCTAGGTTGATGTCGTCCATGTGAGGACGGATCTGTCCAGGCCACTTGATCAAAATCGGAGTTCGAATCCCCTGCTCACTCGGTGAGGCTTTTGACTGAATCGGCCATCCATTATCACAGATATAAACAATGATCGTGTTATCCGTGAGCCCTTGCTCGTCAAGATGGTCCAGCAGTTGTCCGCAGGTCTCATCCAGCCACTCACACATCGCAAAATATGAGGCATGATGCCCCGACCCTGCATATTTATTCAGCAGGCGCTCCGGCGGCGTATGCGGAGTGTGCGGCATGAAGGGAGCATACCAAACGAGGAATGGCTTTGACTCGGTCTGCGCTTTAGCAATGAAATCATAGATCGGTTGCATGCCATCTCGACCAATTCCAAGAGACGCCGCCGACCCATGCCGGTGGGTTTCCCCCATAGTATCGGTAAAGCCAGAAATCGCGGGATCTCCCTGCCAATATTTACCCGTATGCAGAGACAGATAGCCGCGTTCTTGTAACATGGCTGGTAATTGTGGCAGTTGACTGAAATGATCCACCCAAGGAACACGTGCGGTCGGTGACTTATAAACGGGATCATTTCCCGTATAGCCATGTTGATGCGGATACAGACCGGTGACCATCGTGGTGAGCGAAGGGCAGCATAGAGCGGTGGTAACATAACCTCTCTTGAACCATAAACTTTCGGAGGCAAGCTTATCTATACGTGGGGTCTTGATCTGCTCATGTCCCATAAAACCGTAGTCATCGTAACCTTGATCGTCTGAGATAATCACCACGATATTCGGCGGATTTGCCGGCATCGCAATACCTATAGAGGAGCTTACAATAACCGTGTATAATAGGTGATAGATTATTTTTTTCATAACATCTTGGTGTCTTGATAGTTTTTATTCGAGTTTAAGAAAGTGGCTAAGCTTGTGCGTGAAACATACAAGGGCCCTGCAAAGGTCAGACCATCATGATACGCCAAAAGAAGGAGGTTAGATAATAGGGTATTTCCCCAAAGTTGAAATAGACATACTGATTTTATGCTTGCACAAATTGACTACGGAAACAGGAAAGAATAGGACTAGTTCAAAGATTACGCTCATCCACGCACCCTTGTATTTTCCATCAACTACGTATCTCAGGCAGCTCCGATGAACCGGTTCGGGCCACGGTACACATAAGTGCCAGGACCGAAATGCAAGTGGTGTAATTTTTCCGGTTTGAAAATACTGTAAATTTAAGAGTTAATTCTTCTTCAAAAAATTCAAATACACTTTTTTCTTCTCTTTTCTTCCGGTCATGGGCTCCAGGGAGGAAGAGTTTGTAAACTTTAGATAAAATTGTCAGTTATATGATTCATTAAAAACAGTTTCCCGAAAGGTGGCTGACAAGCTCCCCCCTTGCCTATTGGTGCGGGGTGGTATACAAACAGGTAGGACCATTTATATGACTATACAAAAATACACATGGAAAATAATCCTCGGGGGGCTAGTTGGATGCGCTCTAGTTGGGCTGGCTCTGGTTGCCTTTTCACAAAATGACAAACCCGCTGCGCAGGTTCGTGCACTGGAGGAGGACGATTCTATGACCACAGCTAAACCGAAATACACAAATCGTCTGGCGCAGGAGAAAAGCCCCTACCTGTTGCAGCATGCCCATAACCCAGTGAACTGGTACCCCTGGGGCGAGGAAGCCTTCACGAAGGCGCGTGAGGAAGCCAAGCCAATCTTTCTTTCCGTGGGGTACTCGACCTGCCACTGGTGCCACGTCATGGAACACGAATCGTTCGAGAACGAAAAGATTGCGGCTATTCTCAACGAAAATTTCGTGGCCATCAAGGTGGATCGCGAGGAGCGTCCAGATGTGGACAAGGTCTACATGACCTTTGTTCAGGCCACAACCGGCAGTGGCGGATGGCCGATGAGCGTGTGGTTGACCCCCGAACTCAAGCCTTTTGTGGGCGGCACGTACTACCCACCCGAAGATAAGTGGGGACGCCCTGGATTTGCAAGTATCCTAAAACAAATCGCGGAAGCATGGGCAACCGACCGCGAGAGCATCGTGGCCTCCAGCGATGCCGTACTGGAGCAGTTGCAGCAAGCGACCTCGTCCGCGTCCGATTCCGATTCCGATTCCGATTCCGTTGAATTGGAGCGTGCTTTGCTTGAACGGACCTATGAGCAAATCAAATCCTCGTACGATTCCCAGCATGGCGGCTTCGGGGGCGCCCCGAAATTTCCTCGCCCCTCGGCTCCCGATTTCCTGTTACGCTATTACGCTCGGACGGGTACGCAGGATGCGCTGGAGATGACGCTATTCACCTTGCGTAAGATGGCCGAAGGAGGGATGCATGATGCCATCGGTGGCGGCTTCCACCGCTATTCCGTCGATGAACGCTGGCACGTACCGCACTTCGAAAAAATGCTCTACGATCAAGGACAGCTCGCCAACAGTTATCTGGATGCTTATCAGATTACCCGCGACCCTTTCTATGCCGACGTTGCACGAGATATCCTCGACTATGTACAACGTGATATGACCGGGGATCAGGGGCAGTTCTATTCCGCCGAGGACGCGGACAGCCCGATCCCCGAAAACCCCACAGAACAAGCCGAGGGTGCGTTTTACGTGTGGGAGCAATCTGAACTGTTTGACCTGCTGGAGGATAAAAAAACCGCCGATATTTTCAACCACTACTATGGGGTGGAAAAAGCCGGCAATGTACAAAACGATCCCCACGGCGAGTTTCCCAACAAGAATGTTCTCATCGTGTCGCATACGATCGACGAAACGGCGACGCATTTTGATACGACGGCCGATAAGGTCGAACAAATGCTCGAGACCGCCAGAAAGACCCTTTTCGAGTTCCGCGAGCAGCGACCGCGTCCGCACCTGGACGACAAGACTCTCACCGCGTGGAATGGGTTAATGATTTCCAGCTTCGCCCGTGCCTATCAGGTATTGGGGGAAGATAAGTACCTTGCATCCGCCAAAGGGGCTTCCGACTTTATTCGGTCGAAGCTCTATGATGAAGATCGAGGGGTGCTGTTGCGTCGCTTCCGTAAAGGGGATGCCGCGATTGATGGCTACCTTGACGATTACGCCTTTTTAATCAAAGGACTCCTTGATCTCTACGAAGCCTCCTTCGAGGTAGACTATCTGAGTTGGGCCATCGCTCTCCAGTCGAAGCAGGATGAGCTTTTCTGGGATGCCCGTGCCGGCGGCTATTTCAGTACGGCTGGTACGGACAAAACGATTTTGTTGCGAATGAAAAATGAGTACGACGGGGCCGAACCCTCCCCCAACTCCATTGCTCTATTGAACCTGCTTCGCCTTGCACAGATGACGGACACTAACGACTATCGCGAAAAGGCAGAAGAAACCCTAGCAGCGTTCAGTGGTGTGCTGCAGCGCGCCCCCCATGCCATGCCGCAAATGATGGCGGCGTTCGACTATCATCTGGACAAACCCAAACAAATCATCATCGCGGGTGCTAGCGATTCGCCGGATACCCAGAAGATGCTGCAACTGGTTCACGAACGATTCATTCCTAACAAGATTATCATGCTTGCAGATGGTGACGCAGGCCAACGTGCACTGGCGGAGCATTTTACATTTATCTCATCAATCCAGACCGTCGACGGCAAGGCAACCGCCTATATTTGTACAGGCAATGTGTGCAAACTACCCACTAACGATTCTAAAAAGATGGCCCTAATGCTGGATGATGCCTTGTAGTGGACAATAGATGGTGAAACCCAACCTCCTATCTCCTATCTCCTGTCTCCTCCGGCGAAGCCGGATACTGGGTATTCCGCCAATTCGAGTAGTATCCCCTCCGGCCCTCGGAAATAAACCAACCGTTTTCCGGTTTTTTCATAGGTATGCACCGGACTCAGAAACTCGACACCCTCACTCTTTAGCTGTTCCACCAGCTCATCGATATCTTTCACCGCAAAGGCAAGGTGACGTAATCCGGGGTCATTGGCCTGACCACCATCCGCTTTTTCATTCGAGCTAGGTGAATCATATCTTATCAATTCCAAGCGTAGCTCTGAACGAGGGAATCTCAGTTTTATATACTCCGCACGCACATTTTTCAGCCCTACGATTTGGGAAATCCACTCTCCCGATAACTCCGCACGGTCTTCGACGTCAAAGCCGAGCTTTTTGAAAAATTCTGAGGCAGCTTCCAAGTTGCGCACGACGAGATTTAAATGATCAATTGTAGATATCATACCTGCAGACCCTGCTGATTATTCCGAAAGAGGAAAGATTATTTTTCGGAGAACGAGTACCTATCCGTCAGCTGACTCGTTAACTACCGATCTCAGGCAAAGCCGTCAAAACGCAAAGAGAACACAAAAATATTCTTTGCGGCTTTACGGCTTTGCGTGAGATTATTTTTGAATATCTGTGAAACGTACATGAGCGCAGAAACAAAAAAGAAACCAAAGGGAATCAATTCTCCCTTTGGTTTCCGTAGTACATCTTCCTCTGGAGAGAGGAGATCATTTTTTTAACTTACGCCATCATTTCTTTGGCAACTTTCGCCACGTTGTCTGCGGTCATTCCGAGTTTTTCCATGATTTCCGGAGCTGGTGCCGATAGGCCGAAACGGTCTATACAGATCGCTTGGCCTTCCAAACCGAGGTAGTTACCCCAGGTTAGGGAGACCCCGGCTTCTACGGCAATTCGTTTGGTACAAGAGGAAGGAAGGATACTATTTTTGTATTCTGCAGACTGGCGGTCAAAGAGCTCGAAGCTGGGTAAGGATACCACTCGAACCCCATCGGCTAGTTGATCTGCGGCTCCGAGAGCGTGTTGGACTTCGGAACCGGTTGCCATGATGATACATGTTAACTCCCCCTTTTCGGCCCGGGCGATATAGCCTCCTTTAAGCGTACCTTCACGTCGGTCTGAAATACTCACGGCATCGTTCGCAGGAACGTTCTGACGAGTTAAAATGAGGGCGGTAGGACCGTCGGTACGCATCGTAGCGGCTGCGAATGCGGCGGCGGTTTCTTCTGCGTCCGAGGGGCGAATTACATCCAAGTTTGGGATCACCCGTAAGCCACTTACGGTTTCAACTGGTTGGTGAGTTGGACCATCTTCCCCTACGCCAACCGAATCATGCGTGAAGATGTAGGTGACAGGTAGTCCAGACAATGCAGCCAAACGAATGGAACCACGCATATAATCGGCAAACACCAAGAAGGTTGCTCCACTAGCCCGGAAAATTCCGTCGTAGGCTATTCCATTGCAAATGGCGCCCATGGCGTGTTCGCGAATACCAAACCAGATATTACGTCCAGCAAAATCTTCACCCGAGAAGTCTCCCCCCTCTTTAATATAGTTCTTGGTAGACCCATACAAATCAGCAGATCCGGAAATGAGATGTGGAACTTCTTTGGCTATGGCATTGATCACCACACCACCCGAAGCACGAGTCGCAGATCCGGTTCCAGCTTCGAATTCAGGAATCTTACTGAGAAGATCCGCAGAAATTTCACCGCTCACACCCGCTTCAAGCTGGGTTGCGAGTTCAGAATTTGCCTGTTTCCAGTCTGCGTAGGTTGATTCCCATGCCGCTTGTTCCGCGTTACGCTCGGCTTTCTGGGCTGCAAAGAACTCGCGAACCTCGTCGGAGACATAAAACGTTTCTTCAGGAAGGCCCAAGGTTTTATGCGCCGCTTCCGCAAAGTTGGCTCCACTTTCCCCATGACCGGCAGCCGTTCCTGCCACTTCAGCAATACCTTTACAAATAATGGTTTTGGCAATGATCACATTTGGCTTTCCATTATCGCTGTCCTTGGCATTCTGGATGGCGTCTGCAATAGCCTTCAGGTCGTGACCATCGATGGTGACCACGTTCCAGTTTTGCGAGCGGAAGTACCCTTCCGTATCTTCACTCTGCGTTTGATCTGCCATCGCGTCTAAAGTAACATCATTGGAATCATAAATTAAAATTAGGTTATCGAGTTTGTTATGACCGGCGAAGGCGATAGATTCTTTAGCTAAGCCTTCCTGCAAACATCCATCACCATGAAGAGCAAAAATATGTTGGTCAAAGATCGTGTGGTCTGCGGTATTGAATACTGCAGCCGCACGTTTACCGGATAAGGCATACCCCACGGCATTGCCTATGCCTTGGCCTAGAGGTCCGGTGGTGGCTTCAACCCCAAGAGTATCCCCAAATTCAGGGTGTCCGGGAGTTTCAGAACCCATTTGGCGGAAATTTTTTAATTCGTCTAAAGACAAATGGTACCCGGATAAATGCAACCAAGAGTAAACGAACATGGAGCCATGACCGGCAGAGAGGATGAATCGATCCCGATTTAACCATTTAGGATCCTCGGGATTAAAGCGTAGTCCTCCTCCTCCAAATAACACGGCTCCAATTTCTGCGCAGCCTAATGGCAATCCAAGGTGCCCAGAGCTACAGGCATGAATCGCATCAAGGGCAAGCCCACGGGCTTGATTTGCGGCATTTGAAAGAATTGTAGAAAAATCGGAGATATTTGTGTTCATAAGAAGTCTTTGGGTCACCTAGAGATTAATAAATATTGATGATCTCTATATTTAGAAATCCAACTTTATCAAGTTTAGGCGCTTTAGAATGTTGGACCGAGGCTTCGGTGCCTGTATTTTTGATAGGAGTCAGATAGGATTTAACTTGTTTAAACAAAGCCATCCCCATTAGTTATAGGCCTTATCCGCATATAACCCTCCTCTTTATCCTATGAGCCCTTTTACAGTTCCTGAATCAAGATCCACGCCTCGTGTACGCACTGCGAACAAGCCCAATGTCATCTGGTTACTAGGAGATCAGCATCGAAATCATGCCTTGGGCTGTCAAGGAGACCCCAATTTACATACGCCAAATGTGGACCAGCTCCATTTGACAGGATTTTCCCCTGAACGCGGCGGGGTCTCAGGCTACCCCTTGTGCTGTCCATTTAGGGGGTCCTTATTGAGTGGTGTTTACCCACATAGGTGTGTTCCGGTTCACGAGGCCCCCTTCCCTGATGGCCAAAAGACGGTCGCGCACGCATTTAATGATGCAGGATACGACACCGCTTGGTTTGGCAAATGGCATGTGGATGGTTGTCCTGAGCAAGAAGGCCGGGCGGCCTATTGGATAGTTCCACCCGAACGCCGCGGAGGATTTAAAGAATGGGTCGGATATGAAAACAACAATAGCCAATTTGACACCTGGGTGCATGGCGGGCGTGACGGAGAGTGCGAACCCACCAAACTGGACGGATTTGAAACCGACGCGTTAACCGATCTGTTCATCGACTACTTGGAATCTCGAGCGAGCGATTCCGACGAACAACCCTTCTTTGCCGCTTTATCCGTACAACCGCCTCATTGGCCGATGCAATGTCCGCCAGAACACCATCATTTACGACCGGATGAAGTTCAACTGAGGCCCAACGTCCCGCCAAACAGCATGGCCGAAAAAGGGGCTCGTCTGGGGACTCCTGGCTATAGCGGTCTGATAGAAAACTGGGACTGGAATGTAGGACGGGTCGTCGAAGCACTTCGGCGATTAGATCTTTCAGAAACCACCCACATTGTATATTTTGCCGATCATGGAGAAATGCTAGGTTCCCATGGGCATTTTGGCAAAGTCGTACCTTACGAAGAATCGATTCGAACGCCTTTTATTTTGGGCGGAGCCGATTTCTTCTACACGGGGCAGGCCTCGAATATAGGGAGTACGCAAGGTTGGGGGTTCCCTGCTCATCGCGATATCCTCCCCAACCATATTGATATCGCGCCAACCACCTTAGGTTTATGCGGGTTGGATACCCCAGATTGGATGGTCGGACATGATTATAGTTGGGCCCGTCGGGGAGATCCCGAACCAACGAACGTTCCAGATTGCGCGTTATTACAGGTGATAGAAGCCCGAGAAGAATCTCCAGCTTACAGAGGTATTGTTACCCGTGACGGGTGGAAATACACCATCACGAAAGATGGTCCCTGGCTTATGTTCAACCTTCAGGATGATCCTTACGAAATGTCAAATCTGGTACACAAAGGCAGGTACCGATCACGCCGAGATGAGCTTCATCAGAAACTACTGGATAAATTAGAAGAGGTGGGCGACCCAGGTATTTAAATCGAAAGTCGGCTGTAAGACATCCATGCTTGCCCCGTCCAAAGGACGACTTTACATTATAAGGATTCCATTATGTCTGCACCCAAACGAAAACTCCCTCTTAAACCTCTACTTGCCATTTTAGCAGTAGGTCTAGTGGCTTTTGCATTCAGCCAGCTCCCCATCAAAGATGCGCTAGTAACTTTTAATGAAGCCGTAGCGAGCTGGGGAACGATGGGCGTGATTGTTTTCATTTTGGTGTATGCCATTGCCGCGGTGTTTCTGATACCCGCAAGTATCCTCACTTTGGGGGCAGGATTTACCTTTGGATTACCTTTAGGCATGCTCGCCGTTTCTATTGCTTCCACTCTGGGGGCAGCCCTAAGCTTTCTGGTCAGTCGCTATGTGGCGAGGAACAAGGTTAAAGAAAAATTCGGTCAAAGTGATAAATTTACTGCCGTAGATAAAGCTATCAGCCATCAAGGATGGAAAATTGTTGCGCTACTGCGGCTCTCTCCGGTCTTCCCTTACAATGCTCTCAATTATATTTTGGGACTTACCGGAATTAAATTTAGCCATTATGTAGCCGCAAGTTGGGCGGGGATGTTGCCAGGGACTCTACTTTATGTGTATTTCGGCTTTCTGGGTAAAGCAGGCTTGGAGTCCTCATCCGGAGGAGGTGGTTCGGATTTCCTTCGCTGGGTGTATATGGGACTAGGCTTACTGGCGACTCTGGCTGTGACGATTTACGTTACCAAATTAGCTAAAAAAGCTATGGAGGAAAAAACAGATATGGAGGAAAAAACAGATATGGAAACCGATACATGAAATTTTTTCTTTTAGTACTACTCTGTAGTACGGGGCTAGTTGCAGAAACGGTTCAGCTTCCCAAAGGAATCGATCACCGTGCATATGACAGTTTACTGGGGAAATATGTAGATGATCAAGGGCTTGTCGACTACCAAGGCTGGAAAGCAAGCTCGGCGGATATGGGGATCTTAAAGGAATATTTAAAACAGTTTGGCCCAACAGGAAATCCTGCCAGTGGGGAGGAAGAAATAGCTGGACTTTTAAACGCATACAATGCCTTTACCCTGAACATGATCCTGGAAAACTATCCCACGAACAGTATTCGGCTCTTGGACGATCCTTTCAAGAGAAAGGCCCATCTGATGGGAGGAAGAAAAGTTTCTCTGGACGAAATCGAACAGGACACCCTTCGCCCTCTAATTGGCTGGAACGTTCATGCCTTGGTGGTTTGTGCTGCGCGTAGCTGTCCTCCCCTCGCCTCCGAAGGGTTTTCAGCCGATACATGGGAAGACCAAATGCAAGAGCGTTATCGCGTTTGGTTCGCACGGGAAGATTTGACTGAATTCGCTATGGATAGCAACCGGGTAGAAATTTCAAAAATTTTCGATTGGTATAAAAAAGATTTCGAAGGAGATGACTCCATCAAAAACATTCTCTTACGTTTTGGGCCAGAGTCTAAACAGGCATTCCTGAGCGAGGAAACATACAAGGTAATATACAAGACCTACCATTGGGGCTTGAATGATCAGTCGGATGTTGGAAAGGACTATAAGCATTCGATATTTAAATTATTCTTCTAAAGGGACGACAATGTTAGCATTTATCACCGGATCCGGCTTTTACGAACATGATGAGTTAGAAACCTTAAACGTATCCACCTCTTTCGGCGAAGTAGCTTTACTGAAAGGGGTGATTGGTGGACGGGAAATCCTCATGCTTTCACGTCACGGATCTGGACACAAACAGCTTCCTCATCACATCAATCATCGTGCAAACCTGGCCGCACTTAAACAAGCCGGAGTTACAGCGGTGATCTCATGTTCCGTGTGTGGCATTTTGAATGCCGACTGGGATCTGGGGACTCCGCTCGGAACCAACGACATCTATTTCCCTGAGAACCGCCTTGGCGACGGAAGCGCCTGTTCGATGTTCACTACTCCGGGTGAAACAGGTCGCGGACACCTCCTCGCAGGCTCGCTTCTGAATTCAGAGCTAGGGGTCGCCATTCAGAAGCTATCCCAAGCCACTCCACAAGGCGTGTATGGACAGGTCTTAGGACCACGTTTTAACACCAAGAGTGAAATTAAAAGCCTACAAGCATCAGGCGTAGAGTTCATCTCCCAAACCTGCGGACCCGAAGCAGTCCTGGCAAACGAATTGGAGCTTCCATACGCCCTCTCCGCTTTTGGAATCGACTACGCAAACGGTGTCTCCAACACCCCTACGCCACTGGAGATTCTTCAAGGGAATCTCGAAAAGAGTAAAAGCTGGTTTATGCGATTGATGGAAAATCTACAGGAACCTGAAAAAGGTTTTAGTTTCGAAAATTTCATTTATCGATTTGATTAGAAAACCGTTGCTTGATTCGTTGTCACATTCTCCGACACTGCGGAAGTGGCCAAGGCTGAATCCGCTGACGGATAATCAAATTTCACCTGGAAAGAAAATCCGTGGTTTTAGCCTTATTTAACTAGGAGAGAAAAATCCGTCTGCGTTTATAATCGCTCCATTCCCCTGTGGGATGAATGGTTTAAGCCAGCAGATCTCTCATGATCCGAATTTCTTCGGCCATGTCATCTGGCTTAAAGAGTGAAGAACCAATATCAAAAATATTGGCTCCGTGATCAAAACTTTGTTTGCAGGTTTCACGATTGAGGCCGCCGTCTACTGAAATATCTAAATCTGGATAGGACTCTCGCAATGCCTTTAGTCGAGAAAGGGGTTCGGACAAAAAGGACTGACCACCAAAGCCTGGAAAAACGGTCATGAACAATACTTCGTCCACCAAAGGCAGAACCGCTTCGATAGCTGAAAGTTCGGTATCGGGGTTTAGTACGATTCCCGGCTTCACGCCTTTTCCACGAATGCGCTTTAACGTTTCCGCATGATCGTAGTCCGGTTCGATATGAATCAACAAACTTGAAGCTCCCGCATCACAGAAGGCATCCACATACTGATCCGGGCGCACCATCATTAAATGCACATTTAAGGGAATGCTTACCGCTTTCCGAGCCATCCCCACCACACTAGGGCTAAAGCTCATGTTGGGAACAAACACCCCGTCCATGAGATCTATATGAATTGCATCCGCACCCGCTTCCTCTATACGGACACAGGCATCGTATAAATGCCCGACATCTGCAGCGAGGATCGACGGATGAATCAGCAACGGTGGCATTACAGAGCCTCCCGCATAGCGGTAATTTTCTCAAAAGTTTTTACAGCAGCAACTTCAACCGGAATCGATTCAAACTCTTTGTCGGTACGCGCTTTCAGTTCCACTTCTCCTTTCGCCAATCCTCGTTCACCAATTGTCAGACGCAAAGGCAAGCCTAATAAATCTGCATCTTTGAATTTGAATCCAGGACGCTCATCACGATCGTCCATCAGCACATCCACACCCTGAGCTTCCAAAATGGTTTTGATGTCCTGAGCATGCTTCATGCAAGTTTCATCTTTAGGACTCAGCACGGTGATCAATAAGTCAAAGGGTGCCACAGAGATCGGCCAAATAATACCAAACTTATCGTTGGACTGCTCGATTACGGCCTGCAAAGTACGGCTTACGCCAATTCCATAACAACCCATTACCACAGGGTGGCTTTTACCGTTTTCATCCAGGAAATCAGCGCCAAGGGCTTCACTGTATTTTGTACCCAATTTGAAGACGTGCCCTACCTCGACTCCGCGCTTTTCGATCAATCGACCTTTTCCGTTAGGAGCCAAGTCACCTGCATAGGCCAGAGCCAGGTCTAGGAATTCCGTAATTCCCGTATCACGTTCCAGATCGAAATTCTTAAAATGAACGTCCGTTTCGTTGGCACCGCATACCCCACCCTTCAGACCCTTAAGGCTTCGATCTGCAAGGATCGGAATTTCGAGTCCAACCGGTCCCGCAAAACCCATAGCAGCTCCGGTCACCTTACGAATGGTTTCAGGATCGGCCAAGGTGGCACCGGGGAGCACTTTCTTCAGCTTGATTTCATTTACATCCCGGTTTCCGGGCAATAACACTGCTACCGGTTTTTCATCGGCAAGGTAAATTAAGGTTTTCACCAACTGACGGGTTTCAATTTCTAGGAGTTTAGCCACGGTTTCGATCCTTCCCACATTCGGGGTAGATACTTTTTCAAGTGCCGCTTCGGCACCCGGGAATTCCATGGGCTGATCGTTAAAGCCTTCCGCTCTCTCTAGGTTGGCGGCGTACGAACCATCATCCGCTTCCAAAATCGCATCTTCCCCTGCGTCACAGGGAATCATGAATTCGTGAGAAGAGGATCCACCCATATCGCCCGTATCTGCATCCACCGCCATGGCATGCAAACCACAACGTTGAAAAATCCGTACATAGGCATCGTACATTTTTTTATAACTTTCATCCGCAGCTTCCGAACTCACGTCGAAACTATAGGCGTCTTTCATGATGAATTCTTTACAGCGCATCAGACCAAAACGTGGACGAATTTCATCCCGAAATTTGCTCTGTATCTGATAAAAATTACAAGGAAGTTGTTTGTAGGAGGTGATTTCGCGAGCAACGAGGTCTGTAATGACTTCTTCATGGGTCGGGCCCAACACCATTTTACGGTCTTGGCGGTCCGTCACTTTGAACATCACATTCTTGAGGCTTTCATAACGCCCGGATTTCTCCCAAATTTCTTTGGGGTGCATGGCCGGCATCAATACTTCCTGGGCCCCTGCCCGATCCATTTCCTCACGCACAATGGTCTGAACGTTACGTAGAGCACGAACCCCTAAAGGTAAATAGGTATATAAACCACTTCCCAAGCGGCGGATTAAACCTGCACGCAACATGAGTTGATGCGAAAGTATTTCGGCATCCTGAGGGGTTTCTTTCAAGGTGGGAATCAACAGTTGGGACCAGCGCATATAACATCCTTTTGATGGGGTAAAATGGATGCGCACCCTGCCCGAAGCAGGCTAAAGGTGCAAGCTGAATATCGGATTCTTGGGTTGAGATAATTCCCAATTCCTCGTTCACGAGGCTTCTTCCGAGGCGTTTACGCCGATGGATACGCAGAACCCGGGTTCTGAAACCCGCTTGCCTAAAGGCACGCTCAAGAACCCTCGTAAACAAGGAACAGGGAAGTCCCATTGGGAGGAACGCCCTTAAGCCTTCACAATCGAAACAATCGCTTCTTCCCCATTCAGGTCCAGCGTTTCACCTTCCACGTGATCGTCCAGATCAAATTTCAATGCCAGAATTTCTGCCATAATGAAGGTGCGATGTTCGGAAACTGCTGCCTTTAGTACGTCCGAACCTTGGAAACGAACGTGGATGCGGTCTGAGACATCAAGGCCTTCGGTTTTGCGAAGATTCTGTAGTTTGCTGACCATTTCCCTCGCCAGGCCTTCCTGTTCCAGCTCAGGGGTCAGGCTGGTTTCGAGGGCTACTACAATTTTTCCTTCACTTGCCACCGCCAAACCTTCGCGAGGATTGCGGGCGATCAATAGATCATCTGCAGTCATTTCAAAAGCTTCGCCATCAAGATCTACGGTATGAGTACCTCCACCAAGGATCGCGGTGATTTCGTCGGTATTCAATTTCCCAACCGAGGCGGCACAGAGTTTAATCTTTTTACCAAGTTTAGGACCGAGGGTTTTAAAGTTAGGTTTTGCGCTATAGGTCGCCAAAGCGGTTTCATCTTCCCCAAACCAAACTTCTTTCACGTTAAGCTCTTCCATAACCAAATGCTTAAGTTCGTCGATGTTCTGTTTGAGGCTCATATCGCGCGTTGCCACATGAATACCCTTTAATGGCATACGAACTTTTAAATCATACTCGCTACGAAGACTGCGTCCCAACTGAACTACCGTTTGTACGACCGCCATTTGTTTGTCTAAATCCGGATCACGATGCTTTCCAGCAAAGTGAGGGAAATCGCAGAGGTGAACCGATTCAGCTAAGTCGTTTGTGCGCAGGTTCCTATAGATCGACTCGGTAATAAAGGGAACAAATGGAGCGCCAATTTTGCTAAGAGTCAGCAGCACAGAATAAAGAGTTTGGTAGGCCTGATGCTTGTCATCGTCATCCTCGCTCTTCCAGAAACGACGACGGCTACGACGAATATACCAGTTGGTTAAATCATCGACGAAGTGAACAAAGGGACGAACAGCAGACTGAAGATCATAATCATCCATGGCCGCGGTTACATCTTCGGAAAGCTTCTCTAAGGAACTGAGAATCCAACGATCGAGAAGGTTTTCGCTTTGGGCGGAAGATGACGGGCTTGAAAGCCCATCCTCCGTTGCTTTCCAGCCATCGGTATTCGCATAGGTTACAAAAAAGCTGTAGGCATTCCACATGGGAATAAGCAAATCACGCATGATTTGTTTTACGCCGTCCTCGGCAAAAGCTAAATTCTCTGCCCGAACCACCGGAGAATAAATCATGTACAGACGAATAGCATCCGCTCCGTATATATTAATCACTTTGTTGGGGTCGGGATAATTCTTTAGGCGCTTGGACATTTTCTGACCGTCTTCCGCCAACACCAAGCCATTTACGACCACGTTTTTAAAAGCAGGTTTATCGAAGAGGATGGTTCCTAATACCATTAGGGTATAAAACCAGCCTCGGGTCTGATCGAGTCCTTCGGCAATGAAGTCGGCGGGAAAGCGATTTTCAAATCCTTCCGCATTTTCGAAGGGAAAATGTTGTTGCGCATAAGGCATCGCACCGGATTCAAACCAGCAATCCAAAACTTCTGGAGTGCGGCGATAGGTTTTACCATCCTTTTCAAAAATGACTTTATCCAAGATGTGTTTGTGAAGGTCATCTACTTTGACACCAGAGTACTTTTCCAGTTCTTCGATGGACTCCATGCAAATACTGTCTTCACCATCTTCAGAAACCCAAACCGGAATACAGGATCCCCAGAATCGGTTACGACTGATGTTCCAGTCATTGGCATCGGCCAACCAATTTCCAAAGCGTTTTGTACCTACATACTCAGGAGTCCAATGAACTTGGTCATTATTCGCCATCATTTTTTCCCGAAGATCATCTACCTTCACGTACCAGGCTTCAATCGCCCGATAGATAAGAGGCGTATCCGTGCGTTCACAGAAGGGATAACTATGTTGGATGGTGGATTGATGAACCAATTTGCCACTGTCTTTTAAGGCTCGGATAATCCCTTTGTCCGCGTCTTTACAGAGCTGGCCTTCGAAGTCGGGAACTTGAGAGGTGAAGCAAGCTTCTGCATTCAGCGGATCAACTAATTCGATACCAAGATCACGGCAGATACGATAATCATCTTCACCGTAAGCCGGTGCCATATGCACGATGCCGGTACCGTCGCTGGTGGTCACAAAATCATCGGTCAGAACTCTGAAACTGTCTGCGTGATCTTTGAAATAATCAAATAAGGGTTCGTATTCAAGATCTGCCAAGTCAGATCCTTTAAGGCTACTCAGTACCTTGCACGAATCCTCTTTAGGGAAATAGGAAGACAGACGGGCCTCGGCCAGCAAGTAGACGCTCTCATCAGACGTATCCTCTACGACCACATAGTCGATTTCAGGACCTACACAGAGGGCTAAATTGGAAGGTAAGGTCCAAGGAGTCGTCGTCCACGCGAGGAAATAAGCGTTGGAGCCAAATTTTGCTTCATCGGTTAGTTTAAATCTACAGGTGATCGCCGGATCCTGAACGTCTTTATAATTGCGGTTCGCTTCAAAATTTGAAAGCGGCGTGGTCAGCTTCCAACTGTAGGGCATAATGCGGTGAGCTTTGTAAATCCGCTGTTTTTCCCACAGCTGTTTAAATACCCACCAGATAGATTCCATGAAATCGGTATCCATGGTTTTATAGTCATTATCAAAATCGACCCAACGCCCCATGCGGGTAACCGTTTTACGCCATTCGTTTACATAGGTCTGAACCATGGATCGGCATTTTTCATTAAACACATCTACTCCTGCTTCCACGATAGCAGTGGTTCCTGCCAAGCCCAGAGCATCTTGAGCCAAGGCTTCGATGGGTAATCCGTGGCAATCCCAGCCAAATCGACGTTCTACATACTTTCCGCGCATGGTCTGGTAACGGGGAACAATATCTTTGATCGTACCCGCTAACAAATGACCATAATGGGGTAAACCGGTTGCAAAAGGAGGTCCGTCATAGAAGACAAATTCTTCCGCATCCTTGCGTTGGTCTAAACTTTTTTGAAAAATGCCTTCAGACTCCCAAAACGCGAGCATTTCTTCTTCGTTGCGGGGAAAATCGATTTTATTGGAAACTGGATCAAACATGAGGATCTCCTATCTTGAACTCGAAAGAATGCAAAGAGATTTTAGCTCTGGTAAAGTGGAGTTTTACACACGGATGAAGATGATGAACACGGATGGTGGGGGGGATGTAAAAGCAGATTGCGAAAGATCCGTATACATCATCTTCATCCGTGATACCTTTTGATTTACAGGGGTAGTTATTTTGCTGGACCCAAAGATAGGTTTAACGAGCTTTAGGTTAAGGGCCTGTGGCCTGAAGGCCTACAGCCACTTTTCAGAGTGTGGCCGGACCCCTTTAGGGCCCGGAGATTCCCACGTACTCCGATCACACTCAACTATCTCTGAAATCAACTGGTCTTGCTCAGTCCCCTGATGTATATATCTCTTTTCGAAACACATAAGAGCTACACCATGACCAACCCTACCTTACTTCAACCTAGCGAACTCACTCAACAACTCGACGAGTTAACTTCTTGGACTCTCAGTAAAGATGAATTGAGTATTCAGAAAACCTTCGCTTTCAAAAACTACTACCACACCATGGCTTTTGTGAATGCGGTGGCTTGGATTGCGCATCAGCAGGATCACCATCCTGATTTGGAAGTGGGATACAATAAGTGCAAGGTAACCTACAGTACCCATTCTGCGGGGGGGATCACGAAGTTGGATGTTGAGGCGGCGAAACAGATCGAAGATTTATAAACGCGAATTTATGCGAACCGACTAAAAGGTACTTGAGAGAGAGGTTCTATTCTCTGGCGCTGCTGCGATCGGACTGAAAGAAGACTTTATCTGCCGTGGCCATGTAGTCGCGAATGACAGGCTCAGTCCATTTGGCGGAGGGAACAATAATATGTTGAGCGTCCACAAAAGGTGGGTACTCCATTTTGAACGTAAGTCGCATGAAGTGATGCATATAAAGTTCATAAAGCACATGAAAAGGTTTCACATCACCCTGCTTCACGGCTCGGTCTTTGGCCCTTAGAAACACATCGTAATCTCCGGCCTGAATGCGTTCATCCCACTCCCCGATGAGGTTCCAGCCCTTCCGAGTCATGAGCACATTAAAACCCGCAATCCCTTCTTCGATCCGGCCCTCATATTTCTTTCGTCGTCGGCGACTATAGCCTTCGAAATTCCCGAAAAAGAATACCTGATGCATCCATTTCAATGAGTGGTAGGAATTACTAATTTTCAGAAAGGAATAACGAATCGCAAACCAGCGTTTCACATGCAGGCGGGTCCGCTTTTTCGTAGACAATTTATTGGTACCCAAAGCGGATGCAAAATCTAATCCGTTTTCCTTCATTAAGGCGATAACGCGGGTATCCCAATCCGGGCAAACCAGCAGATCATTGTTTAAGAAAAACAGATAATCGTGCTCCGCTACTGCCGCCCCTTGATTTTGACAATGCGGATAGTTGTAATTGGCTTCGTTACGAATGACTACAGCCCCGTGTTCTCGGTAAAGATCTCCGCTTCCGTCATCGGAGACGTTATCAATAGCGATCAACTGATACGGTACGCTGGTATATTTTTCCAAAAACTCTAAAAAGAGTTTATTCATTCCGTACTGATTATGAAAGCTGGTAATAATACTGATCATGCACACTCCGCATGCATTTCCTTAACCACTTTAGCGATGATGCCAATACCCCGTTTTACTTTTTCTGGGTCCATCGCGGTGTGAACGCGAATACATTCGTTTTGCTCAGGCGCAGGTTCATCTAATCCGAAGAAAAAAGCATCACCGGGGATGACAAGTACGCTCTCACCTTTCAAGCGCTCATATAAAGCTCTCGATCCTCCTGGCAATCCAGGAAAACGAACCCAATGAAACATCGAGCCTTCTGATTCGTGACGCATCCAGGGAACATCGTCTCCCAAGGCTTCCGCCCACCATTTTGCAGCTTGCTTACTGTGAGACTCGTAAAAAGGTCGGATATAGGTTTTGCAAAGGGCTTCTAACTCTCCTGATTCCAGTAGAGGACGGACTAAGGCCTGCCCCACATTTCCATTCGCCAATCCTACAACTGCATTTACCGAGGATAATAAATCGATAACGTTCGGGTCTGCCACCACGATACCAGTTCGAGTACCGGGTAGACCCAGTTTGGATAAGCTCATCGATAAAATAATGTGAGGTTCCCAAATCGGCTGAATTTCTTTAAACAGAATTCCCGGAAAAGGTGCGCCGTAGGCATTATCAATCAACAGAGGGATTCCATGTTCTTTTGCTAATGTAGAGAGCTTGGAGACTTCTTCGTTGGTTAACACATTTCCTGTAGGATTAGTGGGGCGTGACACCGCTAATGCGGCTATATTCGGACCAATATGCAGGTTTTCAAAATCGATATGGTACTTAAATAGATGCGGGCCCGTTTCGACAAGTTTGCCGTGAACCGATTGAAATAAGTCCGGTTCGATTCCCTGCTCCGCGTAGCCAATATATTCGGGACTGAGGGGTAAAAGGATCTTCTTCCCGTCACCAGCCAATAGATTAAAGAGATAATAAAAAGCAGTCTGACTCCCGTTGCAGATCCCAATATGTTCGGGTCCGATCCCCCAGTCATAACGGTCATTTAAAAACGTCGCCAAGGCTTTTCGGAAGGCAGGTGATCCATGAGGGGTATCGTATTTACCTAAAACGGCATTCAATTCATCGGGTCGGGAAAGTAAGCTCTGCCATTGATCACGAAAGCGCGCCTCCATCTCTGGAACAGGAGAAGGATTGCCTCCACCCAACATACAAAGCGACTCATCACCGGAGGCCATGGCCTCACCCAGATCGTTCATCAACTCAAGGATGCCGGAGGGCTCCTCGAAGCGTTTTCCGTAAGCTGACCAGTTCCATTTCATACTAACGTACTGATTGAGCTTTGGACATGGCTTCGGCCGCTTGTTCGGTAATGGCAACCCAGTCTTTTTCTGAAATTTGTTTACGAGTCGCAATCCAAGAACCACCGATTGCAAAGACCTGATCTAAGGCTAAGTAGTCCGTCATATTTTCTAAATTCAGCCCACCTGTCGGACAGAATTTGATTCCGAGATTTTGGTAAGGAGCCGTAATGCTTTTCAACATCGAACTACCTCCTGCAGCTTCTGCAGGGAAAAATTTCATGAATCTGCACCCGGCTTTATACGCCGCTTGTAGATCGGTTGGGGTCATTATTCCTGGGATAAAGGGAACCTTTTTTTGCTTAAAAAAGGAGACCGTATCTACATCACATCCTGGAGCCAAGGCAAATTGGGATCCGCTGTCATACGCTCGCTGTGCGTTATCCGGCGTCACCACGGTTCCTGCACCTACGTTCATTTCAGGTAGAGATTTTGCAATGCGGGAAATCGATTCGGCCGCGGCCGCGGTACGAAAAGTGATTTCAATAATGTTGATTCCCCCAGCAAGCAAGGCTTCCGCGAGAGGGATAGCATCATTCGCATCATCCAAAACGATGACCGGAACTACAGGGTGTTTGTTGAAATCAATCATTAGCGTTGCACCCGTCCGGAGGCATCTCCGCCCATAAGAGTCATCACTTCATCTCGGGTGCTGTAATTCACATCCCCAAGAATAGAATGCGCCAAACATGAAGCCGCTACCGCATAGGAAATTGCGGTTTCAGGTGCAGAAAGTTCATCGTCAGTTAATGCAAAGATCAAGCCAGCAGCAAAAGAATCGCCTCCCCCTACCCGATCCACGATGTTTTTAATTTCGTAGGGTCGATAATCATCTCCATTCATGGGGGCAAAGTGAGCTTTTGCTGTGGCAACATCATATAACATCGCTCCCCAGTTGTTGTGGCTAGCGGATAAACTTTCGCGTAAGGTGATCGCTACTTTTTTGACATTCGGGAACTGCCTAACGATTTCTTTGGCTACTTCGGGATACTTATCAATTTGTAAACTGCCGGAATGGATATCCTGGTCTTCAATATGGATGTCCAACACATCGGAAGCATCCTCTTCGTTAGCGATCACCACATCGATGAAGGGAATTACCTGACGCATGGTATCCCGAGCAAGGGTTTTTGCATCGGTACCGGGTTTCCAATCCCACAGTTTTTTTCGGAAATTCAAATCACAGGATACCGTCACTCCGGCTACCTTTGCCGCTTTTGCAGCTACGATGACCGCGTCTGCTGCTTTTTCGGATAACGCAGGAGTAATACCACTGAGGTGTAACCATGCCGCATCCTGAAAAGTTGTAGCAAAGTCGTACTCGGAGGCCTCGGTCTCGCTGATAGAAGAATTTGCACGATCATAAACCACTTTTGAAGGACGCTGATTGGCCCCTGCTTCAACAAAATAGAGACCCAAACGGCCTCCTTTAGTGCGATGAATACAAGAGGTATCGATATCCAAGCCCTTCAGGAAAGAAATACAGGCATCTCCTAAATCATTTTGAGGGAGAGCTGAGATAAATCCCGTTTCTTTTCCCATGGTGGAAATCGATGCGGCAACATTTGCCTCTGCGCCACCAAAGGTTAGATTTAAGGAACCGGGTAAGACCTGCTTCAACCGGGAAAAACCCTCCGGTTGAAATCGGCCCATAATCTCGCCAAATGTATAGATTTTTTTTGTCATAAGATAAAATCATATATGATTTAGAGTTTCATAGCAATTGAATTCGGGCGATTTGGAGTACACGGGGCGCATTCCACAATTGGTGTACACCCCAATCGGTATCGCTATCGGGATCGGAACCTGAACCGGAATCGAACCATTCTGATGGCGATAATTCACACACTAATGGGGTTCATTTTACTTGGTATGGGTTCGATACCGATAGCGATGCCGACCTTTACCCATTGTGGGATGCCCCGAGTGCTAGCGCAGGGAGCGGCGGAACGTGGGAATTTTGCCTACAACAGGGAAAGGCGTCAGCCTTTCACTCCTCGCTTAGTTTTTGGTTTTGTTCTTAAGTTATGATTAAGGCAAAAATACTTAGGTTACGGCTACGCAATTGCAGTGGTCTTATGGGCAGAAGTTTCCACGCTCGCAGAGCGCAGACTACGTTGACCGCCTAGCGGGCAGCGCTGCCCGTAAAAAAGCACTCACGGTGTAATCTGGATTCGTCCACCCCTTTAGACGAAAAATAGCCGAGTACCTCTTCGATCATTCTATCCAGTCCGCAGGCATAAAAATGGGTATTTTCCGAATACACGACCTCATCCAAGATGCGGGTAACCCTTCCGTTTTCATACTGTGGGTCAGTAGATTTACTCAGAAACCGCCTCACAGGAAATGGATCCGTCAACTCAACGGGGTGTCGAAGCCCCCAAAAGATCTGAACGGACGATGATGATCCTGAACGAATCGCAGATAAAAATGGGGCAATCCCGGTTCCGGTCGCGAAATATATTTTTCCCGCTCCTTCCGGTTCTACTGGCCGGAACCATCCAAAAGGAGGGCTGATCTCAAGAGAGTCCCCTGCCCGTAACCCACAAAGGTAGTTGCTAATTTCTCCGTCTTCAAAGCGTCTTACCCAAAGTTCTAAATAGGATGCCTTTATAGATCCGCTTAGACTGTAGGGGCGACTAATCGGACTTTGGTTTGGTCCATACACCGCAATGCAATCACCGGGGACCCAAGAAGCCTTAGGTTGGGATAAACGAACAATATATATATCGTCGCCAATACACTCCGATGAGAGGATTTTTAGCTGGATTCGGGGAGGCGCTTCAGAGAGTTGGATTTTTCTGGGCATATTCAATCACACGAAAATCGTGTTGGTTACGCTCATCCGCCTTGAAGCTTTCTTCAGACAGGATGTGATAGTCTTCGGGATCCCATTCAGGAAATTTCGCATCTCCATCTACTACTTCGGTATCCACCAAGGTGATAAACATCCGCGCAGACCGAGCTAAACAAAGTCGGTAAATCTCTTCGCCCCCAATCACAAAGAGACGGTCACTTCCCTTAAGAAGAGTCAAAGCTTCCTCCACAGAATGCACCGTTTCAGTTCCATCCACAGAAAAATCTTGTTGCCGAGTCAAAATTAAATTCCGTCGATTCGGTAGCGGACGCCCAATAGAATCCCACGTTTTCCGTCCCATTAAAATCGGGTGACCTGATGTCAGCTTTTTAAATAGTTTGAGATCGGCCGAAAGCTTCCAAGGCAATTGATTTTCTTTTCCAATAACTCCGTTTCGATCCATAGCCGCAATGAGAATGACGTCCGGCGTTTTCAAACAGACACCTCTCCCGCAATGTGGGGATGTGATTCATAGTTTTCAATTTCGATATCCTCAAACACAAAGTCGGTAAGGGTTTTGCGTTCGGGGTTCAGCTTGAGGGTTGGCAAGGGAAATGGGTCTCGGGTCAGTTGCAACTGAGCTTGGTCCAAATGGTTCTGGTAAAGATGCGCATCTCCGAGGGTATGGACAAAATCACCGCATTCATAGCCTGTAACCTGAGCCATCATACAGGTAAGTAAGGCATAGCTTGCGATATTAAACGGAATGCCCAAAAATACATCCGCACTGCGTTGATACAACTGACAGCTCAATTTTCCATCGGCCACATAAAATTGAAACAGCGCATGACAGGGCATCAAAGCCATTTGATCCAATTCAGCTACATTCCATGCGCTCACAATCAGGCGACGGGAGTCTGGATTGGTACGAATCTCCTTCTCAACCCACCGTAGCTGATCGATGGTTAGGCCATCCGGAGTCCCCCAGGAACGCCACTGTTTTCCGTAAACAGGTCCTAAATCACCTTTTTCATCTGCCCAGTCATTCCAAATTCGAACGTTATTGTCCTGAAGGTACTTGATGTTGGTATCTCCCCGAATGAACCACAATAATTCATGGATAATCGATCGGGTATGAAGCTTTTTGGTGGTAACCATAGGGAAGCCGTCCCTCAAATCGTAACGCATTTGATAGCCAAAACAACTTCGGGTCCCGGTTCCAGTCCGGTCCTCTTTTTCCACACCGTGATCCAAAATATGTTGCAAGAGATCCAAATACGCTTTCATAAAGATTTTGATAGCGACTCGAGTGGCTTCCTGCAATCAAAAGCGAATTCCAACCTCGTCAGAGACCTCCTTTTTACGCTAAAAGCGTGAAATGCCTCCCTTTCATGCCCTTCAACGCACAGATAACAACGGGAACGCCACTTGGGTGACGTTTTCGGATGAAGTTGCGGTTATTGAAGTTGTAGAACTCTCAGAGGTACTACCGGCGCTTCGAGAACTGGAGGACGCACAAAGCAAAGGATTGCATGCCGTAGGTTGGATCGCCTACGAAGCGGCTCCTGCATTTGATTCTTCGCTACAGGTTCACCCCACAATTAGTGGGCAGCCCCTCCTCCGTTTCACACTTTACAAAACACAGAACGAGGGCCTTCTCTATAGGGAGGGCAATGAATATGATTTTTCTACTCCTAAACCTTCGTTAAATCAGGACGAATTCACAAAGGCAATTACCTGTATTCACGAAGCGATCGCCGCCGGAGAAACCTATCAGGTCAACTTCACCTATCCAATGTATGGAACCTACACGGGAGATCCTTGGACCTGGTTCAGGAAGTTAAGACTAGCCCAATCCGCACAACATCAAGCCTACTTTGAAGAAAAGGATCAAATTGTGATTAGCCTCTCACCCGAGCGCTTTTTTAAGCATCAGGGAGACCACATCTTTTGCAAACCTATGAAAGGGACGGCACGGCCCGGGGAAGAATCCCTTTTAAAAAAATCCGAAAAAGATCGATCGGAGAATATCATGATTGTGGATATGATTCGAAATGATCTGGGAAAGATCGCAATCAAAGGTTCTGTAAAATCCGAATCGCTGTTTGAGGTAGAGAGCTATCCGAGTGTGGTACAAATGACCTCAACCGTAAGCGCAAAAGGAAGTTCATCTCCTGTGGATTGGTTATGTGCCCTCTTTCCCTGCGCGTCTATCACCGGAGCTCCCAAAAAACAGACCATGAAATGGATTAATCAGTTAGAGTCTGGTCCCAGAGGAATTTATACTGGGTGTATTGGAGGCTTTTATGGCGATGGGGTAACCGAATTCAATGTGGCCATTCGTACCGCAATTCTCCAACCTGAATCCAACACGTTTCGATATCATAGTGGTTGCGGAATCGTCTGGGACAGTAAGCCCGAAGATGAGTACCGTGAAAGCATTTTAAAAAGTGCCGTACTTACCCATGAAACCAAGCCCTTTTCGCTGATTGAAACCATGAGGTGGGAGCCCGGAAAAGGAATCGAGTTGTGGCCCTACCACCGCAAAAGGCTCCTGCGGTCAGCAGCGGCTATTGGGGTTGAGGTAGATCTCGAGAAACTGGACGGATTGATTTCCCAGTTAGAGTTTCCGAAACTCGGAAAAATTCGTCTGACGCTTTCCGAGGCTGGGAAGCTCGAGGTGGAGAAATCCCCACTCCCCCTGACGAAGGAGCCTTTGAGTTTTAACGTTGATACGGAAATCACACTCTCATCCCACCTAGAGTTAAAACATAAGACTACCCGCAGAGAGATTTACAAGGCTGCGCGAAAGCGTCATCCAAAAGTAGATGAAACCTTATTGATCAATGAAAATAGGGAATTGATGGAATTTTCGATCGGGAATCTGGTCTGGACCCAAAATGGAAAAGCCTATACTCCGCCTCTTTCTTCGGGGTTCCTACCCGGTGTCGCCCGGGCCGCAGCATTGGATCAGGGTAAGGTTGAAGAGCGTACTTGCAGGCTGGAAGATTTGGAGAACGCAGAAGAAATCTATTTAATCAATGGGCTTCGGGGCTGGGTGAAAATGGTATGGGGTGTTCCCGAGAGGTAGGATACGGGTTAAAATCCGTTCTTCCTTGAGTCGTCGCACCGCGACGGGTTGTGAGATATGTTTGGATTTCCATGGGTAAAACCCATAGCTACTCGTGGGCGCCGCGACGGGTTGTAGGGATGTGTAATCCGAATTCGTGGGTTGAAACTCACAGATATGCGTGAATCGTCGCTCCGCGACATCTGATCGTATATCTTTCGTCGCGGAGCGACGACTCATGCTTAGCCGTGGATTTCAATCCACGGGCAGGACGCCACAAAATCTTTCGTCGCGGAGCGACGGTTGATGGCAAGGAGGATTTCAATCCGACGTTTTAATCCAAATGATAGCCACCTTCCAGCGAATACCCGGCCTTCAACAGCATGGTTTCGTATTCTTCCTGAAAATTCATTTTTCGGTGGTGTTCCTGTTGATTTTCGATGTAGGAAATCACCTTTTCTACTGGAGTAACTCCCACTGTAAATCCACCGTAGCCATCCTGCCAGTAAAACGGGGCATCGAATACTTTTTCGCTATTTATCCATGAGGATGAACCGCCTTTCAGTCGTTTTACGGCCTCAATTATTGTCAGGTTTTTGGGTATTTCGATAAGCATGTGAACGTGGTCTTCGATTCCGCCTACTTTATGCACAAACATCTTATTGTGTTGCGCGATTCCTGCTAAGTAGGCCTAAATCAGATCTCGCTTTTTGGCGGGGCGTAAGAGCGGGGTTCTATTTTTAGTGCTCCATACAAGATGGTAAATCAGTTTGGTGTAGGTATTTGCCATGATAAAAAGTAGTGAGTTTGAATCGGGATGGCAATGGTGGACAGGGGTTAAAACCCGATATTCCGTGAGCCGTCACTACGCGACGATTTCTATGGATGTGCTCATTTTCCGTGGGTTGAAACCCACGGCTATGCGTGAGTCGTCGCTCCGCGACGGGTAGTGGGGTATGTTTCGGATTCTGTGGGTCGAAATCAAGGGCTATGCGTGAAACGAAAATAAGGATTTCCGTAGCAACATATCATGCGTAGACATATATTTTAATCCACCGGTTTAACGATCCGTAGTTGATCGCCGCGAAGCGACGGTTCGAGGCCGTGATGAATTTACTCAACGGCAGGTAAACGCTCAAGGACTTCTTTTAGGGCCGGAATATCTTCTTTGGCAAGAAAGCCTGTGAGGAAATCCAAGTGACTATAAGGGAGGAGGATTCGGTCTTCGACCCCTTTCAGTTTCGCGCTGTCTAATGTAACGACGCCATCCCCTTTTGGATATTGAAATTTCAAGATAAGATCCAGGCGGTCTATGGAAAGTAAGCGAGCGGCGTCCGCAACACTGTTCTCTGGAGATTCCGAGGCCAAGTCGTCTCGAGCGTTCTGAAGAGCTACGGGATTAAACATCCCAGTGTTTCCGGCCAGGATGCTGTAGGTCACATTCGGGTTCCGTTCCAATCGGTCTAACTGTTCCATCAATAAAGATCGGGGATGTAAATCGATTCCGGCACGTCCCATGCCATCACCCCAAAAATCGAACGCTTTTTTGGGGTCGAAGAAAATATTCATGGTGTGATCCCCGATCTCCACTAGCCCACGTAAAGAAGCCAACTCGGATCCTTGGAAAGGAGGCACACAAGCAATGAAACGTGTGACGCCATCCACAACCAAATCCGGAGACTCCAACATCAACTGACTAATCACGCCTCCCATTGAAACCGTGACCAATGAAATATCCTGTTGACGATCTTCGGGAAGAGTTTTTAACGCTTCCGATAGACGTTTCGCGTTTCGAATGACTCGGTCATCATTGGGATATTCAAAGAAATATAGGTCATATCCTTTTTGAACTAGTACGTCACAAGTCCCAGAAAATAATCGTTGGCTACTATCCAGACCATGCAAGATCACCACAACGGGGCCGGTTGATCCGGGGCTGGAAATATGGATCAGCTCCGCATTACGTTCGACATTAAACATATCGATAAATTTTTCTTCGAAGTCATCTAGCGTGGATTCAAAAGTTTTAAGATCGACCTTCATCGACAAAGCTTCTTTACCGATGAACATGGAGACCCCGAAATCCTTCAACACAGCGTTCCATGCAAATATACTTAATCGGGTACTTGCACGATCCACCTTGAGTTTCTGATTAGGAAAATCATCTGGTAATACCACATCAGACCCCCCAATTTTAAGTAGAGTTTGGAGAAAGGCCTTGGAGTGAATTTGATTATCAATCAGAGGAATTTGGTATTCCCTGACACCGACATCATCCGCAAAGAGCATCTGTAAAAACAGAGCCGCTATGCAAAGACTATATCCTAGGCATTGGGTAAGTCGGCACATTCCAAGTCCACCTGCATCATGGAGCCTAACGCAGAAACTCTAGCATCAATGTGCTCAGGGGTCAGAGGTTGCAGCGCATCCAAACTGAAAGCCTGAACGCCAAAAGAAGCTACGACACTTCCGTGAACCATGGCACGCCGAATATCCGCTTCTTCGCAAGCATTCGCGCGGGCAAGATAGCCCATGAGTGCCCCGGCGAAGGTATCTCCTGCCCCAGTAGGATCTTCCACATTCGCAATGGGAAATGCTGGCTGAATAAAAATACCCTTTTCACCAAATAACATACTGCCGTGTTCCCCTTTTTTGATGAGAACATACTGCGGACCCATTTGAAGCAAGGCATTCGCGGCATCCATCAAATTATGGCAGTCCGTAAGCATCCGTGCTTCGGATTCATTCAGGGTGAGCATATGGACTTTACCGATAACCTCAATGAGTTCATCGCGGGTAATATTTATCCATAAATCCATGGTGTCTACCAACACAAATTTCGGGTTTCGAATTTGGCTGAGGACATGTAGTTGGAGGCTTGGATGCATATTACCTAGAAACACAAAAGGAGCATCTAAATAGGTCTCAGGAAGAGTCGGCTCAAAGGTCTCGAAGACTCCGAGGACGGTTTCCAAGGTTTCGCGATTGTCCATATTTTCTTCGTACACGCCTGTCCACGAAAAAGTCTGACCAGACGCACGTTGGAGACCCTGAAGATCTACATCGAAAGATTTATAAAGATCCAGAAACGAATCGGGAAAATCATCGCCAACCACCCCCACCATTCCTGGGGAACAGAAGAACGAGGCCGCTGCACAAGCATAGCTTACAGACCCACCTAAAAGGGATTCTTTTTTAACACTGGGGGTTTCAATGTGGTCGATTCCAATGGAACCAACAATTACCAAGTCAGGCGAATTCATAAATATCCTTTCGATTAGCGGCTGGAAGAGTCGTGGTGACGATCTTCGGGAGGTTCGTAGGTTTCCATGAATTTTTCCAAGTAGCTGGTGTTATAGTGTCCACCAAGGAAATGATCATCTTTAAGCAACGCAAGTCCGAGTGGAATTGTGGTTGCTGGACCATCTACAAGAAATTCTTCTAAAGCACGTCCCAAACGGGCTAAGGCCTCTTTACGATCGCGACCATGAACAATTAATTTAGCGACCATGCTATCGTAATGGGGAGGAATAACATATCCAGGATATACTGCGGTATCCACTCGAACGCCAAAGCCACCCGGAAGGTTTAACCAGTTAATTTTTCCAGGACGAGGTGCGAAATTTTGCGAAGGATCTTCGGCGTTTATTCGGAATTCGATGGAATGTCCGTTCATGGAAATTTGGTCTTGGGTAAGACTCAATTTTTCGCCGGCAGCTACTCGAATTTGTTCTTTGATCAAATCGACTCCGGTAACTTCTTCGGTTACCGGATGCTCCACCTGAATACGGGTATTCATTTCCATGAAGTAGAATTTCTGATCTCTTTCATCGAACAGGAACTCAACGGTTCCGGCGTTTGTATAGTTTGCAGCAATCGCAGCTTTGACTGCGGCATCACCCAATTCTTTACGAATGGTATCATCTAAAGCCGGAGACGGAGCTTCCTCTAAGATTTTTTGGTTACGGCGTTGCATGCTACAATCCCGTTCACCCAAGTGAATGACGTTACCATGTTCATCCGCCATAAGTTGAACTTCGATATGTCGTGCGCTTTCAACATATTTTTCAATGTAAACGCCGCCATTCCCAAAGGCACGCTCGGCTTCATGGCTAGCTGCGTTAAAGGCATTCATCAGGGTACTTTCGCTCTGTGCAATCCGCATGCCTTTGCCACCGCCACCGGCAGTTGCTTTTACAATGACCGGATACCCGATTTCTTTTGAAATTCTAATCGCTTCGGCTTCGGTTTCTACTAATCCATCACTTCCAGGCGTAATGGGAACGCCACCGGCTTTCATGGTTTGACGAGCGGTAGTTTTATCGCCCATTTTCCGAATGGCTTCAGGAGAAGGGCCTATAAATTTGATGTTACATTTGGCACAAATCTCGGCGAAATCAGCATTCTCAGCAAGAAAACCATATCCGGGATGGATAGCATCTGCATCCGTCACTTCAGCGGCGCTAATGATATTAGAAATTTTAAGGTAGCTTTCCGCGGCTGCTGCAGGTCCGATACAAACGGCATCGTCTGCGAGTTGGACATGTGCCGCCTCACGGTCGGCCTCACTGTAAACTGCAACGGTATGTATACCCATCTCACGACAGGCTCGGATGATACGCAGGGCAATTTCCCCACGGTTTGCGATAAGAACGCGTTCCATAAGCAGCCCTTCCTTAGAGGGGTTCAATTTCGAAGAGACTTTGACCAAACTCGACGGCTTCGCCGTTTTCGATCAGAACCTTACTAATGCGGCCTTTGGTCTCCGCTTTGATTTCGTTCATCACCTTCATGGCCTCAATGATACAAACCGTTGATTCAGGGGTAACAACATTACCCACCTTGGCGAAAGTATCCGATTCCGGGGAAGATGCACGATAGAACGTTCCGACCATAGGAGATTTGATTGAAGGTGCCACAGATGCTGCGGGAGCTTCCGTAGCCAAGGCAACTGCAGCCGCAGGCGCAGCAGCAACCGGAGCAGATATGTACTGGACTTCAGAGGCATGGGATAACTTTGTGGAAAGTTTAAAATCGCCCTCCTGAAGGTCGAATTCAACAATCCCGTTTTCTTTAACGAGTTCAATGATGCGTTTTAAATCTTTATATTCCATGAAATGGGATCTCCTACGGTTATTCGTCAGTACTTGATGGTTTTTCCCTAACGCTTTTCTAGTCAGCTGTCGAGTGAAGAACGTCGACCAATCCTTGGAGGGCTAATTGGTATCCCAGAGGGCCAAAGCCTTGAATTTGCGCAATGCAAACAGGAGCCGTAAGGCTAGTATGGCGGAATTCTTCACGGGCATGGGTATTTGACAGGTGAATTTCAACCGCTTTCAGGCCGGAGGCACTAATCGCGTCCCTAATAGCGACACTGGTATGAGTATAGGCAGCAGGATTGATGACCAAACCCTGATGGGTTTTACCCGCTTGCCCAATCCAGTGCACCAATTCTCCTTCCACATCGGATTGACGGCATTCCACGTCAACCCCCAATGTTTCTGCGAAATCTGAAATCTGGCGGTTAATATCCTCAAGAGACAAATGACCGTAAATACCGGGCTCCCGACTCCCGAGGAGTCCAAGATTAGGTCCATGTACTATTAAAATCTTCATTCCTATTAGGTAACAAGTGAAGGGATGATTACAATCTCAGATTTGAGATTTCAGATTTTTTGGAAGATTCGAACATCCTCTACCCCATAATAGGTCAAAAGATGACTTCCGGGTTTTGCAAGCTGATCGAATAAATCGAAAATCTCCACTTCCTGATCGGGCCAGGGATAGACGTAAATAAGATCACATTTTGCGCAAGCCTCCTCAAGCTGTTCAAACACATTGGGGTCTTTGGGGAAAAAGCTAGCCTCATGAATCAGAATCGGAAGATCAAAAAGTTTCGAAAAATGCCTACTTTCGTTGACCAAACCTCGTTCGATTTCGATTCCCTCGGCCCTCCATCCCAACGAGGCTGCCAGCATAGCGACAATACCTAATCCACTCCCCCATTCCATAAACCGGGGCGTCGGAGGCATTTTTCTCCGAAGCATGTGAAGCGCGTCATACAGAAGGACATAATCCGCAGGAATGAAGCTGTGGTGAGGTCGGGTTCTTTCCCAATTTTCCAGCGAGTCAGAGGTCTCGTGTAAGAGGACTTCTACATGGTGCGGAAGATCCGCCGGAGGAAAGATACTATCTAAAGGTTGAATACTCATGGTTTATTCAAGAGCGGTTATGCTGGATCTTACCGTTAATCAATACCATCACTAAAAAAATAGCGGCCAACATGTGCCAAAGGGAGTGTCCGCTATGATCCTGAAGCTCTTTAGCCGAGATTTCAGGGAGGAGTGGCGCGAGTCCATCCAAAATAAAGCCCATGACAAGTGCCAAAAGGGTGGCTAATACCAAATAGACCACAGCTTCTTTTCGGCCAATGAGCTTACTGATCGTGGTAAAGGTTGCCGCATTTGTGGCCGGACCTGCCATAAGAAAAACGAAGACCGTTCCCGGAGAAAGGCCCGCAACTAACATCGACGCCCCAATGGGTAACGAAGCGGTAGCACACACATAGAGGGGAGCTGCTGCCGCGACCACGACGAGCTTGGCAACTAAACCATCACCTAAACCAGCAAAAGACTGCGGATCCACAAAGGCAGAGAGCACGCCCGCCAGTAAGATTCCGATACCCAAAGGAACCGCTATATCCCCGGCAACCGTCACAAAGCCATGTCTCAAGATTCGCAACCAAACCGGCTTCGCCTTGGATACGCTGGTATCCTCTAAAACTTCATGCTCCGATTTGTCCGGGAACAAATTAAGAAGTAACCCTAAGATTACTCCGGAGACAAAGGCTGCTATCGGGATATAGACCGCGAACCCTAATCCTAAAATTACCAAGGCCACCAAAAAACCATCCACCCCAGTTTGTGGAGTGGCCAGCAAAAAAGCTCCAGTAGCTCCTTTAGAGGCTCCATGCCGGCGCATCCAAGTCGCAACAGGCAATACCCCACAGCTACACAAAGGAAGTGGCACCCCAAGTAAGGCGCTTTTGATCACCGACGCTTTTCCATTTTGGGCCAAATGTTGTTTCACAAGCCTAACGGGTAATATCACCGACAACACGCCGGTAAGAAAGAATCCTAACAAAAGATAAGGCGCCATCATGGTCAATGTGTGCCAACAAGCTTCAAGTATTTCGGTCAAAATCGTCATTTCTATACCATAGGGTTTGAAACGCGAAGGTCAACCAGTGCCTTAGCCCTTACCTACAATTTTCTTCCCTTTTGCAAAAGGCATTATAGTGATACTCTATGGGAAAAAAACCTAAGGGCAACGAATCGCAGGAAAAAAGCGGCTATTCCTTCGGGACGTTTCAAGGAGTATTCACACCAAGTATTTTGACGATTCTTGGCGTGATCATGTTCCTGCGCTTTGGCTGGGTGCTAGGGAATGTAGGCTTACCCCTCACCCTACTGATTGTAACCATGGCCACGTCGATCACTTTTTTGACGGGTCTTTCGCTATCCGCCACTGCGACGAATATGAAAGTAGGCCAAGGAGGAGCCTATTTTGTGATTTCCCGCTCACTGGGCTTAGAAGTGGGTGCCGCCATTGGCCTCCCGCTCTTTCTGGCTCAAGCATTGGGTATCGCTTTTTATATCTCCGGTTTTGCCGAAGCGCTTGAAGGCTCAGTGGATATGACCCGATGGATCGAAATGCTCCCTGATTTTTTGAGCGGGATTAGCGAGGTCCGATTCATTTCCATCCTGACCTTAGTAGGCCTCACCCTCCTCGCTCTCATTTCTGCGGACTTAGCCCTAAAAGCTCAACTTTTGATCCTTTGTGCTATTGTGGCCTCTTTGGTTTCCTTCTACACCGGAGGTTCTCCCGCACAACAGATGGTTCAGCCTGGAGTTGAGGTACCTCTCAAACTCGGGTTTTGGGTGGTTTTTGCAGTATTTTTCCCTGCGGTAACCGGGATAGAAGCTGGGATCGCGATGTCAGGAGACCTTAAAGATCCGGCTAAATCTCTTCCTAAAGGCACTATTGCAGCTGTGCTGACGGGATATGTGGTCTATATGACCATTCCGCTTATTTTGGTTTATTATATTCGGGACGAGCGAATCCTCCTCACCCGCCCTCTGATTATGGCCGAGATGGCCCGTTGGTCGATTTTAATTATGATTGGGGTCTGGGCCGCCACTCTTTCCAGTGCTCTTGGGGCACTACTCGGTGCTCCACGCACCCTTCAAGCCATGGCGGTAGACAAGGTGTTACCCCGGTTTATTGGACGCGGCTATGGCAGTAAAAATGACCCGCGTATTGCCACTGCGATTTCTTTTCTGGTTGCGTTGATCGCGATTCTGCTGGGTGATTTGAATCTAATTGCTCCAGTGCTCACGATGTTTTTCTTAACCTCCTATGGATTAATCAATTTATCCGCGGGTCTAGAAGGTCTTATTGGAAGCCCAACCTGGAGACCCAAATTTCGCTTCCCTTGGTGGGGATCGCTGATAGGAGCGGTTGCCTGTTTTTCTACCATGCTTATGATTAATATTGGAGCGACCTTTGCGGCGTTGTTTATTACGGGCCTCCTCTACTTCATAATGAAACGCCGGAAAATTCGCTCCCATTGGGGGGATACCAAAAGCGGTATATTGATGCTCTTAGTTCGCTTCGCGATTGAACGTCTGGTGAATCAAAAACCCGATGAACGAAACTGGAGGCCTAACGTATTGGTTTTCAGCGGATCCCCTCAAACCCGATGGCATTTAATTGAACTTGCGCATGCCCTGGCCCGCGGAACATCGTATCTGACTCTCGCAACGATAGTGCCTAATGAAAACTGGACCTCCGAACGGGTAGGTTCCCTCCGTAAAACCATTTCGGATTATCTTCAAAAGCGGGATGTCCAAGCCATGGTCAAACTCTTCCCCTCCAATGAGATTCTTCCGGGTGCAGAAGCTTTGGTAAAAGGATACGGCTTCGGCCCCCTTAAACCCAATACGATTGTGATTGGAGAAACCCGACGACCCGAACAAATTGAGGCCTATACTCAATTTATTCGGCTCTGCTATAAAATGAAGCGCAACCTCGTCATGGTCAGAACGCTAGATGAAGATGATGGGCTGCCCACTCAACCGCGTATCGATATCTGGTGGCGTGGAGGTCAAACAAATATCGGTCTGATGATTACCTGCGCCTATTTGCTGACCCGAGGTGGACGTTGGGCCAATGCCCGCATTGTATTAAAGCGTTTAATTCGCGATGAATCGGAGCGCAAAGAAATTATGAACTATCTTCAGAACTTCAAATCCGAGCACCGGCTCAATTTGGAACTAGAAATTCTAGTCATGGAACATCCGAATCCATTAGAAATGATTCATCGTTCCTCGGCAGATGCCTCTCTCGTCCTCATGGGTATGAAACAACCGGAACCCGAAGAAACTCCAGAAGCCTATCAAGAATACTACCGAGGGGTGATCAGCAATACGGCAGGATTGCCCTTGGCCCTCGTACTCTCTGCGGAAAATATCGACTTCAGTGAGATTATTGGCATGGGCTAAGAGTTCTTTGAAATTAAGGATTGCTAGAGGGGACTTCTTACTCATGATTGACCTATGAAATCAGAACTCTTTTCAAAACAATTAGCCTACATTCTGGAGTGGTGGGATGAATTCGTTGATTGGGAAAACGGTGGGATTTTCACTCAACTCAACTATTACAATAAGGAACGATACTCAGATTCCAAAGCGCCTTTAATGCATCTGCGTCAAATGTATAAAAGGGGTATGCACTTTACTCAACTGGATACCACATGTTGATTTTTACCCCCGATTATAGACTGGCGATTTTGCGGGGAGCAGTCGGTGGCTAACTGCGCAAGACGATAAAAGAGTAGACCACG
>Ga0222659_1000129_pt1 | contig 53496 bp, 43 predicted proteins | sample AntAcemetagen547_FD_179850 | JGI IMG/M metagenome (GOLD analysis project Ga0222659, IMG submission 179850) | Saline water microbial communities from Ace Lake, Antarctica - #547 | ecosystem: Environmental > Aquatic > Non-marine Saline and Alkaline > Saline | place: Antarctica: Ace Lake...
GTCGACTCCTGTGCCCCAAAGCATGCGTCCGTCTTCATGTTGGACCTGGACGTATGCGGCGGCACTCGCATCGGAACCGCCCCGCACGGCGTGGGAGCGGTAGTCGGTGACTTTGAAATCCTTGAGTCCGACGATTTCGAGAGCGTGGACAAAGGAATTGATCGGGCCGTTGCCGTCACCTTCAATATCGTGGGCCTTTCCATCGAGGGAAATCGTCGCCTTGCAGCTAACATCGCTGCCACCGGCCTGATGGACGAGTTCGTATTGAGTGACGGCAAGCGGACTCTCGACATTTACGAAATGCTCGAAAAACGAATCGCGGATTTCGTCTACGGTCAGCTCGCGACCATGTTTGTCGGCGAGGTCGTAGATGTATTTCCCGACGATGGGATGCATCGATTTCGGAAGGTCGAAGCCATGTTCACGATCCAGAACGTAAGCGACTCCGCCTTTTCCAGACTGGGAGTTGATACGGATGATCGCCTCGTAGGAGCGACCGATATCCTGCGGATCAATCGTCAGGTAAGGTACGCCCCAAGGGAGATTCGGATCGTCTTTCGATTCCTTTTCCCGGCGGTCCAGGCCCTTCTTGATCGCGTCCTGATGCGAACCGGAAAACGCGGTAAAGACCAGCTCGCCGGCGTATGGCTGGCGTTCCGGGACGACCAGGCGGGTGAACCTTTCATACCTCAGGCGGATGTCGGTGAGACCGGAAAAGTCGAGTCCGGTTTCGATACCGTGGCTATTCATGTTCAGTGCGAGTGTGACGATATCAAGGTTGCCGGTGCGTTCGCCGTTTCCGAAAAGCGTTCCCTCTACACGGTCTGCTCCGGCCATCAGGCCGAGTTCGGTCGCCGCGACTCCGGTGCCGCGGTCGTTGTGAGTGTGGAGCGAAATGATCACGGAATCGCGTTTTTCCAAATTCCGGCCCATCCACTCGATCATGTCCGCGTGGATGTTCGGCGTGGTCCACTGCACAGTATCGGGCAGGTTCAGGATCATTTTTTTCTCCGGTGTCGGCTGCCAGACATCGATTACCGCGTTGCAAACCTCGGCGGCGTAATCCAGCTCGGTATCGGAAAAGGACTCGGGCGAATATTGCAGCACGACTTCCGTTTGTGGGATCGTCGGGACAAGTTCCCTGACCAGCTTCGCGCCATCGATGGCGATCTGCTTGATCGATTCACGTGAGGCGTCGCTGAACGTCACCCGGCGCTGCAGCGGGGAAGTGGAGTTGTAGATGTGCACAATGGCGCGCTTCGCGCCGGCGATCGCTTCGAAGCTGCGACGGATCAACTGCTCGCGGGTCTGCACCAGGATCTGGATAGTGACGTCTTCAGGAATCCGGTTTTCCTCGATCAGGCGACGGCAGAAATTGAATTCGGTATCTGCGGCGGAGGGGAAACCGATCTCGATTTCCTTGAAGCCGATGCCCACCAGCAGGTCGAAGAATTCCAGCTTCTCCTCAATCGACATCGGTTGGGGAAGTGCTTGGTTTCCGTCCCGTAGATCCACCGAACACCAGATCGGGGCACGGGTGATCGTCTGGTCCGGCCATGTGCGGTCGGGCAGGGAGATCGCCGGAAACGGACGGTATTTGGAAAGGCTGGTCGGCTTCATGGATGGATTCGTCGGGTTTCGACGGGGCGCAAAGCTATGCCGGATCCCCGGTGGGAAGCAAGAGCCGGCTCACTGCCTCCACAGCCACTTCATTGCATCCGGAAAGATCGCACCCATGTTCTTGCCGCTGTGGCCGTGGTTTCCCCATACATACTTGTAATCGTAGCCCTTGAATTTCAGCGCCGCCTCCATCGCCACACCCGATTTCACCATGGAGTCCGGCCCCAGCTTCGGCACGAGCTTTTTCAACATCACTGGTGAACGTCGGGGAACTTGCGGATTCTTTCAAGTGGCTCTAGAACCTCTCTAGCGATGCCCGCCGATTACCACACCCACACCCCCCTCTGCAAACACGCCACCGGCACGCCGGAGGAATATGTGGAGGCCGCGGCCGCCGCAGGGCTGACGGAATATGGCATCTCGGACCACGCCCCATGCCACCCGGAGCCTTTCGATGACTGGCGGATGCTGGAAAGTGAGCTTCCCGAATATTTCGACTGGATCGCCCGCGCGAAACAAGCCGCCGGCGACCGCCTTAAAATTCGCGCCGGGATGGAATGCGATTGGATCAAAGGCTGCGAGAATTTCATCGCGGAACTCGCCGGAAAATACGACTGGGACTACCTCATCGGCTCCGTCCATTACTTAGGTGGCTGGGATTTCGATAACCCGAAGTGGCTCGGAAAATGGGCGGAAACCGATGTCGATGCCGTCTGGACCGAGTATTGGGAAACCTATGCCGAGATGGCGGAAAGCGGCCTCTTCGACATCCTCGCCCATCCGGATCTGGTCAAGAAATTCTCCTACGCCCCGGCCGGAGACCTCGACCGCTTTTACGATCCCGTCATCGAGACCATCGCCGCCAACGGCTCCGTCATCGAGCTCAACACCGCCGGCCTCCACAAGCCCTGCGCCGAAGCATACCCCGCCCCCCGTTTCCTCGAACTCGCCGCCTCCGCCGGCATCGGCCTGGTCATCTCCTCCGATGCCCACGCCCCCAACGAAGTCGCCCGAGATTTCCCAAGAGCCCGCGAAATGGCAATCGCAGCAGGCTACCGAGAAACCCAACTCTTCAAAAAGCGCCAGCGTACCGGAGAGCCGTGTCTGTGACCGGCTTTTCCAAAGGATCGGCATCACACGCAGCCGGTCACAGACACGGCTCTCCAAACGTCCTTGAGGTTTAAAGTTTAAAATTTAAAGTTTCCCCATGAAAGCCTACCACGCCCTCCTCCGCGACGTCCTCGAAAACGGAGAGGCACGCGGCGACCGCACCGGCACCGGCACGCTCTCCGTCTTCGGCAGGCAGGCGCGCTACGATCTCCGCGAAGGCTTCCCCTGCGTCACCACGAAAAAACTCCACCTCCGCTCCATCATCCACGAGCTGCTGTGGTTCCTCAAAGGCGAGACCAACATCGCCTATCTCAAGGAAAACGGCGTCACCATCTGGGACGAATGGGCCGACGAAAACGGCGAGCTCGGCCCCGTCTACGGAAAGCAATGGCGGCGATGGGAAGGCTCGGGCGATACTGTCATCGACCAGATCGCCCTGCTCATCGACGGCCTCAAAGGCAACCCCCACTCCCGCCGCCACATCGTCTCCGCATGGAACGTCGGCGAGGTGCCGGACATGGCACTCCCGCCCTGCCACCTGCTTTTCCAGTTCTACGTCCACGAGCCACTTGAAAATGGAAACGGCAAACCCGGCCTGTCCTGCCAGCTCTACCAGCGCAGCGCGGATCTGTTCCTCGGCGTACCCTTCAACATCGCCTCCTACGCACTCTTCACCCACCTCGTCGCCCAGGTCTGCGATTACGAGTCCCGCGATTTCGTCCACACCTTCGGCGATCTCCACCTCTACAGCAACCACCTCGACCAAGCCCGCCTCCAACTCACCCGCGAGCCAAGACCACTTCCCAAGCTCATCCTCAATCCCGAGGTGAAAACCATCGACGCCTTCACCTTCGACGATATCCACCTCGAAGGCTACGATCCCCACCCCACCATCAAAGCCCCCATCGCCGTCTGAAGATTTTCAACCACGAATGAACACGCATTTTAACGAATCAGAAAAATTACGAATCCGCCTCACACAATCCGACTTCAATTGGTTTCATCTCGCCAAGCATTCGCGTAAATTCGTGTTCATTCGCGGTTAACCTCTTCTACTTGTTATGCCCCACCTAACCGCCATCGTCGCCATGGATCCGAACCGCCTCATCGGCGCGGACGGAACCCTCCCCTGGCACCTCCCCGAAGACCTCGCGTTCTTCAAGAAAACCACCCTCGGCCACCCAATCCTCATGGGGCGAAAAACCTTCGATTCCATCGGCAAACCTCTCCCGAAAAGAAGGAACATCGTCCTCACCCGCGACAAAACATGGTCGCACGAGGGCGTCGAGGTCATCCACAGCCCCGATCAGATCTCGGAAATAGGCAGCCAGATTTTTGTCATCGGTGGCGCTGAAATCTACAGAGCCCTCTCCCCGCTCATCGACGAATGGCTCGTCAGCCACGTCCACCACTCTTACGCCGGCGACACCTACCTAGCCCCCTTCGAAATCGACTTCCCCAAATCCGAGGAAGTCGAGGGCCACGAGAACTTCACCGTGAAACGCTATCTCCGCCGCTCCGATTCGCCACGGCTACCTTCCAGCCATTTCCCATAAGCACCCGCTTCCTCCTACGGAGCCTTTGATCGCTCCAAATCCTTCAGCAGCCCCGTCCAGACTTCATTCGCAGCGCATTTCCAAAAGCTGTCACCGCTTACTACGCGCGCTGTTGGCAAAGGCGTTTTCAGAGTAGCAGGGAAACTTCTTTCGCTGGGGGAGTTCAGATCCAAATTTTCCATCCAGGTTACCAACAAGAGAATCGTTCTGGAAGTGACGGGCAGGTGGTGGATACTCGGCGAAACGATGGGCAGACTTTCACGAAATGGGACTGAGCGATGTGTTCGGATTTTGCGGGCGGTGGATGAGGGCATGCCGCGTTCCGGGGATTTGCAGCAGGAGCTTGCAGATGCGGATGCCGCACACCTGCGGGGCTACTACCTGCCGGATGAGGACGACCGGTTGCGAAATATTCTCGCCGGCTATCTGGAGATTCGTGAGGCGCTGAAAATGGCGTTGGCGAGGGTCGAGCCTTGGATCGACAAGAAGGAGAGTCTCAGTGCGGAGGATAGGCTGCGTGCGTTTATCATCGGCTTCACGGCTGCCTGCCTGTTGCTTCGAACTGGTTCATACGTAGTCCGGATCGCGGAGGGCAGGCCTGTCGTCGCTCAGAAACTGGATGAGGCGGAACCCCGGTACGGGATCGCGCGTAAATCGTTCACAGAGATCTACCGGGCGCAGAGCTCGGTAAAACGGATGTGGAAATTTTTCATGGCATGGCGTTTCTATGATGAATACCGCCGGAATATTCTCGCGATGTCGGATGACGAATTGGTCGGCGACCTTGTCCCATTGCTCATTGCGGAGGAGCCTTTCATGGAAAGACGCGGGCGTGAGTATCTCGCAAAGCGTTTCCGCTACCGACTGTTTTCGTTTTTTCGAAGGAATCGCTCCGGGTTTGAGAATACAATGTCGTGGATTCTTGAAATCGGGGGCAGGACGGTTTCTGAGATGCGGGATCCGATGATTGGCCTTATCGCCATGCCCAAGCGGGTCCCCGGAGAACCGCTCGAAGCGGTCCGCACATTTTTGAAACCGGGAGACATCATCGTGACCCGCCACAGGGATGCCCTGACAAATGTTTTCTTGCCAGGATTCTGGCCGCATGCCGCGCTGTTTGTGGGAGAGCAGGCAGCGGGTGGAAATGTGGTGGAGGCTAAAAAAGACGGTGTGCTACTCAGGGAATTGGATGAGACGTTGAAAGTCGATTCCTTCGTGGTGTTGCGTGCGGATGTGGATGCGGAGGTTCACGCAGAGGTGGTGTCCCGCGCGATGAGCCATGTGGGGAAGCTTTTCGACTTCGCGTTCGATTTCAAGCAAGCCGACCGACTTGCCTGCACCGCATTAGTTTACCGGAGCTGGCACGGCCTGGCTGGGATGAATTTCACCCTCGGCGAGCAGGCAGGGCGTTTCTGCTTACCAGCGGAAGACCTGATCGATCAAACTCTCGGAAGTGGCCTGTTCAAAGTCGTGGCGTTTTTCGGCGAGAACTGTGAGAAGGTGAGTCTCGGGGAAGCTGCAAATCTCAAGTTCAAGCGTTGAGTGGGAGTTATTTGCCTCGTTCAGGCGGAAGCGCGCCGCAATCGATCCATGATCGCGACGCCGAGGCCGACTTCGCTGAAAGGTTCGGCGATGATTTCATCGAGGCCCATCTCGTCCATTTCGCGCATGGCATAGAAGAGACGGACGGCGGCTTCGGCTTGTTTGCCGTTGCCAGGGCTGAGTGCGACGACGCTGTCCCAACGGTGCATACGGACGAACTCGCCGCCCTCTTCGCCTTTGTAGCTGAGCAGGCCGTAGGTTTTTCCCGGCTCGGGTGTGAAATCCTCGGGTTTGGAGATGAGGCGAAACGGGGTGAGCGGCGCGTAATGGCTTTCGAGTTGGCCGGGTGCTTGGAGTTTGTCGCCGGGTTTCACCTTTTCTACTTTTCCGAATTTCTGGAGCTGCTCCTTGGTGATCGGGCCGGCGCGGTGGAGGTAGAAGAACGGTTTTTTTCCCTCGCGTGGCTCAATGCGGATGATCGTGCTTTCGAGGCCCTCGTTGCAGGCCCCCGCATCGACGATGAGCGGGATGCGGCCTTCGAGTTCCTTCATCACTGCGGAGGCGGAAGTGGGGGAAATGCGGCCGAAACGGTTCGCGCTCGGGGCGGCGATGGGGTTGCCGAGGGCTTTGTTGATACCGCGGAAAATCGGGTGACCGCTTTGGCGAACGCCGACGGTCGGCAGCCCGCTGGTGACAATATCCGGGACTTCCGGGGTCTTTGGCAGGATGATGGTGAGCGGACCGGGCCAGAATTCGTTGGCGAGTTTGTTGACTGTTTCACGGATATCTTCCGGAACGATGGCCACCCGTTCCAAATCCTGGAGTGAGGCGATGTGAACGATGAGCGGATCGAAGCTCGGGCGTTCTTTTGCCGCGAAAATTTTCGCAACGGCCTCGGGATTGAACGCGTCAGCCGCAAGGCCGTAAACCGTCTCGGTCGGCAGCGCGACAATCTCACCTTGCTGTAACAGGGCGACCGCTTCCTGCTGCGCTTCTTTCATACCATCGTCCGTGGCCTCTATGATCCTTGTTTCGAACACAACGGGATGTTCGGGAATGCCGCACTGCATTGCAAGTGCGATGGATGCTCACAGCGCTCATCCCGCTGTTTCGCATTTGCGTTGAAAGGTAAGCGGGCAGGTGCTAGATGAACGCTCGTGAGCGAGAAAGATCTACTGAAACTATTAGAAACATCCTCGCCGGACAGTCGGCGCGTGCGACTGGCACAATGGGTGGAGTCTAAACGCATTCAGACTTTCGTGATCGCGGTCATCGTGCTCAATGCGATCGTTCTGGGTCTTGAGACGGATGCGGCGACCATGGCTCGGTTCGGCACGCTGTTGCTAGTGATCGACAAGCTCTGTCTGACGGTTTTTCTTATCGAAATCGGGGTGAAACTCTTCGCATACCGCCTCCATTTCTGGCGCAGTGGATGGAATATCTTCGATTTTTTAGTGGTGGGTGTTGCCCTTGTTCCCGGCAGCGGGGCTTGGGCCGTGCTTCGTTCCCTGCGGGTGCTCCGTGTCTTGAGGCTTCTCACGGCAGTCCCCAGTCTGAAAAAGGTGATCAGCGCGTTTGTGCATTCGATCCCCGGTCTCTCCAGCGTCATCGCGGTAATGGCGATTTTCTTTTACACAGCGGCGGTCCTATCCACCCAGTTGTTCGGAGAAACTCATCCGGATTGGTTCGGCTCCATGGGGGCTAGCCTCTTCACGCTTTTCCAGATCATGACTCTGGAAAGTTGGTCAATGGGCGTCGTGCGCCCGGTGATGGAAGCTCATCCGTGGGCGTGGGCCTATTTTGTGCCATTTATCATTATCGCCACTTTCACGATTCTGAATCTGTTCATCGGCATCATCGTTTCCACGATGCAGGAGCTGGCACTCACTCCGGATCTAACCCATAAGGATCCTGAAATGTTGGAACTGCTTGAGCGGATAGAAGGCGATCTTCGCTCACTCCGCGCCCAAATTGATAGAAAGGAAGAGTAGCGGATCCGCTTCTAACATATCACCTCAACCCTTCGCGCCGAGGTGGTAGAACGCCCACCGAAGTTCCTCCTCGTAGGCATGCATTGTCGGATAGGGAGGATTTACCGAGAGTTCGCGCAGCGATTGATTCGTCCGCTCCGGCGGGACGAGCGCCTGGAGATCGATCATCAACACGGTGATCTCCGTCGTGTTCTTCAACCTGATCAGACGCTCCCCATAGAAAATCACGGACTCCTCGCTGGTTTCCAGTGAAATGCGGTGAGGAGCGTTCGTGAAGAAGAGATCGATGCGGAAGATCTTCTTTTCCTCCATCTTCAGGGAACGCTGCGTTACAAGCGCCGGGTAACTGCCGTGATGCGAATGCCGCATCTCGGTCTTCAGTTCAGTCTTGGATGAAAGCTTCTCCGTATCGATCCCCGCCGCTGCGATGAAGACAAGGTCGCTTTTCTCTTTTCGATACCGCCGTCCCATGGATGTCCGTAGGGTGATTCCGCCGTCTTCAAGCGTAATCCGTTGGCAGCGGAAATCCTCATGGAGAGCCGGAATCTCGTTGTCGGCTACGACGTCGGTTTCGCAACCTTTCGCCCGCAATCCAGCTTGGAATTCCCGAGCGTCGTCGAGTTCCAAGCTTGAAGAAATGATCCCGAACCAGTCCCGGGCGATGTAGGCGCAGTCCGCCCGTGCGACACTCGGAACCTTTGTCGAAATTTCCTCAAGTTCCTGCCTTGTCAGCTTTGGCTCGAGGGATCGCAGGATTAGGCTGTAGGTCATTGGAACTTTTACAGGCTCAGCAGGAAGGTCCCCGCTGAAGGATCACCCTATTTCCCTTTCGCCAACGCTCCCGGCTTCACGACAATATTTCCATACCGGTGCAGGGTTTCGGTGACAGCTTGCTCACGATACCAAACCGGCAGTTCGATCCTTGCGTCCCAAACGACAGGGCCACCCGCAACTCGGATACCCGCATGATTCGCGGCAGCACGTAGTGGCGGGGTCGCATTGGGAGTTCGCAGAAGGTGGGCGATCTTGGCACTGGTTGGAAAGCTTTTGAGAAGCTCCTCCTCGGACTCAAACTTCATTTTGAGGCCCAAGTCTACCATCCATTCCCTGCGGGTTTCCGAGGAAAATTCATACGGCATCCCGACCGCCTCAGCGGCGAGAATCAGGCGCGCGGCATCGCGATCAGAAACCTCCGAATCGATACGGACCCAGGCATGCTTGAAGGTGCGGTAGCGGAAAACGTTCGCCTCGCAACGTAGGCCGTTGGGATCGTGTTCCTTATCAAATTCCCTTTCTTTCCAGAACGCATCGCTGCTCGCGAAGGCCGCAAGCGCTTCCGCCTCATCGGGGAGAGCCTCTTGCAGTTTTTCGAGAACCTGAAGCTTCGCCTCGGCCGATTTGGTCGGTAGAGAAACGTTTTTCCAATCACCGAACTGCGGGACGTAATTCGGTCCGCCCGCCTTCGCACCCGGTCCGAAGTAAGATCGTTTCCAGCCGCCGAAGGGTTGGCGCTCGACGATTGCTCCGGTGATCGGGCGGTTCACATAAGCGTTGCCAACTTCCACAAGATCTTTCCAAATTTCAGTCTCGCGGTCGTCGAGCGAATGGATCCCGCCGGTCAGGCCGAACTCCGAATCGTTCTGGATGCGGATCGCGTCCTCGAAATTTTCCGCGCGAATGAGACCCAGCACAGGACCGAAGCATTCGGTGCGGTGAAACCAGCTTTCCGGCGCAACACCGAGCTTGATCCCCGGCGACCAGAGGCATGGGTTTCCGGCTATCATTTTCGGTTCCAGAAGCCATTCTTCGCCCAGTTCTAGGCGTGTCAGTGCCCGCTCTAAGGCTTCACCCGGAGCGCGGATGACAGGTGTTGAGAACGAGGAATAATCCCACGCCGGCCCGACTTCAAGCGATGCCGCCGCATCCCGCAACTGCCGGCGGAAAGCCTTACTATCGTAAATCTCCGCTTCGATGATACCGAGCGAAGCGGCGGAGCATTTCTGACCCGAGTGGCCGAAGGCGCTTTTCACCAAATCTTTGACCGCCATATCGAGGTCGGCGGCTGCGGTGATGATCAGGGCGTTTTTGCCACTGGTTTCGGCGAAAAGGTGAAGCTCCGGCTTCCAACCAAGGAACATCTTTGCTGTCTCGTGCCCACCAGTCAGAACCACCGCTCCGACCCGCTCGTCCGTCACTAGTGACTGGCCGAGTTCGTTGTCCGGGCATGGCAGGAACTGGAGCACATCACGGGGAATTCCCGCCCGCCACAGAGCCTGCACCATTACCCATGCAGTAAGAATCGTTTCGGGAGCGGGCTTGAGTATCACGGTATTACCCGCAACCAGAGCTGCGAGAACACCACCGCACGGAATCGCGAATGGGAAATTCCAAGGTGGTGTGACGAGCACGGTTCCGAATGGTTCCAACTCGCAGCCATCGGAATTGATACTGCGCGCGTAGTAGTTCGCGAAATCGATAGCTTCCGAAATTTCAACATCCCCCTCCATAATAGATTTTCCTGCGTCCATCACCATCGTCGCAGTCGCTTCGCCACGGATTTTAGCAATCTCCACGGCGGCCTTCCGCAGTAGATCCGCGCGGCTTTCAAAGCCACGCTCGACCCACGCGGGGCGGCTGTCTTCGGCACATTTGAGAGCGCGTTCGATCTGTTCCGCTCCGGCCATCGCGTGGACGTAGGAAGTTTTCCCCGGACGCGATGGATCCTCCACGGTCGACTCGGTCTCGCCCGTTTCTTCATCTCCGCCGATGACCAGTGGAACCGGACTGACATCCGATTCACGTAGGGTGTCCACTTTCTCGCGCGCCCATGTCGAGTTTACCTTCAGGGCCCAATCGGTATCGGCGGCGTTGTGGAAGCGCCCATCTTTGGGATGTTCAGCAAATATCTCTTTGGTTCTGTCCTGCTTACGGGCCTTCTCGGATGAGATGCTGTCCTTTCTCGCGCAGGCGGCGAGGAAACGTTTCTTCTGCTCGTTCCATGCCGGATTGCCTTCCTGGATCGCGAAAATATCGTGAAGGAAATTTTCCTCCGAAGTATTCTCGTCGAGCCTGCGGACCAGGTATGCGATCGCACTTGGAAAATCATCGTGCTCGACGATGGGCGCGTATAGCAGGAGGTCCGAGGCCGCGGAGTGAACCGCCCGTGCCTGATGGTTCGCCATACCTTCCAGCATTTCGAATTCGATTTTTTCGCCCACACCCTCGCGCTCACGTAGCAGTAGCGCGTAAGCGATATCGAAAAGATTGTGGCTCGCGACGCCGAGTTTCACGGCTTCCGCGACCTCTTTTTTGCAACCCTCGTGGAGCATTCTTTTGAAATTCGCGTCGACCTCTTCTTTGCTTCCGTAGGGTGCGAGTTCCCATTCGTGGAGTTCCGCGTCCACGGATTCCATCGCGAGGTTCGCGCCTTTCACGATGCGGATCTTGATGCCCGCGCCGCCCTGTTTCTTTCGCTCCAGCGCCCATGCGTTCAGCTCTTTCTGAACCGGCCATGAGTCGGGAAGGTATGCCTGCAAGACGATACCAGCCTCCAGATTGAAGAATTCCGGCTCATCGAGAAGCTGGCGGAACACTTCGCATGTCATGCGCAGGTCACGGTATTCCTCCATGTCGAGATTGACGAACTTCGGTTTGCTCTTGGCCGGATTCGCGATCGCGGCGCGGTAAAGCCGCCGCATTTGGGTTTTGATTTTCTCCACAGTCTCGTCGTAGGCGATCAAGTGGATCTGGCTGAAGATTGCCGAGATTTTCACCGAAATATAGTTCACATCGGGATCGGTGATACGGTCGAGAATGACTTGGATCCGGTGCTCCGCCTCGGCCTCGCCAAGTATCGCCTCGCCGAGCTGGTTCAAGTTCATACGCATCCCAGCGTCACTCCGCTTTTGCAAGTGCGGCTTCAGCTTGCGGTTCTCAGCCGGGAGGATGACTGACCCACTTTCATGTCTTACCGCACCGGTCACCGCAGGCATTACCAGACCAGGGAGGAACGAAGACCCGAAGGTTCCGAGAGTCATCGCCGCTCTTTCCGGAAACGACAGGTAGTGAGGCACTCCGTAGGAATCCACCAAATGCCGGAATTGCGAAGCAGAACGCCCCCACGATGGCGGACGAAACACCTGGTCGGCCATCGCCAGCGTGAATGCTTTTCCGGACGCGTCCTTCATCATCCCCGCCAGCTTCGCGCCTTGGCGTTTCTCCGACCATGTCTCGATAGCCCGGCTGGTGTTCAACAACTCCGCCGCCAATTCCACTGCGGAATTCGCAAGCACGGTGTCGTCCTTCGGTTGTTCTTTTACTTTCGAGGTGATTTGGTCGATTCGTTGATGATTCATGGGAAAATGAGATCCGGGATCTGCTCTGATCCGGATCTTTATCGGATTCGTTTAAACCCAAGGTGGCAGGGGAAAAGCGCTTGGCAAATGGTTCCGCTACTCATGAGCCTGCGCATGGCAGGTGTGATGAAAGCGCGGCGCTCCAGTAGCAAGCAATTCCTATTCCTTCTCGAAGAATAGTGTGAATTCCTGTCGATTGTAAGTCAGGTGGGTGCGGGCGACCAGCGATAAGCCGCTTTGCTTCGCGATTTCCAATACGTCCTTTTCCAGACTATCGATCTCCGTGATGGATTCCGCGCCAGTGGTTTTCAAAGTGAAGACTGCGAGTCCGCGAGGTATGAGAAAATCTTTCAGCCGCGTGACCAAGGTGATCGCCTGGCGCGGTGCGCCGTTCATGTCGGAAACGATCGCGTCGTAGCGCATGCCACGTGGCGGAACGAACTCCGCCACGTCCTCACGAATGAAGCTGAGATTCGGATGATTCGCGAGGCGGGGATCGAGCGGTGCGCGGTCGATTGCGGAAACCTCGTATTCGCGCTTCAGTAGCTCGGAGGTCATGCCACCGGGACTCGCACCAAGTTCCAGCCAGTGGGCTCCCTTTTTCGGAAGGCGACGATGCATCGAGAGAAAATGCAGACCTTCGGCGATCTTCGCTCCGGCACGGCTCACCGTATCGTCCGCGTTCTGCGCGATGTATTTCGTGCCACCCGGATGAATTCCACCGGCTTGGAGAGGAGTTGTGATTCCACAGAAGATTCCTTCTTTGCCGACCAGACAGAACAGCGTTTCTTTTTTCGGATCCTGTTCCTCGGCGGTTTTGGGAGAACTCTCGGGAAGCTCGAACACCTGCAGCGCGCGTCCTCGGAAATTTGATGCCAGCGCTTTGTAATATCGTTTGAGCGAACCGGGATCGAGCTGACCGACCAGGATCGTCTGCGGGTTCTTGCTCTCGAATTTGTAATAGATCGTCTGCGCGGCCTTCTCGATGAAGCCCTCCATTTTCTCCGGGTTGCACGGCCAGGAATGCTCCACGGGAATATGAAACCGGATGAAACGCGCGGCGGACGATTCTCTGATCAGTTCCGGGTTTTCGGTTTGAAAAAGGAAATATTCGCTACCCAGCTTCTTGACCTTTTCCGCACCAAGAATCCCGAGAATTTCCGGGACGAGACCGGAGAAAACTTCGGAGATGCGAATGAGGTGGGTGGACATGGGGGGAAGTGACTAGTGCCGAGTGATCAGTGATCAGTGGAAGACTCGGGTTGGTGGTAAGAATTTCACCGCAGAGACGCTGAGGTCGCAGAGGAGCGCGGAGCCAAGGTTACGGCTCCTGTCACAATTCTCCCTCTTCCTTGAAGGTTGAATTTTGAGAGTTGAAAGTTTAGCGCTTGCTGCGGTCCTCGCCGGAAACGCTTTTCGCGGCGCGCTTGCGGGCGTTGGCGTCGAGGATGCGTTTGCGGAGGCGAATGTTCTGCGGAGTGGCTTCCACGAGTTCGTCGGCATCAATGTATTCGATGGCGCGCTCAAGGGAGAAACGCAGCGGCGGGGAAAGTTTCGAGGTCTTGTCCTTTCCGGAGGAGCGCATGTTGTCGAGGTGCTTCTCTTTCACAGGGTTGACCGGCATGTCGCCGACGCGTGGGTTTTCCCCGACAAGCATGCCGCCGTAGATCGCATCGTTCGCACCGACGAAAAGCACTCCCCTATCCTCAAGCGCTTGAAGCGAGTAGGTGGTCGCTGTGCCGGCCTCCATGGAGACAAGCGTTCCCGTGGTGCGGGTGACGATCTCACCGGCGTGCGGACCATACTCCCGGAAAAGGTGCGACATGATGCCGTGGCCGGAGGTGAGGTTGACGATTTCCGTTTCGAAGCCGATCAAGCCGCGGGTCGGGATTAGCGCGGTGATGAGAGTTTCGCCGGAAGGCTCGGTCTCCATGTTCTCCATCATGCCTTTGCGGTTGATGAGGGATTTCAGGATTCCCTGGGTGTATTCGCCCGGAGACTCGACGTAGAGGGTCTCGAACGGTTCGAGGAGCTTGCCGCCTTCGTCGCGACGATAGATCACGGTCGGACGGGAAACGCAGACCTCGAAGCCTTCGCGACGCATTTGCTCGACGAGGACGGCGATCTGCATCGCGCCACGCGCGGAGACATTGAATACGCCGGCTTGCTCAGTGTCTTCGACTTGGAGCGAGACGTTGGTTTTGATTTCGTGCATCAGGCGCTCACGGATGGCGCGGGAGGTGACGTGCTTGCCTTCTTTTCCTGCGAGCGGGCCGTCGTTGATGGAGAACTCCATGGAAACGGTCGGCGGATCGATTTCCACGAACGGAAGGGCTTCCTGCTCCTTGGTGGCGGCAAGAGTTTCGCCAATATCGATATCCTCGATGCCTGCCGCGATACCGACGATGCCGCCTGCTCCGCAACCTTCCGAATCCTCCGTAGCGAGGCCGGAATAGGTGAAAGTTTTCATGACCTTGGACTGCTGGGTGGTGCCGTCCTTGCGGTGGAGGAAAATCGTATCGCCTTTTTTGACGGCGCCGCCGAGGACTTTCCCGACTGCCACACGACCGACGAAACTGTCCCATTCGATGTTCGAAACGAGCATGTGGAAAGGCGCGTCCGGGTCTGCGGTGGGTTCGGGGATGAAATCGACGATTTTGCGTAGAAGCGGGATGCAGTCCTTACGCTCGTCATCCGGGCTGTCCATGAAGTATCCGTCGCGGGCGGAGCCGTAGCTGAAGGGAGCTTCGAACTGCTCTTCGGTGGCGTCGAGATCGAGGAAAAGCTCCAGGACCTGATCATGGACTTTCTGCGGATTGGAAAGCGGGCGGTCGAGTTTGTTGACGACTACGATTGGCTTGAGACCTTCCTGGAGAGCCTTGCGGAGCACGAAGCGGGTTTGTGCCTGCGGGCCACCCGCCGCATCGACGACGAGGAGGACGCCGTCCACCATTTTCATAACCCGCTCCACCTCGGCACCGAAGTCGGCGTGGCCCGGGGTATCGACGATGTTGATCGTGTAGCCTTCCCAAAGAATCGCGGTGCTTTTCGCTTTGATCGTGATGCCCTTTTCTCTCTCAAGATCCATGGAATCCATGGCGCGCTCCTGCTGTTCCTGGTTCTCGCGGTACGTGCCACCGGCTTGCAGGAGTTGGTCGACGAGGGTGGTTTTCCCATGGTCAACGTGGGCGATGATGGCGAGGTTGCGTATCTTGAGTGACATGAATTTCGAAAGTTTGCTGCTTTGGACGCGGGGCTATGGAGGGTTTTCACCCGGATGGCAAGGCGCGAATGCGGAACTCCAAGCGAAAGACAGGGCGATTGCCCAGCAGAGCAAAGGGAGCTTGTTTTGAAGGGGTTTTCCAATTGCCGCTAAACATCCGCCCTAAAACGCTCAAGTTAGGTGGGTCATGAAATGCGCTCACATTTGCTCTCCTCTCGATCCCGTCAGCCAAGGCCTTGAAATCAGGCATACCACGACAAAATTCGAGATCGATCAACTGCGTGCCGCCCTCAATGACGAGCACTACCTCAAGGCCGGGCGACCCGCTGGAAACACCATCTGGCAAGGGATTTACCAGACCGATTCGGATGAAGGCCACCCGGTGCTTTGCGCCGTGCTTTGTTGGTCGGGAGCGGCTCCCAGACTCAAAGACCGCGATGAATGGATCGACTGGGATCCGCTCACAAGGGGAAGCCGCCTGCCCCTCGTCACTCAGCTCAGGAGATTTATTGTCCTGGAATCCCGGCGAGAACCCAACCTTGCCACGCGCTGCATGGGACTCGCTTTGCGCAAACTTCCCGGCCACTTCGAGGAGAAATACGGATACCGTCCCATCCTCGCCGAAAGCTTCAGCGATCCGCAGCTTCACGAAGGTACCATTTACAAAGCCCGCAATTGGACGCCCCTGGGATTCAGCAAGGGCTTCAAACGCCACAAAAGCGACTTCTATACCGACGAAAAAAGCCCCAAAAAATACTGGGTTTATCCACTCCACAAAAACCCTCAACAACTACTCTCCAGTCCGTCGCCCCTGCCTGAAATTTTTCAAAAGGGAACCTGTGAGGGAGTTGCCGGAGCGCGCTGTGCCCTGGCCTGCAAACACCTCCGCAGCCTCTCGGACGCGTTCCATAACATCCCCGATCACCGCAGCCCCTATTCCAGACGCTATGCCAAAATCGGCATGTTCGGCCTCATCGCCCACGGCCTGCTGGTCGGTGCGCCGAATGTTAAAGCGATCTGGAAACGCTGCGGTGCCCTGAGCCAAGGCCAGCGCAAAGCCATCGGACTCAACGTGCGCAATGAGAACCGTCGGCTTGTCATGCCCAGCTACGACGCCCTCAACAACTTCATCAACGGAGTGGATCCCCAAGCCCTCGCCAACGCGCTCAACGGATGGCTGGCCGTCCATCAGGACAAGTTGCCCAAAAGCCTGGCCTTGGATGGAAAAGATCTCGGCCACGCCCTCGGAGCCATCGTCACCATATGCAAACATGAGGACGGTCGGCCCGTCGCGATGGCCAGTTACAGCGGAGAAAAAGACGACTGCGAACTCCCCGTCGCACAGGAACTCCTCAAGGAAAGTGCTGCCTTTTTAGAAAACGCAACCATCAGTTCAGACGCCCTGCACACCCAAAAAAAACGAATTGTTTGATCTTTGAATTCGGCGGTGAAAGCTTTTCCGCCATCAAAAAAAACCAGGGCAACTACCACAAATACGCCGGGAAGCTTCTCAAGGATCGCCCCGTGGACTTGGTGGGAGAGCTGGAGCGCGGCCATGGCAGATTCGAGATTCGAGACATCACCATGGTGGCGGTGGACATCGAAGTCAGCCCGTTTCCACACATCGCCCAGATCATCAAATGCACGCGCATCTACCGCTCGACCGAAGAAGGAGCCGAGTCCGAAATGTCGGTCCGCCTGTTTGGCACCTCCCATGAATACGGCAGCAAAACAGCCGCTCAAATCGGTAAAAATCATCAAAACTGCACCCCCCTGCCAAGAATAGGCCAGCCAAGCAAACGCCCTGCGCCCCAGGGCGATCAATTTATACCAACGTCTAAAACTTTCTGGTAAATAATTTATAATTCTGCTTGGATTTGTCCATGGGGAAACCGAGAGAGAAACTAGATAGATTAGGGCAGGCGGAAGTGAGTTCCTTTACACAAACAAGGCGGATACGGACATGAGCGTCGCTTTCCTGGAGCAGCTAAGCCAACGCGACCCGTATGCGATTCGTGTGATGATCTGGGACGGAGCTGGTTTTCATCCGAAAAACGGAGATGCCAGGCTGCCGGATAACGTGGTTGTTCTGCGACAACCGCCATCTAGCCCGGAGCTAAATCCGGTGGAGCGGCTCTGGGACATGCTGCGCGACGAACTGTGCAACAGAAGCTGGAAATCACTCGACGAGTTGATGGACGCGGCGACGAGATGGCTGAGAGAATTTTGGGCTAGGCCTGATCAAATCCTCTCATTGGTCGGCACTGGCTGGATGCGCAGTCAAGCAAACGCCTGATAAGAACATATAATACCAGAAAGTTTTAGTCGTTGGTATTACACCCCGTCAGAGGTTTACACCGAAGATTGTGCGGCCTGAGTGAATGAAGGTGATTCTCGACGAATGGATGCGGAGGATTCCGTTGTTTAACGGACGGGCTTGCCATTCGGGTAGCGCCACCAGATCCATGCTTTTCCGAGGATGCCGCGTATTTCCTCGGCGACGAGATAGGCGCAGGGGATTAAGAAAAGGGTGATGACGGTCGCGAAGACGATACCGAAGGCCAGGGAGGTGGCCATGGGGATGAGGAACTGGGCTTGTAATGAGCGGTCGAAGAGAAGCGGCATCAGGCCGGCGAAGGTGGTGGCGGAGGTGAGGAAAATCGGGCGGAAGCGGCGGGTTCCGGATTGTATAATCGACTCGAGTAGATCGATCCCTTCGCGTTTCTTCTGATTGATGAAATCGACCATCACCAGCGAGTCGTTAACGACCACTCCCGCGAGGGCGAGGATTCCGAAAATCGACAGGTAGGATGGAGTGATATCCATGATGATATGCCCGAACAGAGCACCGATTGCGCCGAAGGGCACGGCGAGCATCACGAAGATTGGCTGGTAGAGTGATTTGAAGGGAATCGCCAGCAAGGCATACAGCGCGAAGAACAGGGCAAGTCCGCCATAGATCGAGCGTTTCTTCGTTTCCTCGTGGTTCGCGACGTATCCGGAGTAGCGCCATGAAAGCCGCTGATGCCGGTTCATGATACCATCCAGCTTTACGGCTGCGGCTTTGGAGATTGCAACGATATCAATCGTTTCGTCAACTGGCTCGGCGGTGATTTCAATGACCTGGGAACCGTCGATACGCTCGATGCGGGCACGGGATTTTGCGAATTTCGCAGTGGCTACCGAATGAAACGGAGCTTCGCCGCCAGATGGAGTGCGGATGCGGAGGAGGTCCAACGTGGCCAGGGACTCACGTTGCTCGAGAGGCATGCGGATCATCACGCGGATGTCATCGCGTCCGCGTTGAACGCGTTGGGCCTGTTCTCCGAAAAATGCGCCGCGAACCTGCCTGGAAAGCTCTTGTTGGGTCAGGCCGAGTGCCTCGCCTTCCGGTCGGATGGTTATGAGCAGTTCGTCGGTTCTACCTCCCGAGTAGCTGTATGCACTTTCGATACCTTCGTAGGACTCCAGAAGGTCTTTGACCTCTTGGACGACTTCGTCTTTCTCCTGATTGTCCGGGCCTCGGATTTCCACTGTGAGCGATTCTTCATCGTCCTCAGACCAGCTGCCGCTGCCACGGTCTCCTGAAATCCAGAAGCTGTTGACATCCGGCATTTCGCCAACCAGCTCCGTCCAGCGCGCGGCGATTTCCGAATTCTTCGGGCCGGGTTCGCTGCGCTTGCCCGGGTCGGTGATGCCCACGATTACGAAGCCGGTATTCGCATCGACGCCATTGCGGTGGGGGAAACCACCGGAGGAGGCCAGCACGTCGTTGATCAGCGACTCACCGGTGGCGGGATCTGTGAATTCCTTTTTGACTTGCTCGAGTGCGTCGACGACCTGCCGGGTCCTGATGTCAGTGACTTCGGTCTTCGTTTCGGAAGGCATCCGTATCATCGCGGTGATGCGGTTGCGATCAATGGACGGCATATTCACGAAGCCCATTTTTCCTGAGGAGAAATACCCGATCGAAGCCATTCCGGAGGCGAGGAATAAGGCCAATGTCACATAGCGGTGGCGGGTGGCGAGTCGCAGCAAGGGCTCGTAGACTCTATTCACAAAAGTTTCCAGGCCGTCGGCGATACGTTTCTGGAACCGCTCGAAGAAATTGAGGTTCTTGCGATGAACCCTGACGTGCTTGAGATGGCATGGCATCGCGAGTTTCGATTCGATCAGCGAGAAAACCAGGACGGCCGCGACTATGGGCGGAATCTGTTTGGTGAAGGCTCCATAGAAGCCATCGAAGAACATCAGCGGCAGGAAGGCCACGATGGTGGTGATCACTCCGAAGGTGACAGGCGTAGCGACTTCCTTGGTGCCCTCGACCGCGGCTTCCAAAGGTTCCTCGCCTTGGCGGAGTCTGTAGTAAACGTTTTCCGCCGTGACGATCGCGTCATCGACAACGAGGCCGATGACGATGATGAAACCGAATATGGACATCACATTGGCGGTCAGGCCGAAGAAGGGCATCATGATCAAGCCGCCTGCGAAAGCCACGGGGATGCCCAGGGTGACCCAGAAGGCAAGCATAGGTCTGAGGAAAAGCCCCAACACGATCAGGACCAGAATCCCGCCCTGGAGCATCGAGTTGAGCAGCGTTCCGAGCCTGCCTTCGAGTTCCTCGGACGAATCGTCCCATGCGACGACCTCAATCCCCAAGGGGAATTTCTTAGCGGAACCGGCCACGTATTTCTTGACGTTGGAAGCAATTTCCAGAGCGTTTTCATCTTCGAGGCCCAGCACTTCGATAAGCAGGCATGGCTTGCCGTTGAAGCGCATGATCTTTTTGTTTTCCTCGAAACCGTCGGTGACCTTGGCCACGGTTCCGAGCTTCACCTCGGAACCGTTGCGGTTGCTGATCACGATGTCTTCAAAGTCAGATCTTGTGTAAGCTTGGCCTTTAGAGCGGATGGAGAGCATTCCCTCGTCGGTCTGGATGCGCCCAGCCGGGAGGTCGATGGAGGACTTGCGGATCGCTTCGCTGAGATCGGAAAAAGTCAGGCCGAAATCGCGCAAGCGTCGTGGATTTGCCTCGATCGCGATTTCCAAGGGCGAGTTTCCGAGCACGTTTGCCTGGGAAATTCCCTGCATGGCGATGAGGTCGTCGCGCACCGTCCTGGCGGCACCCAGCAGGTCGGCCTCGTCCATATCCCCGATGACGGCGACCTTGATCACGTCGTACCACTGGCTGCTATCCGGGATGGAAACTTCAGGGGGCTCTATCTCGGGGGGAAAACTCCGGATGCGGTCGACCCGGGTTTTGATTTCCTCCCGGAGGTCTTTGAGGTTACGGCTCGATGTGGAGCTTACGGTTACCCGGGCGCTGCCGTCGGTCGCCCGTGACTCGATCGAATCGATACCGGAGAGCCCTTCCAAAGCAGCCTCGATGGGCAGAACGACTCCTTTTTCGACGTCCTCCGGGCTACCGCCACGGTAATCGACCTCGATGTAGATCCGGTTGAACTCCATCGCCGGCTGCACCTCGAGGGAGACCTTTTCCACAGCGGACCAGATACCCCAGGCGAGAATGCCGAAAAGGAGGAAGTTGGCGGCGATGTCGTTTTTTGCGAACCAGCGAATCATTGAAAGGGCGTATACGTGACAGTTGAGCGGTTTTTTCCAGCCAAGTTGCCGCTAGGTGGGAAACATGGGGCTGGAAGGCGGGGAGGCAATAGCCAATCAACCGCGCTATCGGACGAAAAGCTACAGCGGTTTTGGATTTACGTTGAGGCGGTTTCTATTAGATTACTTGAAATCGCGGTTCAAGAGGCGTTTGAAATGATCCAGTCGAACTGCCTGAGGGAGTAGTGGATGTCGGCAAGGAAAAGCAATTTCATGCATAGGCGAAGCTGCCGCAGAAGTCGTTCAGAGTAAATGTGAAACCCCCTTCACATCAAGGCACCCACATTTAGAGCACTGCGCTATCCCCCGAAGAATTTTTAACCGCAGATCAACACAGATGAACGCAGATCCGGAACGATGAAAATGGGATTGGCTTTTGGTGCTCTCTCACTTGTGTGATGCCCACCAAAAATGGAGAACGGGGGGGCTTGGGTTCCTGCTTCGTCAAGGATCCGGCGAACAAATGCTGGGCAGCAGGATGCAGCCTCTCCTTGGTTCAGATGTAGAACATCGGGTCGGAAGGCGGGGAGGCGAGGGCTTCCAAGGTGATTTCCTCCAGGCTTTTGGCGAGTTGATCGGAAATTTTTTCCCATGCGCGCCGGACGGCGACGCCGGATTCTCCCTCGTCTAGGGTGGTGTTCTGGAGTTTTGATGGCTCTACGGCTTCGACAATCTGGCGGAGGTTGATGTTCTGGGCGGGGCGCGCGAGCGTGTAACCGCCTGAGGCTCCGCGGCGGGACTCGATGATTCCGCCGCGCCGGAGGTCGTTGAGGATCTGAACTAAAAAGTTCGCGGAGACAGCTTCGCGTTGCGCGAGTTCGTCAAGACGGGTAAGACTCTTGGCGTCGTAGTTTTTTGCGAGTTGCGCAAGCGCCCGGCAGGCATATTCTAATTTTTGAGAAATCTTCATGAGCAAGACAGAGCAAACAGCGGTAGGTGAGAGTGGAATGAAGTTGTGCAGGGGGGAAGCCGCGAATTTGGAAAACCTGTGGGCCAAGCTACGATCGGAGGCGGAAAAGTTGTGCGAGGAGGAGGAGGCTTTGCGGGTTCTGGTGGATGATGTGGTGCTCTCGAGGGGGAGTTTTTCCGAAGCGCTTTCGGCGAGATTGAGTCGCAGGCTCGCGCGCGAGGATATGCCCAGGGATATCATGGAGCCGCTTATGGAGGACATTTTCGCGAAGCACGATCATATTTCCCATGCTTGCAGCCGCGATCTGCTGGCGATGTTCGAGAGGGATCCGGCGTGCTTTTCTCCGCTTGAGCCTTTGCTTTTTTTCAAAGGCTTCATGGCGCTGAGTACCTATCGAGTGAGCAATCAGCTCTGGCACGACGGCCGGCGCTGGCTTGCGCTTTATTTACAGAGTATTTCTTCGGAAGTTTTCTCGACAGATATCCATCCGGCCGCGCGCATCGGCTGCGGCATCCTGCTCGACCATGCGACTTCGTTCGTGGTCGGTGAAACGGCGATCATCGAGGATGATGTCTCGATACTGCACGAGGTCACGCTGGGCGGAACCGGTAAGGCCACGGGAGACCGCCACCCGATTGTCCGCTCTGGAGTGCTGATTGGCGCGGGGGCGAAAATTCTCGGACGAGTGGAAATCGGCACGCACGCGAAGGTCGGGGCGGGCAGCGTGGTGCTGAGCGATGTGCCGGCACACTGCACGGTGGCGGGGGTTCCTGCGGTTGTGGTAGGCGAGGCAAATGAAACAAATCCGGCACTGGAAATGAATCAGAACCTCGATTGCTTCGGCTCCAATATCTGACCTACCTGAATGGACTCCGGAGATCCTGATTTCGAGCCGACCAAGCGGCAATGGGTGGGCTTCTGGAGCATGATCGTCCAGCAGACACAGAATGCGTTCAACGACAAGGCCGCGCAATTCATCCTGATCCCGCTCGGTGGGGCGGTGGGTTACGCGGTCGAATCGTGGGCCGGATTGATGATCGCGCTTCCCTTCGTTCTATTCGCTCCGCTGGCGGGTTGGATGAGCGACCGTTTCTCGAAACGCAACGTCATCATCGGTGCGGCGATAGCGCAGGTCTGTATTCTCTCGATGATCTGTCTGGCAGTGTATCTGCGGATGATGCCACTGGCGCTGGTCGGGTTTTTCATGCTGGCGGTGCAGTCGGCGTTTTTCAGTCCGGCTAAAATCGGGATCAACAAGGAATTGGTCGGATCGCGCCATCTTGGTTTCGCCGCGGGGGTGCAACAGATGATGGCGATGCTCGCGATACTCGCCGGGCAAATCGTGGCCGGGTGGTGGTACGACCATCGCTACGTTTCATTGGCAGGGGATTCCGAAAGGGCGTGGAACGCCGCATATTTTCCATTGGTGATTCTTGCGTGCTGGTCGATTCCGGCACTCGCGATGGCGCTCGCGATTCCCAAAGTTCCCGCATACGGGAGAGGGAAGCTCAGCGGGAAACTGCTCATCAGTCATTTCAAGGACCTGACCGAATTATGGGCGGACAAGGGCTTGCGACGGGCTTCGTTTGGAGTGGCGTATTTCTGGGGTTTCGCGGCGTTCGTTAATTTGTGGTCGATCAAAGTCGCGAAATCGCTGACCGAAGGGGGGGAGGGTTTCGGAACGCTTTCGTCGAAGTTCATGGCCTCAGCTTCTCTCGGAATGGTCTTTGGTTTTGGTTTCGCCTCGTGGCTTTTGCGCAAAAAGATCGAGCTCGGTTGGGTGCCGCTGGCGGGCCTGATGATGACCGTGTGCGCGCTGGTTCTCGCGTTTATGACACCGGGAGGTTGGGCATTCATGATCTGGCTCGGGCTGTTGGCATTTTCCTCAGCGCTTTTTCTCTCTCCTCTCAATGCTTGGATGCAGGACAGATATCCACCCCGGAAGCGTGGGGAACTGCAATCCGCTGTGAATCTTCAGAATTGTTTCGCGGGGATCATCGCGGTGGTCGCCATCGAGGTGATGATCCTGCTGGCGAGGCTTGCCGGGGTTTCGGAAATTACCGGCTTCCGAATCCAAGCCTTATTCGTAGGTCTGAGTTGTGGCCTGATGACTTGGTTCATCATCCGTCTGCTGCCTGCCGATTTCATTCGTCTGGTCGCTCTTGCTTTGGTGAAATCGGTTTACCGCATCAAGTTTTCCGGTATCGAGAATCTACCAAAAAAGGGTGGTGTTTTGTTGCTGCCGAATCACGTGACCTTTGCGGATTCCCTCTACATTTCCGCTATTTCTGAAAGGCGTGTCCGCTTTGTGATGGATGAAACGTTCATGGAAAGGAAATTGATCCGTTTCTCCGCGAAGCTTTTCGGCACCGTTCCGATCCGGCGCGACCAGCCGCTTGAGGCGATACGGAAAACCATCGAGGCACTGGAGAACGGGGATGTGGTTGCCCTTTTCCCGGAGGGACAACTGACGAGAACCGGGGGCTTGTGTGAGCTTGAAAGAGGGTTCGAGCTGATCGCAAGAAAAACCAAGTCGCCGATTTTCCCAGTCTGGGTTGAAGGCTCCTGGGGCTCGATTTTTTCTTTCGAGCGCGGGAAATTTTTCAAGAAACTTCCATACCGTGTCCCCTATGGGATTTCGATCGCGGTGGGTGAGGAAATTACCAAGGCGAAGCCCGTCCGTTCCGATGTTCAGGCGGCCCTGATGAGAGCCTCGGCCGATGCGGTCGCTCGCCGGTTTTCCGGGAAATCCAGTCCGGAGCGGATCAATGCCCATCAGATCACACAGCTCGGCGCGTTACCCAGGCGCTCGACGTTCCACATTTTGGAGTCTGAAAGCGAACTCACCGGAATCACTGACGTACTGCACCGTTTCGCAAAGATGACCGGCGGGAAATTTGTTTTCGAGAAGCGGTTCGATCCATTGAAGGGTGGGATTTGGATAGGGGCCGGTGACTTGAAACGACAGATCGCGGATAGTGAGAAAGTTACGGATGGAACGAGTTTCCACGACTTCAGTGAGAGGGCAGATGTTCCGCTTGAGAAAGAGGGAATCGATCATCTTCCATGTCTGTCGCTTCGTGGTTTGGTGGTGGCGATGTCGATGCCACATCCTCCTCAGCCAAAAGAACCCGGCATTTTCCAAGCTGGGAACAAGCCGGGGTCATTCGGGAAAATCCTGCCCGGCTGGTATCTTGAAAACGGGAATTTGTTTCCTGGAAATATACCGCTCCCCGAGGGCGTGGTATTGGATTCGGAGGGGTTTCTGGTGAGTCAATCCGAATGACTCACCTGGGTTCCTTGCAGATCCTGAAACCGAGGTCCGGTCGCCGTGTCGAGCGGTCTTCGATCCATTCGCGAGTGGATGCGCCTTTGCCCGGATTGAGGTAGGAGCCGCCGATGATGATCCATTGGGGATCGCCCAGCGGATTGGAAGGGAGGGGGCGCGCCTCAAGCGTCCATTCCGCTACCGAACCAGCCATTCCATGAATGCCGTTTATTGTCCGGTCTTCAGTTTCTTCGGTAACCGGAAGCCAGTCGCTGACCGGAAGCTCGGAAGAGAATTCCACTCCTGACATCAGCGCTCCGAGCCATTGTTCCTGAGTGGGGATAGAGCCTTTTTTCCATTTGGTGTAGGCGTATGCATCCCACCAATCGACTCCGACAACCGGGTTGTTCAGGTCGATTTGCTTCCCGTTCCAAGATGTCGCCTGCTTCGCGTTTGCGACCAATCTAGCCCAGTCGTCGGGTTTGTGTCCGATCTTTTCGGCGGGCTGCTCCGGATGATCGAAGACCTTCTCGCTGCCGCTGTCCAAAAGAAGACCAAGGGTTTCAAGAAATTCAGCATATTCACCGATCGTGACTTCGTAGGCGCAGATTTCAAAGCCGGAGATGCTTACTTTTTCACCGTCGGGGGTGGTATGCTCGCCTGCTGCAATTGTCACCCAGCCGGGTTTTTTGGTGCTTGTCGGGGGCTTCGGGGTTTTTTTAAACAGAAGCAAAGATCCCCCGATGACAACGATAAGAACCGCGGCGAGAGCCAATGCCAGGCCACTCATTTTTTTTGACCGGATCTCAGCAGTCGGTGGGCTGAGGGTTTCGGATGGCTCGGTGAGTTGTTGTTCGATCCTTTCGCAATAATGGAGGATCTGCTCCCAACGGAGAGGTTCCGCGACTTCCTCTCCTCTCATCCATGCCAGAAGTGTGAGGCAGCGGGTTGTGCCGGGGTGATTACGGTCCAACAGTTTCTCCAATGAGTCTCCCAGTTCGACGATATCACGCAGTGATCGCTCGGGATCGCGATCACCCGCGATCACCAGATTTTTCAGTCGGATCACTTTATGAGTATCCATCAGAATGCTATCCAGACTCAATGGAGAGGTGGAGTTATTGCGCGTTTCATGATAGATATTTGCTTCCGAGATCCGACGCAGAACATGGACGAAACGCTGAGCTCTCAGTGTTCTGTTGGACTCCGACAATTCCTTGAGTGTTTCTCCCGGGAGAAGTTCGTGGGCGAAATAGTAGCGGCCGTCTTCGGTTGATGCCTCATAGATCGAGGCGACGAGAGGATGTTCGACTGCGGCTTTCGCACGGACGTCTTTGAGAAACGCTTCCCTTTCCGCTATCGCTTCTTCTTTAAGCTCCTCAATGAGGACCATGCGACCGACTGATTTCTGTTCAGCCAGCCACGTTCGGGTGCTGCTGGTTTCCTCCAGGCATTCCCTCGGCAGGTAGTCCCCAAATGATTCTTGATCGCTCACGTCTTCCATACCTCTTATTCGCCTCGATTATTTCACTCGGCAGGGAGCGGATTAAGGAGCGGAATATCCGGGTCGAAGTTTGGTGGCAAAATATCCTGGTCAAGGAACTCGGGAAAATCGCCGAAATTGTCGCCGGTTGGACCCACTTGACCTATTCTGGCCGCCAAGTCTCGCGGCCATGCCTGGAGATCGAGAATTTCGCCCTTGTAGGTGAGCGTGACGACTTGTCCGTAGTAGGTCAGTTCGCCGAAGAGGTGTGCGGTCTGTTCGCTTCGCTCCGGTATGTGGTAGTTCATGCGAAGGTTTTCTTCTCCGCCCGCCCAGTCGAACGGAAGGGACACCCACTCCGGCGATGCCCATGATTCATCCTCGAGTTGCAAGATCTTGCCCTTGTTGGTCATGTTGAAGAATGTCACCGCGACTTCAATATCTGATGAATCGACTTCCTGTCCCGGTGCTTTCTGCACAGGAACAGAGAGAACCACCATCTGGCCTCCGGCTGCTTTGGCATCGTTGAATATGCGCACCCTTCCGAGTGCTATTTTTCCCAACATGTCATTGGGTTGTTCAAAGCCGTCGCGCAATTTCGCGGCGGCTGACTGGTAAAGCTTACCCGCACCTGAGATCCCCATCTGGAAGACACGCTCGTAGTAATTCGCCGCTACATCGTAGACGCCCATCAATTCGTGAACCATACCCATTTCAAAAAGTATGTTGGCATCGTCCGGCGATTCTGCGAGGGCTTCTTCGAGCTTCATAATCGCCAAGCCCATATCACCGGCCACGCGCGCTTGACGGGCCTCCGTCACGAGTCTCTCGGAGCGCGGGTCGGCAATCGCGGGAACTTCGAGGCGCTCGGGTTCCGGAGCAGCTGGTATCTCAGGGCTGGCCCGCACGGGTGATTGCTCCACCGGTGCGCTAGCCACAGGCACGGAAATCCGGATCGGGACGAATTTCTCGACCTCTCTTTCCACGATGCGGACTTTCTGACCCTCTTCGAAACGAACGGCGAGCGCCATCCCGGCGATCAATAGCTGTGAAAAAGCCATCAGGCCGAGGCCCGTGCAGGCCAGAACAAACACTCGATTTCCTTTCATGTTCGGCCAGAGTGCAGAATTTCCGGCGTCCAGTCAAATTTCATGTTCTGGCTGAGAATTTATTGATGTGGGCGCTCACGCTTGCCTTTTGCACCAGGTCAAAGATTGCGACGATATTATGGCAAAGGTGTTAGAAAATATTGACACCCTATGCACACAGGATAAAAAGATCCGCCGATATTTCAGGCATTTTCAAAAATCCAAAAAGCAAATCATGAATAAAAAAGCAGTCTCAATAATCGCCGCTTGTGCGGCAATGGTATTCACATCCGCCTGCAGCGATAGTTCGAGTTCCGGTCCGGCATCCGGTGCGCAAAGTGCGCCAACCTCGATGGCAGGATCATCATTTGCCTTTAATCCGACCATTGATCTTATCGACAATGCGAATTTCGTTTACACAAATACTGAAGTTGGCAGCAGTTTCCCTGACGGTGTAATCAATGGTTTCTACACATTCACCCGTGATACTGACACCCAAGTCACAATTACTTTGAACGCGGCGGGTATCGGTGGATCCGGGGTTGATACAATTGACGTGATCCTCAGAAACTTCCAAGGCACGCCAAGTTCCATCACGTCGTTTGACGTCACAGTGGATGGCGCTACTTACGCCGGGGCAGTTGTCTCTGGTGCCGTTGTCCCGAAACCGGATCCCGCTGGAGGTGGGAACGGGGGTGGTTCCGGCAATATTCCGAATGACCCGAATGTCACACCGGCGACAATCGATCCTGGTTTCGTAGGTCTACACACCCTGACTTATTTCGAAACAGCAACACCGAGCCCCTTCACCGATGGTCAGCAAGTCACATTCGAGATCACGGCCGACGGGAGGCTCATCTTCGAAGGAACAACTCTCACAGGACCTTTCTTCCTGTATGGAAATACGTTCGAAGTCATCTGGTATGATGGCGTCTATGGTTACGCGGCTTCAGGTGATGGTTCCTTAAACGAGATCAACATTGGAGCTGGCTATGATTACCAAGGTAATTTCACTTTCTTGGGACAGTTTAACGACAAATAGTTTCGTCTCCACTCCTGTTGGACGACGACTTTTCAATGCCGCCTCAATCAATTTGGGGCGGCATTTTGCGTCACAGATGCGGCAACGGCTCAACAAAGCGATGTCGATGATCCTGTTTTGATGTATTCACTTCCCGACCGATGCGCTTGCCGCAGGAAGGACGCATGAAGCTGGAAAATTGATCGGAAGTCAGCTTTCTTCAGAACCGGACTCCGTCACTTCCATCTCCACCATCTCAAACTCCCCGAGGGGTCTGATGAGATTTGCGGCGAGGGGAAATACTCTGTCGTAGATGCCCGGGGCGACTTCGTTTGCCTGTGGGTATGCGTCGCGGAGCATTTCCATTTTCGCGTCGAGATTGTCGATGTAGTGGAGAGCGTAGGCTTCGGGGGTTTTCGGGAGCACGGGAGAGCCGAATTCCAACTGACCGTGATGGCTGGCTATAAGGTGGAGCAGGTGCAGGCGCACGTCCTCGGTGGTGGGCTTGCAGGCGGAAAACTCTTCGAACTCCGAGGCGTCGAGCAGGTCGTGCCAGAGTTTGTTGACGAATTCGATACCGAGCGGGATGTGGCCGAGCATTTCGCCGTATCTCGAATGGATCTGGCCGAAGCCGTCCTCAGGGTAGCTGTTTTCCCAGAGCTTGCCGCAATCGTGGAAAAGAACTCCGGCGATCATCAGGTCGCGGTTGAGTTCGGGGTAGATCGCGCTGATCGCATCGGCGGAGCGCATCATCTGCGCGACGTGCTCGACGAGGCCGCCACGGCGGGCGTGATGGTTTTTCCGCGCGGCGGCGGTGCGACGGAACCTGTCGCCCATGGTTTCGAAAAACCGGGAGCAGAGCTTTTTCAAGCGTGGGTCGGTCATGCGTTCGCACAGCGCGGTGATCTCAGTGAAATCCTTTTCCTGTTTCTCACGGGTCTTCGGATCTCCGGCGAGGAAATCGGCGATCGCCGCGTCGTCGAGCAAGGCCCAACTGACGGCGTTGCCATTGACTCCGTATTGGTTTTGGGTCCACTCGCCATCGAGCCGGACGATGGCATTGAACGCAAGATTTTCCGCTTCGGAATGGAGCGGTGTGTCGGACCAGACTTTGAGATTCAGGGAGCCGGTGGCGTCGGCGAATACGAGATCGAAATATGGTTTTCCACCTTTGGTGGTCTTGATTCCCCGTGATTGAAGCTGGGCATCTATGGATGCGATCAGAGGCACCTCACCTGCCTGTTCCTTGAGGCTCGAAATCGAAATCACACTCATGGTTCAAGGCTGGCAGAGGCAGCCCGGCTGTCACGCCAATATCGAGTTCAGATTGCCTTCCAGCTCTTCGTCAGAAGCTCTTTGATTCTACCGAGATCGGTCGCCGATGTCTTGGCTACGAAGCCGCGGGCGTGGGCGAAATGGACATCGCCCTCGTGGCCAATACGGGTGAAGTCGAAGCCCAGATGGTCGTTGAAGCGTGAAAGGGCGAAACCCGATCCCCGGCGGTCGGGATAGACCATGCCGACAACCTGCCGCTCATCCGGCAGACCGGAAGCGTAGCGTGCCAGTCCGGCGGAGGCGTCATCGGCAATGTTCTCTGAGCGCGGCAGGAAAAGAATACGGAAGCTTTCATAGCCTTCTCCGAGTTCCCAGATTTCGCTGATTCTGGCAATTTCCCTTAGTTTTTCACGGAGTGACTTCAGGTAACCGATCAGGTCGCTTCCGACCCAGCGCATGATTTCCCACATCGGTTCGCCCGGGCGAATCTCCGACATTCCGGCGAAGCGGCGCAGCAGGGTGAGATCAATTGTGGAGTTCAGCTTGGCAAGAAGTTCGCGTTCGACTCCCAGCCAAGCTGCGGTTTCCTGCGGTCCGCGAGTGTCGAACCATTCCGCGACTTCCAGCCAATCGCAGTATTTCCGAGCCTCATCATAGAGATCCATATCCATCAGCACGAGACTCAGGGAACAGGTGGGCGGATGGTCTTTGGGGAACTGATGGTGATCGAAATTTCCCCGTAGCGGGTCATGTTCCCCGCCGACGTCGACAACCGCGAGAGTCGGGTTGTCGAGGTCCTGTTGGGAAGGTTCTCTCCGTGATATCGGGGCGTCGTTGACGGCGACGAGAAGACAGCACGCGAGGAACTCATCTTTATGCGAACTGCCGGGGTGGGTCAGAATTTCTGTAAACTTGCTCATATCCAATCTAGTGACAAGGAAGCCGATTGGCCTGCGATGCAAGGGGAAACCCAACTGGATGCGGGAAGAATCACAAAAAAGCGCTTCAAGTGCCTGGATGGCGAGACAAGAGGCAGGATGCCTCTTGAACGGTCTGGAGCATGATGCTCCAGCCACTTTCGCTCTCCGCTCCCTGATTCCTGATATTATTCGAATTCCGGAGTCTTGTGATGGGAGAAGTAGCTACCATCCCAATACATTTTGGCCGGATAGTCTGGCAGCGGGCCCGCATCAGGAGGAAGTGGGATGTTCGCCCATTTCGCGTCCTCCGGTTGTGAGTAGGAAATATCTACCGTAGTTCCGACGGAAACGAGTTGGAAGAATTTCGGCGAAAGATTCTCATGCATTCGGATGCAACCATTCGTGCAGGGGGTGTGTTTCACCCAGCCGGTGTGAAATCCGTAAGTAGGCTTGAACTCGCACCAGTAAGGCATCGGAGTCCCACGGAAATGCCAGCCGGATTGCTTCTCGCGCAGGTAGGTCCGCTCAATCTGGTTGCCACTTTTGGCGTAGCCGTGCGTGCTATCGCGATATTTCGCCTCCTTTTTTAAAATCCGAAAAGTACCGGTGGGCGTAGGCGAGCTGGGTGCTCCGACTGAAACCGGCATCGCCAGAAGCATTTCATTGCCCTCCATGACGTAAACCCGCTGCTTGGAAAGCGAGACTTTGACTTCAACCGCCGAAGGGTTTGCCGGAAGTTTTGCCGGCCTGTCATAGGCCTGGTAGGAGGAAATACCGCCACCTGCTGCGTTCATGGAACAGGAGGAAAACCCGATCACCGCACCAACGCCCAGCATCGGCAATAAGATGGCATGTATATTGATCGAAGGAACCATTGGTTTCAGAAAGATCTTCGAGAGTGGAGGCATTTTTTTGGGAAATGCAAGCATGTGACTGAAACTATTTCACCTCTCGCTTTCCCACTCATTGACCTCGCCATCCACAAACCAAACCGAGCGACTGCGATACGGGATATAGATTATCTCAGGGCCGAACCCAAAGCCAACGCCCGAATAACCGTAAGGTCCGTAGTAACCGCTGTCGTAGCCACCAAAAAAGTTATTGGTCACCACCGGCCTCTGTCCGATGTAATCCCATCGATCAAGAGCTTTTCCGTCCATCAATCCATCCGCTCGCGCCGAAGGGCTGCCCCATGCCAGTGAAACCGCATCTTTGCTCATGCCCTCTGCTATCTCACCTTTGGCAACGAGTTCCTTGTGCTTCGCACTCAGGCTCTCGAATGCTTGGGGACGTTGCTGGATTCGGGATTGCGGGGTTGATGGAACGCAGGAGGAAAAAATTCCCGAGAGTATTCCCACCAACATGACTACAAAAACTTTTTTCATTCCCCAAAATTCGCACGAAGTCAGTTTTTTGCAACCGGCGCTTGGACGATTCCTCTTTGATACCCCATAAAAAACATGAAATTTAAGAAACTTCAAAGACGGGCTTGCCAAGCTGGAAACCATGCGTGCAATCTTCGTCCCAACGCATCAATCAAACATCCCGATTCCATGTCAGACCTGCTAGAAGAAGACGAACTCAACTCCGCCCTCAAAAAATGTCCAGAGTGGGAGGCTGAGAAAAAGTACATCATCCGCGCATTCGAATTCGAAGAATTCATGGACGGAATCGATTTTGTAAACAGCGTCAGCGAAATCGCTGAGGAAGCACAACATCATCCCGACATCACGATCAAGCACACCAAGGTAACACTCAAGCTCACCACCCACGACGTTGGCGGGGTGACTGAACTCGATATCGAACTTGCACAACGCATCGATAATCTGATCGATTGATCAAAATTGCTGCGGCACTCCGTCCGCCAACCGCCTCCTAGCGCGGCATCATCAATTCTTCGTCCTTGAAGCCAGTCAGGTTGCGGAGTCCGCTGAGTAGTTTTCTGAGAGTGAAAAACAGGAACACCATGATGGGCACGCCGATCACTACGAAGCCCCAACCTGTGATCTTCGCCACCTTCTCGTTGTAGACCGACATCGCATCAGGTGCCGCGTGATTCAGGTCTCCGAGGAAATATATCGCGAGCCCGAAGTTCATCAGGGTGCTGATGAAAAACGACATCGAGAAGAGTATGGTCGCGTTAAGAATCACCTTCCGGTAGTCTTTGTCTTTATCGAGTTCCTTCACTTTGTTTTCGATTTTGTTTACGTCGAAAAGCGAATCGCTGTAGAGGAAAGTCCGGAGTAGAGGAGTCTTGGACCAGTGCGAAGCAATGATAGCAATGCCAAGAACGAAAGGAATCGAAGCCTCTTTCAGTCCGAACAAAACCGCAGCGTGTTCCTTCACGGTGCCGTCTTTGTTCCATAAAAAAAGCGTGAGTCCGCCCGTCAGCAACACCGAGAAAAGTCCGAGCCCTGAGAAGAAGTTCATCTTCTTCGTCTTCGCAAAAAACCAGATCCCGTAACCGATGGGAAATGCCAGGCCAACGAGCAAAGCTTTCAGTGGGCCGATGTGCCAAGGCCTCACGTCCTTGCCGAGTATTTCCTGGATCGCCGGATCCTTGCTCAAATAGCTGAGCGCGAGGACGGGAATCAGAACATTGATCAGGATATTGGCGAGCGGATGCTCCTGGGCCGGCTTCGGAGTTTCTTTTTCAGTCGTCATAAGGATTTTCCGAAGGGAGGAAACACGTGCTCAGGCAATCTTGAAAGCCCAAACGGCCTCTAATCGACAGCTTTATTATTGATCGACCTGGATTTTCGCCGCTTTGAGAACCAGGACGGTGCCTCGCGTAGTGTATTGCTTGGAAATGATTTCCCCGGCGATCTTCACGTCCTTGCCTCCGAAGATATCAGCGAGATCGATGGCACTCATATCGACTTCGATGGACTTTTCCTCTCCACCCTCTTTGAAGTTGAGAACCCAGCCTGTCGTCTCACCGCCGATTGCCATCACGCCACCCTCAAGGTTACCTTCGAGATGCACCTGATGCTCTTGGCCACCTACCGGATTCCTTAAAATAAATTCCTCTCCAAGCGCACAGGCAATCGTGAAGTCGGTCAGCTTCTCCGATTTAAACCAACCTTCCCACATATTGTGCCCTTGGCCCTCGATTACATCGATTTCCACCGAGCCACCCAGTTGCGCATAACGCATTCCCAGCTCCGCGGAGTTCGCATCCAGAGGGACCAGTTTGTCCGCATCTCCGTGAAGGTGAAGAATGGGAACTTTCGCCTTCGCAAGCGGCTCGAGCCTGTCGATGGGATTGTGTTTCACTAGCTCGGCTTCAAGTTCCTCTGGAGTTAGTCCGTAGGCTCCCGAGGCTTTCGCGATTCCCGGGTAGCTGATGATATTGCAGACCGGATAGATCCCCGCTACACCGGCGACCGAATCCGGATTTTCAACCGCCCAGTTATAAAGCATCAGCCCGCCACGGCTTCGAACCAGAAGGCAGGGCTTGTTCCGGAATTTCCTTTCCTCTACAAGATGATCGTAAAATGAGCTGTAAGTCGCGCGGCCTTTCGGGCTGCCATAAGACTCACCGATGTCGATCCCGGCGATTGCGATTCCGTTTTCCAGAAATTTCTCGAACATCCATTTCTCGTCATTGGACGGCAGGCCTTTGAGCGTCGGCGCATACCAGACCCATGGAATGTTTTCCTCCGCATCCAGTGGCACGATCATGAACGCGTCGCTCCCGTCAAACTTGAACGCCTCCCCCTGCATTGGAAGGGACTTTTCGCCCTCACTGATTTCGGGGTCTGCGGCGTACAGGTTTGCGATTGCGATAAACAGGGCGGTAAAAAATATGCGGATCATGATTTTAAATGTCGGAGCACAGGGTTCTCTGGGCAAGCAATTATCGGGGTGTGATTTTTATCGGTGTTTTAAAGTAGTGGCGTCAGCGAAGCTGGCGGGGAGAGCACGCAGAGTAAGATTTCCGTCCGCAAAAAAAAACACCGATAAAAATCACACCCCAATTATCGAGCGTCCTCTCTTTTCTGGGAAAACGAGCTTCTTTTCGTGAAATTGGTGTCCAATAGCGGTTTCCTTCACTTGGCTTGAGGTCGTCCGGAATCTTGCCGACAATAACGTCGAACTGTTCTAGAATGACGCATGAACACAAAACGAACCGGACTAATCACGTTGATTGTTTCGCTTCCTTTTTTTGCCGCTGCTCACGCCGGGGAAAAAAAATTCATAACGATGCAGGAGCAGCTGAAGCCCAGCGAAGTCGTAACCTATAAGGCCATCGATTCCGGGGAACTCACTCTGCACATATTTCAGCCGGAGGGCTTTAAGTCAACGGACAAACGCCCGGCTCACGTTGTGATCCACGGTGGAGGATGGCGGAGCGGAACTCCTCGGAAATTCTATCCTTACGCACAAAGCCTTCTCTCCGAAGGGTATGTCGGCATCAGCGTCGAATACAGACTGATCGATAAGAAGAGAAGCATCACGGTCTTCGATTGTGTCAAAGACGGCCGCGCCGCGATCCGTTATATTCGTTCACATGCCAAAGAACTGGGAATCGATCCCGAACGCATCGCCGTTGGCGGCGGATCGGCAGGAGCCCATCTCGCACTCGGAACCGCGCTCTTTAATGAGCTCGATCATGCCGATGAGGATCTCTCAATTTCCTGTAAACCCAATGCGCTAATCCTCCTCTTCGCGGTTCTTGATACGTCGGAGAAAGGTTACGGTAATGCGCTCATCGGTGGGGATTGGAAAACAATTTCACCCCTCCACCAAATCGGCCCGAACATGCCGCCTACAATTATCTTTCACGGTGACAAGGATAACGTCGCTCCTTATCCAATCCTGAAAAAATTCTGCGAGGCGATGAAAGACAACGACAACACTTATGAGCTGGTCCTTGAAAAAGGCGGAGTCCACGGCCATATCAATAATAACGAGGTTCTTTTTCTGGACGCGAAAAAACGAACTGCATCCTTTCTCTCGGAACACATGGCCAAGCCCACAGGAGATTGAAAGAATCCGAGTGAAAGTTCACTCACCTCCCCGAGTGATCCGGAGGAAGAGGTATTGCAGGGTTTCGGGGATTTCGGTTTTCAGGATGCCGTTTTCATAGGACGCCGTGCCTTTGCCGCCGAGCACGGTGACTTCGGCATCCTCAGCATCCAGTAGAGGGATTTTGGTGGTCCAGTCCGCTTCCTTGTTGAGCTCGCGGAAAACCACGACGCGGGCGCTTTTCCTATCCTTCGCGATAGATGAAATTCCCGTCCAGACATTGCCGTCGGGTGCTTCGCCGATGGGGATGATGTGTCCTGAGAAAATCGCCTCGCGCTCCTTTTTCCAAGCCTCCACAAGCGGCGGAATCGTCTCGAAATAGCTTTCCGGCAGATTCGATGTCTCGAACCAACCCAGCGGACTGGCGAACATCACCGTGGCGAACAAGGTGTCAGGCGGATAAGCAGCAGGAGCGAGCGGATCGCCCTGATACTTGTCGGCGTTTCGGGCGTTGTTGAGAAACTCCATCCGCAGCCGGACGGGATCGACGTGCGGGGTAAGCGTCCAGAGGTTCCGCAGGGTATGATGCGGCCAGTAGTTCTTCCAATCGGTGTAGCGGTTCTCCAGGAAAATGGGGCCGACGTTGTTCGTGCCATAGTAGCCCGGACGCAGACCGGCAGTTGCATCGGCATCGAACACAACGCGGCCATCAGTCTCGTTCAGCACTTTGTTGTAAAACTTATGGAGGTTCGCCTCCGCCGTGGGGCTTTTCATCTCCACCGCATCGATCTTCACGTATTCCACACCCTCTTTGTCGAAGGCACCGAGCAGCACTTCGGCATCCTTTTCCCAATTCTCCATGTCATTCTCCGCATCGGGGCCGAACCACAGCCCGAACTTCATGCCCTTTTCACGAGCGGCATCGACGAGCGGCTTCAGTCCGTCCGGGAAACGCTCCGGATGCGGCTTCCAGAAGTCGGGATTCGCGGAACGGAAATTTCCCCAAGCGCCTTTCCCGAAAGCGGAGTTCCCGGTTTTCCCCGCCTGCCAGCCGTCATCCACCTGCACCACATCCACCCCGAGCCGCGCTCCGGCCTCCACCTCTTTCAGAAGAAACTCAACATTCACCCGCGAGTCCCGCGAGCGGTCACCCCAGGTGTTGCTAAGAAACATCCCGTCGCGGGTCGGTTCATATTTTCGTAGGCAACGCTGGTAGTCCTGCATCGCGGCGATGCGCCCGTATTTTCCACCTGAATAACTGATCACCGTCCAGGGATAGCCTTGCCCGGCAAAAGTGATCCGCCGCCCCGCCCCCGCCACCTTGATATCCCAAGGCGACTTGACCGGCCGCGCATGGGGAAGCGGCGCGAGCTTGAGGAAAACCAAGCCCCTTTCCGTCAGCGTATCCTCGACATAAAAGACATTGCAAGGCACCTCGAAATTATCATTCAGCGGCAGCCAACCGCGCTCGAAAACCAGCTCGTCATGGTGATCCGTCTGATCCATCAGCTCGACCTGGGTATAGCGCAAATGCAGCGGCGAAAGCAGCATGTCCTCCAGTGCCTGCATCGGCTGTCCACGCTTCGGTTTGGCGGGCTTTGCCTGCTCAAGCCCGTCCGGCCCGCCCTCTTCGGAACCGTCCTCGCCTTCCTCTTCTCCCGTCGTTGGATTTCCAGACATGAATTCCACCGTCACACTCGCCGACTCCGGGAAAATCTGGAATTGATAGCTGAAAGTGTCCGCTTTCCCGCTCGCCGTGAGCTTCACCACCAGCGAATCCTCCTCGACCGGACTGAGCTTGCCTGTCTGTGAGGTGAAAGTCAGTGCACGTTCTTCGTTGGCCAGGTTTCCACCGGGATAGGGAGCCGGTTGGCGTCCCGCACCCCGGAGCCATTCCGTATCGCTCACCTTGTCTTTGAAAGAAACGGCGGTCAGCAGCCCTTCCTTGATCGCCCATTTCCGCTCAATCAGCGTATTTCCAACCGTCAGTTCCGAATCACCCCACATCGCATAACACCCTTCGTGCTCCACCCGCTCGGCGAAGGATTGGCATGGAAAAATGAGAAGAGAGAAGGCGAGCAACGGGAGAATGATTTTCATGGGATGAAGAAGGCAGGAAGTCAGGAAGGAAACAATACCCAAACCAAAAATTCCATCTTCCTTGAGGTTTAAAGTTTAGAATTTAAAGTTTCCCGCATGTCCACACTTTCCAGCAAGCTTTTCACTGTCGCAAAACAATACATCCCCGGCGGGGTGAACTCCCCGGTCCGCGCATTTCGCAATGTCGGCGGGGAGCCCTTCTTCGTCCGCCGCGCCAAAGGCTGCCGCATCACCGATATCGATGACAAAACCTACATCGACTACATTGGCTCATGGGGTCCTAACATACTCGGCCACGCCCCGGTCGCGATCACCAACACCGTCCACCAGGTCGCCAAAGACGGCATCTCTTTCGGTATTCCAAACCCATACGAAGTCGATATGGCGAAGACCATCTGCGAATGGGTTCCATCAGTTGAGAAAGTCCGCATGACCTCCTCCGGCACCGAGGCCACCATGTCCGCGATCCGCCTCGCCCGCGGCTTCACCAAGCGCGACTACATCGTGAAATTCGACGGCTGCTACCACGGCCATAGTGATTCCCTGCTCGTTGCCGCAGGCTCTGGCGCGCTTACCCACGGCGAACCTGATTCCGCCGGAGTCCCTAAATCTTTCGCGGAAAAAACCATCGTCCTCTCCTACAACGACCCCGATGCACTCACGAAACTCTTCGAGGAAATGGGGGAACAGATCGCTGCGATCATCGTCGAGTCCTATCCAGCCAACGCCGGCTTGGTATTTCCGAAACCCGGTTTCCTCGAACTCCTTTCCTCCATCACCAAGAAGCACGGAGCCCTGCTCATCTTCGACGAAGTCATGACCGGTTTCCGTCTAGGAAAAGCCGGCGTGCAAGGTCTCGAAAACCTTACTCCCGATCTTTCCTGCTTCGGAAAGGTCATCGGCGGTGGCCTGCCGGTCGGTGCCTTCGGCGGCCGTGCGGACATCATGGATGCGCTCGCTCCAGACGGCCCGGTCTATCACGCCGGCACCCTCTCCGGGAATCCACTGGCCATGGCAGCAGGCCTTGCCCAACTCCGCGAACTCTCCTCCGGCACCCCCGACGGCTTCGCTCGCCTCGACCAACTCGGCCTCCATTTCGAAACCGGTCTCCGCTCCCTGATGGAGAAAAAAGGCATCCCCCATCGCATCAACCGCGTCGGTTCCATGTTCTGCCTGTTTTTCACCGACCGCGAGATCGTCAACGTCGACGACGTCATGAAACAGGACATGAATCTGTTCAAAAAGTTCTTCTGGGCATGCCTCGAAAAAGGCGTCTACATCGCCCCCTCTCCCTACGAGACCGGCTTCCTCTCCCTCGCCCACACCGAGGCCGATCTCGACGACACCCTCACCATTTTCGAAGAGGCGCTCTCGGAAATCTGACAGCAACAGTCAGTCTTTCTTTCTAGCGAGACGCTTGCTCATCCCTTCAGCACTGAAGACCAAGAGGTGCCATCGAGAAACCATGCCTACGTCGGCTTAGAATCAAAAAGTAGGGCCGCAGGGACTTGAACCCTGGACCAAGGGATTATGAGTCCCCTGCTCTAACCAACTGAGCTACAGCCCCGTTTGCGTCATAAAACGCGTGGGGAGCTTTGACCCATGTAGCTGGTGGTTGCAAGGCAAAGCTTTGTTGAAAACGGTCTGCTTTGTGCGGAATTTCACAAAGTGAGCTACACTCGCGAACCCCGTGCTGTCTCTTTTTTGTAAGTGACGGAGGTGTTTCGCCGGTCTTAACTGAAGGCTGTGGGTTGCCCGGAGATAAGCCGATCCAGACAAATCATGAGTTTTTTCTTTCTCTGCCTTGATGGATTCGTGAGACGGGTTACGTTACGTCAACGTTCTTTTTTTGAAAAAAAGTGATCAAAATTCCAGTATCAAAAACAGTAAATTCTTCATCCGTGCTAAAAATTCCCGTCCATATTGTTCTGTTAGTCACCCCATTGGCAGCAGCCGTTGATTTTTCCCGCGACGTCCAGCCTATCCTCAACAAGAACTGCATCGCCTGCCACGGCGGCGTGAAAGAGGCGGGTGATGTCTCTTTTATCTTCCGGGATCAGGTGTTGGGTAAGGGCGAGTCCGGGAAAACAGTCGTCGTCCCGGGCAAGCCGGAAGTTTCGGAAATGATCGCGCGCATCACCACAAACGATCTCGATGATCTGATGCCAAAGCCCGAGCACGGACCGCGCTTGAGCGATGAGGATGTAGAGACTCTTCGGACATGGATCGCGGAAGGTGCGGAGTGGGGCGAACATTGGTCATTCGTCGCGCCTGAAGAACATACGCCGCCTGCGGTGAAAAACACCTCATGGCCGATCAACCGGATCGACAAGTTCATCCTCGCGAAGCTCGAAAGTGAGAATCTCACTCCATCGCCCGCCGCCAAGCCCTCCGAATGGCTGCGCCGTGCATCCCTCGACCTGATAGGTCTTCCGCCCACCATAGCCGAGCTCGATGCCTTCGATACCGCTGCGGAAAAGGATTTCTCCGACGCCGTCGAAAAGGAAACCGAACGTCTGCTCGCCTCCCCGCACTTCGGCGAGCGCTGGGCTTCGGTCTGGATGGATTTGGCACGCTACGCCGACTCCGAAGGGCTCGGTAACGACAGCAATCGCGATGTCTGGAAATACCGCGATTGGATCATCAAGGCATTCAACGACAACCTGCCATACGACCAGTTCATCATCGACCAACTCGCCGGCGACCTCGTCCCTGATTCCACGTTGGACCAGAAACTTGCCACTACTTTCCACCGCCTGACCCAAGCAAACAGCGAGGGCGGCACCGACGACGAGGAATTCCGCCTGCTCGCCGCAATGGACCGCAGCGTCACCACATGGGAGGTATTTCAAGGGCTGTCCATGAGCTGCGTGCAGTGCCACAGCCACCCCTATGATCCGATCAAACACGAGGAGTATTACACCAGCCTCAGCTTCTTCAATAACGCACGCGACTCCGACGCGGCAGGCAATGCACCCTTGCTTCCCGTCCCTCTCGATCTTGAGCACTATCCCAAGGCCAACGAGCTGATCGAAAGAATCACTGACCTCGAACAATCCATCTACGACAAATGGGTTGCCCTTGATTCGAAAACCACATGGCACCCGGTCACCACGCTCAAAGCGTCCTCCCCGACTGCGGAAATGAGCATCGTGGATAAAGATGGTTTCGCGGAGTTCCGCGCGACTGACAATGCCAAATCGGGATCTGTCTACACTCTGGACGCCGCACCTCCCGCCGAGCTGACATCACTTTCCGCCTTCCGACTAACCTACCTTCCGAAAGACGAGAAAAAAGCCCTCACCGACGCCGAGTGGGGAGCGTCCCTCAACCACATCACGGCCGAGAAAATCACAGCAGATGGCAAGGCCGAGCCGCTCAAGCTTGTCGATGTCATCGCCGATGAAGCGCATCCGCTGCGCGACCCGTCAGGATCCCTGAAAGGCGGGGGTGGCGGATGGGGCACCCACTACAAGTTCTTCCGCCCCCGCCACGCCACCTTCGTCTTGGAGCAACCTGCCGCACTCGCCGCAGGTGAAACCATACGTCTTACTCTGAAAAACGGCGGAACATACATGGCGTCCTTTCCCATGGTCGCGAAACGTGGCCGTATCGCTCTAAGCGCAGATCCAGCTTGGATCACGATGCAATCCGATCCGGGAATGGTTTCCGTCCGTCGCGAACTCCAACAGACCGAATCCGAGTTGTCCAAGATTCCAAATATCAGAATCCCGGTCATTGCCGAGCGAGATCCAGAACATTCCCGTGTTACCAGCTTCTTCAACCGTGGCAACTGGCTCGACAAGGGTGATGTCATCCCCGCTTCCGATACGCCACATGTCTTCCCGCGCCTGAAGGCGGAGAGCGAAAAACCGACCCGGCTCGACCTCGCGGAATGGATCGCCTCCCCGAAAAACCCGCTCACCTCCCGTGTCGCGATGAACCGCTTCTGGCTTGAGCTTTTCGGGGTCGGCATCGTCCCGACCCCCGAGGATTTCGGCTCAGCCGGCGAGAAGCCCACCCATCCGGAACTGCTTGATACGCTCGCCGTCGAGTTCGCGACCGACATGGATTGGAATATCAAGGAGCTACTGCGCCGAATGGTCACCAGTGCGACCTATCGCCAGTCAAGCGCCGTTAGCCCGGAACTCTATGAGAAGGATGCGGATAACCGCCTGCTCGCCCGGGGTCCCCGCCAACGTCTCACCGGCGAAATGGCACGCGATGCGGCTCTCACCGCCGCCGGTCTTCTGAATCCGCAGGTTTACGGCAAACCAACCTATCCACCCCTCCCACCCGGAGTTTGGAAGCCTTTTGTTGACGCTGGACGGTGGAAGACTCCCGAACCCGGAGATCCGCAGCGTTATCGCCGTGCAGCATATATCTACTGGAAACGTAGTATTCCGTATCCCACTTTCTCTACTTTCGATGCGCCCACTCGGGAAATGTGCAGCAAGCGCCGCATGCCGTCCAATACACCTGTCCAAGCGCTCGCGGTGATGAACGATCCCGCCTTCCACGAATGCTCGCAGGGACTCGCCCGCCGCATGAAATACGAGGTCGATGGCTCTCTTCAGGATAAGATCTCCTTCGGTTACCGAGCTGCCACATCCCAGAAAATCACTCCCGAACGCCTCACGGAGCTCACCGCGCTTTTCGAAGACCTTGAGCAAACCTACGATGCCGATCCCGACCTGATGGAAGATATGGCAGGAACTCCGGATGGAGCCGCACTCACAGTCGTCGCCTCAGTCCTCCTGAACCTCGACGAAGCCATCACTCGCTAACGCTCGAAACTATAAATTTTAAATTCTAAATCTCAATTTAAGTGCATTTTTTCGCATAACCATCGTCTTCCACTGATCACTCGGCACTAGCCACTTCTCGCCATGAATATCTTCCAAACACTCCAAAACGAGCAACTCCAGCACACCACCCGTCGCGAATTCTTACGCGATTGCACCACAGGACTCGGTGGCATTTGGTTAGCTTCCCAAGGTCTAGCCAACGCCGCTGGGCCGGTGGAAATAACGCATGATCCGTCCAGTCCGCTTTCTCCCCAACCACCATCCTTCGCGCCGAAAGCCAAACGCATCATCTACCTCCACATGGTCGGCGCGCCGAGCCAACTCGAGCTTTTCGACTACAAGCCCGTTCTTAAGAAATACGACGGCAAAGATTGCCCGCAGGAATACCTCGAAGGCCAGCGCTTCGCCTTTATTCAGGGGGTTCCGAAAATGCTCGGGCCGCAATTTGAATTCTCGCAGCACGGAAAATCGGGCATCTGGATGTCGGACCGTCTCCCGCATCTGGCCAAGCACGCCGACAAGATGTGCGTCATCAAGACGATGCAGAGTAATCAGTTCAACCACGGCCCTGCCCAGCTCCTGGTCCAGACCGGCAGTCCCAATCTCGGTCACGCATCCATGGGTTCCTGGGTCACTTGGGGACTCGGCACAGAAAACCAGAATCTTCCCGGTTTCATGGTGCTGATTTCCGGCGGTCGCTTGCCGCGCGTCGGATCCTCTCTCTGGGGCAGCGGATTTCTTCCTTCCGTTTACCAAGGCGTGCAATGCCGATCCTCCGGCGATCCGATCCTGAACTCAGCCAACCCTGCGGGCATCTCTCCCGGCATCCGTCGCAAAGCCCTCGACTCCCTCAAAAATCTCAACGAGCGCACTTTTCATGAAATCGGCGATCCTGAAACGGTTACCCGCATCGCGCAGTATGAGATGGCGTTCCGGATGCAGACATCGATTCCTGAAACCATGTCCATCGACGACGAACCCGCGCACATCCACGAAATGTATGGCACCAAACCCGGCAAAGAATCTTTCGCCAACAACTGCCTACTCGCTCGCCGCCTGGCAGAAGATGGTGTCCGCTTCATCCAGCTCTACGACTGGGGCTGGGACTCCCACGGATCTAACAAAAGCGAGTCCATCACCGGCGGCTTCAAAGGGAAATGCGAATCCATTGACAAGCCGATTTCCGCCCTGCTCACCGATCTCGAGCAGCGCGGAATGCTGGAGGATACGCTGGTTGTCTGGGGTGGCGAATTCGGCCGCACCTCCATGCAGGAGAACCGCGGTGGCGGTGCTGCCAACGCATTCGTCGGCCGCGATCACAATCCGAACGCCTTCACGATCTGGATGGCAGGTGGCGGCGTGAAACCAGGAATGTCTTATGGCGAAACCGACGAAATGGGTTATCAGGTAGCCAAAGACCCCGTTCAGGTCCGCGATCTGCACGCGACCATGCTCAAACTTTTCGGTTTCGATGCGAAACGTCTCTCCTACCCGTTCCAAGGCCTCAACCAGAAACTTACCGGCGTGAAACCGGCGAAGGTTATCGAAGACATTCTCGCATAGCGGGCCGCTTCGAAGATCCGGCTTCCAAACCGGGATTTGGTTATCTATCTTGCTTCCATGGAAACCACCGAAGAGCAGATCCGCCAGCAGGCCGCGGAATGCCATGCCCGGAAAATCCAGCAGGCGAAAAGGATGTCTTCGGACGAGAAGTTTTTCGCCGGTGCGGAACTGTTCGACTACGCCTGTGGAATAACGCTCTCGGGAATTGCTCATCAACACCCCCTCTGGTCGAAGTCGGAATGCAGGGAGGAGCTCCGTCGACGTTTGGGAATCCGAAATCTTGTTTCATGACAGGGAACGAAGGCTTGCTGGCTTTGATTCATGTCCTCAATGAGGTCGGCACGCCCTACATGGTGGTCGGTTCTTATTCCTCGAATTTCTATGGGATACCCCGTTCCACGAAGGATGCCGATCTCGTCTTCCAGTTTGACCCCCGCTCGCTCGCAGAGATTGCCAAGCGTTTGCCGGAAGGTCTCAGCTTTGATCAGCAGAGCACTTTCGAAATGGTGACCTCGACCCGCAAGGATGTCATTCTCATCGAGGGGTCCGAATTTCAGATCGAACTCTTCCACCTTAGCGAGGACGCCTTTGATCAGACTCGTTTCAAGCAGCGAGAGAAAGTCATGTTTGGAAATGACTTGAACACCTGGATGCCACGCATGGAGGATGTTATAATCCAGAAGCTCCGATGGGCCAAGGGCGGCGGGCGCTCGAAGGACTTCGATGATGTCGTTGCGATTTTGGGAGTACAGGAAAATGTAAACTTCGACTACGTCACTCAATGGTGCGAAAAACACGGCACTCTCGAAATACTCGCCAAGGCACGAGCCGAAGCTGGGATCGAGCAGGGAAATTCTTAACGCTTGAAAACTACCCAAATGACTACATGATCAAGACATGGAAGCTTCTATAATCGATCTGCGCTACAAGATGAAAGATGTCCTCTGCGCCCTAGAAAGGAAAGAGGAGGTTACGATCCTGTATCGAGGCAAAGTCAAGGGGACGATCATGCCCACCGGGGCGGGCACTGCCATGGATGTGCGGAATCACCCATTCTTCGGCAGCTCATCGGGTGAGGGTGAGAGCATCGCTACGGAGATGGACAGACTGAGGGGAGGACGCTTCGGTGCTCTTTGACACCGATATCCTGATCGCCGTTCAACGCGGTCATGCCAAAGCGGCGGATCTGATCAACAAGGCGGAGAGTCGAAGGATTTCCGTGTTCACTTACATGGAGCTTCTGCAAGGTGTGGGAGACAGGAAGCAGCTCTTACTCTGCCAGGCGTTTCTGCGTGACCTGGGCTTTGAGACCCTGCCACTCACGGGAAACATCGGGCACCGTGCGGCAATTTACGTGGAGCAATACGCCCTCTCCCACTCCATGCGAGCCGGAGATGCGGTGATCGCCGCGACCGCCTCCGAGAGCGGGCTGACCCTGGCAACGGGGAACGCAAAACATTTCCGCCAGATCCCCGGACTTGAACTCAAGGTGCTGAAATTTTGAACCGGTTTCAGGACATGGCTATCCTCTCGGACAAAGCCCATTGCTGGCATCCGTTTACGCCCCAGTCGCAATGGTGTGCACCCGGGCATGATCCGCTGATGATCGTCCGCGCCGAGGGAGTTTGGCTTTGGGATTCGAACGGAAACCGATACCTCGACGGCAACTCCTCGATCTGGACGAACATCCATGGCCATTGCCGGGCGGAGATCGCCGAGGCGATTGGCAAGCAGGCGGCCGAACTGGATCATTCGTCATATCTCGGACTCGGTCATCCGCTCGCGTCAGAACTGGCGGAGAAACTGGTTTCCTATTTTCCGCAGAACTCTTTGGAGCGCGTGTTTTTCTCGGACAATGGATCAACCGCTGTGGAGGTGGCGTTGAAAATGTCACTTCAGTCCCGGATGCAGACGGGACAAGGAGAGCGGACTCGTTTTCTTGCTTTTGACAACGCCTACCATGGCGACACCCTCGGTGCCGCTTCGCTCGGCGGTGTGAACCGGTTTTTCTCACGATTCAGAAATCTCGGGTTTGAGGCGGAGTTCCTGTCTTCGCTGGACGGCCTGGGTGCTGTCGATTCATCTACTGTGACCGCAGTAGTTATTGAGCCATTGATCCAGGGAGTCAACGAGATGCGCCCGTGGCCCGCGGGAATGCTCAGGGATTTGAGAGAATGGACTTCCGCGAACGGCATTCACCTCATACTCGACGAGGTGATGACCGGCTTCGGTCGAACGGGGACGATGTTTGCCTGCCAACGGGAGAACGTGATCCCCGATTTCCTATGCCTCGCCAAAGGTCTCACCGGCGGAACGGTTCCGCTTGCTGCGACGATGACCACCGCAGCCGTTTACGATGCGTTTCTCGGTGATAAGGAAAACGCTTTCTACTACGGACATAGTTACACAGCGAATCCCATCGGCTGTGCGGCTGCGTTGGCTTCCTTGAAGTTGTTCGAGACGGAACGCGTTTTTAAAATGCTTCCCGACAAGATTGACCACCTCACCGCTGGTTTGGCCAAGTTGAAGGCGGATCATGGAGCAGTTGTCGAGATTCGTCAGTGTGGGATGGTCGCGGGCATCCAACTCGAAGCGGGGCTGGGAGAGAAAACCGTTCAAGTCGCCCGCGAACACGGCCTGATCACCCGCAACATTCTCGATACCGTTGTCTTCATGCCGCCGCTCTGCATCACGCTAGGGGAAATCGATTTCGTGATGGAGGCAATGGAGAAGGGTGTTTCCTAGCCACTGGCAGAGGATCTGTAGAGAAGTCTCCGCTTGATCAAAGGGCTTGGAAAGACCCTTCTCCATATTCAGTAGGGAAGGTACTTTCGCTTGTTCGCCAACCACACGAATTGGTATGGAGCCAGATTCAGCAAGCTGTTTTCCTTCTCGAGTTCTCTGCCTGAAATCAGGTCGATCCATTCTTCGGTCGCGACAAGGTTGATACTGCTCAGGTGAATGTCCTGCGGTTCTTTGCTGATGTTGTGGATGCAGAAGATGTTCTGTTTACGATCAATTGACTGACGCCAGTAGGCGAACACGGCATCACCGAGATGCAGAGTGAACTGTGTCGCGTTGGGATGGAAGGCAGACTGATTTTTACGCAACTCGATGAGGTCGCTGAGCCTCTTGAGAACCTTCGCATGAGGGTTTTTCGAGTCGGACAATGCGGTTTCAAGTTCTTTCAAATCCCATTGATGCCGGTTCAGATGCCGGTTGATTCCGCTCGCGTCCGCCTTGTCGTAATCATTTCTGGTGCCGAGCAGGCTGTGAATGTAGAAGGCCGGAATGCCCTCCAAGGATAGAAGAATTGCGTGCGCGGCGATGAAACGGTCTTCACCAAAGAGGTCCGGGCCTTCCGAAGTTCCCTGCATCGCATCGAAGAGCGAAATGTTTATCTCATACGGCTTGCTGCTTCCATCGGGGAGCGCGCGCGCTGAGACCCGACCGCCGAAACTTTTCATGGTATCCACCAACGCGGCGATTTCGGCATCATCCAGGAGGCCTTCCGCCGGCCTGAGTCCGATTCCATCGTGCGATGCGATGAAATTAAAATACGCGGTTCCCGGTTGCGCGGCAGGCATTCCCATCAGCCAGCTTTTCAGATATTTGCTGGATCCCGAAGCCATTGCGTGCAGCAGCAGGGGCGGCAGTGAGAAATTGTAGATGCAGTGGGCTTCGTTCATGTTTCCGAAATAGGAGAGGTTCTCCTGATTCGGGATATTGGTTTCCGTGATGATCACCGCGTTCGGCTTCACGTGCTCGATCAGAGTGCGGAAAAGGCGGATGATCTCGTGGGTCTGCGGGAGGTTGATGCAGTTGGTACCGATCTCCTTCCAGATGAACGCGACCGCATCCAGCCGGAATATTGAGATTCCGTGGTCAAGCTGGCGGCGGATGAGTTTTATCAATTCCAAGAGTAGCTCCGTGCTGCGGAAGTTGAGGTCGACCTGATCATGGCCGAAGGTGCACCAGACATGTTTCATCCCATTTGCGGTTTCGGTGGGCCGGAGCAATGGCGAGACCCTGGGTCGTGTGACTTGTGATAGGTCATCCGCTGGACTCGCCTCGAAAAAGTATTCCGCCCCCGGCTTCTCACCGCGCTGGTATTGCTCGAACCACTTGTGTGTCGATGAACAATGGTTGACGACCAGATCGGACATGACGCGATACCGGCTGGCAAGATTTTCGATATCCGACCAGTCGCCCAAGTTCGGATTCACCTCGTCGTAGTCAGAAACAGCGAAGCCATCATCCGAAGTCCAGGGGAAAAACGGGAGGATGTGCACTATATCGATCTCATGCGACAAGTGCTTGTCCAAAAATTCGGTTAGAACTCCCAGTGGGCTTTTTCCCTCACTGACCAGACTGTCGCCATAGGTGATCAGCGCCACATCTTTCTCCGTCCAGTGACTGGTGTAAGGAATGGGTTGATAAAAATGCTCGTCGATCCGCATCGCTGAAACCAAGCGCGTGATCAATTCCTCATGATCTCCGGTCCCGTAGATCGAATTCAGATGCACCTCGATTCGTTCGAGGAGCGCTCCCATTGCGCTCTGAGTGTTCATGGTATCTTGGAGTTAACTTGAAAATTCGGCGTTGTCCGCCTCGACGGCCTCAATCAGCTCGGAGTTGATATCGGGAAAGGCGGCGACCACCCGGCTCCAGGAGTGGATGAACGGCATTTCCATCGGGGCTTTAAGGAAATGATCCCCCGCGCGGATGATGTTTTCGGCGAAAAGTTCGACGGCGGTCTCCTCCGCGTGCACGTCGATTTTCAAGCCGTTCATCAGGGCATCGTTTTTGTACATTTCCACGAAATCGAGGGCATTCCTGAAATACGCGGCTTTTAGCGTTCGGAAAACTTCCGGACCGAATACAACCCCCATCGTCGCGAGTTTGCGGAAAAGCAGCTTGGAAATCTCGACCGACATCTTGGATAGTCCGGCATTGGCGTCATCGCGTGAAACCTCCTGGTGCTTGTGATCGTAAATATCGGCGATATCGACCTGACAGATCTTGTTGGTCGCATAGTTCCGGTGCATTTCCGAGAGCACGCCCATTTCGAGGCCCCAGTCGGTGGGCAGGCGGATGTCGGGAATAACCTCGCGGCGGAAGGAGAATTCGCCCGCCAGCGGGTATCGGAAGCCATCGAGATACCGGAGGTAATCCATGTTTCCAACGACTTGTTCAAGTGACCGAATCAGCGGAGTGATCAAGAGGCGGGTGACCCGCCCGTTCAGTTTTCCATCCGCCACCCGCGAGTAATAACCCTTCGCGAACTGGTAGCCGAATTTTGGGTTCGCGACCGGGTAGATCAACCGTGCCAGGAGGCTGCGGTCATAGGTGAGGATATCACAGTCATGCAGCGCGATCGCCTGCGCCCGGTTCTTGGCAAGTGTGTAGCCCAGGCAATACCAGACATTCCTGCCCTTGCCCTCCTGAAGGGGGGCGAGTTCTTTCTCCCTGAGCTTGGCATCAATCGCACGCAGGCGCGGGCCGTCGTTCCAGAGCACGGTGTGGTCCTGCGGCAGCACGGAAAAGAATTCCAAGGCATGGCGGTATTCATCCTCAGTCGCTCGATCGAGGCCGATGACGATATTGTCGAGATACTTGACGTTCTTCAGCTCCCCGATGATATGCGGCAGGGCCTTGGTTTGGATCTCGGAATAAAGGGACGGCAGGATCAATGCCATCGCCCGGGTTTTTGAAAACTCCATCAGTTCCGCTTCGATCTCGGAAACTGACCTGTTGCCGAGGTTGTGGAGTGTTGTGACGCTGCTGTTTTGGTGAAAATCTCCCATTGGAAAATATGTTAGTGATTTGTAAATTCCTCGATCAGAGGTGAAAGTGTCTCTGCCCATCCTTCAGGGCCTTGCAGAGTGCTGCGGATGATCCGGTTATCGGATTGGAAATCGAGGATCTTGCCAGTGGGTGTCGCGATCACGATCCCGATGTCCGCCGCTTTAAGCATCGCGATGTCGTTGGGGCTGTCTCCAAGAGCGATCATCGTCGGTTTCCCAGGCACGCGGCCTCGCAAAAAATCGACGGCTTTGCCCTTGTCGGTTTGGCCAAGCACATGGAGGAATCGGCCGCCTTGCAGTGTGTTCAGGCCCTTTTCTTCCAGTTCTTCACAGAAACGGGCTTTCTCAGCATCGGTCCCCATCCAGATCAAGGGTTCGGAAAATTCCCTGTCCGCCGAGCGTGCGGCGTCGTCCGGTTCCAAACCCGTTCTTTCCGCGATGCCGTTGACATTCCAGTCGGCATAGCCTTCGAAATCGTATCGGTCTCGCAATCCTCTCAGCATCTCCAGAATGGTTTCACGCTTTTCACCGAACACCACACATTCTCCATCGGGAAGATAGATAGCCGATCCATTTTCAACCACAAAAGCGTCATGGTTTTCAAGTTGCGCCGCGAGATGCTGCCACTCGGCCCGCGTTTTGCTCGTATTCGCGACGACAGGGATTCCGATTCCCCCCAGTTTTTCAAGCAATGGTCTTGCTGGCTCGAACCCGTAGCAATGATGATCCAATAAAGTCCCGTCAAGATCGGTGACAATGATGAGTTTAGGATCTTTTTCAGGCATTGCGTGGGAAACCAGAGTGACGGAGAGGGTCGTCTCGCAGCGGATTTAAGCTAGATGCGTGCCACCTGTCACGGATCAACGGCCTGCGGAGCAGGGCCAACCCCGCGATTACCTGAGCTGCCTGCCGCTGCGAGCTTCCGGATTCGGAGAGTCCCGCTTGCGCGGCGCGGAAGCTGGACTATTTTCGCCGCGTGAACGGAAAGAAAGCGATTATTTTCAAGGCACTCGCGGTGCTGGTTTTGGTCTGGACTGTGGTATTTGCCGTTCGGTCTTTCGCCTCATCGAAGAAGATCACTGCCGAGCGGCTGGATCGGGAGGTGGGTGAGCTTGCTTTCGATGATTGGTCGGAGAATCCGGGTAGTGGTGCTGCTGCGAAGAAGCGGGAGAAGGAGATCCGAAATGTCGCGGAGATGGTCAACCGGCTGGATTTCGCGGAGCGTGAGAAGAATCGGAACAGCCGGTCGGGGGAGAAATTTTACCGCAGGCTGAGTCCTCAGGAGAAAGAGCTTTTCATCGACCTGACGATTGTCGAGTCGATGAGCCGTTTCATGGAGGCACTGGACCAGATGCCGGAGGCACAGCGTAAAGGCTTTGTTGAAAAAGGACTGGCAGAGATACGCGCGGGCCGGACTGAGGAGGAGATGGCGAGGGCAAAGGAGATGGATGAGACTCTGCTGAACAAGATCAGCGAAGAGGGAATGCGGGCGTATTTCGACAAAGCGAGTGCCGATACGAAGCTGGATCTCGCGCCGCTGATAGCGGCTATGAACGAAGTGATGCAGGGCCTGCGGGGCAATGAATTCGGACCGAGATGACAGCCTCACTGAAAAAGGGTTTCACGCTGGTGGAACTGATGGTGGTCTTGGCTATCATCGCGGTGCTGGCCGGCGTGGCCGTGCCGGTAAGTCGGTCGGTATTGGCCAAGAGCCGGGAGGCCGCTTGTCTTGGAAATCTCAAATCGATAGGAGGCGGGCTGCAGTTGTATTTGCAAGATAACAACAACAGGCTGCCGACTCTTGCGTTGGGGCGTGCCGACAAGTCGTCGCAAGAGCCGGTTCTTGAAACGGTGATACTCGCATACATTGAAAGCGAAGAGGCGTTTCATTGCCCGGCGGACACGGCAGAGTTTGAGAAAACCGGAAGCAGCTACAACTGGAACATCACCCAGAACGGTTTGCACATGTCGAAGGTTTCGTTTTTCGGCATCGATGACAAACCCGAGGCGATCCCCCTCGTCAGTGACAAGGAAAGCTGGCACCCGGGCGGGACCAATTTTTTGTACGCCGACTTCAGTAGTTCGAACAAAGTTGAATTCACCTCCCGCACTCAGGATTGATTACCATGCTCGAAGCCAGCGGACTCTCTAAAAAATTCGGTGGCAAGCCAGCCTTGCGGGACGTCTCGTTCAAGCTCGAGCGCGGTGAGATTTATGGACTGCTCGGCCACAACGGTGCGGGGAAAAGCACCTCGCTTGGTATTATTCTCGGAATGGTCGAACCAGATAAAGGCGAGGTCGCTATCGACGGGGTCTCCGTCCAGAAAAACCGCGGCAAGGCGCTCGCAAAGGTCGGCGCGATCTTCGAGGCACCCGCTTTCTACGACTATATGAGCGGATGGGATAATCTGAAAATCCTGATGGGGTATTCCGGCGGATTCGATGCTAAGGCAGCTGAGGAAGTTGTTGCAAGAGTAGGCCTGGAGAAGCGGATCGGTTCCAAGGTGCGCACCTATAGCCACGGTATGAGGCAACGCCTGGCGCTCGCACAGGCTCTGTTGCCGGAACCGGAATTGCTATTGTTAGACGAGCCGACGGATGGCCTCGATCCCGAGGGCATCAAGTGGTTCCGCGATTTCATCCTCGGCCTGCGGGAGGAAAAAGGAATGACCGTCCTATTCAATTCCCACCTCCTCGCCGAGGTGGAACTCATGTGCGACCGCGTCGCGATCCTGCGCGAGGGCAGCCGGGTATTCGAGGGATCGGTCAAGGATTTCCGGAATGAGATACCGGTGTATCAGGCGGAGCTGGAGCCGTGGGATATCGCGGAGGGCTGCATCCGCCGGGCTGGCGGCGAGATTCTGGCAATAGGAAAATTCTCCCTGCCTCCCGGGTTCGATCCCGCCGGCTTGGTGGATGCGCTGATCCATGCCGGTGCCCGCGTCCGCAGCTTCGCAAAGATCCGCCGCACCCTGGAGGATGTGTATATGGAAATCCTCGGCGGAAAGGGCAGCCCGAACTGATCAGTTTCCCAAATCGTCCCCTTTCACTCCAGGGCGATTGCCCAGCAGAGCAAAGGGAGCTTGTTTTGAAGGGGTTTTCCAATTGCCGCTAAACATCCGCCCTAAAACGGTCATGTTAGGCGGGTCATGAATCGCGCTCACATTTGCTCTCCTCTCGATCCCGTCTGCCAAAGCCTTGAAATCAGGCATACCACGACAAAATTCGAGATCGATCAACTGCGCGCCGCCCTCAATGACGAG
>Ga0222659_1000131_pt1 | contig 53126 bp, 49 predicted proteins | sample AntAcemetagen547_FD_179850 | JGI IMG/M metagenome (GOLD analysis project Ga0222659, IMG submission 179850) | Saline water microbial communities from Ace Lake, Antarctica - #547 | ecosystem: Environmental > Aquatic > Non-marine Saline and Alkaline > Saline | place: Antarctica: Ace Lake...
TGGTATTCTAAAATCTGACACTCCTTACAACCCTGAAAAAAGAGGTCTCTGCTCTGCCCCCTAACCCTTATAAACTCTAGCCAAAATTACTCAAATTACCGCTGGATTTTCACCGCAGCATCTTGTTCGCGATCCGGTTTGTCGAATGGCGGGTAAACCATCCAAGCGGAATCCCTGAGTTGAAAAGAAAGTCCCGACACGTCGGAATCTCCGAAGTGATCCAAGAACCATTGTAGGCGACTGATGAGCTTATCGCGAGTCGGTCTTTTCAGAGCGATGACCACAATGCCGAAGTGCCCTGGGTACTGTCGTCCCAGAGTGTGAAAAAAATCACGATCTGTGCTGAGAATCACAGCGCGTTTTTTGATGCCCATACTCATGACCTCAGAATCCGGCGCTCCTTCGTCGCCTAAAATGCGGAAGTCCAAAACCTCGTGTCCCAACTGCTCAAGGACAGGTTGGGCAGCCTTCGGAAAGTTCTCGTCGAAAAGGAAGTTCATGCAACAGCCTCGTATGCCGAGACCTGCAAATCAGCCATGTCAGACGCAAATTGGAGTGCCGATGAAATCTGTTCTTGGGTAAGATCGTAATCTTCAGCGACCATCTCCCTCGTATCTCCGCCGGCCAGGGCACCTAGAATGATCGAGAGAAGAACGCGTGTTCCCTCAATCACGGGCTTCCCGTGACACACGGCGGGATCAATAGAAATTCCTTTCGTCATGGAGAGAAGGTATCAGCGCTGATTATCGGCGCAAGTTTCTTTCGCAAACGCCCGAAGATAGGCAGCCTCACTGGGAAGCGCCACCTCGAGTCTGCGTTGAAGGTTGAATGTTCATGCGGCATACGTCTCGAAGCCGGTGTCGCTTGGCTACTCTTCCTTGTCCGGTTCCGATTCGCGCTCGATCAAATCCATCTGCTTTCGAAGATAAGGGATCGCGTTTGCTAACGAATCTTTCAGTTTCTGCCTCGCTCGGATTGCTTCTGATTCTACTGCATTTTCTTGAGCGAAGAGAGACTCCCGCGCCAGCGCATCGACAAATTGATCTGGGAAGAACCCCTGCTTTTCGATGAACACCAGCCTCTTATCCTCCGGTAGTGTTTCGAGCTGTTCTAAGATTGTCAGCGTTGTTTCCCTCAGTGACTTCGCCCCATACAGACCCTCAATCAGTTTTTCAAAGAGACTGATGTTTTCTCGGTCAGCTACTATCACTACTTGTCTAGCATGGGCTGCGTAAAAGCACTTTTCATAACCTTCGAGATCAATTCCCATTTCCTTGAGCTTTGGGGCGAGATCGATTGCACCGCCCTCGGCTTCCAGCTTGCTGAAAATCCCTAGTTTCAAGGGAAGTCCATTTAGCTCGTATGACTTGTGCTCCAGGCCCAAACAGACTACCGGAAAAGCGATGGCAAAGAACAGAAATATGAGCCGCTGGTTAATCGTCATGGTTTCCATTTGTATAATTTAAATCCTCACTTTGAAGGTCTCATTTTGGTCAATGTGCCACGGCTAACCGAATACGATTCAATCAAGTACTTGCCATCGGGAACATCGCCAAAACGATACTTCCGTGCAATCCTGATCTGTAAGATTTCTATCGAATCAGCATCTGTCGGTGCAAATAATTGCCAGATTACCGTATCATAGGCCCACCCATTATCTGTCTCCCCACCGAACGGTAGATGAGTCGGCGCCCCCAGTAAACGAACGATCTCTTTATAGTCTGAGAACGATGTCAGGTGTTCTGTGGCAGGGAGGTTCGCTCTCAACGCAAACGCTCCCGAGTAAGATTTGCCATCTTTGGTGGTTGCTAAATATGGTGTGTTGATTGGTGAATGACCTTTGCCTGAATCACCGGGGCGCAAAAAATTCAGTCGAACGATCTCATGCTTTCCTTCTTTTTTTTCGTCAGGCCAAACGACCTGAAGCATACCGCTAAAAGGCCGATCCAGAACCTCTGGTGCGGTCGCCTTGAATTCGGTCAACAAGGAATCTCTGGCAGATTTAGCATCTTGTCCTGACACCATACAAGCGGCGAAAGCTACACAAACTGGAACCAGGAATTTCATTTTCAAAAGCGATTGAGGTAGAGACACCCCTTACCGGGCGCCCCCCTCGCAGATCCCTGCGTGCGATTTTCCCGCACAGGGCTCCTCAGAGAGACGCGCTTTCGACAGAGCATCTGGATCAGTGAACCAGTTCTCCGCCGCCAATGCAAGCAGGGAGCTTGACACCGATCTCGGAAGCAATCCTCTTCCGCAGTGAGTGCTTTGCTCGCTTTGCCTCTCTGCCCACCCCTTCGCCATGTGATCGGTCCTACCCTCTCTGACTACTATGAGTGAGTCCCTCCTTCGCCAAGGCTACGGAGGCCAGGCTGACTCCTTCCCGCACCCGACCGCAACTTCCTCTAGTGGTTGAGGGACGGCCTGCCCAGTAGGCAGGAATGGCGGCAAGGGTTGATTCGATTCACTCACCCTTCGGGCTGCCTCAAAGGCAGTCTATCTCCACTTCGTTCCGATTCCCGAGTTCGAGGTGCCCGTTTCAAGCTATTTAGCTCTTTCGGGTTCATTTATGCGCTTCTTTGTAACCGTGCCACGATCTTATATCCGACCCCGATCAAATCCTGACACACTCACCAATGCGTGTCTCAGGATGCTGTCTTCTCCGTAACGTTACCGGATCGACTTTCACATCTTACTACTTACGAGGCTGTATCAATCTTTGGGAGGTTGCGAACCTCCCTGCGGCCTCGTTACTTTTGCCTTCCTTCGTCAGGCTCCGCAGTTTCGCTTCGCTGTATTATCAGCGCTTCGCGCCATGGCGGTCTGTGTACGCTTCGTCGATGCTGTTCCGCCATCCTTCCACCGCCTTCGGCTTCGGGCTGTTCGTTGGTAACGCGGTGGCTCCCGCGATTTTCAATGACTTAGCTAACATCTACGCAACACTCGGTAGTTATTTCTGGTTAGGGTTTATAACAACGGGACTTTCACCCGATAAGAAGCGCCTCGCTTTGCTCGGCGCACAACGTTCAAGGCCTGGCGACCCGTAAACGGGAGCGCGACCTCGGTTGGAGATTAGGGATTCTGATCAGGGAAGTCAATCAACTCACAGCGTTTTACGGGTTGTCCAGCGCCGACTTGTTGTGCCCATGTTAGGTGGGCCCCGACGGCATCGGTTCAAAGCAGTGAAGGAGGTGACTCAAGCAATGCGCGAAATCGAGTCCATCGCCAGATTGCCACTGAAAAAATCCATGCCAACCCATAAACCACTACTGAGAACCAGTCCTGAGCCCAAGCAAAGACAAAGATCAATACAGGGAGGACGAATCGACACATCCAAGTAGCGACCGCGAGAATATAGAAGACTAGGAATACTGGAGCAAAAACGGTCGAGCGCCAGATCAATGCCCAAGCGATTTGGACGGGCTCGAAGATGCTCTTCATATTTTCAGGCACAACGTAAAAGCATAGGCAGACCGCTCTGTCGAGTGTCGGCTTTGCCGACTCCGACAGGGCGCGTCTTGCCTACTGCGACTTGATAGGCTTCTTGCTGTTTCGCCGGAGCTTTAGAACCTCAGTCTCAAGTTGCAAAATTCCGATGTCGAAACCAATCACCATATTTGCCAACGTCTCATCGCCTTCAGCGATCCCTTTAAACCTGTCTCTTGTTTTGGCTAGAATTTTGATAGATTCCTGAAGGTATCCAATCTGTGATTTAATGTCATTCTGTTCTGCAGCTAGTTTACCCTTCGCCTTCAAAAGCTCCATTTGCAGGGATTCAATAATGCCCGGGTCCATGCCTTCTTGCTTCTTGGCGAGTTCAACGGATTTTGCCCTAAGACGAACAATCTCTTTATGCTTAGCTATAATCTCATCGTCGAAAGCTGAAGCGCTAGAGAAGGTGATTACGGAGAGAATAGTCACTAGCAGAAGTTTCATTTTAAAGCCTATCAGTATTATTATCCCACGCACTCTCTAATATCCCACTCGGGATTCGGAGTCGCAGGCAGTGCCCAATTAGACGCAGAATCCTATACAGCGTCAAGCCTAATTAGATTTTTATACCTTCATTTTGAGCCGCAAAATTGATCTAATAACATTTTACTATCCGAACCCATTAAGTAACTGATACCTCCCGCCTGGACGCTGGATATCCCTCGATTGCCTAATAGGTCTTGATATTCACAGGAAACGAAGCACGGATTTAAAAATTGCTCTTTTGAACAGTAGGTGGGATATACTGTTCTCATGAACGCTACCCCCAAACGAAACTTCGACTGGCGAGCTGACCTGAATGCTTCACGTGATGTGTCGCGCTCTGAACAGTATGGCTACACCCTCTTGCTTGAATGGTTTGAGAATTGGCGCATGGCTCATCATTTGCCCCCTTCCCGTGAAACGGCAGTGCAATTCTGGCGGGCTCAAATTTCTTCAAAAGAACGGGAATCATGGCAGATGCGACAGTGGGCGGAGGCGATCCGTTGGTATTTGCAATGGCTCTCTCAGTGCATCGCCCACGGGAACTCGGGAATGACGCTGGAAGAACGCGTCCGGGCGGCGGTTCAACAAGCGGGTTGCCGAAGAAGTCATGCGAAAGAAACACGGAAGGCTTACTCGCAGCGCGTCGGGGCTTTTGCGAGATGGGTTGGTGAACGCGGCGGCAAGGCCCGGGCACTGATGGATCCGAAATGGGCTCGTGACTGGCTCACCTCGATTCTAGAGCGTCTCTCACAAGTTTTCCGAAATTGGAAAGGTGTTTTTGGCTTTAATGAATGCTCACTTCGTTCGGTGGTATTTTAAGTTCCGGCTCAAAAAAGCCTGATACAGCGTTCTTCGTCGGTCAAAGGGGAAACCCTTCTTCCTCCTCACGCCTCGTCTCAGGCATTTTTGAACTCGGTCCCAATCACGGCTCTCTTCTGAAAAACGCTCTAGAGGGTGGAGAAGTCGCCTATTCGACTCAGAAGCAGTCGCTCAATGCGATCGCTTTTTTCTACAAAGCGGTCTGCGGGAGGGAGGAAGTTGATCTGGAGGTTCGCTTCAGGAAAACGACGAAGCGTATTCCGGTCGTTCTAAGCATCAAAGAAGTTTCCGAGGTCCTCGATAAGATTCCAACGAGCTCGCACCTCGCTGCGCAATTGCAATACGGAAGCGGGTTGCGCAGGGCGGAACTGATGCGTTTGCGGATTAAGGATGTTGATCTGGAACGCGGGCAACTAACGATCCGCGGTGGCAAAGGGGGACGCGATAGAATGACTATTTTGCCCCGAGCTGTCGCCGAGCAATTGGTAGAGTGGAAGGCGCGCGCCCGAGCGCTCTACGAAGCCGACCGAGCAGCTGATGCGCCCGGGGTAGCGATGCCAACGAAAGCGTTGGAGCGAAAAATGCCAACGGCAGGAAAGAGTTGGAAATGGTTTTGGCTATTTCCCGCGGCGAAGCACTCGGTGGATCCTGAATCAGGAATTCGGAGGCGGCACCATGTTCATCCCGAAACCTATTCGACGCACTTCCGCAACGCGGTCGAAGCTGCCGGGATCGAAAAGCGAGTCACGACGCACGTGCTGAGACACAGCTTTGCGACCCATTTGCTGGAGGCGGGAACGGATATTCGAACGCTTCAGGATCTTCTCGGACACGAGGACATTTCGACGACCCAGATCTATTTGCATGTCGCGAAGGGATTGAATCATTGCGGAGTGACCAGTCCTCTTGATGGAATCGTGGAGAAGGCAAGGGTTTAACCCGGGTGGCGGGGCCCGGGTTAGCGAAGGAAACTTCGCTCCGGTTAGGTGATCGCCCGCGCTACGGCCCCCGAGATGAATCAAGAGGAAAAGTGAATGATCCGCAAGATCACGTCACCAGTAAAATAAGCACATGGGGTGGATTTCCCCGTCTTTTCATTCATCTGCCCCCCGCGATTTGTCTAAACAGATCGAAACGTGGGGCTTCTGAACCGGCCTCAAAGAGGGCCGGCTACAGAAAGAAATAAAAGCTGTCGCCGTCACCAGAAGGCGGGATGAAATTCAAGCCGCTGCGGCCCTGCCGCAATCCCCCCCGGATCTCGTCTATTCAGGCTTCTTCTTCGACTGTGAGCGTCTCCGTCTTGAATTCGAAGAACGTCGTTTCTTGGAAGGTGCCGCCGCGGAATCTCCTTCCGCACCTTTCGGAGCACCCCCTTGGGATGGCGCGCCTTCAGAGGGACCTTGTTTCCGGCTTTCCTGAGAGCGGTTAGGCTTCGCCCGATCCCCTTCTGCGCGGGATTTTCCGGTGGGCCTATTCGAACGACGTTTCTGACCGGAACCTGATTTTCTATCATCACGCCCCCCGCCTTTTCCACGACCGCTCCTCCGTTGCTGGCCAGAGCCCCGGCCTCCTTTGCCACCACCGCCGCCCTTCGAAACAAGGCGAAAATCGACTTCCTTTTTGAAGGTGTCCACTTTGTCGACTTCGACATCGAGTTCGTCACCGAGCTTGATCACGCGATTGTTTCTGCGCCCAACCACCTGCACGCGGGTCGGATCAAATTCGTAGAAATCATCCTCGATTCTCGAAAGCGGAACGAGCCCTCTCATTCCCAGATCAGGAATATCGATAAAGATCCCGAAGTTACGAATATCAGTCACAAGCGCTTTGTATTGCTGCGGATCCCCCGCTTCCATTTGCGCGAGCAAATAAGCATACATTTTGACATCTTTGCTATCCCGCTCGGCATCAGAGGAGTTTCGCTCGGTCGTCGAAATATGTTCCGCGATACGAGTGAGTTCAGTCACCGATGACTTCGCCTTTTCGAAAAGAGTTCGATGCACAATCAGATCCGCATACCGTCTAATCGGCGAAGTGAAGTGCGCGTATTTCTCTTTCGCGAGTCCGTAGTGTCCCAATGGATCGACGGCGTAGCGGGCTCGCATCAAAGATTTGAGAAATCCGATTTTAAGCGCCGCGCCAATCGCAATCGTCCCAAGGCGCTTGAGCAATTTTTGGACTTCCGCAGACTTCTCAAGATTGCCGCACGGTAAATTGTGGCTCAACACTTCCTGCCGATAGTCATAAAGGCGCTTCGGATCAGGTCTCTCATGAACCCGATGAATCGAAGGCCGGCGCAGCTTGATCAAACGCGTCGCAACCGCCTCATTCGCGAGCAGCATAAACTCTTCGATCAACTGGTGAGAAATGTCGTTGTCGATTTTTTCAATGCGCGTCACTTTCCCATTTTCATCGAGGCGAATCTTGGTTTCAGGAAAATCGAGATCGAGCGCTCCGTTCGCAAATCGCCTCTTTCGAATTTTCATCGCAAGTTCACCCGCATCGAGAAGCATCTCCTCAATTCCATCCTTCGGCTTACGACGCAGGACCTCAAATGCACTCTCATAGGAGTAGCGCCGCTTCGAGTGAATCACCGCTTCATGAAACTGAGTTTTGAGGACTTTACCATCTCCGTTAATGAGGAACTCAACACACTTTGAAAGTCGGTCCACGTTTGGCTTCAGAGAACAGAGTTCATTACTGAGAGCCTCCGGCAACATCGGAATAACCCGGTCAACGAGGTAGCTAGAATTACCGCGCTTCTTAGCCTCTTTATCGAGCGCTGAACCGGATTTCACGTAATGCGAAACATCCGCAATGTGGACCCACAATTTCCAGCGATTTCGACCGGCTTCAGTGAGATAAAAAGCATCGTCAAAATCGCGGGCATCAGCCGGATCGATCGTGATGACATCGTGGCTCCGACAATCGGTACGCCCCGCCACTTCGCTTTCCAAAACCTTATTGCCGATACCTTCCACTTCCTTCAAAACCTGGGGTGGAAATTTCAGGGGGAGGTCGTAGTTCCTGAGCACCGCAAGCATATCGACGCCCTCTGCCGTCGGCGGCCCTAATACTTCGATAATGACGCCCTCTGGATTGGCATGACGGGAGGCCCACTCTTTCAACTCCACGACGACTTTGTCACCGACGCGTGCCTCGCGACCGACGTCTTTCGCCGGCGGGACCGTGACGTCATGATTCATCCTCGGATCATCCGGAACAACGTAGAGAAACTGACGTCCCTGTTTCAAGGTTCCCACAATCTGCGAACGGCGTCGTTCAAGAATTCGAACGACGGTTCCCGAGGCGGTTTTGTCGCTCTTCGTCCGCCGCCCTTGAGGCTCGACATCGAGCCTTACGAGAACGCGATCGTCATTCATCGCCGTTCCCGTGCCGCTCGAAGGAATCCCAACTTCCGCGACCCCCGGCCCATCAGGCATCAGAAAGCCACGCCCACCACGGGTAATTTGAATGCGACCTGCGATCAAATCAGCCTCTTTCGGCAAAATGTAGCGATTCCCTTTGATGCGGGCAATCTGACCACCGCGCTCGAGTTCTTTGAGGGATTCCTGCAATCGTTGTTGATCGCCAGGTGGTAATTTCAGTCCTTTGAGAAGTTCAGGGACATTCGAGGGCAGATATCGTTTCCGCCCGAGTAGTTTCAGGATTTGTTCTTCCATGGAGTAATGCCAATGAAAATACTGGCTTCAAGGAATACCACTTTATCGGCCGAAACGGCTGATGACGAGAATGTTCGTCTGACTGATTGGGGACTCATTAGAATACGTGAGTCGGCAGCGATGGCTGTCCTTGTTAATCTGGAAACTATCAATGACAATGCGCACTTTGCAACCCCTCCTCTTATTTCACTCAGGGATTTAGAGGGCAGGGATCTCTCCGGGAGCCTCATTCGCCTCCTTGTTTGCTGGACAAAAGGGAGTTGCCCATCGACGGAACAAGGTGTCTACCTTCGCTAAACTGACTTCCAGGCTCAATAATTCGTTTCCTCTCTTGAGATGCAGTCATTACCGGCGACAACCTCTGTAAGCAAAATGAAGAAAACATTCCCTCTCGAAAAATCAGGCCATAAGCCAGCCCGTGTCATCGAGTTTATCAAAAGCGATGTTAGGAAGTACATCAAAAGAGAACGCAACAAAAAGCTCGCCGAAGGAATCGACTACCTCGATTTCGAGTGCCGGGTTGGCTCAACTGAGGAAAAAGCTAAGACGGTTCATCTTTCCCAAATCAGCACGGCGATTGATGCCGCTGCGGGAGAGTCAGAAGACTCGATTTATATCGAGATCATCAGCAAACCGGGGCACCGAAAACCCAAGAGCTGGAAACCGACTTAGATGACGGTGATTTTCTGTGAATGAAGTGGGCTGAATGCCCTTCCGAACTATGCCCGGGGCTTCCGCTGCTGCGGCAGGCGGAAGCTCTTGAACGCCTTACTCAGGCGAAGGACTCATTTGGGCAGCGAGTCGCACCGCCTCAATCAGACTCTGGCAATTCGCTTTTCCCTGCCAGGCAATATCAAGGGCGGTGCCATGATCGACTGAGGTGCGCACAATCGGTAGCCCCAGCGTCGTGTTAATCGCCTCATCAAATGCGAGGGCTTTCAGCGGAATCAATCCCTGATCGTGATACATGCAGACATAGGCATCCGTCTCAGCCCGTCTCCCTTTCAGAAAAGCGGTATCGGGTGGCAAAGGCCCCTCTACGGTGGCACCCGATCGACGCGCCGCCTCAATCGCAGGAAGAATGATCTCTTCCTCTTCACGGTTACCAAAAAGTCCATGCTCACCGGCATGAGGATTTAAACCGCACACAACGAGCCTGGGCTCCCTCCCACGAATCCTCGTCATCGCATCACGGGTGAGTTCGATCACCTCAAGAATACGTTCCTTGGTCAGCATCCCGGGCACTTGATCATAGCCGACATGAATCGTCACGAGACTGCAGGTAATAATCTCCGAAGTGAGCATCATGCAATAACGCTCGCTTCCGCATCTTTCGGCAAAAATCTCGGTGTGTCCCGGTTGGGAAATTCCGGCACGGCTCAATGCCTCTTTATTAATCGGCGCGGTGGTTACTCCGCCTACAGAACCCGCGAGCGCGATATCGATCGCTTTGGTAATGTAAGTGTAGGCGGCTCTGCCCGTAGCCGCATTGATTACCCCCGGCTCAAAATCATTCAGTCCAATGCTATCAATCTGAAAGACACTGGGAACACGGACTGACTTGATTTCATGCTCATCACAAAAAGAAGTCGGGATTGGCTTACCCGTCTTTTCAGCACAGGATTCGAGGACCGCCCTATCCCCAAAAACGATCGGAACGCAATAGCTCGAAACCGCTTCATCAGCGAGCAAATCCAGACAGATCTCCGGTCCGACACCGGCAGGATCCCCCATCGTGATAGCGATTCGTGGCAAACTCATATTCTCTCCCAAGATCTTACCCTGTTAGGGCCTCGACTCAACAGGCTTATGTCGGTGACTCGCCCCGCTCCGTTGGGATCTGAGCGCAAAAAGCCATTTGCAGAGCAAACGTAGAATGGGTTTGCAACCCGTTTGCTCAGCCCATCCGCCAAAGCCTCTGCCCCGGTAGGCTTCGAAACGGGTTACAAACCCGTGCTACTTCAGGTCCATTGATTTTCTTCGTTCACCTAACCTGGGTGCCCGATCAAACTCTCTTCATCATCTCAACCAAGGCATTCACCGCTTCACTGCCTTCCGACTCTCTCCACGCCGCGGAGAAAAGAAGGGTAAGTTTCGGTTTCCTCATCTTCACAAACACCACTCCGGAATGGGGTAGCTGATCCATATCGGCCGGGGCCATCGCAACCCCCGCCCCACTGCCGACGAGACCGAGTAACTCGCTGAGCCCATTGGCCCGAATCGTCACCTCAGGACTGATTCCGGCTTTGGCAAACATGTCAGCCATCATTTCAGGACGACCCGGAAAATGTTTTTCGTGAAGGCTCAAGAAGCTGTCCTCCCCCAATTCCGCAAGGTCGAGTGACTTCCTACCGGCAAAACGATGATCGTCCGGAAGCACAATCGCCATCTCGGTTTTCTTAATCGTAGCCACTTTAAAATCCCGCCTCACTGCCGGACCGGGATCACCAATCAATGCCAAATCGATTGAACCCTCGAGTAAGGCATTCTCTTGCTCGCTCGGAGACATTTCAAAAATCTGAATGCATACGTTTTTGTATGTCCGGTTGAATTCACGCATCCCCTCCGCAAGAAATCCAGGGAGAGCAGTTGGGATGAAACCCACTTTAATCGAAATCTTGTTCCCCCTTCGGGCAAAGCTCTCCATCGCCTCCTTCATCGCGCCCGCCTGACGAAGCACTTCCTTAGCGTGGATCAGTGCCGATTGCCCCGCATCGGTAATACCGAGCCCATTATGATTGCGCACAAACAACTCAATACCCAGCTCCTCCTCAAGGTCTTTGATTTGACGGGAGACAGCAGGCTGAGAGACATTGAGGCGCGAAGCCGCTCGACTGATATTCGCCTCCTCCGCTGCCATTACAAAATATCTCAAATGCCGCAATTCCATGAGCCATAACAAAAACGCATAGCTGACTAAAAACAAGGCATTGGTCGTACTCATTTCAATGCGGAAGGGTGACAACATGACAACGAAAACGACTCCGCAAGTAACGAAACGCCCCGCCAACGAAAGAGGTCAGGCCAATCATGGATCGCTCGATGCGCGCTTCACGTTTTCCTTCGCGGAGTATTTCGATCCTGATCACATGGGATTCAAATCACTCCGTGTCATGAACAACGACACGATCCAGCCCGGAGGAGGATTTCCCACTCACCCGCACTCGAGCATGGAGATCTTCACCTACGTGATCGAAGGGCAACTCGAACATCGCGACAGCATGGGCAACGGCGCGGTTATTAAGCCGGGCAACCTTCAATACATGAGCGCTGCCAGTGGCGTAACCCACAGCGAGTTCAATCCCTCTTCCAAAAAGAAGACGCACCTCTATCAAATCTGGCTGCATCCAAAAGATCCCGGAGGTGACCCCCGCTATGCAGAAAAGGATCTCGCGGATCTCGCCCAACGAAACGATCTCACCCTGCTCTATTCAGGAGATGGCCGGGACGGCTCCACCGAAATTCGACAGGATGCTGAGATCTTTTTCGGAAAGATCGAGGCAGGAGAAACCGTTTCGGTTCCCGCATCAGATTCAATGCCAAACGCCTGGATCCAAGTGATCTCCGGGGAGGTCGCTACGTTGGGCGAAACGCTCGCCACCGCAGATGGACTCGCGATCGAGGAAGCCTCAGGGGAATTCACTATCACGGCCCAATCCGACACGGACCTATTTCTTTTCCGTCTCGCCAAATAATCACAATCAAACTTGTCCTAACCAAAACCGAAACCAAAACCAAAACCAAAACCAATGAAAAACAAAATCACACTCGCCGCCGCCGGTCTTCTCGGACTCATATTCATCATCTTCGGATTGAACTTTTTTCTGAACTTCATCGAGGTGCCATCACCTCCAGCTGATAGTGCTGCAGCCGCCTTCATGGGCGCGATGTATACAACAGGCTTTTTGACCTTTGTTAAAGTTCTCGAAATTGTCGGTGGTATTCTCGTGGTCCTCCCGAAAACTCGAAACGTGGGCCTTCTGATCCTCGGTCCTATTGTGGTCGTCATTCTCGCGTTCAACACCTTCATCGCACCCGGCGGTCTAGCGCAGCCACCTGTGATCCTCGTTGGCGTGCTTTCTGCGATCCTGCTCTGGTCAGCGAAAGATTCCTTTGCGAAGCTGCTCAACTAGCGCCCCTACAAGTTTCCAAATCAAACACATCGATATCCAAATGAAAATTCTCGCCTTCGGCGGCTCCACCAGTTCCGTCTCTATCAATCGCCAACTCGCGAATCACGCGGCCAATCTCATTCCTTCCGCAGAGGTCACCGACCTCGATCTTCGACAGTTCGATCTTCCGATCTACAGTTCTGACGAGGAAGAAGCGAATGGCATCCCCGCTGCTGCACAGGGGTTCAAGAATCTGATTGAGAACCATGAGGGAATCATCCTCTCACTCGCAGAGCACAATGGCTCCTACTCAGCAGCGTTCAAAAACCTCTATGACTGGACTTCGCGAATTGATACCGAAGTCTGGGCTGGCAAACCAATGCTATTGATGGCGACCTCTCCCGGGGGCCGCGGAGGCGCCTCCGTGCTCGAAGCAGCGAAAGCAACCTTCCCGAGAATGGGGGCTGAGCTCAAAGCATCATTCAGCCTTCCCGCTTTCTACGATAACTTCAGCTCCGAAGCGGGCCTCACGAGTGAGGAATACAAGCAGGAACTGGCTCAGGCGATCAGTGCATTCACGTCATAGAATTGATGTTTTTCGGATTGCCAGAAGCAGGGAAAAGAGGCGTTAATTCATTCCATGAATCGACGCTTCTTTCTCCAGGCTTCTTTAGCTTCCTCCCTCGCGATCCCCTCGTTTGCTCTCGAGGCGAATAATCCCTATCGCAAAAATATCGGCCTCCAGCTTTACACACTGAGAAACGAACTGAAGACCGACACGGCCGGAACGCTCAAAGCAGTGGCTGACGCCGGTTACGAACAGGTCGAACCCTACGGATTCCCCGAAGCCGGTGACATGATCGCTGCGGCAAAAGACAACGGGCTCGCCGTAAACTCCTCCCACTTTGCGTGGGAGTCTGTGACTGAGCCAGGTAAGGAAGGCGTCCCCGCCTTCTCAGAGATTCTGCAAAAAGCCAAAGACGCCGGCCTGACACATCTCGTGATTCCTTATATTCACGCCCACAAGCGTGAAAATCTCGACGGCTATAAAAACCTCGCTGAAAAAATGAACGTGGCCGCGGTCGAAGCCACGTCAGCGGGAATACAGCTCTCCTACCACAACCACGCATTCGAATTTCAGCCGATGGACGGCGGTAAAACTGGTTACGACATTTTCCGCGAGGAATTCGCTCCCGGGATGAAATTCGAAGTCGATGTATTCTGGGTGAAGGTCGGCGGAGTTGATCCCTCCACTCTCATCACGGATCTCAAAGGTCGCGTTTCACAACTGCATCTCAAGGACTTGCAGAAAGGCAGCTCAATTCCCGAATTTGGAAGCCTCCCGAATGAAGCATTCAAAGAGCTCGGCAAGGGAATGATTCCGATCGAGCCGATCATTGAAGCGGCGGCGGAAGCCGGAGTGGCCCACTGCCATGTCGAACAGGATCAGTCCCCTGCTCCGCTCCAAAGCATCGCTGAGAGCGCGACTTATTTGAACTCACTCTGAGAAAATAATGAGACCTTCAACTATTCTCTCTATCTTCTGCCTCGGAACAATAGTGTCGGTCGCCTGTGCCGACGACGAGAGCGCCGTCATCGAGCGATTCGAAAAAGCCGGAGCACGAATTACGAAGAACGCGGAAGGGCACGCCGTAAAGCTTTTCTCGGGCGGTCGACCGCCCCACTCTCTGTCTGAGCTTCAGAGCCTCGGCGCCCTCACCGATCTCGAAGAACTGGCTCTCAACGAACCAAGGGCAGGAAATCATGACTGGGCGTTTTTACACGAGCTCAAGCATCTGAAGAAGCTCACAATCTGGCACGGCAAAACGATTCAGTCACTGGCTCCCTTCAGTGGCCTGCCGATTGAGAGTCTCACTGTCGGAGGCAGCATGGGCCTGCGCGATTTAAACAAAGAAACGCCGGAGGAGCATCTTAATGCCGTCTTAACCCTGAGAGACCTGCCGAACCTCAAGTCGATCAATCTCTATCACACCCCATTACTCCCGAAGGACGAACACCTTGCTCATCTCGTCTCAGAATTCCCGAAACTGGAGGAAGTGAAAATCGACTGTGCGGCCCCTCGCGGATTTGAGGTTTCGATTACTCCCGCAGGATTGTCAAAGCTCGGCGAGTTACCGATCAAAGTTTTATCGTTCGAAAACATCGAGTTCTTTACCGACAAGCACATCGAGTCGATCGCCGGCATCAGGACCCTTGAAGCTTTGCTAGTCGACTGCCGGAAGAATCCATTTGATACCACAATCCTCGAAGCTAGCCTAGCAAAGCTTCGCCCCGATCTCGAAATCCTGGTCGCAGGCGAAGATTCTCAAGGCCCTCCCACTCGATTAAAAAAATGAAACCTCTCGCTATCTCACTATCACTACTCTGTCTGATCACTGGACCCGCCGAGTCAGCAGAAGAACCTTTTCCTCTCCGCGCAGCAGTTGAGTGCACTCCCCGTGGCGGTCTTCCGAACTTCAGGGCGAAAGTGGAAGCGGGTGAGACGGTCAGGATTGCCTACCTCGGAGGAAGTATCACCGCCGCCCCCGGTTGGCGCGTCCAGAGTCGCGAATGGCTCAGCTCCACTTACCCCGACGCAACCTTTGAGGAAATTCACGCCGCGATCGGAGGGACAGGTTCCGACCTCGGTGTCTTTCGCCTTCAAAACGATGCGCTCCGCCACGGACCCGACCTCCTCTTTGTCGAGTTCGCGGTCAATGACGGAGGCGCCAGTCCGGAGCGAATTCACAAAGCGATCGAAGGCATCGTGCGACAAACATGGCGCGCGGATCCCGAAACAGATATTTGTTTCGTCTACACCCTGAGTGAGCCGATGCTGCCAGATCTCAAGTCAGGGGAAATGCCGAGGGCCGCCAGTGCGATGGAGGATCTTGCGGACCACTACGAGATCCCCTCAATCCATTTCGGGGTGAAAGTCGTCGAGATGCTCAAAGCGGGAGAGTTGGTTTTTAAGGCTCCCAAACCCAAGTCTCCCGAAGCGAAACCGCTCGTATTCTCAAGCGATGGCGTCCACCCTCTTACCGAAACAGGACACCGGATTTATACCGATACCATCGCCAGAAACTGGCCGATCCTGTGGGAATCAGGGAAAGAAAAAGCGGAGCATCCTCTGAAGCCTCCCTACCGAAACGACAATTGGGAAGAAGCCAAACAGATCCCCGTCACGATGGCGATGCTTGAGGGCGAGTGGGAGCAATTGGGACCTGACGATTCTCTCGCAAAACGCTTTCAGAGAAATATGCCACAGATGTTTCGCGCCAAAAGTGCCGGCGCCGCATTGAAGTTTACCCTGAAAGGAACGACCGCCTCCGTCTTCGATCTCGTCGGTCCGGATGGGGGGCAAATTGAGATTAGGGTGAATGAGAAAGAGCCGTCATTTGCCAAACGCTTTGACGGATACTGCACGTACTCCCGCATGGCGAAAACGGAAATCATGACCGAATCTGAAAAGGGAACCTATCAAGTCCGCGCCACGCTCACAGGAGAACCGCTCGACAAGAGAGAAATTCTTTTTGAAAAGAATCGTGGGGATTTCGACAAGAACCCTGACCAATACAAAGATCATTTCTGGCATGTGAGTTCCCTCCTCATCATCGGAGATCTTTCCGATTGATATCACGTTCCGTCGAAGCACCCAAAGAGGCAGCGACTCTCCAGATTCGTTTCATTTTGCCGCATTCCTGCGGACAGTTCAGGAAAATTAGAATAGGCTCCGATCGGATCCATCCTACTGATCGAATCGACATCTTCCTCACATGCAAACCAAGCCCCCCGTCTACCCTGCCTCTTTTCTCGCCTGCTTCCTCAGCGCCTTTCTTTTCCTCGGTTCAGCTATCGCTCAAAACGAGAAACCTTACCTGATCATTCAGGATACGACCTCTCCCGATGGAAATTATGCGCTGGCCTGGGGGAGTTCGATAGGAATGCTGGATCTTTCGAGCGCAGAGGCCCTGAGAGAGAACCTCGATTTTGACACGATCGAAAATTACCTTATCGACCTCAGGAACGGGAACCAGATCGCCCTCCTTGATACCAGTTTCTTTCGACACGACGGCTTCACCAAAAACCATGGCGACCTCAACGTAACCTGGCGAGGCGATGGTAAAGCTGTCATCGTATCAGAGAGCGGTAAATGGGAAACCCTGAGTAGCTCGGTAATCTACATCGTAGATCCGACGAGTGAATGGGATCCCTGTTCCGACCTCATCCCTTTCATCCAAGCAGCAAGACGCCTCATTCAAACTGAGATCGCAAAGCAATTTCCTTCCACGGCAGGTAATTACGCGATCACACTCAGACCGGATCGATGGGTCGATGATCAGTCCGTTCTCATCAATGTCCTCGCGGAAGTGCCCAAAAGCCTTGACGACCCGTCCTTCAAAAAATCGCTCGTGATGACGCTCCCCTCTCCTAACCTCGTCACGCTTTCAAGCAATGGGAGCTCACGAGGGGAAGCGTCACCGCCCCCGTCGAAAGATTTTTTGATCACGCCAAACAGCGCCGGCCCCATTCGATTGGGGATGACGGTGAGGGATGCTGTTCAGGTCTTACCTTCAGCCACCTTTACACGCAGTTCGGACGGTGAGGGAATTGCCTTGATTTCAGTTCAACGGAATCAGGAGGAACTCATGACCTTGCACGCAGGCGAATGGGATCCTGACGCACCGATCGATATTAACAAAAAAATCGAACTCATCAGCGTTAGAAGCGCCCGATTTATTACAGAAGATGGAGTCCGCGTTGGAATGGAACTTACGAAGGCACCCCGAAGATATGGCACCCTTCAGGAAATCATGATGAGCGAGATTGAATCACGCGAATATGCCCGGTTCACGAACCAACCTTCAGGCCTTCAATTTCAGGTGTTTGGCGACGGGGATACAGCGGGCTCTTACCCCGCCGGTAACAATCTCACAGCCAATGCAAACCCGGGCGCGTGGCTTACTTCGATTGATATAACGGGGCGCCAGATCATGGCCGACGGCGGCATCGGAGGGATCAAGATAAATACCCTTCAGGTAGACCTTCTTGAGACCGCCAGGGCAATGAATTTTGGCGAAGTATTCAAAGGAAAAGATGAAATCTGGGAAGCTTTTGGCCAGGCCGTTCAAACCTGGATGTTTCCTGATGCCGGGGTGAGTTTTGACATGATCTCAGACGAAATCGGTGGCCCTAAATCGGTTTTATCGATCACGCTGAAGAATCCATCCCATCTCAAAACCAACCTTGGAATTGGAATTGGCGATCCCAAAGAAACCGTCCTGCGAGCCTACAGCGAGTACACGACGAGCGACGAAGGGCTCGATGGTTACTTCGGCGATGCCGAGGTTCATCTCGTCGGTTCCATTTACGGAGGGATGATCATCTACTTCGAAAACGGTGTCGTCTCCGGGATCTTTCTCGGCGCGGCCGCTGAGTAAATTCTACTTCGCTTCCGCCCCCGCTTTTTTGGCTTTGAGGCCCGCTCCTTTCTTCATCCTCGCGAGCCCCCGCTCTCGAATCGAGTCGGAGTGAAACTTCTTATCCACATCCGTGAGATCCTGAATCTTGTTGGCCGGAACCTCATATTGCTCCCGCAATGTCACAAGCTCAGCGTCGAGGCGTGTAATGACGTCAGCGTATTCGGGGTTCGCGAACTGATTCACCATCTCCTGAGGGTCTGTCTCGAGATCGTAGAGTTCTTTCTCCTTCAGCTCATAGAAGTTCATTAACTTATAACGCCCGTCGTAGACGCCTTCGTGTCGATGCACCATGTGCCATCCCGGATATTCGTAGTAGTGATAGTAATGGCTCCTCCGCCAATTCTCCGGCGTCTTTCCTTTCAAAATAGGAACGAGGCTCTTCCCCTGCATATCTTTGGGAATCGGAGCGCCGGCGATCTCGAGAAAGGTCTCCGCAAAGTCGAGATTGGAAACGAGCTCATCAGACTGACTTCCCGGGGCAACCGTTCCCGGCCAGCGCACCATTAGCGGTGTTCGGTAGGATTCATCAAACATAAACCGCTTATCAAACCAGCCATGTTCACCGAGGTAGAAGCCCTGGTCGCTTGAGTAGATAAAAATTGTATTCTCCGCCAATCCCTTCTCTTCGAGAAAAGCGAGCATCTCGCCGACGCTATCATCGACTGATTTCACGCAGCGCAGATAATCCTTAAGGTAGCGCTGGTATTTCCAACTCACGAGTTCTTTGCCCGTGAGCTTGGCCGCGACGAGCGCGTCGTTCTTCGGCTGGTAAGCGGCATCCCAGAGAGCCTTCTGCTCCGAATTGAGGCGTCCGTATCCACGACTCACCAAGTCACCGGTATCATCAAATTCCTTTACCTTCAGATCACGGCCCATCGTCATCGTTTTTTCGATCGTCATGTCCTGATCACGAGCGGCAGTCCCCCGACCCAAGTAGTCGTCGAAGAGGGTCTCAGGCTCGGGAATCGTTACCTCATCAAAAGCGGTCAAGTATTGGGGTGCCGGATCCCAGGCCCGATGTGGTGCTTTGTGCTGCAACATCAGCATGAACGGTTTGTCCTTATCTTTTCGATGGCTGAGCCACTTCTTCGCTTTCTCCGTCAAAATCTCGCTCACGTAACCGGTGACGCGATATTTCTCCTTCTCGTTGATGAAGTCAGGATTGTAATAGCTCCCCTGCCCCGGAAGAATCTCCCAATGATCGAACCCGGTGGGCTTCCCGCCGAGATGCCACTTACCAATCAAGGCCGTCTCATATCCGACACGGCGAAGCAACTTTGGAAAAGTCTGCTGCGATCCTTCAAAGACGGTTGCCTCGTTCGTAAAGAAGCCATTTTTATGACTGTATTTCCCCGTCAGAATCGTGGCTCGACTCGGCCCGCAAATCGAATTCGTGACCATGCACCGAGTGAAAAGCATGCCTTCCCTGGCAATTCGATCGAGATTCGGAGTCGGCGCTATTTCAGCAAGGCGCCCTCCATACGCGCTGATCGCCTGAGTCGCGTGATCATCAGAAAAAACAAAAACAATGTTTGGCTGCTTTCCTGCAAATGAGGAAGAGGAAAGACAAAGCACTGTCGCTAACACTAGAAGAAGGAGTCGAGTCTGCATGGAAGGATGAGGTTCGACGAAGGCCGCGATAATGTCGAGAAAAAGGGAACACGAACCACTTTAGATCGCTCAGGAGAACTCGACTTCATCGCCGTCTTCGTCCTTGTCTTCGTCTTCGTCCTTGTCTTCGGCCGTAAATGCCGAGATTTCACCTTCGCCCTGATACATGAGAAGAACCGCCCCGGGAGAGGCAACCGCTTCGAACAAATCCATCATCATCTCCTCCTGATCTGGCCAGGGATAAACAAAGAACAAGTCCACCTCCGCAGGGTCCAGCCCGTCATACTCCGGCGGAGCAATAATGCCACCCCTCGTCGTCCGGGACTCAGGGACGATAAGATCTTTTCCTCCAACCCCCTCGCTTTCGTCAAATCCTTCCGGCAGATAGTCAGCCTGAAGGATTTCAACAGGGAGACCCAGATCGCTCATCAGAGCAGTAGCCCGGGTTACGAGATCATCTTCAACCTCGATCCCAAAGGCCTCGAGCCCGAGAATCGAAGCGATTCCAGAAGCAATCGCAAAACCGCAGCCCCACTCACAAAAGACATTACCGGGAAGATGTGAGTTCTCCTGCAGATAGCGAATCGCGCTACAAACAATTCGAGGATCACTCGGAATGTATTTCGGATAGCGGAGACCCAGGCCCGCGTTGTAAAACACGTCGGTTCGCTTCGTCGCCTCAGTAATCAGATGGATTACTTCCGGCGGAGGCTCGGCTGAGCCAAGTTCGAGAGTGATTTCTTCTAAAGCCATCACTCGGTATTTCGAATCAACGCTAAGGCCGCTTCCAGTTCTTTTACCTTTCCGGGGAATTCGGCCTCCAGGTTATTCGTCTCTCCGACATCATCGCGAAGATGGTAGAGCTGCTGATGAGGGAGTTCCCGCACCGCCGCCTTGTCCATTTTGCTAAATCCGCCTGATTCCGGACCGGTGATTAGCTTCCAATCCCCCGAGCGAATCATGAAATGTCCGCGTCCCGCCTCCAGCGCAATCGGACCTCGAACGGGCTCACCTTCCTTCTGAGTTCCGTCGAGCACCGCAAGAAAACTCTCACTGTCCGGAGCCTGTCCCACAGGAACCACCGAATCGGTGATGTCAGCCAGAGTCTTGAAAATGTCAGTGAAACAAATCGTCGCATCACTGACAGAGCCCGCTTTGACCTTGCCGGGCCAGCGCACGATGAAAGGCATCCGATGACCATTCTCCCACGCATCAGCCTTCATCCCGCGTAACCCGCCGGAGCTATCATGGTCAAATTTCTCGACATCCTCGTCATACCAAACCGGCCCATTGTCAGCAGTGAAGATCAAAAGCGTATTCTCCGTCATCCCCGCTTTCTCGATTGCATCCACGACCTCTCCGATTTGGTGATCGACCATGTGAACAAAATCGCCGTAAATCCCCGCTCCACTTTTTCCCCGAAACGCCTCAGTCGGTAGCCATGGTGTATGCGGTGCCGGATAGGCAAGATACAACATCAACGGCCTCTCTAAATCGCCGGCACCGTGATCACGAATCACCGAAACCGCTTCCTCGGTGAAACGTGGCATCACTTCGGCAAGCTTCAGGTCCGGAGCAATTCCGCCCTCACGCCAGAACTCACCCTGAATATTTGTCCAGCCCGGTGTGTTGTTGGCCTCGATATAATCCGAAGGTGGCGTCACCGCTTTGGTTCCCCGAATGTAAAAATAGGGAGGAATGTCAGTCGAAGCGCGTATCCCGAAGTAAGTATCAAAACCACGATCAGCGGGCCCGCCCCGAAGAGGGCCTTCAAATTTTTCATCTTCGAAAAATCCAAGGTGCCACTTTCCCACCATCGCGGTGTCGTAACCCGCCCCTTGAAGAAGTGAGGCGATCGTCATGCGACCTTCGTCGATCACGGCATTGTTCTTCCATTGGATCTTCTTCCGGAAAGGGTAACGCCCCGTCATCAATCCGTAACGTGAGACATGGCACAGCGGCCCCGGCGCATGAGCATCCGTAAACCGCATCCCCTGCCCCGCAAGGCGATCGATATGCGGCGTCGGGATCTTGGACTCCGCATTATAGGAGCCCACATCGCCGTATCCCATATCGTCGCTAAGGATGATGACAACATTCGGCTTCTCTCCTGCCATGACACCAAAGGCCATCAAACAGCTGAGGAAGGCCGCACCCAACCGAGCGCCCAATTTCACAGAATCATACATGCGGAGAGAGTGACTCAATGAAAGATCACAATCAACTGCCTTTTAAATGACTGGAGATTCAGGGTCTCAAGCTGATCTCCCAGCCCTGTTTCGTACGAACCCTCGGCTTAACCTCTCCGGTCACGAGAAAAACACGATCCTTCCACGCAACCGCCTGAGTCGTCACCTGATTGACCGGCATCTCTCCCGCCTCTATCCACAGATCAGCGTTCGTATCGTAGGCGAAGATAGACCTCGGAAACCCGGGATGATCCAGCTTCAACTCATCAGCAACCGCAATAAGACTCCCGTCCGCCCCCGAGAGCATAAAGATGTGATTCTCTCCTAAAGCCACTCCTGTTCCCGCCGACAAAGGAACCGGGAGAGAGGCTCTTCTCTTCCAGGGCTTTGATTTCTGAGTGGGGTCAAATTCGAATACTTCCGAGAGAAAGGAAACCTCTCCCGACGATTCCTCGAGCCGACCCCCTATCAAATAGAGACACTCTCTATCTGCCCTCGTCTGAGCAACGAGAACACTAAAGGCCCTTCCCGGTGCCGGCAATGAAGGAAGCGCCTCCCAGCCCGCTTCAATATCGTCCAGATCCAGCCGGAGGAAACTTCCCGTCGCCGAAGCAAGACTGCTCGAACTCATTCCGGGAGAGAAGTAGATTCTCCTCCCGATCAGAGCGGCGGCTCCGTTGCAAGAAGGCTCAGGTAAAGAAGGCAGGGGCTCCACCGTGCCATCGATTTTCAAAAGAAAGACATCTTCAAAAACAGTCTCCGCATCATTTCCACCGATGCAGACAATCCCTTCACCAACACTAAGAGATGCCCCATACCCAATCGGCCGCGGCAACTCCCCCACCATTTTCCAACTGCGTTCGCCCTTTAGCGGCAGAGCATATATCTGACGGTGCCAAACTTTATGATTCTCCCAGACCGGTTTAGGGAAATTGGCGCCTCCTGCGACGAGTAAAGTCTCTTCGTGAATCCCGCAAAATGGCCCCGCCACGCCAAGCTCGGCAGGAAGCTCTGGAATCGCATTCCAGAGCAAACGATCCTCACCACCAGCAAGGGAAAAAACCGCAACGAACAAACTGACAATGACTACTTTCATATTTAAATCTCGTTCCCAATCGCCCGATTCGAATAAAACTCAAGAAGCTTAGGTCGATCGACTATCCCTCTTAGATTTGCGGACAACAAACTGCGTGACAATCAAAAAAGACTTGTTACATTTTGTTATAACACTCTGAAACAAGCAATGTTTTTCTAAAAATATGGCAAGCAATTCACTTAGCGAAAAAGCCTATCACCATATAAAGGATCGGGTTTTTAGCGGCGAACTCGCTCCGGGTTCGCAACTCGTGAACCGTACACTGGCGGCAGAAGTAGGATCAAGTTTCATTCCTGTCCGCGAAGCGATCAGCCGACTCGCCAGTGAGGGCATTGTTGAACAAGTCGCCGGCGCAGGTGCTTTTGTGAAGAAATTCGACCGACAGGAAATCTCGGAGATCTATGACGTTCGCGAACTTTTCGAACCGTTTGCCGCATCAGAAGCAGCACGACTGATCAATCATCACGAGTTAAGCGAACTCCAATCAATCCTCTGCCATTGGGAAACGCTCGGATCGAAGATCGCGAGTAAGAAACGAGGAGCGAGCGAATCCGATCTTGAGCGATGGCTCGAGCTGAATGAGCGCTTTCATGTCATCGTCATTACAGCGGCTAGAAATCGAATTCTTTCCAAAATTACATCAAAAATGCAGGTGCTGTCGCAGTGCTTCGCTGCCCATAGGGGCTCTCCGAAACTTCTTTCACCGGAACTCGTCACGCGCACACTTGATTCCCACGGCAAACTCTACCAATGCCTCGAGCGGCGAGAGAGCAAAACAGCAGCAGCGATTATTCAAGAACAACTGAAGTTTGGCCGCCTCGCGATTTTAGATTTTTTCGATCACCCCTAATTCGGCCATTCGTCCTAACACTCCCCTAACACTCCCCTAACCCTTAGCTACCCCCAATGATACCCCTACGCCTCACCCATAGTCTCCTCGTCGCAACCCTGTCGTTCTCATTCTCTGCCCTCGTCACGGGAGAGGAGAAAGCAGATATTCCATTCGTCGATATCTCCGGGGAAAAGGAAAGACACAGCATCATCGCGGCGGGAACAAAAGACGTCTACCAAGGCCACCCCACGACATTGCTGATGCCTGATGGGAAGACGATCTATTCGGTTTGGTGCATCAACCACGGCGGCGCCGCAGGGCCGATGGCAAAGAGTTCCGATGGAGGGAAAAGCTGGGCGCGACTCGACGATCAACTCCCCGAGGGATTCAAGACCCATCAAAATTGCCCCAGTATCTATCGTCTCACCGATCCTCAGGGTAATGCCCGAATCTGGGTATGGTCTGCCGCAAAAGGAACAAGATCGGGCCCCGGAATGCCCAGCATCATGAGCGAAGACGAGGGTGCGAGCTGGAAGGAAATGCCACCATTGAACTTCCCCTGCGTCATGACTTTCAGCAGCATTATTAAACTAAAAGACGGGCGCTATCTTGGGCTTTATCACAAAGGCCCGGAAGGGAAAGACAAGCCACCACTGAGTGTCTTTCAAACGATCACCGGAGATGGAGGCTTCACCTGGAGCGAGCCGAAAGTGGTGGCCGCGATTGACAAAAAGAACCCCTGCGAGCCCTTCGTATTTCGCTCTCCTGATAGCAATGAACTCTGCTGCCTCCTTCGGGAGAATACTCACAAAGGGCGCAGCCTTGTGATGTTCTCATCGGATGAGGGTGAAACCTGGAGCACTCCTGTTGATACTTCATGGGGACTGACGGGTGATCGCCACATGGGGGTTCAGCTTAAAGACGGGCGTTGGGTTTTTGCTTTTCGCGACATGGCGATCAACAGCCCCACCTGGGGACATTTTGTGGCATGGGTAGGCACCTACGACGACATCAAGAATGGAAATCCAGGCGAATACCGGATCAAGCTGCTTAACAGTCATGCCGAGAGACTTCAAGACTGCGGCTACCCCGGAATGGAGCTACTTGATGACGGAACCATCGTTGCGACGACCTACCTCAAATACGATGACAGCGAGAGGAAGCATTCCGTCGTCAGCACGCGTTTTAAAATCTCAGAAACAGATTCGAAACTGAAACAGTGACGCCAATCGGCACAGGGACGAGCAATGGCCTAGAAAATCACTTCTTCTTTCCCAAGTCGGTCCGCTCCTCCCAACGGAGGAAAGCTTGCTCCATTTCCTTTGCCTTTTCAGGCTGAGCCTTCGACAAGTCATTCAGCTCTGTTCCATCGACCGCTAGATCGTAGAGTTCCCAAGCGCCTTTGCCGTTCGCGACCAGTTTCCATTTACCCTTCCGCATCGCGCGCCCTTTACCATGCGCCCAGAAGACCGGTAACGGTCTCGCCGTATCAGAACTCTCACCAAGCCTGGCGGCGAGCGACTCCCCTTCGATCGGCATTGGTTTCTGCTCGAGATCGTGAACGCCTGCCACCTCGAGAAGCGTCGGCATGATATCAATGGCATGAGCCACGTAGGAAACGAGGCCGTTCCGATCGTCCTCGGGTATCCCCTTTGGCCATGAGACAATCAACGGTGAACGAGTTCCGCCTTCGTGATCAAACTGCTTAAACAGGCGAAAGGGCGTATTGGAAGCATTCGCCCATCCGTAGCCATAACTCTGAAAAGTGCTCTGGGCACCCGGCATCAAACCGGGAATATTCCCCGGCCGAATCGGAGTCTTTTTTCCATCGGTCGTAAATTCGCGCGTCCATGACCCGGTTCGAGTCTCACCGTATTCAACATGGCATCCCCCATTGTCGTGATGATAGAGAATCAGCGTGTTTTCCAATTCCCCGACCGACTTCAGATAGTCGACCACTCGCTGAATATTGCGATCCATTGACGTGATCTGTGCCGCGTAGACTTCCATCCGTCGTTCTTGCCACGCTTTATCGTCTGCCTCCTCCCAGGGCACGACATCAGGATCCCGGGGGGACAGATCCCAGTCCGGATTGACGACACCCAACTCTTTCATACGTGCGTGACGCTGCTTCCGCAATTTGTCCCAGCCCATTGCATAACGCCCTTCGTAATGAGCAATGTCTGCAGGCCTCGCATGCAAAGGCCAGTGGGCCGCGGTGTAGGTGAGATACAGATAAAAGGGCTTCCCCTCCTCTCTTGACTTCACGAACTCAATCGCGTGGTCAGTGATCGCGTCAGTGTAGTAATAATCAGGATTACCCTTCCACTCATTGGTCATATCCACTCCATCGAGCTGAAGATCGACCGGAGCAAAAAAGTCTGACGCCCCTTCGATCGTTCCGTAAAAGTGATCAAAACCACGGTGATGCGGCGCATTCTCACCGTCGCGTTCAGATGAATCGGACAAGTGCCATTTACCCGACATCAATGTGGTGTAGCCCCCCTTTCGAAGCGCTTCCGGCAAGGTCGTAGACTTAGGATGGAGCCCACCGCTCGCTGAGCCCTTTGCGGGCAGTGCTGTCTTCGGATAGAGGCCTGTCATCAAGGAGGCCCGGGTCGGCCAGCACATGTTGTTCACATAAAAGTTCGTAAAGCGAAGTCCCTGCTCAGCGAGAGAATCAAGCGCCGGAGTTTCGATTTCCCCACCGTAGGACCCGAGGTCAGAATACCCCATGTCATCCGCCACGATGTGAACAATGTTAGGCTTTTGATCGGCGAACAGGGAGAAGGAAGTGAGAAACCCGATCGAGCAAAACAAGGTCAAGTGAAGAGTCTTTTTCATGTAGGTCGAACCTTAGCTCCCTCCGTCTCACATTCCCAGAGAAAACCTCACGCAGGAACGGTGCTTGGCCGATTCGCTTTCCGACAAAATATTATTGTTCCCACGCGGCATTTTTGAATGGCCTTTCTACCGTGAGAAAGTGCTAATAGGAACCCGATCACGCTTTTGCCTCTCTTGGTTTGGCGGATAGAATATTATCAAAGATGAAGAACCCAGGCCTTTTTACCTCGCTGCTTTGCACCGCCCTATTCACCGCGATCACTCTCAGTACGACCGCTCAAGAGACGAGTGTCAATCCGGGGATCAACAAGAAATTCCTCGACCCTCAGCTCAAAGTCGCTGAGTGGCTCAAACGATTCGAAGTCGAGAGCCGCGAAGTTTTCGACGCCCGCGACGCGGTCTTGAAAGCCTGTGCGATCAAACCAGGAATGCGCGTCGCCGATGTAGGCGCAGGAACAGGTCTTTACACTCGATTGTTTGCCAACGCCGTCGGCGAAAGCGGTTCGGTCTATGCGGTGGACATCAACCCGCGTTTTCTCGAACACATTGAAGCGAGAGCGAAGGCGGAATCGCAGGGAAATATCACGACAGTGCTCGCTCCCGAAGATTCGGTGAGCCTGCCACCCGCGAGTGTCGATCTCATTTTCCTCTGCGACACCTACCACCATTTTGAATACCCCGACAAAACCGTCGCGAGCATCGCCGCAGCGCTTAAGCCCGGAGGTGAGCTCATCCTCATCGACTTCGAACGCATTGAAGGAACCAGCAGTGACTGGATCATGGGCCACGTCCGCGCCGCAAAGGAAGTCTTCCAGAAAGAAATCGAAGCTTCCGGTCTCGTTTCGGAAGAGGAGTTGAAAGTGGAAGGATTAAAGGACAACTACTTCCTACGCTTCCGGAAAGCGGGTTAACCCGAATTGACAAGAGGCCGCTTTGCAACGATCAAGCGAATGCCAAACCGCAGAGAGTGGCCCTACGGGGTTCACTCCATGTGCTGAAGCCTCGTCGACGGATCAACGGCATTCTCCTGCCGCCGCAGGCGGGGCTTCTTTATTTCCGGCCTAAGACTTTCCGTCGAGATACTTCCAGGCACCTTTGTATCGCCTGAACCGCGAAAGTTCATGCAACTCATGAGGTTCGTTCTCAAGGTAGTATTCAGCGGCAAATTCAACTTTCCCGACTTTGTCATCCTTCCCCCCTTTTGAAGTATTGAGAATCGTGAGCTTACTCCAGTTGACATCATTGATCGTATCATCAAGCTCGCGGACAAGGGTCGGGGTCCTCGTGTCGGGATGAGTGGTCTCGACGAGGTAATCGACGAGCCTGAAAAAATAGGCGCTGTAGCGTGATCGCATCAGTTGCTCCGCTGTTTCCGGCTTTTTCTTTCCATGGTGATACGGCAGACAGCATTGCCCGTAGGGAAGCCAGCTTTTACAGGGGCAATTGGAGACTTCCCGGTCTTTGGGAACCCAATCCTTGTCGCGCTCTTTCGGCACATCATGCGCATCACTCATGACGAGACCTTTCACGAAGGAGCATTCAGTATCAAAGAGAATTCGTAATTTCCTTTTTGCCTTTCCGGGAGACGTTCCCCGCCTATGCTTCTTCCGATCCCTTAATCCCATGCCCGCAAAATACGCCATTCAGTTTGCCTTCGACGGCACCCCTTTCTGTGGATGGCAGAAGCAGAGCGGCGTGGGATCCAAAGCCAACGAAAAACCGAGCATCGAGGAAATGCTAACCGAGGCAGTCGCGAAGGTGTGCGGTGAGGAAGTAACGATTGTCAACAGCGGGCGAACCGATGCCGGAGTCCATTCCAGCGGTCAAATTGCTCATTTCACCCTCTCCAGTCCACATGAATCGGACGAGCACTTCATTGATGCCTTGAACCATCGCTTGCCTGAAACCATTCAAGTTCTTCGGATCGGAAGAGTTCCTGACTCGTTCAGAGCGCAGAAGGCATCCCGAAAGCAATACAGCTATTACTTTCAGCAAGGGCCTGCGAACCTTCCGCATCTGCGTAATTTCACGATGTGGAACCGGCGCACGCTTGATGCCGCGGCGATGGATGAAGCAGTTCGCCACTTGATCGGCCGACATGATTTTGTTCCCTTCTGCGGAGCCAGTGCCCATGTCAATTCGACGGTAAGGGAATTGACAGAAGCATGCGCTACTCAAGATTCCATTCTCCTACCTGGGTTTTCTCATTTGCCAACCCAGTCTCTCATCCGGGTTCGACTTGTCGGAACGGGATTTCTCAAACACATGGTTCGCAGTATCGCAGGAACCCTGAAACAGATTGGTGAGGGACGCCGATCTCCTCATGATATGCGCCTCATTCTCGAATCCGGGGATCGCGAGGCGGTTGGTCCGACTGCCCCCGCGAGCGGCCTTTGGCTTGACCATGTCTGGTATGACGATGGAAATCCATTTGCTGACCAGCCTGACAAAGCCCCCCATTGAATTTCCGTTCGATTGCTCTATCAATACCGATGGAGAAAGTCACCGGGCCTGCAGGAATTGAGTGCTATCGAATCACCGATCCGAGCGGCGCAGAAGCGACATTCGCTCTCCACGGAGGCCATCTCATTTCCTGGAAAACAGCAGATGGAATCGAACGGCTATTTCTAAGCGACCAAGCCACGTTCGGCCCCGGAAGCGCGATTCGAGGAGGCGTTCCGATCATCTTTCCTCAATTCAGCGATCACGGCCCCTTCGGTCGCCATGGCTTTGCCCGGAAGTCTGAATGGACGATCGCGGAGGATGGAGAAAGTCTCTCCCTCACCGCCTCACCGGAGACGCTCGAAAAATGGCCGCACGCCTTCGAGCTATGCCTTTCGGCAGAGCTGAACGAGTCCGGAATTGCGATCAGCCTTTCGGTTAAGAATCCCGGAGACACACCGATCGAGTTCCACGCCGCCTTGCATACCTACCTCATCGCAGATTTAGAGAGCGGCACCACCGTGCAAGGTCTCAGCGGCCGGGACTTTCTGAACGAGGTAACGGGCGAAACCGAAACCGACGTTGAGCCCCAAATCGTATTCGGAAAAGAGGTTGATCGCGCCTATTTAGGAACCGGTGAGGAATCTCTCATCATTGAGGAGAATGAAAACAAAATCGAAATCAGTTCCTCCCATTTTCCTGACACGGTGATCTGGAACCCCGGCCCCGATCATGGAATCAGCGATCTCCCTACCGAGGGCTGGAAGCAATTCATTTGTGTCGAAGGCGCGTTTACACGCGACTACAAACAACTCCCGCCTCACGCCTCCTGGCAGGGAACACAACGGATCAAAATTCTATCAGGACCTTGAGGCGTCGTGCGATCAATCAGCGTCAACCTCTGCCGTCTTCGCCAAAACATCGAGTGAGCAGACGAAGTTTTTCAAGGGTCTAATCAAAGAAATCAGTAAAATCGAATCCGCCGGTGTAATCGCCGTCATCACTATCTGAACCCGAAAATTCGAACCCATAATATCGACCGAGAATTACAAAGCCGATCAACAATACAATTGCGAGGATAATGAACCATGTCATGGCGTATCATCACCCTCAAAAGCGAAGAGCCACGCTACAATCCGACTGATCGTTCGTAGAGGCTTCTCAATTTTCCAACTCCGATTGCTTCGCATCCCGGAAGAAGATCACGAAGATAATCAGCCCCACCAAGGTGATCGCTCCAAGCGAATACCAAACCGGCTGGAACTCTGACAACTCGAACGTCTTACCCGTTTTGGCGAAGTTTGAGGCGAGCAGCCCATTCAGAAGAACGGCGAGGAGAGGCCCAATCCCATACCAGATGAAGTTGAAGAGAGACTGAGCCGTGCTCCCGATATCTTTCGGGGCCACTTTGTTGATGTAGATGAAACATGTGCTCGTGAAAAACGCATAGCAGAGTCCGTGAATGGCCTGCCCCGCAACCATGACCCCAAGCGGCAATCCCACCGATCCGAAGAGCCAGAAACGAAAAACATAGGCTCCGATTCCGATGGAAAGAACGGCCCGGAACCCAATCTTGGGCAGCAGTCTACCCAAGACGATATACATCAAAATTTCACAGAACTGCCCGATCGCCATCGCCGGCATCAAATAAGCCTGATCCAATCCTGCTTTGGTCAAAAACTTCGCACACTGCATGAAGTAAATCGTGTTCATCGGGCTGATGATCAAGGTGACGAGAAGGAGAACCGCAATCGAACGGATTTTCAAAAGAGCAAAGGCATCGGCCACCGCGAGGCGCCCCGACACAGATTTCACCGGAGGCGTATGAGGAAGGAAGAAGAAAGCCCAGACGCCATACCCGAATGCCATGATTCCCGACCACACGACCGATTTTTTCATTTCCGCCGCGACCATGGGTACATCATCTCCTTTGAAAAACGGTGGCAGCCAACTCCCCTGCACATCGGTTTTCAACACAAGAAAAGAAAACGTCCACCCAACGAGCACCCAGGCTACAGCGGTCCAGAGACGCACCCCGGGAAACTGACGCGCAGGCTCATCGAGATGTCGCATTGCCACCGCATTACAGATCGCCGCGGCGGGCATGAACATCAGCGTGAACGAAACCGAAAGGAGCAACCAGGCGATGAAAGTCGACTGCGGGTAAATACAAATTTTGAGAAGACCACCCACCATCATCAACACCGCGAGAAACTTCTGAGCAGGAAAACGCCGGTCGGCGAACTGCACAATCAGCGGTGAACAAAGCGCTCCTACGGAAGCGGCGATCCCAACAATCATCCCCATCTGCCCTTCCGTGAAACCGAGCCCGCCTTCCGTCGCCGGATCGGCCGTCAGAAACCGTCCTGCAATCGGGAGCCACAATCCGTAAATCCCGAATTGCAGAAACATCATCGCGCTGAGGCGGACGTAATTTTTAGGTAGCTCTATGCTCATGATATTGTGTTGAGATTTCGAAAACGTAGAATGGGTTTTCAACCCCTTGGCAAAGACTCCGCCAATAGCAAAGACCGATAGGCTTCCAACACGGGATGCAATCCCATGCTACGCCCTATACGCTGCAGACCTATTGTTACCATCTTCTAAAATTAGATTCCCGGAGCATCCGGCAGGTCGGAAAAATGAACCGTCTCACCTCCATCATCGATCGATTTCATTGCTCCAAGAATCATCCGGGTCGCCTCCATCCCGTCCCAACCGTTGACAGGAGACTCGCCTCCCCTCGCAAACGCTGCGATCTCTTGCATCAGCTTCCGGTCAGCCCCAAAATGCGACGTCTCAAATGCTTCCGACTTGCAATGGATAAGCTCATGACTCTTTTCGCCATAATCGGTGATCAGATCAATCTCACCGCGGAGTCGAGTGAGGATAACCCGACCCTTTGTTCCGACCAACTCGAGCGTTTCCTCATCATCCGCCTGCGGTCCGTAGACCGAGTAGAAAATGCTCGCGACGATTCCGTTGTTGTATTGATAGTGAATCGTGGCGTGATCAAAAATGTCAGCACCTTTCTTATAAACGCAGTTGTCCTTTCGCTTCAGAGGATCAGTCTCCGTCTCGTAGCTTCGATCCACTGCTCCCTTCATCTGATCCTGAGTATCCGGCATCGCGGTCTCGGCCCGGTAAGCACAATCCCAATCGCAAGTCGCGCAGAATTCCGGTGCATCATCCCGCTCCTTGAACACGTTGCGGCCTCCGAAGGCATTCACTTTCTCAGCCCTTCCTCCGGCAAACCAGTTGAAGACATCAGTGTAGTGCGAACCCTTATCATTGAGAGCGCCACCACTCACCGCTCGTGTCCGGTGCCAGGTTTGAAAATAGAAGGAATAGGGCAGCACCGCCCGGAGCAGCATCATCTTCAGATCTCCGATCACCCCGCTTTCAACCAGTTCATGCAGTTTAATCCAGGGCTCTTCATAACGCCGCGTGAATCCCATGATCATCGGGTTGGACTCTGCCGCCTCCACTTCCCGAATCGCAATCGAATCTTCGAGGGTGTGAGCGATCGGCTTATCGAGATAGACCTTCTTCCCGGACTTCAACGCCGGGATCGTCGCTTCGGCATGAGCCGCCGTTGGCGAGGTAATGACGATCAAATCGACATTGTCATCGTTGATCAAATCAACGGGGTCGCTGTAAAAGGCCGGAGAGAACGGCTCATTCCCTGCTTTCAGGGCAATCGTATTGAGATCATCCAGTGCAATCTGCATTCGACTTTCCGTGCGATTGCAGAAGGCCGTGATCACCATATCAAGCGTCGCGCTTTGCTCCGCGATCTGCCGGCCGATACAAGTGATGCCGCGACTTCCGGTTCCGATAATCCCTACTCGAATCGTGCTCATGATTGCGCTCTTAAAAAGACAGGTGAACTCCACGCCCATTGATCGTTCGTCTGGCGAACTCGGACATAGTAGAATCCTTCCGCATCAGCCGAGTCCTCGTCTTCCCATTCAAAATTCCAGCCCAACTCCTCCGGCGCCGGAGCCCTATTGAAACGCCATGACGGCGCGTCAGTATGATCGAGGCTTCCGCTTCGGGCACCCTCCATGAGTTCCTCGAGGGTGTGTTCCGCTCGCACTCCGTTCATCACCGCGAAGACTTTCGCCTTTTTCGGCATTTCGACCTCGATGCAAACGCCCTGAGTCGCGCTTGTCGAATTGGTCGCATTCCCATTGGAGAACGTCTCGAACTCAACCGTGCTCTCATTGCTCCTGAGAATCCTCGATCGATAAAAGGACTCTCCCTCTGCCGCCTCCCGCTCCGCCGGCGATACGACTTCGAGGCCACGAAACCGGGGCTCGACACTGAGCAACTTTCCTTGCTCAAGACCGAACTGAACGGCCCACTTCGCACTGCGATGTTTCGCGCCCCATCCTAGCTCCAGATGTATCTTTGTGCGGATCATCTCCGGCGTTATCGATTCCGGGACATCTGTCTGTGAAAAGCGCTTCAGGAGTCGTCCATTTTTGATGACATCAACGGAGTCGATTGCCGCACCCGCCTTGACGTCAATCTTGATTCGACGCTTCGCTTCGAGAGGTATAACCGCTCCCATCGGGAAATCGTTGACAGAAAATTTCAGGTCAATCCGGTCTCCCGTCAGCGCATAGATACGGCGAGCATAAAGCGCCTCCCATATATCATCCCGCGTGCAGGACTTCGACCAGAGCCCCGTCCTCCCATGACCGTAACTACCAGGGTGCCCACTGTGATGATCCGTTCCGCCGGAGAAGCCAAAAATATGGCCCCGCTTCAAACCGCTCGCAATCGTGCTGTCAAAATCGGACGGGCCCATCGAATGGAGAAAAGGCCGCGTGTTCTCACTGCTCTCCGAACACCCATGCATCGAAAGCATCTCCACAAATGGTGCAAAAGCGGCATCAAAAGTATCCCAATCGATACCCCGAGTCCCCCTGCGGTAGCCCACATGATGTGGCTGGGCAATGCTGTCCTTGCCGGCATCCCGCAACCGCTGCAGTTCTGCGTGGAGATCCGGAATATTCTTCGGGTAGAGAATCTCCCCATCGAGATCCTTGTAGAGCATATTACGATCCCCTGACTCGCAGGAATGAACTTCGAAGCCGGGGAAGACAACAAACTCCCCCTCCTTGTTTCGCTCCCGAAGCGTCTCAAGCATCTCATTCCAAACCGACTTGAGCCTCGCAAAACCCTTCTCATGAAAGTCGATAATATATTGGATCCGCTCACTGGCTTCCGGCATATCCGGCCAGTGCGCATGCCCCGTGATCGAAACAAAATCGAGCTGCTCTTGCGCATTTGAGAGGGCATCCTCAAGCGATCCGTGACCATAGGAAATGCCACAGTGATTGTGCATATCTCCATAAAGAGACTTCAGGCCGGTGTAAGGATCTTCACTCATCGTTGATGAAAATCAGATTATGGTAGCAGTATTATTATGCAATTTTATTATACATTTATTTTACATTTTGATTTTGCATAATAATTGTGAAAGACTCTTTCAACGATGAAATCCCCGACGATGACTGATGTAGCGGAAAAGGCAGGCGTCTCTCACGCCACCGTTTCCCGGATCATTAACGGGCGTCCCGGGGTGAGTGCGAAAGCGGAAGAAAAGGTTCGTGAGGCGATCGCCGAACTTCAATACCTCGCCCCTCCGAGCGAGCACCGCCCCGGCCGATCAGCGGCAAAGTCTAATCAAAAACTTCGTGGGCACGTCGCTCTTCTCACCTTTGATCATGCCCTTTCGGAGCACAGCGCTTTCGTCGCCTCGATCTATGAAGGGGCGAGGCGGGCCGCCCGCGAGCGGGGAATTTCGATCTCACTTTTGTCTCTCGACGATTGCGACACGGTTCCTGATTGGATCAGCCCCGCAAATCTCGACGGCATCCTTCTTCATGGTCTTCGTTCACGCGGGCACCTCACGCGGAGCGCGCTCGAAATCCCCTCACTCTGGCTAACCACCCATGAAGACGGTGGGACTGATGAGGTGCTCCCCGGCAATGAAGCCGTCGGCCGACTCGCCGCCGAATATCTCAAATCGCGCGGCCATCACATTGTATCAGCTTTGTCGATCGATCAGACAAATCCCTCCTACGTCGTGAGAGTGAAGGCATTTCAGGCGGCCGCTCGCTCACTTGGCTTAAAATGCAGCAAGGATCCTTCCGTGAAATCCAAAAGTAAAATACACCCCTCAGATGAGCAGAAAACCGCTCAGATTATTGAAAGGATTTCCTCCCTTGAAAAAACGGATCGGCCAACGGGACTTTTCATCCCCTCTGATTTCATGACCGCGCTTGCTCATACCGAGCTGCGTCGGAAGAATCTCAAACCCGGCGTCGACTTCGATATCATCTCTTGTGACAACGAGAAAGCCTACCTCGACGGCCTCTACCCCCGCCCCGCGACGATTGATCTCGGAACCGAGGCCCGGGGACGCCTTGCCTTCGAGATGCTTCTCGCTAGAATCCAGGATCCCGCAAGAGATAGAAAAGCGACGCTTCTACTTGAGCCTGTTCTCGTTCCTTCGCCGGACAATTAGTGAATAGGCTTAGGCGATCCAATCGTGAATCACTCTTCCGCCCACATCGGTGAGCCGGAAATCCCTCCCTTGAAAGCGGTAGGTCAGCTTGAGATGATCCATTCCGAACTGATGCAACATCGTTGCGTGTAGGTCGTTCGCGTGAACCGGTTTATCGACAATATTCCACCCGATCTCGTCGGTTTCACCGTAGGTCATGCCACCCTTGAGACCGCCGCCAGCCATAAGCATTGAGTAGGCGAAGGGATGATGATCCCTCCCCGAAACATCATTACGTCCGGGCCTGTTTTCTCCGAGCGGCGTCCGTCCGAACTCGGAACCCCAGACGACCATGGTCGAATCGAGAAGCCCCCGGCGCTTCAGGTCTTTGATCAAGGCCGCGATCGGCTGATCGACCGCACCCGCGTTGTAGGCCAATTCCTTGTCGAGTCCCGAATGCTGATCCCAACTCGCATGAACGATGTTGATGAAACGAACGCCACGCTCGACCATACGCCGGGCGAGGAGGCAATTCTTCGCGAAAGTATCGTAGGTCTGAACACCCGGAAGCGACCCTCTGAAATTCCCTTCCGGTTCCTTTCTGCCAACCCCATAGAGATCGAGTGTCTCCTGCGACTCCCCTGACAGATCCACCAGTTCCGGCGCGGCCGTTTGCATACGATTCGCCAACTCGTAGCTCGCGATTCGGCTCGCGATCTCCGGATCGTGAACCTCGCGATACTTCATCTCGTTCAAGTCCTTCAGCGCATCCAAACCCGAACGTTGCAACTCGGGAGGGAGTCCTTCCGGATTCTTCAAATTCAGAACCGGGGCACCCTGGTTTCTAAACTGAACCCCTGCGTATTTCGAGGGGAGAAAACCGGACTGCCACAGGGTCGAACCGCCCGACGAACCTCGCCCTGCCGTAAGAACGACATAGCCGGGTAAATTCCGGGACGCGGATCCCAATCCGTAATTCAACCACGATCCCATCACCGGCATTCCGAATCGTGAAACCCCACACTGCATCAGGAGTTGCCCGGGGTGGTGATTGAACTCCTCGCTGTGCATCGAGCGAACCTTGATAAGGTCATCGGCACAACTCCCCAGATTCGGGAGCAGATCGGAAAACTCCATCCCCGACTGGCCATGACGTTTCCATTTACGAGGCGATCCCATTATCGTAGCCGTGTCAGGCTGGAGAAAAGCAAACCTCGCCTTATCCGTAAGCTCCTTCGGCATCTTCTCACCGTGCAGCTCATTTAGCTTCGGTTTGTGATCAAAAAGATCCAGCTGCGAAGGCGCACCCGCCATGAAGATGAAAATGCAGGCTTTCGCCTTGGCTTCACCATGGGACTGCAACGCGCGGAATTGCCCCGGATCGGAAGCGGTTGCCGCATTCAGCAAGCCATCCTGACTCAGGATCGATCCCAGTGCGATGCCACCCAAGCCGCTCGCTGAGGTCGCCAGAAATTCCCGTCTCGTTGCTTCTCTGCGTATTTCAAAAGGATTCATGATTCAGTTCCTCGTAATAAATTCATCCAAATTCAAAATAACCCGAACCGTTGCCGCCCAGCTCGCAGCCTCTTGAGGGGCGATGCCGTCGGGAACATGTCCACCGGCAAACTTCTTCGCCTCCTCCGGTGAGGAACGATAAAAAGATCGCGCATCCTCCAGCAAACTGGAAAGCCGACCCTGCTCCTCCAGTGAAGGCGCACGGGAAAGACACAGCTGAAAAGCGCGCGCGATCCGTTTTTCATCTTCTCCGGAGGCTTCACGCAAAACCCGACCGGCGAGAGCCTGGGCCGCTTCGGCAAAAGTATCGTTGTTCAAGGTGATCAGCGCGGCCAGTGGTGTATTCGAACGACCGCGCTTCACGTTGGTTACATTGGAGTCCGGGCAATCAAAGGTCATCAAGTTCGGATGCGGAGCAGTGCGTTTGAAAAAGGTATACATCCCCCGTCGGTATTGATCTTCGCCGGGACTAACGACCCACTTGAAAGCAGAGTTATAATTGGCATCAGTCACCCCGGGAGGGATCAAAGGAAAGACACTCGGGCCGCCCACTTTTTGCGAGAGCAACCCGGCAGCAGAAAGAGAAATGTCCCGAACGATTTCGGCCTCGACGCGAAAACGGTTCTGCCGAGCAAGAAAATGGTTCTTCGGGTCAAGGTCCACCAACTCCGGACGATGGATCGATGATCGCTGGTAGGCCTCACTTGATACGATCGTTTTGATGAGCGCTTTTCGAGACCATCCGTTGCGAATCAATTCTGAAGCGAGCCAGTCGAGCAATTCTGGATGGGTCGGACGATCTCCACGCACGCCAAAATCATTGACTGTCCCGACAAGCCCTTCACCAAAAAGGTGTCCCCAGATTCGATTCACGACGACACGTGGCGGAAGCGGGTTCTCACCACTGACCAACCACCGCCCCAAATCAAGCCGGTCGCCCGACTCGGCACGATGCTCAATCGGCGGCAAGGAGGCCAAGGTGGCCGCGGTGACTTCGTTAAGTGGTTCCATGAATTCTCCGCGGCGAAAGACGTGGGACTTTCGCCTCTCCTTTTCACGCTCCGCTATGACCCTGACATTTAGGCGAGGCTCCTTAGGAATCGTGGACTCAAGAGTGTTGAGTCGTTCCCCTAAGCCTCTTAAGTCTGGATGCCACTTTGAATAAAACTGATCTAATAGAGCGATGTCCGACGGGGTTAGGTCATCGGTGTCTCCCTCTTGAGTCATAAGAACTTTGCGCAATTCGGCAGGGACAGCCAGATGAGTAGGCGAAGTGAGCGCACTGAGACGGAATTTCCCCAGCATGTGCTTTGCGCCGTAATTTTGAACCAATTCAATTTTGAAAGACTTCGGCTTTTTCGTCGCGGGAAGCGGTTCAACCAAGCCGAAGACTGCTTCATGCGATTTTCCGTAATGCGGGCCAATCGCCCATCCAGACTTAGCATTGTCATCCAAAGCACCTCTCACAGCCCACTCTGTCCCCTGCGAATAATCAGCAGCGGCATCGCCCCAATATTGCGGTGCACCATCGACGGAGATCTTAATCTGATTCAGCACAAAATTCCCATGATCACTTCTCCCCGGTCCCGGAGACGTTGACGACGCATCGCTCAAGGCCTCGAGCTTGATACCCGTGATTACCTGCCCCGCAGGAATAGTTCCCTCGATCACATAGGTTCCAGCATTCGCATTGGTTCCCGTGACGCTAACTGAAAAATCTCTCTTATTCTGTGTCAGTTTAACTCCTTTCGGCCCTGACAACTTCGCTATAAAAAGCGGAGCCAAGGTCTTCTCATCAGTCGATCCCTCGATGAGGCGTTTCGTCTTCGCAACCATCTCAGGCACCTTCGGGAGCAAGCTCGCCTTCGCTTTCTCAAACTCGGCCTTCACCCCGGTGAGTTCCTTTTGGCGCTTAGCCAAATCAACCTTCCACTTCTCGACCGCTTCGTCCGTGTGAATGATGCGGCTTGTGGTTTCATCACCATTGTTAAAATAAGCGAAGAGCTGGTAGTACTCGTCGTGAGTGATTTCATCATATTTGTGGGTGTGACAGCGTGCGCAACCGACACTGAGGCCAAGCCATACGCTCCCCATCGTCTCAACGCGATCCATCACTGCCGCGACGCGCCACTGCTCCTTGTCGGTGCCGCCTTCAGTATTCGTCAGGGTCTGACGGTTGAATGCGGTCGCGAGCAACTGATCCTCTGACCGCTCTGGGAGAAGATCTCCGCCAAACTGCTCAATCGTAAACTGATCAAAGGGCACATCCTCATTGATCGCTTCAATGACCCAGTCCCGATAGCGCCAGGCGTTCATTCGGTTGTTGTCTTTCTCGTAACCATCCGAGTCCGCATACCGTGCGTGGTCCAGCCAGTGCCTCCCCCAGCGCTCACCGAAGTGAGGCGACCCAAGCAGGTCATCGACCAATCGAGAGACACCCTTTTCACGATCTTCCTGAAAACGGGAAAGATGATCAGCGACCTGTTCAGGATACGGAGGAAGACCATTCAGATCATAGAACAAGCGCCTGATCAGAGTGATGTCCGCTGCGGGCGGAGAGACTTCAATCCCCTCTTCTTCCAAGGTTTCTGAAACCAGAAAATCGATAGGAGACTGATTTTCTTCTAAGACAGCAGAATTAAACTCCGCCAATTCCTGATAAGCCCAGTGTTTCGGCCAATCGGCACCCTCCTTAATCCATTGCTCAAGTTTTGCCTTCTCGTCTGCCGTAAGAGGTTCCGCCTTATCGGGTGGCGGCATCACTTCATCGGGATCCAAGGAATGAATTCGTTCCACAAGATGAGATGCCAAAACATCCCCCGGAACAATCGCCCGGCTCCCTGATTTCAGAAGAACCGAAGCGGGTTCAATCCCCGTCAGTTGAAGCCCGCCCTTCTTGTCGTCAGGTCCATGACAGAGCGTGCATTTCTCGGCCAGGATCGGCTGAATTTCGTTCACAAAGTCGACCTCGGAATAGACGGAGCCAGCGGACACAAAAATGCTGCCGCAAATCAAGATCGCACTGGCTACTCTCATACCCTAAGAATGCGACGAATGCTCAATTCGGTCAAGACCCGCGACAAGGTGGAATCGACGCAATATCACCTTCATTCGCAGGAGCATTCAAGGCGATTAAGACTATGATGACCCCTCTATGCTGCGTATTTTTCTCCTTTCGATTCTCACCCTGTTTGTGACTCTGCACGTTTCAGGGCAGGAAAAACCTAACTTTGTGATCATTTTCATCGATGACATGGGCTATGGCGACATCGAGCCTTTCGGTTCCAAGGTGAACAAGACACCCAATCTTAACCAGCTGGCCTCAGAGGGAATGAAGCTGACGAGTTTCTATGCCGCGCCCGTGTGCTCGGCTTCACGAGCCCAGCTCTTAACCGGGAGCTACGCACCGCGAGTCTCCGTCCCCGGCGTCTTCTTTCCGATTGGGGATAAAGGCCTTAATCCAGAAGAACATACGATCGCGGATTATCTGAAGGAACTGGGATATGCGACCGCCTGCGTCGGAAAGTGGCACCTCGGCGATCAAAAAGAATTTCTCCCTACGAGCCACGGTTTCGACAGCTACTATGGAATCCCTTTTTCAAATGACATGCAGAGGGTGTCGACCGAGAGCGGAAAACGAGTCACTCCAGTGCTTCGCAATGAGCAAGTGGAAAAGCTCATCGAAGACGAAGAGCAGCGCCTCATCACTCGAGAATACACCGAAGAAGCGGTGAAGTTTATCGAGTCCAAGGCGCAGTCCGGCGAGCCCTTTTTCCTCTACCTGCCCCACTCCGCAGTGCACACCCCGATCTTCCCACATCCTGACTTTGCCGGCAAATCTGTGAACGGACGCTTCGGTGACTGGGTATCCGAACTCGACTGGAGTGTTGGCGAGGTAATGGAGGCACTGGAAAAACAGGGCCTTGCCGAAAATACCTTAGTAGTCTTCACCTCTGACAATGGCCCCTGGGCATCGAAGGGAACCGATGGCGGTGTCGCGACACCGCTGCGAGGCGCTAAGGGATCAAGCCTTGAAGGAGGCGTCCGCGAGCCGACGATCGTTCGTTGGCCCGGTAAGATTGCGGCAGGCTCGGAATCTCAGGCCATTTCAGGAACCCCTGATTTACTTCCGACCTTTGTGTCACTGGCAGGAGGAACGATCAAAGAGGACATCAAAATCGATGGCTACGACCTCTCAGACGTTTTGCTTGGCAAGGCTGAGGAAACCGATCGAAAGGCGTGGTACTATTTTCAGGGAAACAATCTCAAGGCGGTGCGCTCCGGCCCATGGAAGCTCGCCATCGCACCACAGAGCCCCGGCATGGGTTTAAAAGAAAGGCCGGCCGACCTCGCCAAATCGGGACGCCTCTACAATTTAGAAGAAGAAATAGGTGAAGTCACCGACCTCGCCGCTGAAAATCCTGAGGTTGTTGCGAATCTTCAAAAGCTCGCCGACGCCATGATCCTCGATATGCAGGAAAACACCCGACCCGTTGGATTTGTTGAAAACCCGGTTCCCCTTTATCCCCAGGCGCCCAGAGAAAATAAGAAGGCGAAGAAGAAAAACGTCCCCGCGAAACCTGTCTCATGGAACAAGCTGGGGAACGGCTCCGTTTTGGAACCCGATCAAGCTCCGAAGATCTCGGGGAAAACGTTTCAGGTTCAGTGCCAGGTCACGAACGAGAATAGCGAACCTTTGAAAGGAGTCATCATCGCACACGGCGGAAGTGCAGCGGGCTATTTCCTCTACGCGGCGGGCGAAGAGATCATTTTTGGATTGCGCCACAGCTCAAGCGAGGTATCCAGAGTGAAAGCGCCCCTACCTCCCGGTGGTTTTTCTGTATCCGCCTCTTTGTTAGTGAATGGAGAAATCTCGCTTTCAATCAACGATGAGCTAAAAAGCACTTCTACGTCTCAGGGAGTTCTCAACCGCGACCCGCAGGAGAATTTCTGCGTCGGTCACGACGATAAAAACCCTGTCGATCGAGACGCTCCATCGCAGTCCTTCAGCGGCACCGTATCGAACATTAAAGTGATCGTCGGAAAGTAGTTCACCGGTTTCACGAAACCTTTTTACGACTCCGTGGTTTAAAGAATTGTCCTGACGGATTCTCCTTATGAAATTCTCGATACCACTTCTCGCCCTAGCCGCTCTCTGCCCATTGCCTGGGCATTCACAAGGGGGCAGGCCTACTGACATCGGAGCATCAACTCAACCAGTCGGTGACCGGGGTGTCATGTGGTACACAACCTGGGAAACAGCAAAAGAAGAAGCGAAGCGCTCGAACCGACCCATTTTCTTCATGGCAGCAGCGGCCACCTGTTCCAATATTCCAGGCGTCTTCTGACCCGGTTATACCCAAACGCAGAACAGTTTGTTCTCGACCCGAAAATTTGTTGCCGCTTCCCGTAATTTTGTCTGTGTCAGGCTCGAAACCTATGAAAGAAAAGAACATCAGGATCTGATTCGCAAGTTCCTCAATGGAAGGATGGAAAACACCGCGTTTTGCATCCTCGATCCAAACGGGGAAGAACAACTGACCCGATCAGGCCGATCTCCCGCCTCGGTTCTTGGTGCGGAAGGCCGGGGCCCCGGAGCAAGGAAAGGATCAAACGAGGACGTCATTTCTGAAATGGACAAACTCTCCTCAGAGTTCCGCCCCCGTGGAGATGATTCCGAAATGGTTCTTCAGGATTTCCACAGTTACAGACAAGCGCTCAATGTTGCTTCGGGAGATCAGCGCCTTCTCGTATTTATTGCGGCAGGAGAACGCGACCAGGAAACAGCGCGGGATGCTTTGGAGCCGGTCTTTGCTGATGAGGAAGTGATCGGCCGCTTCCATCTCGACTTTGGCAATGCCGAGAAAGATAGCCAATGGGCAAGCTCGCTGAAGAAGCTGAAAAGCAAATCAGGGATTATCGTGATTCAATCTCACTCGTTTGGTCAGGAGGGAGAGGTCTTAAGACAACTCCCCATCACGGCCAAAGGGGCCGACATTAAAACGGCTCTTCTCCTCGCCAACGAAGAATTCGCCGCCTCCGAAGAGAGAAAAGTCTATTCCGATCATATCGCTGAAGGACGAAGAGAAGGGATCTTTTTTGAAACGGAACTTCCCTTTGGCGAAGACCGCGACGGAGACGGGGTAATTGATAGCCGCCGCGGAAAGGGTAAAGAAAAAGGGTAAAGGTAGTCTTCGAACTATCCCTTTCTAAATGCCCCCGTAGCCTCGGGCGTCACTTTCAGATCCCGATGTTTTCCCCTTCCGACTTAGCGCTCGCCGGCCCCTCTTCCCCGTCCTTCCGAGTTGCCGGGACCTACTCCTTGCTCCAAATCTTGACGTCGTCCACAACCGCATTTTTCGGAACCGCGAGCCTGAGAAGTCTTTTCGTGGAATGCGCGATCCCTTCGGACTGGAAACTGGTGATCGCCTCAGCATCGATCGAGAGGCTCATCGTGTTGCCCTCGACAGTGACGAGGAGGTCATACCATTTCCCCACTTCCAACGAATGCGGGACCATGTGAGTCTTCGTTTTCAGCAACTTCTTCTGCGCTTGAGTTGTCGTCTTGGCGAGACGCGCCGCCCTTGTCTCCAGATCCATGCTTCCCGTTTTCAGATCCTGAAGCTGAATATTCTTCGTGCTGATCTTGGCCACAAAGAGATGGCCAGCGTGAACCTTTTTGTATTGAGGATCTGCAAAATTGAGCCCAAGGCTGTCATCCCTGCTCTCCAACATAAAACGCATTCCAATCGATCCGTCCTCAAATTCTGCCGGGTGAGTCACCGAAACGGCGTGATCAGCAGACTCGTGAAAGTAGATATACATGGCCCCGTCTCGAAGATCGACCTGCTTGTTCCCCTTGGCACGTCCCTGACTGTTCGAACCCCAGCCATTACCGGGCTCATCCTTATCTTCCTGAGATTCAGCCCTCTCAAAATCATCAGAGAAAATCAGTTCACCAAGCTCCTCCGCAAAGGCAGGCGATAAGGTGAAACTCGTAGCCGCTATAATCAAAAATAGTTTTATACTGCGCATTAAGGATCGTTGTCCGAAACCTCAAACAATGAAAGTGCTATTGTCAGTAGCTCTGAAAAATGAGAACCTGCTTTGGTGATCTCAGAATTCGACGACGAGATCACACACACAGGCTCAGCTTATTAAAAAGCAAATGCGCGCAGCACTCCTCCTCCTCATTCCTCTAGCGGGCCTCACGCTTGAAGCACTCGCGATAGATCCTCACCCGGACGCCATCCCAAACGGCCATGAACCGAACGAAGTCGACATCGAAGCCAATCTAAAATACATCATCTCCTCACCGACTGAGCTCGAGGGAATCGTTCTCGATGAAACCGACGCGACCCTCGTGGGTGCTTGGAAATATTCGACCCACACGCCTCCCTATGTTGGCATCGGCTACCTCCATGACCTGAAATCCGGAAAAGGAGAAAAGTCAGTTACCTGGAATCCTCAATTCCCCGAAGCCGGAAACTACGAAGTGCGAGTCTCTCATTGTTACAATGTCAGACGTGCGACTGATTCGCTGGTCGTGATTCATCACGCTGACGGGACCTCTCACATTCGTATCAATCAGCAAGAGGTCCCTGAGCACGGCCGCTTATTTCGCTCCCTCGGCACCTTTCGCTTCGAGAAAGGAAAGTCAGGAAAAGTGGTCATCCGAAATGACGACACCGCAGAGGACAAAGTCGTCATCGCTGATGCGGTTCAGTTCATCAAAGTCAAAAAAGTGAAACCCTCCGATTCGCGTGATTGACCAAATAGGCTCTGCTCCTATTTAATTCGAGCATGCCCGTTTCGCTAGTTCCCCCAAGCCGTCGTCGTTTCCTTCAAACCGGAGCGCTTGCGAGCCTCAGTTCGCTCGCACTCGCCGCTGACACTGAAGAGACTTGGTTTGCCTTGTTAGCCGACACTCATATCGAGGCAGATCCTGCAAAGGAAGCCCGCGGAACGAATATGGCAGCCAATCTGAAACAGGTTGTCTCAGAGATCCTAGCCGAGAAGACAGCGCCCGAATTCGTCGTCATCAATGGCGACTGTGCCTACAACACCGGCCTTGCGGAGGACTACACGACCTTTCGCGCTCTCATTCAACCACTCATCAACGCGGAGATCCCGATTCATCTCACGATGGGAAATCACGATGATAGGGGCCCCTTCTACGACCTCTTTCCGGAATCCATTGTCAGATCAAAATCGATTGAGAACAAACACCTCACGATCATCGAATCGAATCAAGTAAACTGGGTCCTGCTTGATACACTCGACATTGTCAACGAGGTCACGGGCAGACTCGGCGAAGCGCAATTGCAGTGGCTCTCCAAAGCTTTGGATAATCTGAGCGACAAGCCTGCTTTGATCATAGGGCACCACAACCTCCAGTATTTACCGGAAGGCTCCACCGCTAAAGTCACCGGGCTCGCCGATACCGCGGCCTTGATGGAACTGCTCTCCAGCAAGCCTCACGTAAAGGGCTACTTCTACGGTCACACCCACAGCTACGGGTTCAGCAAATCCAGCAGCGATATCCATCTCATCAATCAGCCACCCGTCTCCTATCTTTTCGATGAGACGCGACCGAACGGATGGCTCAAGGCAACGGTGTCCTCAAAAAATATCTCACTTTCTCTCGAGTGCATCAAAAAGGAACACCCGCTCCACGCAAAGCAAACCTCGCTTGATTGGTCTTGAGTAGATGCCCACCTTTCGCAAAGGGAACCTTTCAAAGTCACCTCGTCTGTGAACCCGAGGCTGACGACACCTCCTTCAAAGCTTTTGCATATCGCTTTCCGAACGCGATATAGGATTCGCGAGTGAAGTGAACCATGTCGCGATGCGGCAATTCCCGGGCACTCACATAGGCAGAATTAGAAACCGTCTTCGGTAATTCACGGTGAACCTGGTCAACGATTGTCTTCCACTCATCCCAGGGGCGCTCGGGCCAGTTACCCATCGCACCGGCAATAAACGGCACCTCGGGGGCATTCAGATCTTTCCGAAGTCTCGCTACCATTGCATGGAGTCGCTCTTGATACTGCGGAGCGAGTTCCTCTTTGGAATCGGACTCCCCCTGATGCCAGAGGATTCCTTTCAAGGTTCCGTCTTCCAACGCGGCCTCTGCCCGGGGCAACATATCATCCCATGGATGGGTCTTGGTTGACTCGTGATAGCCGCCGGGTTCCCACGCAAGAATCGGAGAACCACCAACAGCGCACGGGATCAAGCCAACGGTAATACCCGGCTCAGTATTCGCCATTTCGATACCAAAAGTGCGACCAAGACCCACTCCCGCAATCGATTTATCAAAGTGCATCGGATCTGTCGCCGGCACCCACTTCAAATCCTTTGAGAGCATCAAGACCCTTTCATGGGGCTTCTTATCTTCGGGAGTTACCTTTCCCCGCCCTGCCATATTCGACTGACCAACGAGAAGGTAGAGGTGAAATTTCTCCTTCGCCGGGATCTCAATCGAATCTTGAGAAATAGCAGTCGAGCACGCGCCGACGAAAAGACACACGAGTGCGAAGAGGTTCATTTTTTTCATCCTCTTCAAATACCACAGAGAGGTGCGAGAAAAGACAAAAAACTTAATCCTGAACGCGTGAGATAACCTCACTAGCTCTTCGGCACAATATCAAGACCGTCAAGCCATGGAGCAGGAATCTGCGGAGGCATTCCACCAAAAGGCTGATAGGAAGGCAACTGAATCACGCTCATGCTGTGTTCTTGAGAAGCAATAAAGAAAAGGGTGTTACCACAGTCTTCCGTTTGAATCATCGCATCCCTGTGGACGTCCGTAGGAAGAACAGGGCGCTGATCAACGAGAGGTGTGTTGGCCTCACCGGGGGCATATTCGGAGACAACAATCCCCTTGGCACTCAATTGAGGCCGGGCTGTAAAGAGAAGTCCGTGAACGGCCCACTTGCTCGCCGTGTAGGGCACACCAGCGAAAGAGTCAAATCCATGTCCGGCGGTAGAAGAAACAACGATAATTTTTCCCCCACCATTGTCAGCCATCGGTCGGGTCACCGCTCTGATCATATTCACGACACCGAGCACATTGATGTCGATAACCCTCTGCCAAGTCTCCTCGCTCGCGATCTTAGTCGGATCTTCATGCCCCATGAATCGATCAGCGGTGTTAATTCCCGCCGTATGAATAAGAAGGTCGGGCGCACCGTGCTCAAGAATAGTGGCCATGGCCGACTCAATCCTAGCGGTATCGGCAACATCACATGAAACTGGAATAATATTCTCAGAATGAGAGGCTGATTCCTGAAGCGACTCGAGAGTGCGTCCAAGCACGAAAGTTCTCGCTCCGGCCTCAGCAAAAACCTTTGCTGCCGCCTGCCCCATTCCACCACCACCACCAGTGACGATCACGTTTTTGTTCTTCCAGTCGATACTCATCGTGACATCTTAGCTGATGTTTATCTGGATTCCAGAGCCCTTAGTGTAAAATTAGACGAACCTCCATCAGGCCACCTACCCATGAATCATCCACTAGGAGAAAAATTTGAATCACTGCTCCTCGATGCAACAGGAGCCGGGTCGATTATCTCTTCAGAGGTCATTCAGGAGTTATGGAGCGGATACGGCCAGATCCTTCGACTGGAGCTATCTCGATGCTCACGGGAAACAGTGGTTGTGAAACATGTTACAATGCCTCAAGACAAAAGGCACCCACGGGGATGGAATTCCAATCTTTCACACGAACGAAAGGTATTCTCCTACGAGGTGGAAACAGAGTGGTATCAAAGCTGGAGCTCCCAATGTGACGAAAGATGCCGGATTCCCGACTTTCTCGGCTTTGGAAGGGACCGCGAAAACGTGCTTCTGATTCTCGAGGATCTGAATTCCTCCGGTTATCCCTTGAGACTTACTTCAGTGGACTGGCAGCAAGTCGCGATGTGTCTCGAATGGCTCGCTGAATTCCACGCCACCTTTATGGGAGAAAAACCCGAGGGGCTCTGGGAGACCGGCACATACTGGCATCTCGCGACCCGACCCGACGAGCTCAAGATTCTCGACGATGTCCCGCTTAAAAACGCCGCATCGATCATCGATCAAAAACTCAGCAATGCCACCTTCCAAACCTTCGTCCACGGAGATGCTAAACTGGCCAACTTCTGTTTTTCAAGTCATGGTGATTCCGTTGCCGCTCTCGACTTTCAGTATCTTGGCGGCGGATGCGGCATGAAAGATGTCGCTTACTTTCTAGGAAGCTGCCTCAGTGAGTCTGAATGTGAGAAAAATGAAGACGCGCTTCTCGATACTTATTTCAACTTCCTCGGCGCCGCGCTGAAGCGTCGTCAACCAGCTCTGGATTCGAGCGCCGTCATCGCCGAATGGAAACAACTTTTCCCGATCGCCTGGACAGACTTTCATCGGTTCCTGAAAGGCTGGTGCCCGGGGCATTGGAAAATCAATTCCTACAGCGAGCGCATTGCTAGCGAAGTCATCGAATCAATCTCATCATGAAATTATCACGGAACGACCTTGAGCAACTTCACGCCCTTGCAATGGAAACAGCCGCCCTCGCGGGACGTCATATTCAGAAACGGGTCGGCAATCATGGGGAGACACGCTCGAAAGACGGAGGCAATACGCTTGCCTCTCAAGTTGTCACCGAAGTCGATCTTGAAAGTGAGCAATTAATTCTCGCTGCTCTCAAAGAATCGACGCTCCACTATCAGATCGGCCTGCTCACTGAAGAAACCGAAGACGATTCGAGCCGGCTCAGTGAAGACTACTTCTGGTGCATCGATCCCATTGACGGAACGCTCCCTTTTACCGAGGGGGTGCCGGGGTATTCCGTTTCGATCGCACTCGTTTCAAAAGAAGGAGAGCCGATTATCGGAGCGGTTCAGGATCCTGTCAGCGGAAAACTCTATCATGCCCTCAAAGGCTCCGGTGCATTTGTGAACGGTGACCCCATCCCGAAAGTCTCAACAGGCTCTCCGCGTCATCTTACCTGGGCGATGGATCGCAGCATGAATCAGACGGCCTGCTTTCCAGAGCTCCTTAAAGCGATCGAAGATCTCGCCTCAGAGCTCGGGCTCATCGAGGTAAGGATTCTGGATCAATTTGGTTCCGTTCTCAATGCCTGTGAGATGACCCAATCTGAATTGTCGGTCTACTTTAAATTCCCCAAACCGGAAAATGGCGGCGGATCGATCTGGGACTTCGCCGCCACCGCCTGCCTCTTTCATGAGTGGGGAAGACCCTTCTCCGATATCCACGGAAACGGGCTCGAGCTGAACCCCGAAGGCTCAACCTTTATGAATCAAAAAGGGGCTCTTTACGCGACTGATGAAATCCTCGTCGAGAAAATTAAGGCGATTTACCGGGACTTTTCGAAGCGGGGCCTCACGTATTAGATTCCCCGAGAGGTCAGCCTATCAACTCCGGAATGACCTGCCCTCCAAACTGGGAAAGCTGCTTGTATCGTCCCGCGTGGAAGTAAGTCAGCTTGTTATCATCGAGTCCTAGCAAGTGCATCATCGTGACGTGAAGATCGCGAATTGGATGCACGCAGTCAACCGCGACGCCTCCAACCTCGTCAGTGGCTCCGACAATAGATCCCTTTTTAGTCCCACCGCCGGCTAAGAGCATCGACATCGCATCTGCGTTGTGACCACGCCCAATCGAATAGACGCCGCCCCGACGATTGTTGTCAGGAGTCCTTCCAAATTCACCCGTCCAAACCACAAGCGTGTCTTCGAGCATTCCGCGACGTTTGAGATCTTTGATCAAAGCGGCGATCGGCTTATCAACACTTCGAATGCGGGAGGAATGCCCTTTCTCGAGGTAGTCATGGCTGTCCCACCCCCCTGAATAGATTTGAACAAAGCGAACCCCTTTTTCGACGAGGCGACGAGCCATGAGACACTGCTTACCAAACTTTTCCGTCTCCTTGTTATCGAGCCCATACATCTCCTTGGTCGCTTCCGTCTCGCTCTCGAGGTCGACGACCCCGGGAACCTCGGTCTGCATCCGATACGCCAACTCGTAGTTCTCGATACGGGCAGCGAGTGCCTCATGTTGCGGATGCGATTCAGCATGCTTCTGATTTAGAAAAGCCAACTCATCGAGAGCGCTCCGCTGATGCTCGCGTGACTTGTAACTCTGGGACTCCAGATCAAGAATCGGAGAACCCTCAGGTCGAAGTCGCGTCCCCTGATAGTGAGCAGGAAGGAATCCGTTGTTCCAATTCGTTGCCCCACCCTGAGGATACGCCGCTTCTGTCATGACAACAAAACCGGGAAGATTCTGATTCACCGAACCGAGCCCATAGGTCGCCCAGGAACCAAGCGCCGGGTCAGCGCCCAACCTGCTTCCCGTGTTCATGTGAAAGAGAGCCTCCGGATGATTCAAGGACTCAGCCTGGCAGCCGCGGTAGTTGCATAGCTCGTCAGCGACCTCGGGATCAGCAAGGTGTTGCCAATGATCACTCATTTCGATTCCGGAATTGCCGACCTTGCGGGAGCCAAAGGGACTGCCGACGTAGAATTTGCGACCTGTCGCCAACCCTGCCTTGAGAACCGATTTCCTCTTATGCAGCTCGCTCAGCTTCGGCTTCGGATCAAAAGTATCGATGTGGCTGGGCCCACCCTCCATGAAGAGCATGATCACTGCTTTGGCCTTCGCTTTCTGCATCGGCTTCTTCACCGATAGCGGCGACTCTGAAGCAAGGAGGTCAGACATCGCTACACTACCAAGCGAGGCGCCAAGGCCATAGAGAAAATCACGACGTGAGTTGAGAATGGATGAATGATTCATAGATTTCCGTGATTTAAAGCGGCCTTAGTAGAGGTACACGAACTCGTTGGAGTTAAAGAGCAACAGGCAAAGGTCAGCGAGGGCTCTCGTTTCGGCATCGACATCGGAGGCCTTTTTGTCCGGTTCATAGTTTTCGAAGTACGGGAGAATTTCTTCGTATTCGAATGGTTCGCCGGAGAACTCTTCGATAAGCAGTCGCGTAATTTGAAGAGGATACTCTCGCGCCCTTGGCGTTATGCCTTCGTGATACTCGGTCATCTTGACGACATAACGGGAGAGCCGTTTCATCTCGACTTCGTCAGCACTTCTTCCGAGGACCAATTGAAAAGCCTCATCAATTTGCTTCTTCAGATCACTCCCCTCCCTCTTGAGACGAAGCGCAAAGGCGATCGCTCTATCCGTCATCAAATCACTGTTCAACATCGTGAACACCTGAGGCGTCACCGCTGCGCTGTCGCGAAATTCACAGGAGTCATTGGGATTTGGCTGGTTGAACAACTCAAGAAACGGATCAGCCATGCCTCGAACCCGATAAGCATAAATAGATCTTCGATTCCGCGTTTTCGGTTCAGGGTGGGGCTGATAAGCGGGAGCAAGGGAGAACTGGATCATGCGAGGCTGAAGCGCCACTTCCATATTAATTTCGGGAAGTGCAGGGAGTCCGCCCATCGAAGGGTTGAGTTCACCGGTGATACTTAAAAGCGAGTCCCTCAGTTCTTCAGCAGTGAGTCGGCGCGGCGGATAATAAGCGAGCAGTTCATTGTTCGGATCCTCTCCCTCGATGTATTCGAGCTTTTCGTAATGTGCCGAGCGACGGTAGGTCTCCGACATCATGATGCTGCGATGGAGGCGCTTGAAGGTCCATCCCTTCTCCACAAAATCCTTCGTAAGCCAGTCGAGCAGTTCAGGGTGGCTCGGCTTGGCCCCTTTGACACCAAAGTTATTAGGATTCCGGGCAATACCATGGCCGAAATGGCCCTGCCAGACGCGGTTCACGATTGAGCGAGTCGCAAGCGAATTCTCCGGATCTGCAATCCAGTGAGCAAGTGCGGTGCGACGCCCTTCCGCTGACTCGGGTAGCGCATACGGATCGGAACCTTTGTAGGTCCTGACAGGGACACCAACCGAACTGATGACACCTGGAGTGACCGGATCGCCTTTTGCTTCGAGGGAGCCTCCAGTCAGAATGTGATCTTGTTCCGGTTTTGCGGCAAGCAGCTTTTCGAAGACCTGCAATTCACGTGCGTTGCCCTTTCCTTTGGTTCCGCTGTAGACACTCTGCGCGATCGGCAGGTATCGGTCTTTCCGCCGCTCCCAAACCCAATCATCCTGCTCGCGAACTTTCAGAATGCCTTTTTCAGTATTATCCAAACCAACGTGACGGGGAGGTTTCTCCTCGTCAGGAAGGCCTTTCCGTTTCTCGAGGCTGAGATACTTGAGGCCGCGTTCTTCGAACCACTTCCTTGCCGCAGCCTCTCGCTTGTCTCTGAGGCGGTTCATGTCGTCGAGCGCGTATGAATGCATTTTCCCTACAAACGCTTTCCCTTCCTCAAACCCCTCGCGGTTTTCTTCGCTTAGGAGCGGCACTTTTCTCTCTGCCATCTGGGTGGTGGAAAGTGCCGAATACATTCGATAGTAATCCTTCGTCGGCAGAGGGTCGAACTTGTGATCGTGACATTTAAAACAACGCATCGTCGTCGCTAGAAAAGTCTGACCAACACCATTCAAGACATCATCGAGGTATAGCTGACGCGCTTCAGGTGCTTTCACCATCGCGTTATCCCAAGGTCCCATGCGGAGAAATCCTGCCGCGACAATGAGCTCGGATTCTTTCTCGTTGTATTCACCCTTCAGTCGAATCTGATGAAGCTTTTTCTCATTCACTTTAAGTCGCTTTCTTACCGAAGCATCAGCCAACTCATCCCCTGCGATCTGCTCGATCACAAACTGGTCATATGGCTTGTCTTCATTGAAGGCACGAATCACATAGTCGCGGTAGCGCCAGGCGTTCGAACGCTCGTAGTCATTCGACATCCCGCCGGTGTCGGCATAACGGGCAACGTCCATCCAATGCTGAGCCCAGCGCTCTCCATAGTGAGGGCTCGCAAGAAGGCGGCTGATCAAGTCAGCCCATGCCTTTTCCGAATCAGCGGCATAAGACGCTTCAAAGGCTTCCCTCTCTCCCGGAGTAGGAGGCAACCCAAT